>JGI12210J13797_10013513_pt1 | contig 10052 bp, 8 predicted proteins | sample ElkSlonscriptome_3_FD_13797 | JGI IMG/M metagenome (IMG submission 13797) | reverse complement strand
TACCGTCGTCGGTCCATCGCCCGAGACCGCGGTTGCATCGCGATCCCCCGGCCTCGCGGTTGCATCGCCCGATGCCGCGGGCACCTCGCCCGAGCCGGCCTTTCCGGAGCCGATCCGGTCCGGCCATGAAGCTCCTGGTCGACGCCGCCATCCTGGGCGTGGTCGGAATCGCGGTGACCCTCTCCGCGGCAGGCGTCGAGGCGCAGACTGCGGTGCCCACCACCGTGACGGTCCGGGTCGTATCGAACGACGCCAAGCTGATCGGCACCGGCGTCGGTGGCGCTCGCGTCACCATCCGAGACGACCAGACGGGTCAGATCCTGGCCCGGGGCGTACACGAGGGCTCCACCGGGGACACGGAGCGGATCATGGGCCCTCGTGACCGGGGCGATGACGTCTTCTCGACAGAAGGCGCAGCGGGGTTCGCGACCGTGCTCCGGCTCACCGAGCCCCGGCGCGTTGAGATCGAAGCTCTGGGACCCCTTGGAACTCCTCACGCCCGCCAGCGGGCTACCCGGACCGTACTCCTCGTTCCCGGCGAGGATCTGGTGGGTGATGGCGTTGTTCTGACCCTCAACGGGTTCACGGTCGAACTCCTGGAGCCCGGAGGGCGCCGCCTGGCGGTCTCCCGGAACGAGAGTCTGCCGATTCGGGCCCGGGTCACCATGCTGTGCGGCTGCCCCACCGAACCCGGTGGTCGATGGGACGCCGACGGGTTCTCGATCCGCGCCCAGTGGGTGATGGACCGACGGGTCGTCTTCGAGACCCCCCTCTCCTTCTCCGGCACCACGAGCGAGTACCAGGCGACGCTGGAGGTGCCGGATCAGGCTGGCACCTTCGTACTCAGGATCCTGGCCTCGGACGCCGGGCGAGCCAACGCCGGGATGGTGGAGGTCCAGGGGACCATCGCTCCCGGGTGAGAACCACCCGGATCCAGCTCCCCACCCCCCTCGTCGAGGGGCGCTTCCTGGAGCGACCCAATCGTTTCCTCATCCGTTGTGGCGTGAGTGGACACGACGGGGTGCAGGAGGTCCACCTCGCCGACCCCGGGCGCCTGAAGGAGCTCCTCCTCCCCGGGGCCAGGGTCATGCTCCACCCCGCTACCGGACGACGTCGCCGGACCCGTTGGACCGCTGTACTGGTGGAGAGCCAGGGGAGCGGCTGGGTGGGATTACGCACCACCCTGCCCAATGATCTCATCGGCGAGGCGCTCCGGGCCCGGGCGCTGGAGGAACTCTCGGACTGGAGCCTGGTTCGGGCCGAGTGGACCCACGGACGGTCCCGCTTCGACTTCCTCCTGGAGGATGGGGACAGTCGGCAGCTCGCCCTGGAGGTGAAAGGAGTCAGCCTCGTCGTGGACGGCGTGGCCCGCTTCCCCGACGCCGTCAGCGCTCGGGCGGCGCGCCACGTCCGGGAGCTGGCGGCCCTGGTCCGGGAGGGGACCATGGACGCCGCCGTCCTCTTCGTGCTGCAGCGGGACGACGCCGACTCGGTGGAGGCCGCCGGTCACATCGACCCCGACTTCGCCGAGGCCCTCGGGGAGGCCAAGGAGGCAGGCGTCCGGTTGCTTGGGCGTCGGTGCCGAGTCTCTCTGGGCCGGGTCGAGTTGGGCGGCTCCGTTCCAGTGGGTCGGGAGCTCTCCTGAGGGGGTAGAACGCACCTCCGTCGTCTCGTCGCCAGTCGGGCAAACATACGTCTTGATTCCCCAAGTTGTTTTATAACAACGTCTTACGGATCCCACTTGGCTTCCCTTGGTCCTGAATCGTCCACCGCGGAGAAACCTTCCTGGCCCTGGGCTCGTTCTAATGGTTGTACCGGGTCACCGAGGACGGGCGCCCGTCCCACCGGTACCTGGCGGCCAGGGGGTCGTCGGAACTGGGAACCCAGTGGGGAGGATGAAGACGATGAAGAAGCACACGCAGTGGGGACTCGCAGCGCTCGCCGCACTCGCGGTCGGGGCCTCCGGAGTTGAAGCCCAGGCCGCCTCGCCCGTCATCGACGAGGCCGAGCGCGTCGCACTCGCCGAGTATCTCGAGGATCAGGCCGTCGACGCGAGTCAGAATCTGAAGTCCTTCAAGGAGGCCTCGTCCCTCTACCGTGAGGCCGCCGAGACGCTCGGGGACCACCCCGACGCGGCGGAGCACCTGGTACAGGCTGCCCGCCTGGCCTACTACACCGGCGACGAGCGCCGCGCCATCGAGGACTTCCGCGCCGCCGGTGAGCAGGCGCTGGCGTGGGGTGACGTCATGGTCGCCGCCCGGAGCTTCCTCGACGCAGCTTGGGTTGCTGCCGAGGAGGATCGGGGCGCCGAGGCCGTGGAGCTGGCCCACCGGGCCGAGAAGCTCTCCAGCTCCCCGCTGATCCAGCGCCAGGAGCGGGCTTCGCTGTTGAGCCGGATCGCCGACTTCCAGCAGCAGTAGCAGGACGCGGGTCGGCCTGCGGCGCTCAGATCGAAGCGCCGCAGGAATCAGCACCCCCTGAGACAGGAAGGCCCCCGGGCACTCGCTCGGGGGCCTTTTCGTTTCTATCGGCCCCCGTCATCGAGGAAGTCGCGAACCTGGTCGGCGGTGGCTCGGGCGGTCCGACCCACTCCGATCAGCGTCGCCGAGGCGTAGCCGGTCCACCCTCCGTACCCGACGAGCCAGAGCCGAGGCTCGTGAACGCTCCGGGTTCCCTCCACCGGGATCCGGCCTCGGGAATCGTGGAGGCCGAGGGGGCGAAGGTGCTCTAGCGCTGGCCCGAAACCCGTGCACAGGATCACGGCGTCCAGAGGCTCCTCCGTCTCGCCCTCCCTGGGGACTGCTCCCGTGGCGGTGAATCGCAGCGGGAGTGGTCGCGCCTTCAGTACACCCCGTGCCCGGGCCTCCCGAACCGGAGGTACCATGACGATGTCCCCGAGGCTCTGCTGTGGCGGCTCCGGCCGACCTTGCTTCCGGGCCCGATAGCGGGCCGAGGCCTGGTCGAAGAGGACCTCGCCGTCCACGTCGTCCGGGAGGAAGACCGGAGGCTTCAGGGTGGCCCACCACGTCTCGGCCTCCTTCGAGACCTCTGCCACGATCTGGGCCGCGGAGTTCCCACCCCCCACCACCATCACCCCTCTCCGGCCCGTCCCGGCGGAGCGCTCCCGGGCTACATCGCCACCCGCCCCTCCCAGGCCCAACTCCGAGACCGATCGGTACTCCGCCGAGTGGATGACCGTCCCCGCGAACGACTCGAGACCGGGGAGCGGGGGGCGATAGGGTGCTCGCCAGGTCCCCGTGGCGCTCACCACCGTGCGAGCCAGCACCCGGGATCCATCGGTTCCGCGAACCTCGAGGAACTCCAGGTCCGCTGCAGCCTCCACTCCCGCCACCGGCCACGGCCTTACGATGGGGAGGCGGTAGCGCTCCTCGTAGGCGGCCAGGTAGCCGACGACCTCGTCCCGGGTCGGGTACCCCCCATCCTTCGCCCGGGGCATAGGCCACCCGGGCAAGGAGCTGGCCCGAGCCGGCGAGAAGAGGCGGAGCGACGCCCACCCACCTCGCCACGCCCCGCCAGGGCGCTCCTGATCGTCCAGGACCACGAAGTCCACGCCGACTCGCCGCAGGTAGTACGCAACGGCCAGCCCCGCCTGCCCTCCCCCGATGACTGCAGTGTCCACGACGGTCATGGGGAAGGATCGCCAGCGGCGCCGGGGGGTGACAACGGCCGTTGCCCCAGCGCCTCCAAGGACGTTGCCGCCGCCCGCACCAGAGCGTTCTCTTCTTCGCCATGGACCTCACCGTACCCCAGATCGCCGCCACGGAGCTGGCAGCGGCGTACTTCCAGTTCATCGTCACCACGGCGCTGGCCCTCTTGGCGGTGCGCCTCTTTCGGCGCTACCAGAAGTCCTACTTCCGGGACTGGGCCGTGGCCTGGGGGATCTACGCCCTGCGGCTCGGTGCGATCATCGTCTTCCTGCACACCGCGATTCCGGTCTGGCTCTACTGGCATCAGGTCCTGACCGGGTGGACTGCGCTGGCGCTCCTCTGGGCCGCCCTCTCCTTTGGGCGAGAGATCCGCTGGAGCCAGACCTATTGGGTTCTGGTCCTCTTTCCGCCGGTCTGGTCCTACGTCGCCATCTACCAGATGGACAACTTCCTGCTTGCGGCGGGGCCGGCGGTCCTCTTCCTGAGCGCCGCCACCCTGGCCACCGCCTGGGCCTTCTTCCGCTACCACCGGGAGGCCTCGTCCGCTGCGGCTCGGTTCCTGGCGCTCTGTCTGTTCCTGTGGGCTCTCCATCACCTGGATTATCCCTTCCTTCGGGCACGGGGCATCTGGAATCCGTGGGGCTACTACCTCGACGTCCTCTTCGAACTGGCCGTTGGGGGAGGGATCCTCCTGCTGGTCCAGGAGGACCTGGACGAAGGGCTGCGAGCCTTGTCGGCGCTCTCGTCGGAGCTCCAGTCCGGGCGGCCTCGAGAGGCCCTCCCTGCCGCCCTCATCAGACAGGTCCTGGCGTTGAGGGCGGTCCGAGGGGGCGCCCTCTTCTGGTCGCCCCGCTCCCCGGAGGCCGGCTCCTCCGCAGACCCCGACGAATGGCTCGGAACCGGCCGGATCGTTGCCGCCGGCGGAGCCTGTGCGGACTGGCAGGGGACCCGACCAGGACCGGGGTTGGCCCGACTGCTCCGTCCGGTATTCACCGCCGGCGAACCCACGGTGCGTCGCGAGGCATCGTCGGCGGAGATCCCCCACACCTACGTTGCAGCCTTGCCCATCCTGCAGCGAGAGAAGGTCTCCGGCGCCCTGGTGGTGGTGGGGGAGGCCAGAGATCCCTTCACCGCCCTCGACGACTCCTTCCTCCTCACCCTGGGGCAGCAGATCGGAGCCGCCCTTCAGAATGCGGAGCTGAACCAGAGTCTGGCCGACCGTACCGATGAGCTGGAGCGACTTCAGGCGCGGATGGTCCAGCGCCACGAAGAGGAGCGAGACCGGATCTCCCGGGAGCTCCACGACGAAACCGCACAGGTCCTGGCCGCGGTCAACCTCCGCTTGGGACTGCTCCAGGAGAAGGTGGCCCCGCCGGACGCCGAGGGGCTGGAGCAGGCCCGTGGGCTGCTGGGCGACGGGATCCGGAGCATTCGCCAAGTGGCCCGGAACCTCCGGCCCGTGGCGCTGGACGACCTGGGTCTCTTGAGCGCACTCCGCGCCCTGGTGCGAGATCTGTCCGGTCAGGGGCTCGTCGTGGAGTCGCGCCTCCCGGACCGACTTCCGGAGCTCTCCCCCGCGGCAGAGCTCGCCGTCTACCGAGCCGCCCAGGAGGGGCTCGCCAACGTCGTCCGCCATGCCGACGCCGAGCGGGCCTGCCTCTCCGTTCAAGAACCACGGCTCGGGACCCTGACCCTGACGATCCAGGACGACGGCACGGGGTATCCGGAGCAGGTGCGAGGGGGAGAGCTGCGACACTCTTCGGGGCTGGCGGGCATGCGGGAGAGACTCGCCGCCGTCGGAGGCACGGTGTCGTGGGGCACCTCACCGGCGGGGGGAGCGTCGTTGGAGGTCGAGGTCGAGATGCGGAGGGAGGAGGAGAGCGAATGAAGGTGATGATCGCCGACGACCACGCCGTGGTCCGTCAAGGTATCCGGGCCGTCCTGGAGAGCGTGGACGGTCTGGAGGTCGTGGCCGAGGCCGGGACCGGAACCGAGGCTCTGGAACTCGTGGCCTCCATGGCCCCCGACGTGCTGGTCCTGGACGTGAACATGCCCGGCAGCGACGGCCTGGAGGTCACGCGGACGCTCCGGGAGGGGGGGCACGACTGCCGGATCCTCATCCTGTCGATGCACGACAATCCCGAATATGTCCTTCAGGCCCTCCGCCTCGGCGCCGACGGGTACGTGCTCAAGGACGCTGGGCCGGCGGAGCTGCGGGAGGCGGTACAAACCGTCTGGGGCGGGCGTGAATACATGAGCGACCGGGTCACCCACCAGCTCTCCCTGGCGCTTCGCAACGAACTCGAGCAGGACAAGAGGAAGGGTCGCCTCGAGGCTCTCACCCCTCGGGAGCGGGAGGTGATGCTCCAGGTGGCGGACGGGAAGACGAGCCGCGAGATCGCCGAGGGCTTCGGGATCAGCCACCGGACGGTGGAGACCCATCGGGAGCGCATCATGGCAAAGCTCCGCATGGGGAGCGTCGCCGACCTGACCCGGTTCGTCGTGGAGATGGGGCTGTAGGAGTCGCTCCGCGCTGCGATACGTGCCGGGCTCGGCCCTCGCGATCGGTACATCCACGGACCCCGAATTGGGTAGTCTCCCGACTTCCGGCATCTCCCTGGGGCTTCTAGCCTTCCGGACATGAGAAGCCTCGTCCACTTCATCCCGATCCTCACCACCGTCGTCACCCTCTTCTTCGCGCCCCGGGTGCTCCGGCGCTGGAGGCGGAAACGACCGGCACCGCACCTCTTCTGGTGGGGCTTGGGCATCGTCCTGTACGGCGTCGGGACCTTCACGGAATCCTGGACGACGCTCTTCGGGTGGAACGAGACCGTCTTCCGGAGCTGGTACGTGGCCGGAGCCCTTCTCGGTGGTGCTCCGCTCGCTCAGGGTACGGCGTATCTACTCCTCTCCCGGAGGACGGCCAACGTCTTCGCCGCCCTCCTGATCGCCGTCGTGGCGGTGGCCTCGGTCGGCGTCTTCCTCACCCCCATCGACTACTCTCTGGTCGAGTCGCACCGACTGACGGGTCAGGTCATGGAGTGGCAGGGCGTGCGTCTCTTCAGCCCTTTCATCAACAGTTACGCCTTCATCTTCCTGGTCGGCGGCGCGGTGCTCTCGGCGTGGCGGTTTCGGGCCGATCGGTCGGCGCGGCATCGGGTGATCGGGAACGTGTTCATCGCCGTCGGAGCCCTCCTGCCGGGAATCGGCGGGATGGCGACCCGGATGGGACATACGGAGGTTCTTTATGTGATGGAGTTGATCGGTATCCTCCTGATCTGGACGGGATACCGGTACAACGTCCTTCCCGGCGCCTCGGGAGCCCCACCCCCCGACCGGGAGCCCAGAGCGTCCACGGAGTTGGTCCACCAGACCTGACTCGGCTCGTCGGCAACGACGACAGATCTTCCATCGCGCGGCCCGTCGCACGTAGTATACGAGTCATGAATTTCGCGAGGTCGGTCCGCCGTTGACGGCTCAGGTTCCGTCACGTCTCAGTCGAGGCAAGGCTCGCGGACTCCCGGGGAAGGGGGTTCGGTGGGCCTCCTATGCGGCTCTCACGCTGGCTGTCCTGGGCTGCTCCGGCGAGGGCGCGTCGCCAGCCGCCGAGCCCGTCTTCCGAATCGGTGTTCTGGCCCTCTTCGATGGCCTGAAGACCGACGGATCCGGTCGCCCGACGCTGGAGGGCTCCCGGATGGCCGCCCAGGATTTGAACGAGGCCGGCGGGGTGGAGATCGGCGGGGTGCCGCATCGGATCGAAATCGTAGAGCGGATCCACCCGTTTCGGGTCGAGGAGGTCACCACCGCCGCCCGCCTCCTCATCAACCGGGACTCGGTTCATGCCCTGGTCGGCCCCCAGTACAGCCAGCACGCGGTGCCGGTGGGAGCCATCGCCGAACGGGCGGGGGTCCCCATGGTCTCCCCGATGTCGTCCAGCCCCACCACCACCGCCGGTCGGGAGTACGTCTTCCGGATCGCCTTCCTGGACGCTGCACAGGGGGCGGTGATGGCCCAATTCGCCCGGGACACGCTGCGGCTGGAACGGGTGGCGGTGATCCGGAGCCTGACCAGCCCCTACTCCAGCGACGTGGCCGACCGCTTCATCGAAGTCTTTCAGGAGCTGGGTGGGGAGGTCAGCGAGAGCTCCTTCCCCGGCGGCGGACCTGAGGTGGTGCACGGGGCCTTCCGGGATGTGATGCGCTCCCGACCCCAGCGGATCTTCCTTCCTTTGCAGACCGAAGAGGTCTCCCAGATCCTGGACCTCATGGCCCGTGAGACGATCGACGTAGGTCTTCTCGGGACCGACACCTGGGACGCCGCGATCCTCCAGGGCATGCCGGCGGCGGAGGACGCCTACCTGTCGCACCAGTGGATGTGGACCATGAAGGCCGAGGCCGCTGCAGCCTTCAGTCGTCGCTACGTCGAGAAGTACGGCGCACCTCCTCGGTCCACGGCCGCACTCAGCTACGACGCAGTACAGATCCTCTCCAGGGCCGCTACGGAATCGGGGCGTCTGGACGGTCCCGGCCTGAAGGAGGGGATCTCGACGCTGTCGGCTCACGACGGCGTGTCCGGAACGATCGACTTCGCAGGCTCGCAGGACCCCGGCCGCCCGGTGGTCATCTCCCGGATCCGGGACGGCCAGACCACCTTCTTCGCCGCTCTGGACGCCCGATGAGACCGGGGCGGCCCCGCGGGGAGACCTGTGCCGAGGGCGGCGTCTCATGAGACGCCCACGGCGGAGTCTGCGGCGTCAGATGACGGCGTCGCTGATGCTGGTCGCTCTCGTCGGCGTCCTCGGTGGCACGGTGCTGGTCTTCCTGACCGCCCGTTCGCTGCTGACCGACCAGATCAACCAGCGGCTCCTCGCCACCGCGTCCAGTCGAGCTCTGGCGGTGGACCGATGGGTGGTGGAGCTCCGCTCCGACATCGAATACGCAGCGCAGGCCGGGGAGCTCGCGACACGGGTGAGGGAGGTGCTGGAGGCGCCCGATTCCCCTCAGGGCAGCGAGGCGCTGAGGGTCGCTCTCGACCGGATCGACCCGGACGGGACCCGCTTCCGGGAGATCTGGGTCGAGCTCTCGCCAGAGATGCTGGTCCTCGCCTCGACCGACCCCGGTCGCTCGGGAAGCTACCTGACGCAACCCACCGTCCCCGGTGAGATCGACGGTGCTCCCTACATCCGGGAGCTGTACGCGTCGTCAGAGGATGGCACGCCCACCATCACGGTGGCGGCGCCGATCCAAAGCGAAGGCGGCGCGGTCCGGGCGTACGTCGTGGGGCATCTGAACTTCACGACGCTCGACATCCTTCTGGACGCCCCTCTCGGGTTCGCCGGGGCCGCCGAGAGCTATGTGGTGTCCGGATGGGGAGACCGCATCACGGCGGAATCGGTGGGACAGGATGCGTACCCTCGAGGGCTCAGCTCTGACGGCATTCGACAAGCGCTGGACCGGGCCACCGGAGTCCATTCCTACCCGAGCTACCAGGGTGAACAGGTCCTGGGCGCCTACACCTGGCTCCCGGCCCGGGGGATGGCACTCCTGGTGGAGCTGCCAGAAGACACGGCGCTGGCTCCGGCCCGGCGTCTCGCCGCCCTCTCCCTCCTCGGTGGACTCGCCATGGTCCTCCTCCTGGGGGCCATCAGCGGCAACCTGGCCCGGCAGATCGTGGCGCCCATGGAGCGGTTCGCCGTTGCCGCCAAGCGGGTGGCCGCCGGGGACTTCTCCACCCGGGTCGAGCCGTCCGGCGGGAGTGAGATCGCCACGCTGGCCCGATCCTTCAACCGGATGGTGGATCGGGTGGAGGTAGCCTACGAGGAGCTGAGAGACCAGGTGGAGGTCACCAGCGACGCCCTGGGGAAGGTCCGCACCGCCGGCGCCCTCCTGCAGTCCGTCACCGACAATTCCCCAAGCCTCGTGGCTACGGTGGCCCCGGACGGTCGCCTCTCCTTGGTGAACCGACGCTTCGCAGACCTCTTCCCCTCGCCGCCACCCCTTGAGGGGCAGCGGATCGCCGACGTGGTCCCGGAATCGGTGATGACCGCCTTCTCCAAGGCCCGTGACGAGGCTCTCGACCGACGGGAGGCTGTGGGGGCCCGGTTCAGAGCACCGGGGCCCGACGGCAAGATGGTCCACTTCGAGGCGTCGGTCTTCCCCCTATCCCCCGACGTCGCAGAGCGAGACGTGGGGTTGATCGCCCTCGACCGGACCGCCGCCGTCCACTCCCAGGAGGAGCGGGCTCGTCTCGAGATCCAGCTCCGTGCGAGCCAGAAGCTGGAGAGCCTGGGCGTCCTCGCCGGCGGGATCGCCCACGACTTCAACAACCTGCTTCAGGCGATGATGGGCCACGCCTCGCTCCTGGAGCAGCTGGGGCTCGAAGGGG
>JGI12210J13797_10594139_pt1 | contig 10058 bp, 6 predicted proteins | sample ElkSlonscriptome_3_FD_13797 | JGI IMG/M metagenome (IMG submission 13797) | reverse complement strand
CGCCGCTCCACGAACCCGATTCACCTACCGCAAACTCATGTCTGATCTGCGTTGCATCTACTGTGGAACAGGCTCGCTGTCGCTCGGAGAAAGCGACGGACGGCTGTACGCCTGGATTTGCGACGACGGCTGCGCTTTGTCGATCCCCACCCGAATCCCTGCGGCAGCGGACATGTCAGCGTTCGAAGCCGCAGCGACGCGAAATGGGAAGCCCAGGTCAGGCTTCTTCACACGACCCTTGTCGTCACGACGGATCGATCACGTGGTGGAAGGCACGGAGGTCTACATGCCGCTCATCCTCCATCACTTCATCAAGTGCCACTGGGGACCGTGCTACATGTCCCTCCACAAGCACGCCATCGTGCCACACCTCGATGATGCGCTGGTGCTCGACTACGTACTTCGTACGGACGTGGTGATCGATTGCGACGGAACTCGTTCCGGAACGCTGGTCGGGCCAGGCGACCCCGAGGAACGCCACCAGCACGTCGCCGAACTCGGTGGGACAGGGACGTCACCGAAGATGTACGACGAGCTCTACCATTTCCTCGGCGAGGTCGAGTCCCCCGAGATCAAGCGTTACCTCGTTGAGACGTTCGGAGACCGCTTCGGGCAGAGGTCCGGAAGATTCGGCTGATGAGCCCGGGACCGCCGCTCGCAGGTACTGTCCCCACCGATCAAAGGGACAGTTAGATGCCACCCGACCACGCGCTCTTAATCAACGGCGTCTACGAGGGCGTCTTTACCGAGATCCTCAACCGCGATGGCCCCCGTGGTACGGATGAGGCGTTTCTTCAGCCTCACGCCGGCAATCGCATCCTGATGCTCGTGAACGATGCCCCGTCTCGTGAGTCCCCGACGCGGCTCTACGCGTCCACGACGGACAACCTCGATCTCGTTTCCTACACCGCCGAGATCGTACGCTGGGAGCACAAAGCGGATCTCTCCGACGAACGGCGTCGAACGGTCGAAGGCTATCTGGCCGACCACCAGCCCGGTGAACTCGACCTGTTCCAAGGGGCGGACACGGACATCGGCGACAAGCCGGTGAACCTCCTGACCATCAGGGGGCTCCGCCGTCTGCGCACTCCACTCTCCACGAGCCTGCTGCGGAAAGTCAGTGACGGGGAGCCGCTGAAGCCCCGCACGAGGGCCGGCGGTTGGAGTGAAGTCCACGACACTCTCCTCGACTTCCTCGACCTCTCCGCAGAGACCGAGAGGGAGCACCAAGCCGACCTCGAGTCGGACCTCGATGGGGCGAGAGGGTTGTCTGACGAGGCGTTACGGGAACGGTTGTCGTCCGCTGACCCGATGCCGACGAAGGTGCAGGTTGTGTCGGTCGGCTACCGTCGGAACGCCGATGTGATCGTCGCGACGCTGCGACGCGCCGGAGGCATCTGCGACCGCTGCACGCGCCCGGCTCCGTTCAATCGCAGGTCCGATGGCTCGCCCTATCTAGAGGTGCATCACACCGTCCCCCTGTCCCAAGGAGGTGAGGACACGCTCGAGAATGCGGAGGCGCTCTGTCCCAACTGCCACCGCGAGGCGCATCACGGTTGAGGGCGGCGAAGCCGAGCGCCGAAGGGCCCTCGAGAGTCAGGCTAGTTCGGTCTCTTTCAGAGACTGTATTCGTGAGGCAGCCAGCACCGGGATCTCGTTCAGATCCTGCTGAACTCCGCGGTTCTCCCCCGTATGAACGACCGGGTGAGGAGAAGCATCTTTTGAACTGCGGATCGTCAGAGACATGCCGCGATTGAGCAGGGCGCGGAAGCCCGCAGCCTCGACATGAACGCTGGGTTGTACCGAGCGATCGACCCAAGGTGATGGGTCGCGAGCATCAATGGGAGTTCTTCCACAATGGCGACCCCGCCGATTCGGCCGCCCGGAACGAGTGTGACCTCTGAGTCTGTGTAGAGCACACATTCCCGCACCAGCACCTGAATCGCCCCGGGCATGCCGGACTAGGACACACTGGGGTGGCGATTTCTGGCCAGTCTGGCAAACAACCTCGGAGGCAGCTCACGACTCGGGCTGCTTACGCTGAACCCCGGTGGTGACCGTGACGTCCCGAAGTATTCAGCACGGTCGTGCGAAGGTGGGTCCGCCTACACCCACGAGTCGCGGGACACCACGTACGCTCCAGGACTGCGGGACGCCGCGACCGCTACAGCCGCTCCTGCTCACGTTCTCCCATCGCCATCCCCCGCCGGGGCCGGATTGCGGCATTGCGTCCACCGACGGGACTCCGCGTATCTTCTAGTGTAGGAAGAAGACGACAGAATCTGAGGTATCCTTTGGAGGTCGCGCTCTCGAATGGCAAATCCCAGTAACGAAGGCATGCAGCTGAAACGAAGGTTCGTTGATGCCGACGATCTCTTGAAGAGCTACGTCGATTTCATAAACGTCGCGGCAACGGAGGATGAGACAGTCTTATCTCTCTACCGCACGCTCCCAAGTCACCCCAACGATGATCAGCCTAGGGAGGCTGTCACCGAGAGAGTGGGCGCGATTGTCCTGAGTCCGGGGTTGGTGGGGCGGCTGGCAAGGATGCTGCAGCAGCACGCGATCCACATTGGGGTCGTGGACGACTCCACGTCTGTGTCAGAGGAATCCACCGATGAGTAGACTCCGCGGGTTGGGATCTACCGGCGCTACGGATGGCATGACCGTCCGGGACTTCGGTACCGTTCAAGTGGAATGGCGTCCGGCGATTGCGACCGACGACCCAGTTGGCGTCCGGTATCGCATCTCCGCTAGTCCTGGTCCTGAATGGACCGACCCATCGCCCCCCCTCAAGGCCAGATTCCGAGCGCTCCGCGAGGAGTGGGAGGAGCAGGTGACTTTCGTTTCTTCCACAACCGCCCGGTGCATGGCCGAGGCCTACCAGAAGATCATCGGCCTCGGCGCACCTGTGCTGCCATTGCTCTTGGCGGACCTCCGGGATCGAGGTGGTGACTGGTTCTGGGCCCTAAAAGCCATCAGCGGGTCTGACCCCGTACCTGTGGAAAATCGCGGACGATGGGATGAGATGAGGGATGCTTGGCTGGCGTGGGGAAGACGGCAGGGCCTTATCTAGGCTGTGGCAAACGTCCCTCCCGATAGAATCGAGGCGTGGTTCCCAGGACTCGCCGGAACGCAGTGGTCGCCTACCAGTCCGATCGATGCGCGATACAACTGCATTGCCTTCGCCGCCGGGGAGGCTGATCGATGGTGGTGGCCAGACCCGATGTTTCAGTGGTACTGGCCTCCTGGCATTCCCCGTGACGCGACCGTGGACGCTTTCAAGCAGGCATTCCAGCGGTTGGGCTACCAGCTATGCGCAAACGGTGATGCAGAGGACGGGATCGAAAAGCTCGCCTTTTTCTGTGGGCCGAACGGGCATGTCACCCACGGAGCGAGGCAACTAGAAGACGGCGCATGGACCTCGAAGCTGGGCGGAGCAGATGACATCAGGCATGCGTCCGAACATGATCTCCAAGGCCACGAATACGGTCGTGTGGCGTTCTACATGAGCCGGCCTCGCCCCTAACGATTCAGCGTCGTGCCTAGCATGGTGTACGTAGTCGTACAGCCCACTTGGGCGCGCCAGTGATGGCTACATCACAACGGGTTTACCCAGCGACCTAAGTGGCAGCGGCGAGATCGGTGCCCATCTAGCGCGGTCGCCTGATGTGCTCTCCTGCTCCGAGCACATGTGCAGGGCCGCGATCGGCACGGTGCGTACCAACTCCTTACGCCGCCGCCCCGTACACGCTGTGCTCCGCATCCTGGTACGAGTCGAACACGTGCTGGTACACGTTCCGGCACTTCTCGTCGTACATCTTCTTGTCGTACGCCCGCGGTAGCCGGTCGAGCTCCTTCTGGACGGTCACGAGCACGCTGGCTCGGCTCTGCTGCTTCTTCCGCCAGTCAAGGACGAGCTTCTCCTGCTTCAGTTTCTCGAGCATCTCGCGCACGACCGCCTTCACGGACTTCACCTCGGCGTCTGTCAGGTCGGGCCTCGGCTTCATTAGCATGTCGAAGATCGCGAGCTCTTCCTCTGAGAGGTTCTCGGCGACCGCTCGCTGATCCTCCTCGGAGAGCCGCTTCGCGAATGCCATCAGCTCATCGAAGAACTCCAAGACGTTCTTCGAGCCCGAGTTGTACTCCTCGATCATCTTCTGGAATTTCTCCAGGTAATCGACCCGGCTCCGGTTCAGCCGCACCATCTGCTCCAGCTTCTGACCCACAAGTGCCTTCATCCGCTCGGCCTGGGTCCGCTTGCGGTTGCCCTCGAACTTCTCGCGGAGCAGGTCGAAGTCGATCTGGCTCAGGTCGATCCGCGGATCGTCGCCGTACTCGGGGGACTCTCCCGGAATGACCCACGGCCGGGGGCTGATGGACTCATCGAGGAGTTCCTCAATCTCCTCCATGACGTGCTCTACCGAGACGCGGCGGCCAACTGACCGAATCATCTCGGCCACCGAGTTCAGGGTGGAGACCGTGGACGTGAACTTCGACGCCTGCCGGTCCGGGAGCACGGCCTTGTAGAGCTTCTTGGCTTGGCTCACGTGGCCGAGGAACGCCTTCTTCACCTCTTCGGACAGGAGGAGGGCCTCGCGGGCGTCTTTCTGGAGCGCGGGTCGATTGAAGCCCTCGGCATCGACGAGTTCGCCTAGGTCCACGCCGTGCTTCTTCATCAGTTCGGCCGTCACGTCGATCTGAGCCTCGAGTTCGGTCACGAGCTCGTCCTTGCTCTGGATGGGCGTGTCGCCCCCACCCGTGCCGCCACCCGTCCCCGATCCGTAGATGGCCAGCGCCTTCTGGAGATTCCGGAAGACGCCGACGTAGTCCGCAATCAGGCCGCTCTGCTTCTCGCCGAACACGCGGTTCGCCCGGGCGATCGCCTGCATGAGCGTGTGGTTCCGCATCGGCTTGTCGAGGTAGACCGTGGACACGCTCGGCGCGTCGAAGCCGGTCATCCACATGCTGCACACGAACACGAGCCGGAAGGGGTGCTCGGGATCCTTGAACTTGGTCTCGAGGTCCTCCTTCTCCATCCGCTCGCGATGCGGGAGGATGTCGAGGCCCTTCGACCGGAAGTCGTCGATCTCGTTCTGGGCTTGGGACACGACCACGGCCATGTCCGTTTCCTTCATGAACCGGATCTGATCGCGCAGCTCAGCCTCCCGCTCGCCCTCCGCCAGGGCCAGGTCCGCTTGAGCAGCGGCGAGTGCGGCGTCCCAGTGCTTCCGCACCTTGTCGTACATGCGGACGGTGGTCACCCGGTCGATCGAGACCACCATCCCCTTCCCCAGGTAGCCGCGACCGAGGAAGTGCTGGACGATGTCCTCCGCGATCGCCTCGAGCCGCTCGTCCCGTGTGATCAGGTGGTACTCGCGACCCAGCTCGCGCTCGAGCTTCTTGTCCTGCTCCTCGTCGAGCTCGGCCTCGGCGAGGATCCGCTCGAGGCCCTCCTTGAAGAGCGCCTCGTCCTTGAGCTGGAGTTCGGGGATCCGGTTCTCGTAGTAGAGCGGGACCGTCGCCTGATCCTCGACCGACTGCCGGAAGTCGTAAACGCTGACGTAGTCGCCGAAGACCTCGCGGGTCTTCTCCTCACCAGCGAGCAGGGGCGTGCCCGTGAACCCGATGAAGGCGGCGTTCGGGAGCGCGGCGCGCATGTTCGCGGCCAGCACGTCGTACTGGGTACGGTGCGCCTCGTCGGTGATGACGATGATGTCGTCCCGGTCCGAGACGAATTCGTCCGTGTTGAACTTCTGGATCAGCGTGAAGACGTAGCGGTGGTTCTCCGAGAGGAGCTGGCGAAGGTGATCGCCGCTCTTCGCGCGTACCGAATCCTCCGGCTCGGTGACCGCGCCGACCTTCGCGAAGTTCTTGTAGATCTGCTTGTCGAGATCGAGGCGGTCGGTGACCACCACGAACGTCCAGTTGCCCGGGATCTTCCTGAGCACCTTCTGGGCGAAGAAGATCATCGAGTAGCTCTTCCCGCTGCCCTGCGTGTGCCAGAACACGCCCAGCCGGCCCTGGTTGTCGCCGAGCGCCCGCACGCCGTCGATGGCGTTGTTCACGCCCAGGTACTGGTGGTTCTTGGCCACGAGCTTCGAGACCGACCCGCCCGTGTTCGCGAACAGCGTGAAGTTCTCGACCAGGTCGAGCAGCTGGCTCTTCTCGCACGTCCCTCGCACCACCGTCTCGAGCGAGATCACGCCCAGCTCGTCCTCGTCGCTGATCTTCTTCCACTCGGCGAAGTGCTCCCACTCCGAGGTCAGCGTCCCGACCCTCGCCTCGACCCCGTTCGAGAGGATCACGAGCGCGTTGAACCACAGCAGCTGCGGGATCGTGTCCTTGTAGTCCCGAAGATTGTCCTCGTAGGCGCTGTAGATGGGCTTCGTGTGGGCCTTCAACTCCCCGAGCACGAGAGGGAGGCCGTTCACGAACCCGACCAGGTCGGGGCGGCGCTTGTGGAGGTCTCCGGTGACCCAGAGCTGCTGGACGAGCAGGAAGTCGTTGTTGGTGGGCTCTTCCCAGTCGATCACCCGGACGGTCTCGTCCCGGTCGCGGCCCTCGTCGTCCCGGAACTGCACCCGTACGCCCTGCCGGAGCAGGCGGTGGAGTTCGCGGTTGGCGTTGGGGAGGGAGAGGGCGCTGCGGTCGCGGGAGAGCTCCTCGGCCGCCAGCGTGATCGCGTCAGCGGGGAGGTCCGGATTCAGTGCCTTGAGCGCTGGCGTCAGTCGCTCTGTGAGGACGACCTCGCCCTGGTTGTCACGTCCGAGGATCCCGTCCGGGCACTGCTCGTGGTAGGCATCGCAGGTATCCCACCCGAGCTCGCCGAAGAGCTCGACCGTTGCGGCCTCGAGCGCGTCTTCTCGGTCGGGGTTCGGTGACATCAGGCGACTGAGTCGTCCGGTACCGGAACGTCCTCGACCGAGATCTCGCCGGAGACTAGCCGTGGCAGGAGGAGGTCGCGGGTCTCGCGAAGCACCGCATTCTGCTTGGCGAGTGACCACGCGAGTTCGAACATCGGTGCTAATACCTCACGAGAACGGGACACCAAGTCTTTGGGAGGCTGCGGTATCAAGAGTGAATCGAAGATCTCCAGTTGTACGCGCTGTCTACCGCTGGCGCCCACCATGCTCTTGATCGCCAGACCACGCACCTCCGGAGACCGACTCGCGAGCTGGACCAGCTCGGGGCAGAGAGATCGCGACCGAAAGACGATGAACTCGGTCGATCCGATCGCGACATCCGAGTCGGATGGGAGGAACTGAACGAAACCAGTCTTCCCGTTCTGTAGCGACGGGTTGATTCTCGCAAACAGTGTGTCGCCGTTCTGAAACCGCGCGCCGCCACGCCCTTTCCTACGGTCTGACGCATCGAAGATCATGCTCGTCTCGGAAACGGCCCCCATTGGCACATAGGGGCGCTCTACCTCCTTGTCGAAGCTGAGCCGAGGATTGATCTCGACAGCCTCCGAGAAGGGAACTGCGGCCCACCCCTCCGGAATCAGCCCGAGCTCTGACTCCACCATTCCCACGTCCTCGTGGCCGGGGAAGCGGAAGTTCACAAACCACTCGCGGTAGATCGCCTGAGCCTTCTGTTCGAGAATCTCGATGCGGCGACGATTGTTGTTGATGAGATCGTCGTAAACACCCAGAGCCTTCGAGATCGCTATCTGGGCGGGAAGATCTGGAGCCCTGACCACCATGGCGCGTTGATCGGTGAGGCTCACGTAGTCCGCTATATCGGTGAGGCCTTTGACCTGATTCACCTGCCCGAGAAAGTCCGGACCCTGCATCCAGTAATACAGGTACCGCGGCGAGATCACCGTGCGATCCAAGACACGCCAGAAGCACAGTTGCGGCGAATACACGAAGTGCGGGGTGTCGTCCCCAACCAAGGCGAATCGACCGACCGTGCCCTTGGACGTGAACACGATGTCACCCGGGCGCGAAAGCTTATCGCCAGCCTGTGCCACGCTCTCGTCTTGTAAGAGGTCGGCGTCTTCCAAGTCGAATCCAGAGTCGATGTTGGCAGCCCTCGCAAACGGCAAGCCCGACTCGCCCATCTCACTGCGCTTGGCTCGGTACCCGTCCCCAATCTTCAGGACACCATGTTCGATCAGTTGGGAGTTTTGATACTCCACCCACCCCGCCGGGGCCGACATTCAGTCGCCTCCCTGCGGGCCAATCTGGTCGATCACACGGAGGATGGTCTCTTCGTACTGCCTCGCTTCCGCCGACAATTCAACAAACTCATTAACAAGGGCCGGGAGCCGCTCCTCGAAATCGGCTGTGGATTCTTCCCGGTCTCTGACTCCCACGTAGCGTCCTGGATTAAGACTCCAGCCTCGGTCCTCAATCTCATCTAGGCCCGCAACCGCGCAGAGACCAGGCACGTCCCGGTACTCACCCTGCGGAAACGTCTCCTGAAGCCTTGCACGGCTATCTGCGGTGGGCTCCCACGCAAGACCTCGGTGAAGTCGAACGATGTTGGTGAGGAAATTAAGTTGCTCCGGGGAGAAGTCGCGGTGAGCACGAGTCACTTCGCGGAAGATCTTCCTCGCATCGACGAAGAGCACTGTGCCCGCGCGTTCCGTGTCCTTCTTCCCTTTGTCGAGGAACCAGAGTGTGCAGGGGAGTCCGACGTTCAAGAAGAACTTGCTGCTGATTGAGATCATCACATCCACAGCCCCACTCATGATAAGTTGCTTCCGGATCTCCATTTCGGACCCACGGGCATCGGCGGCCGAGTTCGCCATCACGAAGCCCGCACGGCCAGAGGCATTTAGAGCGGTGTAGAACTCCTGGATCCAGAGGTAGTTGGCGTTGTCGGTGGTCGGCAGGCCGAACGGATACCGCGGATCCCCCTTCACCTTCTCCTTGTCCACGCCATTCACGTTGAAGGGCGGGTTCGCTAGTACGAAGTCGAACCTGCCGACACAGTCGTGGACGTTCTCGTAGTAGGTGTTCGCCTGCTTGATCTCTCCGGAGAGACCGTGGACGGCGAGGTTCATCCGACCGAGCCGGACGGTCTCAGCGACCTTCTCCTGCCCGTAGATTGAGATCTCGCTCGTGGGGTCCTTCTGATGCTCCTCCACGAAGCGTGCGCTCTGGACGAACATGCCGCCTGATCCGCACGCGGGATCGAGGATTTGGCCGTGGAAGGGCTCGATGACCTCCACCATGAGGCGGACGAGGGAGGTGGGCGTGAAGAACTCGCCCCCGCGCTGGCCTTCGGACATCGCGAACTTCCCGAGGAAGTACTCGTATACGCGGCCGAACACGTCGCCCTCGAGGTCCATCGGGATGCCGGAGAACGTCTTCAGGAGAGCCGCGATGGTGTCGTTGTCGAGGCGGACGTAGGTCTTCGGCAGCACGTCCTTGAGCTCGGTGTTCTCCTCCTCCACGAGCTTCATCGCCTCGTTGAGGGCCTTCCCCAGGTTCTCGCCCTCGGGCAGCCCCAGCAGGTACGAGAAGCGTGCCTCCTCCGGGAGGTAAAGGACGCCCTCCGCGTGGTAGTCGGCCTTCCCGATCCCGCGACGCCGGCTGGACTCGCCGGACTCCGACTCGAGCTTCTCCCGCGCGTGCTCGAACTTCTGGTCCGCGTAGCGCAGGAAGATCAGCCCCAGGACGGGCATGGCGTACTGCGAGGACTTCAGATCGGAGTTCGCGCGGAGCTGGTCGGCGGCGGACCAGAGGCGCTCGTTGAGTTCGGCTACGTCAATGGACATGCGGAGGGTGTCGTCGGGATGAGGCTGGCGGGTCGAATGTACGAGGGGCGTGAGACTCAGGCGCCCTCGGACTCCCGAAGCTCGCCGGCCTCCAACACCACCCGCAACATCGTATCCGTATCCGCCTGCTGATACGACTGCTTCAGCGCGACGAGGCTCTGCCACCCACCGGCCGCTGCTACATCGATACTAGCGAGACTGTCCCGCTCCCCGCACCGGTGTCGCCCCGGCCCTCAGAGGAACAGGCAAACCTCCCCGGAAACGCAAAACGGGGCCCCACCTCGAAAGGCGAGACCCCGTGCGGGTTCCGACGTAGTGGAGCCAGCCG
>JGI12210J13797_10045149_pt1 | contig 10060 bp, 9 predicted proteins | sample ElkSlonscriptome_3_FD_13797 | JGI IMG/M metagenome (IMG submission 13797) | reverse complement strand
CGGTTTTCGACCCAGCCCCGCGATCGTCGCCCCTGATTCAATCTTGCGGAACGCTGAAAGTCCCGGTCACGCGGCCATCGGAGTTTTCCTGCCCCGGCGCCCTGGCGCCGCCGGCGGTATTGCCGTCGATGCTGGACAATCCGGACTCGAGGTCGATGACCAGCCTGCCACCGTTGAGAGTGTCGCCCCCACGACGCAGGCGCACATTTCCGGCAAGCGTGATGATCCGACGATTGAAATCATAGACAGCCACGTCGCCGCTGGCCCGTTCGTTGCCGCGGGTGACCACAACTCCGCCAGTGGCGGTGATCCGCTGCACATCGAGCGATCCGCTGTCGGTATAAGTCGCGAGCATGCGCTGCGATCGGACGGTAAGGCCGGCCTGGTTGACGATCACTCCGCCTGTCAGCACGACCCGGTTCTGGCGGTCGTCGAAATCGATGCTGCCCGCATCGAACGCGACCGGCGCGCGCGTGTTGTGCGAGGCGATACCCTGCGCGAAGCCGAACGATCCGGTAACCGCCAGGGCAAGCGCGAATCCGCCGACAGTCCAGCCAAGCGCCACGCGACCGAGGGAGGGTTTTGTCTGTTTCGTCATCAGGGCATCCTCAATCGGCCGGGCACCAGTGTCATTTTTGCATCGCCTTCGAGCCGGATCGTGCGCGCCTCGATATCGGCGAACATTCGGTTGGCCGAGAATGTTCCGGCCGGCACGGCCCCCTCTACCCCCCCGGTACCTCGCATCGTCCGCTTGTCGAGGTCGAACGAGACCCCGCTTGCCCGCATGACATAGCCATCGGCGGTGCGGATCCGGATTGTTTCGTCAACGGCCACGATTTCCTGGTCGATGTCGTAAACGCCGCCCGGGGCGGTGAGACGGGCCGGGCCGTCTTCGAGCAGCAATTGCGCCATCAGGTCATCCAGCCGCACCAGCCCCTCCGCGCTGGACCGCTGTACCGCTTCGCCCGCAGTGATCGAGAACGGGCGGCCTTTGCCGTCACGCCCGCGATACATGGCGTTGTCAACGCTCAGACGTTCGTCGATCACCGCGACATTGCTGCGATCGAGCAGAAAGCTTATCTCGCCGCGCGGGCTAAGAGGCGTGATGATCATGAGGGCCGCAACGACGCCAACGCCCATGGGCAGCACCCGCGCAAGGATCCCGATCAGGCGATCATGCGCGCCGCCCGGCGTCGCGAAGCGCTGGCGCCTGTTGCGAAGCGCGCGCGCCTCGCTCGTTTCCCTGCGGCGTTTGATCACCATTTTCGCGTCCTTACGCGTAATGCCCCTCATTATGGCTGAAAATGTCGCGATTGTCCCACCCGGCAATATCGAGTGATGCGCGGGTTGGGAGGAAATCGAAACAGGCCTGAGCCACATCCATCCGCCCCTCACGCTCCAGCCGTACGGTCAGCTCATCGCGCAGCGCATGAAGGTGGCGCACGTCGGACGCGGCATATTCGCGCTGCGCCTGATTCAGTTCCGGGCCGCCCCAATCCGAGGATTGCTGTTGTTTGGACATGTCCGCATCGAGCAATTCGCTCACCAGGTTTTTCAACCCATGGCGGTCGGTATAGGTACGCACCAGTTTGCTCGCGATCTTGGTGCAGAACACCGGCGCGGCGGTAACGCCCAGATAATACTGGATCGCAGCCAGATCGAAGCGGGCGTAGTGGTAAAGCTTCACCCGGCTTTCATCCGCTAGCAGGGCGGTAAGATTGGGGGCGTCGTATTCGCTGCCCGGCGAAAAGCGCACGAGATGTTCGTCGCCCGATCCGTCACCGATCTGCACCACGCACAGCCGGTCGCGGTGGGTGACGAGACCCATCGTTTCGGTATCGACTGCCAAAGCGCCGGTGCCCTCGAGCACGCCTGCGGGCAGGTCTTCTTCATGGAAATGTACTGTCATCGTCGGGGCACTTACGCCGATTGGGGATAGAGGGAAAGAGGTCTCTCGCGATTGCGGGGCAAGCCGGTCTAGACTTTACTGGTCATGACAGCCGAGAATATTTCGAACGGGGGCCCGCCCGATTGGCCCAGTGACTGGCCCAGTGACTGGCCCAGCGACTGGCGCGCCGCGCTGGCACCCGTGTTGCGGGTGTCGGACTGGCGGGAACTGGCTCGCTCGATATCTGCCGAAGAGAGTGCCGGCACGATCGTCTACCCCCCGGCGCACCAACGGTTCGCGGCGCTCGCGGCAACGCCACCACACGAAGTGCGCGTCGTCATTCTGGGGCAGGATCCGTATCATGGACCCGGCCAGGCGCATGGCCTCGCCTTTTCGGTGCCCGACGGGGTGAAGCCGCCGCCCTCGCTGGCGAACGTGTTTCGCGAATTGCAAAATGATCTTGCAATTCCGCGCCCGGAGACCGGCAATCTTTCCCGATGGGCGCGGCAGGGGGTCCTGCTGCTGAACACCGCGCTCAGCGTCGAAGCAGGCCGCGCCGGCAGCCATTCCGGGCGCGGCTGGGAGACATTGACCGACGCGGTGGTGCGCGCGGTGGCCGAACGGGACGAACCGAGTGTCTTCGTATTGTGGGGCAATCACGCGCAGGGGACTTTCGAGCGGGCAATAAAGGAAGGCAATGGATCGCCGGACCTTCGCAAGCACCTCGTCCTTCCCGCCCCGCATCCCAGCCCGCTTTCCGCGTATCGCGGCTTTTTCGGATCGCGACCGTTCAGCCGTGCAAACGCTTTTCTTGAAGAGAATGAGCGCGGACGCATAGACTGGGCGTTGCCATGACAGAAGATGAAGCGCGCGCCGCGCTGGCCGCCCGCGCCACGCAACTTGCCGAACAGGACCGGATCAGCGCCGAGGGTCGCGCACCGGTCGCGCTGCAGCAAGACAGCGTCGGTCGCCTCAGCCGCATGGATGCGATGCAACAGCAGGCGATGGCGCAGGCGCAGGAACGCCGACGCAATCAGGAGCGCGCGCGCATCAAGGCTGCACTGGAACTACTGGAGGAGGGCGAGTGGGGCTATTGCGCGACTTGCGCAGAAGCAATCGCGGAGGCGCGCCTTCGCCATGATCCGAGCGCCGCGACCTGTGTTCGATGTGCCAGCGGCGATCGCTAGATCGGTCTGAAGCCGATATTCGCCCCGGGCCAGTGCAAGAGTTGATCCAGGCTCGGTTGTGAGCCAGTCTTTCGGACATGACCCAAAGCAGTGTTCTGATAACGATCGAAGACGGCATCGCGACCGTCACCCTGAACCGGCCGCATGCCATGAACGCCATCAACCGTACAGTGAGGCGCGAGCTGCACGCCATCATGCAGGAGGTGGATCGGGACGATACGGTTCGGGTCGTCATCCTGACCGGGGCGGGTGATCGGGCCTTCACAGCCGGGCTCGATCTCAAGGAACTGGGCAGCGAGGACGGCGCTCTCGGCTCTGCCAATGCGACCGATCCCGCCGACAATCCGGTCAAGGCGATCGAGCTTTGCAAGAAGCCGGTCATCGGCGCGATCAATGGCGTTGCGATCACGGGGGGTTTCGAAGTCGCGCTCGCTTGCGACGTGCTGGTGGCCAGCACCAATGCCCGTTTCGCCGATACCCATGCGCGGGTCGGGATCGTGCCGGGATGGGGCTTGTCGCAAAAATTGTCGCGAATGATCGGAATATCGCGCGCGAAGGAGCTGGCGTTCACCGGCAATTTCCTCGACGCCGCGACTGCCCGGGAATGGGGGCTGGTGAACCATGTAGTTGCGCCAGACGACTTGTTGTCTCTTGCGCGAAAACTCGCGAGCGACATGGCAAGCATCGATCCAGCGTTCCTGGCTGCGTACAAATCGTTGATCGACGACGGCTATGCCGCCAGCTTCGCCGAGGGCATGGCAATCGAAGTGCGCCGATCGGGCGAGGCGAACGCGGCGGTCAGCGCCGAAGAGGTCGAAGCCAGGCGAGCCGGAGTGCAGGAGCGCGGGCGGCAGGGCACTAGCGGGCCGGCCTAGCCTCGCTTATCCGGGCGAGTTCGCCGAAGCCCGGTCGGACGGGACACAGATATTCGCCAGAACGGCAAGGTGATCCGATCCATTGTCGTCGAGTATCTCGAACGAGCCGAGCTGGATGTCACCTTTCATCATCAACTGATCCAGCGGCCAGCCCAACGGAACGTAATCGGCGGGAAATGTGCCGAAGCTGCCACGCCCGATGCGCGGGTCGTTCCAATTGCCCATATCGTGGAATTTCTCGGTGGTGCGCGACCAGGGCACGTCGTTGAAGTCCCCCATGACGACCGCATTCGGCAGCCGGTCCGGGGTCTGCACGCCCGCGTTCACAATGTTGCGATCACGTTCCCCGGTGTCCCAGCCGGGCAGTGGGGGCTTGGGATGCAGGCCGATGAATTCGACCGGCGGAAAGCCTGCGGGCTGTAACGTGGCATAGAGCGTGGGCGTGTCCCTGTGCGTGTTCTCGACCACGTTGATCTTCGAAGCTGGCACCCGGGTCGCAAAAGCGAGGCCGAACGCCTTGGGCTGTGGATGGCGACGCACGGTGGGGTAGCCGGACAGGACCGGCTCCAGTTCGGCAAGCCATTTGTCGTCCGTTTCCATCAGGAACAGTACGTCCGGATCATACTTGCGGATCTGGTCCGCGACCTGCTGATATCCGGTGTTCTTGACCTTCACATTGGCGGACAAGGCCGAAAAGCACGTCAATTGCGATGCCTCGGCCTGTGCCAGCGGCACTTCGGTATCGGCAACGGCCCAGTAGGGCCAGACGCGCCATGCATTGATGCCAATGACCAGTATCAACGCGGCGATGGTCAGCCAACGCAGCCGGGTTTTCAGGAACAAGCCGATCACCAGCAGTGCGATGCACAGAAAGACCAGCAATACGCGAACCATGTCGACCGTGCGGATGAACCATTGATCGCTTGGTATGATCGATACCAGGGTCACGATGAGCGCGATCATCGCGAGAACGAAAATTATTCTGCCGATTACCTTCATGATACCCCTTCTGATTGCAACCAACGCTATAAGTTGGTGCAAGTTCCGCAACCCTCACAAGGGCAGCATTCGCGTGGCGGGCAGCTCAGGGGTATGATGGCAAAAGCGCGGTGCGTGCGTTCGCCTCGGGTGATGGGAATGGCGTTTCCGGTCAGAATCCCGCCGTCAGCCGCGCGCCGACTTTCACCCCCGTGTCGCGAAACGCGATCGCACTGTCCACCACCTGTATGTCCGCCGTCAGCCCGATGCCGTCGGTGACGCCAAAAGTGTAGAACGCCTCGACTCCCTGCTCATCCTCCAGCCCGAGGCGAAAGGCGATATCGTCGACCAGTTCGTCGGTCAGCGAATACTGGAAATAGGCAAGGCCGAAACGATCCTGCGGGCGGAAACGCGGGTTGCCGGAGACGCCGATATAGCCCGAATAATCAAGGAAGGTCGGATCCCCGGTGGACGCCTGAAAACGAGCGAGCAGGCCCCAACCCTTGCCCGGCGCTTCGGGATAAAGCTCGAGATATTGGTAGGCGGAAAGCTGCAGGGCGAGTTCGCCGCTTTCGTTCCCGAACGACCCGGCGGGCGGCGGCGTGAGCGCGCGCGGCAGGATATCGACCGCGAAGCTGTCACGCGTCGATCCGACCAGCGCGACGGTGTAGAAACCGGGCTTGCCCCCCGGGCGCTGAATGAAAGTGGCCGAAGTCAGAAATGCCACGCCGCTTTCGAAAGCCGTTTCGAACCCGGTGCGCTCGAACTGGCTGTCCGGGTCGAACACCCATGCGCGATAGATCACGTCCCTGGTCGGCACCTGCAACAAGGCGCCCGTCAGGGTATTGGGGACAACGGCGGTCGGCGGCAATGCAATGCCGAGGTTCTGGAAACCGTAATGCCCATCGCTCGCGACGATCGGCAACTCGCCCGAAATGTCCAGCAGATTGACCTTGCCGACTTCCAGCGTGACCCCGGAATCCCACCTGTGGGTTATGCTTGCCGAGACGTCGAAATCGCCTGCCCCTTCGGACCGGAACAGAGCGGTGTTCGACGGGATCAGGCCGATCAGGCCGTTCGCGCTCTCACCCCAGGTGAATTCGGGCCTGACGGTGAGGGTCAGGCTGTCGTCGATCCCGAATGCGCTGCCCTTGATGTCGAGATATCCGTCGACCCGCCCGGCATAACGCACGGTGCTATCCGCATCGCCCGACACCGGGGCATCGACGAATTGCGAAACGACGATGCCAAGGTCGATCGGACCCGGAGCTGGCGCCGGCGGGGCCGGGGTGGCGGCAGGAGGGGGATCGGCGGCCGGGGGCTGCGTCGCAGCATCTTCGCCTGCCTCTGCGCCCGTTTCGGCAAGACTTGCAGACGGAGCAATTACGGCGGATGCAAAAAATGCACCCACGACGAACGAACGAAAGCCGGCACGCCGGCTCCTTGAAGTAATCACGACCCTGTTTCTCCCCCGGTACGGCAATAATGCCGCACTTTATCGCGGCTATTAAGACCATCGCCGGGCGGAGTGGTCAAGCCAAGTGGCGCAATTACTTCTCTATCGGGGTAAAACGTATCGTCAGCGTGGCAATTCTGTCGCGCCCATCAGGGCTTCGTCGACAGCACGTGCACATTGCCGACCCTCGCGGATCGCCCAGACGACCAGGCTCTGGCCGCGCCGCATGTCGCCGCAGGTATAGATACCCTCGGCGCTGGTGGCGTAGCGATCGGTATCGGCTGCCACCGCTCCACTTTTCGTCAATTCCACGCCAGCCTGTTCGAGCAGGCCCGCTTTCTTCGGACCCACGAAGCCCATCGCCAGCAGGATCAGATCGGCCGGGATGGTGAAGGTGCTGCCCTCGATCTCGCGCATTTCGCGATCCCGCCATTCGACGCGAACGCATTCGAGCCCCGTTACCTTTTCCCCGTTGCCCACGACCCGCTTCGTCAGAACGGCCCAATCGCGATTCGCCCCTTCCTCGTGGCTGGAGGAGGTGCGGAGCTTTACCGGCCAGTCCGGCCAGGTCAGCGCCTTGTCTTCCTTTTCGGGCGGCTTGGGCATGATTTCGAGCTGCGTGACGCTCTTGGCGCCCTGCCGGTTGGACGTGCCGACGCAATCGCTGCCGGTATCGCCGCCGCCGATCACGACGACGTCCTTGCCGGTCGCGAGCAGGCTGCCGCGCGGCGCGGCGCGCACCTCGTCATCCCCGGCATTGCGCTTGTTCTGCTGGGTCAGGAATTCCATCGCCAGTCGTACGCCCGGCATTTCCGCGCCGGGGATCGAGAGCGCGCGCGCATCCTCCGATCCGCCGGACAGCACGATGGAATCGAAATTCTCACGCAGATTGGCCAGCGAGATGTCGACGCCCACCTCCTTGTTGGTGCGAAACTCGACCCCCTCGGCCTCCATCTGGGCGCAGCGCCGGTTGATGAGGTGCTTTTCCATCTTGAAGTCGGGAATGCCATAGCGCAGCAATCCGCCGATCCGGTCGCTCTTCTCGAACACGGTGACCGAATGTCCGGCGCGGGCGAGTTGCTGGGCGCAGGCCAATCCGGCCGGACCCGACCCGACCACGGCGATGGATTTGCCGGTCTTGCGTTCCGGAACCTGCGGCGCGACCCAGCCTTCGTCCCACCCGCGATCGATGATGGCGCATTCGATCGACTTGATGGTGACCGGCTGATCGACGATGTTGAGCGTGCAGCTCGCTTCGCACGGGGCGGGGCAGATCCGGCCCGTGAATTCGGGGAAATTGTTCGTGCTGTGCAGCAGGTCGAGCGCGTTTTTCCAGTCCTGTTCGTAGACGAGGTGATTCCAGTCCGGGATCAGATTGTTCACCGGGCAGCCATTGTGGCAATACGGGATGCCGCAATCCATGCAACGCGCGGCCTGCGAGCCGAGCGTTTCGTCATCCGGCGGAACGACGAATTCGCGGTAATGCGTCAGCCGTTCCTCGGGCGCGATATAGTCGCGCTCGCGCCGGTCGATTTCGAGAAATCCGGTGTCCTTGCCCATCGGTCCTGTTCCTACTCTGCCGCTTCCTGAGCCGCTTCCTCGCGCTCGGCCTCGAGCATCTGGAGCGCGCGCCGGTAATCGCGCGGCATCACCTTGACGAATTGCGAGAGACTGGTGTTCCAGTCCTCGAGCAGTGCGGACGCTGCCGCGCTGCCCGTGTGTAGCTTGTGCCGTTCCACCAAAATACGCAGCCGCTCGGCATCGTGACGCAGCATGTCGCCCATGCCGAAATCGTCGACCGACCGCGGGCGCTGCGACGGAAGGCCGGTGCCTTCGTCGGGGGAGGGCCCAAAATCGATCGGTTCGAGATCGACCTGCGCATGGTTTACCCGCTGAGCAAAAGAGCCATCGGGATCGTGGACATAGGCGACCCCGCCGCTCATCCCGGCGGCAAAGTTGCGCCCGGTCCGGCCCAGGACCACCACGACCCCGCCCGTCATGTATTCGCAGGCATGGTCGCCGGCCCCTTCGACCACCGCAACCGCGCCCGAATTGCGCACCGCGAACCGCTCGCCTGCGACCCCGGCGAAATAGGCCTCGCCCGCGATCGCGCCATAAAGGACGGTGTTGCCCACGATGATGTTTTCGCTCGATATGCGCGGTGCCGCTTCGGAGGGACGCACCGTGATCCGTCCGCCCGACAGGCCCTTGCCGACATAATCGTTGGCATCTCCGACCAGGTCGAGCGTGACGCCGTGGGCCAGCCACGCGCCGAAGCTCTGCCCGGCGACCCCGGTCAGATTGACCCGAATCGTATCGGTTGGCAGCCCGGCATGGCCGTGCGCCCGCGCGACTTCGCCCGAAAGCATCGCGCCCACGCTGCGATTGACGTTGCGGATCCGGTGTTCGAGCTGCACCGGCGTCTTCGTGGCGATTGCGTCTTTCGCATCTGCGATAAGATCGTTGTCCATCGCGCCGCCCAGCCCGTGATCCTGCTGCCCGTCATTGAGCAGGCCGGATCCTTCGGCAGGCTCGACCCGCTCCAGCAAGCGGGAAAGGTCGATCCCGCGCGCTTTCCAGTGGCGATGCATGCGCGAGGCATCCAGTCGATCGACCCGGCCGACCATTTGAGCAATCGTGCGAAAACCCATCTCCGCCATGATGCCGCGTAATTCCTCGGCCACGAAGAAGAAGTAATTGATCACGTGTTCGGGCGTGCCGGTAAAGCGTGCGCGAAGCACCGGGTCCTGCGTGGCGACACCGACCGGGCAGGTGTTGAGGTGGCACTTGCGCATCATGATGCAGCCCGCCGCGATCAGGGGTGCCGTGGCAAAGCCGAACTCGTCCGCGCCCAGCAATGCGCCGATGGCAACGTCGCGCCCGGTGCGGATGCCGCCGTCGACCTGCACCGCGATCCGGCTGCGCAGATTGTTGAGCAACAGGGTCTGCTGCGTTTCGGCAAGTCCGATTTCCCACGGGGATCCGGCATGGGTCAGGCTGGTCAGCGGCGAAGCGCCGGTGCCGCCGTCATAGCCGGAAATCGTGACGTGGTCGGCGCGTGCCTTCGACACGCCGGCCGCGACCGTGCCAACGCCCACCTCGGACACGAGTTTGACCGAGATGCGCGCCCGCGTGTTCACGTTCTTCAGATCGTGGATCAGCTGAGCCAGATCCTCGATCGAATAGATGTCGTGATGCGGCGGCGGCGAGATCAGGCCGACGCCGGGCGTCGAATGGCGCACTGCGCCGATCCGCTTGTCGACCTTGTGGCCGGGCAACTGGCCGCCTTCACCCGGTTTTGCGCCTTGCGCCATCTTGATCTGGATATCGTCGGAATTGACCAGGTATTCGGTCGTGACGCCAAAGCGTCCCGATGCCACCTGCTTGATCCGGCTGCGCATCGAATCGCCGTTGTCGAGCGGGGTGAAGCGGAATGGCTCCTCTCCCCCTTCGCCGGTGTTCGAGCGGCCGCCGATGCGGTTCATCGCCAGCGCCATGGTCGAATGCGCTTCGTGGCTGATCGAGCCAAGGCTCATCGCCCCGGTGGAAAAACGCTTCACGATCTCGGTCGCCGGTTCGACCTCTTCGAGCGGGATCGGATCGCCTTCGGTCTTGAATTCGAGCAGCCCGCGGATCGTCAGCAATCGCTCCGACTGCTCGTTCACGGATCTGGCGA
>JGI12210J13797_10010707_pt1 | contig 10060 bp, 11 predicted proteins | sample ElkSlonscriptome_3_FD_13797 | JGI IMG/M metagenome (IMG submission 13797) | reverse complement strand
GGGGTTACACCACAGAAGAAGCCGTTCGTACGTCTACAGAAGCGCTGGGTTGGGAAACTGTGAACACGGTCCTGACACCGCTGACACAGACTGACTTCTCGTCCTACATCGCACCGGTTCTGAACTCCGGTGCCGACGTTCTGGTTCTGAACCACTACGGCGGGAACATGGTGAACTCGCTGACCAACGCCGTTCAGTTTGGTCTGCGTGAAGCATCCGCCAACGGCAAGAACTTCGAAATCGTCGTGCCGCTCTATTCCGAGCTGATGGCACGTGGTGCCGGCGCAAACATCTCGGGGATCTTCGGTTCGCAGAACTGGGACTGGAAACTCGAGAACGAGCTTGGTGAACGTTTCTCCGGTACAAACGCATTCGTCCGTTCGTTCGGCGAAAAGTACGGCTTCCCGCCAAGCCAGGCTGCGCACACATGCTACGTGCAGACCTTGCTTTACGCGGATGCGGTCACACGCGCAGGATCGTTCAACCCATGTGCGGTCGACGAGGCCCTGTCCGGGTTCGAATTCGACGGTCTGGGCAACGGCCCGACACTTTACCGCGAAGCGGATCACCAGTGCTTCAAAGACGTTGTCGTCGTGAAGGGTAAAGAAAACCCCGAAAACGAATTCGACCTCGTTGAAATCGTCGAAGTCACACCGGTCGAGCAGGTCACATACGCACCTGATCACCCGCAGTTTGCTGGTGGTGCTCTGGGTTCGTGTAACCCCGGCGCATAAGCGACAAGATCAGGCCATCCGCGTTCGTCGCGGATGGCCTGACAGCTTTACTTTCATCTCTCTCATGACGTACCGCGCCCGGTTTGGGCCAGCGGTCTCAGAGGGCGCAAGCAGCGCAATCCTTCAACGATCAGAGGTCACATCATGGACCAGTTCATCCTTCAAATTCTCAACGGGCTGGATAAAGGCTCGGCCTACGCGCTTATCGCGCTTGGCCTGACGCTTATTTTCGGCACCCTGGGTGTCGTGAACTTCGCCCACGGGGCGCTTTTCATGCTTGGGGCTTTCGTGTCCGTGACGGTAAGCAATCTGCTCTCGCTCAGCCACAAGGTCGTCGATGAAACGCGGACCGATTTCCTTGGCAACCCCCTGCAGGTCGATGTCCCCTACATACATGATATATTAGGCGTGACCGCCGGTAATTTCGTCATGGACTGGTCGGTCCCGATCGCGATCTTGTTCGCGATCCCGATCATGGTCGGCATCGGCTTCGCCATGGAACGCGGCCTGATCAAGCATTTTTACAAGCGTCCCCATGCGGACCAGATCCTTGTGACGTTCGGCCTGGCCATCGTCATCCAAGAGATCGTCAAGTATTTCTACGGCGCCAACCCGATCCCGACCCCGGCCCCCGATGCATTTGTCGGCAGCTTCGATTTTGGTCTCTTGCTGGGCTTTAACGCGAACGAGATCATCTACCCTTACTGGCGCCTCGTTTACTTCTCGTTCTCCCTGCTGATCATCGGCGCTGTATTTGCGTTCCTGCAATTCACGACCTTCGGGATGGTCGTTCGTGCCGGCATGGCCGACCGTGAAACGGTGGGTATCCTCGGCATCGACATCGACAAACGCTTTACGATCATGTTCGGGATCGCCGCTGCGGTCGCGGGTCTGGCAGGTGTGATGTACGCGCCGATCAACTCGCCCAATTACCACATGGGGATGGATTTTCTGGTCCTGAGCTTCGTCGTCGTCGTCGTGGGCGGCATGGGGTCCCTTCCGGGGGCAGTCGCGGCCGGGTTCATGTTGGGGATCCTCGAAAGCTTCGCATCCATGTCAGCGGTCATCGACCTGCTGCCGGGGATCAACCAGATCATCATCTATCTTGTCGCAATTATCATTTTGTTGACGCGTCCACGCGGCCTGATGGGTCGCAAGGGCGTAATGGAGGAATAACCAATGCTCGGATTGGAAAAGAAAGACTTTCGTCTGCTGCTCATCGTCATTGGTTTGACATTGTTCGCGCCCTTCCTGCTCAACCCCTTCCCCGAAGGCTCGGAGCTTGCGCAATTCAACGCGGGCTATCCCGACCTGATGCAGCGCTTTGTGATCTTCGGCATTTTTGCGATCGGGTTTAACATCCTGTTCGGTTTGACCGGGTACCTGTCGTTCGGACATGCGGCGTTCCTTGGCGCAGGTTCTTACGGGGCGGTCTGGATCTTCAAGCTGCTTGGCATGAACGTGCTGCCGGCGATTGCGACAAGTGTGATCATAGCCGGGGTTTTCTCGTTGATTATCGGCTATATCTCGCTGCGGCGGTCAGGCATTTACTTCTCGATCCTGACGTTGGCGTTTGCACAGATGTCGTTTGCTTTGGCCTATTCGGTCCTGACACCGATTACAGGCGGTGAAACCGGTCTTCAGCTTGCGCTGGATGATCCGCGTATCTTCGGAGCATCACAGACGGCAACGGGCAACATTCCGGTACCGTCCCTGTTTGGACTGGAAATGCGGTCAAGCTTCGAATGGGAAGTGGGGTCATGGCTGTTCACGTTCTCGACCGGGTATTATGTGGCGGCTTTCTTCATGGTCATCGCCTTCTACCTGTCGATCCGCATCTTCCGCTCACCGTTCGGGATGATGCTGCGCGCAATCAAATCCAACCAGACACGCATGTCCTACACAGGGCTGAATTCGAAACCATACACGCTGGCGGCCTTTGTGATCTCGGGCATGTATGCCGGTCTTGCAGGCGGTCTGATGGTGTCGATGGATCCACTTGCAGGCGCCGAACGGATGCAATGGACGGCATCTGGCGAAGTCGTCTTGATGACCATCCTCGGTGGTGCGGGAACCTTGATCGGTCCGGTCCTCGGGGCGGGTATGATCAAGTATTTCGAGAACATCTTCTCAAAGATCAACGAAACGATCCTGCATACTTGGTTTGCAGTCCTGCCCGACGGGCTGGAGGATATCGTCGTCGCCATGGTCTACCCGTTCATCGGCAAGGGCTGGCACCTGACATTGGGCATCATGTTCATGTTGGTCGTGATCTTCCTGCCTGGTGGTCTGGTCGAAGGTGGTCAGAAGATTGCCGGCTTGCTGCGTGGTCGCAAGAAAAAGACCGATAGCGCCAAACCAAACGCCACAGAACCAGCCGAATAAGGAGACAGACAGATGGGTTTGTTAGAAGTCAAAGGCATCAATAAACGGTTCGGTGGCTTGCAAGCGCTCGGAAACGTGAACCTGAGCGTCGCCGAGAATACGACACACGCGATCATCGGACCCAACGGGGCCGGTAAATCGACCTTGCTGAATGTGCTGGTCGGAAAGCTGATCCCAGACAGCGGGTCGGTCATGTTCGACGGGAAATCTGTGTTGGGACGAAAGCCACACGAGATCAACCAGATGGGGATCAGCCGTGTGTTTCAAACTCCCGAGATTTTCGGTGACCTGACGGTGATGGAGAACGTGATGATCCCCTGCTTTGCCAAGCGCGACGGGGCATTCAGGTTGCACGCCATCGAAAGCATGTTCGCCGAGGGGGATATTCAGGAACAGGCAGATGGCATCCTGTCCGACGTGAATATGGTCGAAAAGAAAGACATGATCGCGTCGAGCCTTTCACGCGGTGACAAACGCCGGCTCGAAATGGCGATGTGCCTTGTGCAGGACCCCAAGCTGTTGTTGCTGGATGAGCCGACAGCGGGGATGGCCCGCGCGGATACGCAAAACACGATCGCGTTGCTCAAGGAAATCCGCGAAAAGCGCGGAATCACAATGGCGATTATCGAACACGACATGAACGTCGTCTTCTCGCTTGCAGACCGGATCACCGTGCTGGCCCAAGGAATGCCCTTGGTCGAGGACACGCCAGATAAAATCAAGGGCCACCCCAAAGTCCGCGAAGCCTATTTGGGTGAAGCAGAGGTCTAAGGTACAACCGCGCCAAATTTATAGAAATTTGGGACGCCCGTCATTTTGAGAAAAATGATCCGGCAGGAGAAATAAAATGAACGCACCCTTCAACAAACACGCCAATAATGCCGCGACCCATCCCGCCTTCCTCAGCGTTTGGGAAATAGAAGCATATTACGGCGAAAGCTTCATCGTGCAGAACGTCAGCTTCAACATCCATGAGGGCGAAATCCTCGCACTTCTGGGCCGGAACGGCGCTGGCAAGACATCGACACTGCGCACGATCGCTCGCCTTGATGACCCGCAGTTGACGCATGGAGAAATCTGGCTGGACCATCAACCGCTCCACGAGATGAAAAGCCATCAGGCGGCTGCACACGGGATCGCCCTCGTTCCCGAAGACCGGCGCATCATCCCCGGTCTGACGGTGGAAGAGAACCTTCAGCTTGCCCAGATCGCCCCGCCAAAGGGCTGGTCACTGGACCGGATCTACGAGCTGTTTCCACGCCTTGGCGAACGGCGCAAGCAGGACGGCGTCACCTTGTCAGGCGGTGAACAGCAGATGCTGTCGATTGCGCGTGCGTTGGCCCGCGACATCAAAGTGTTGTTGCTTGATGAGCCTTATGAAGGTCTCGCTCCGGTGATCGTGCAAGAGATTGCGAAGACCCTCAATGTGATCCGTGATCAGGGCATTACGACGGTCATCGTGGAACAAAACGCCGTTGCCGCACTGAAGCTTGCGGATCGCGCGGTCATCCTCGATATCGGCAAAGTGGTCTACGATGGTTCCGCCGCCGAAGTGCTGGAAGACAAGGCGCTGCGCGAGCAGTATCTGGCGATATAAAGACCGCGCCGTTTGACTAAAATCGAAGGCAAAAACGTGCCTTCGATTAATATTTTGGTAATCCGACGACACGAAACTGAAAATACAGTTTTTTGCTTCTCGGAGCCCTCATTATGGATACATCACTGACGCTACCCGCAACCGCAATGCCTTCACCGGCAACGGCGCCTGTTCTCGAGCGGTCGATTACGACCAAAGTGACGAAAATCGAAGCTGACGAAAGACCTGCTTCCCTGCCCGCTGACAAACCATTCGTCGCACAAGTCGTCTCTGCAAGGCTGTCCGGTACCGATTTCCCCCAGAATCCCGGCGTAATTGCCCCACCTGAGCGCACTTTGCGACCCTATGATGTACCGATGCTACCGTCTGGCCCGGCGGACCGGACACATGGAGCAACAGCCGCGATCGAGACAGCTGAGAGCCTTTCCATCGCGTCATCGGATACGAATCCGCAGATCAGCACTTAAGTTTTCGAACGTCTCCCGCTTTCCACCTTCGACGCCTTGCCTTATAAGCAGTCCAACGCATTGTGACGCAACGTCGCGAACGGACGAATAATACGGGCAAAGGGCCGAGGGAAAGAATGAGCAACAAAACTTCTCACGAAAGCGATGTAAGCTTTATCCAAGCACTGGCAGAGCTGCTGCGCGAAAACGATCTGACGGAACTTCAAGTCAAGCGGGACTATGGCGAAAACGACAGCCTGAATGTACGTGTCAGCCGTCATACGCAGACAGTGATGCAAGCCAGCATGCCCGCGCAGGCCCCTGTCGCGGGACCTGCTCCGACCGTGCACGGCCAACCGGCGGCATCTGCAGCTGCGGCGAGCAATGACCCGGCAACCCACCCCGGCGCCGTGACCTCACCCATGGTCGGCACCGTTTATATGGCGCCCGAACCAGGTGCAGCAGCATTTGTCAGTACAGGTAGCAGCGTCAAAGAAGGCGACACACTTCTGATCATCGAAGCGATGAAAACCATGAATCACATCCCTGCCCCGCGCGCAGGAACAGTGAAACGCATTCTGGTCGAAGACGGCGGCCCCGTCGAATTTGGCGCCCCTCTTGTGATCATCGAATAAAGGCGGCCCAATGTTCGATAAAATCCTTATCGCGAACCGGGGCGAAATCGCCCTGCGCGTGGTCCGTGCCTGCCGCGAGATGGGCGTGAAATCGGTTGCCGTGCATTCGACCGCTGACTCGGATGCGATGCATGTGCGCATGGCTGACGAGGCCGTCTGCATCGGCCCGCCATCGTCAGCGCAAAGCTATCTGTCATTTCCCGCGATCATTTCGGCCTGTGAGATTACGGGCGCGCAAGCGATCCACCCCGGCTACGGTTTTCTGTCCGAGAACGCTGCATTTGTTCAGGCTGTACAAGATCACGACCTGACATTCATCGGCCCGACTGCGGAACACATCCGCGTCATGGGCGACAAGATCACCGCCAAAGACACGATGAAAGCCCTTGGCGTCCCGTGCGTTCCGGGATCGGATGGCGGCGTGCCGACGCTGGACGACGCCAAACGCGTCGGTGAAGAAATCGGCTATCCTGTGATCATCAAAGCAACCGCAGGTGGTGGCGGGCGTGGGATGAAAGTGGCACAAACTGCCGATGACATCGAGAAAGCGTTTCATTCGGCCCGCGCCGAAGCCAAGGCAGCGTTCGGTAACGACGAGGTCTATATCGAGAAATACCTCACCACTCCGCGCCATATCGAAATTCAGGTTTTCGGTGATGGCAAAGGGAACGCCGTGCATCTGGGGGAACGTGACTGTTCGCTGCAACGACGGCATCAGAAGGTCTTTGAAGAGGCTCCCGGCCCCTGCATCACCCCGGAACTGCGCGCGCGCATCGGCAAAGTTTGCGCGGATGCGGTTGCAAAGATCAATTACATCGGTGCTGGTACAATCGAATTCCTGTTCGAAAATGACGAGTTCTACTTCATCGAAATGAACACGCGTTTGCAGGTCGAACATCCCGTGACCGAAGCTATCTTTGGGGTCGACTTGGTCCGAGAGCAATTGCGCGTGGCGTCCGGCCTGCCAATGTCATTCACCCAAGATGATCTGACGATCAATGGCCACGCGATCGAAGTCCGTATCAACGCCGAAAAGCTGCCGAATTTTTCGCCGTGTCCGGGAACGATCACGCAATATCATGCGCCCGGTGGGCTTGGCGTCCGAATGGACTCAGCGCTTTATGACGGCTATCGCATCCCCCCATACTACGACAGTTTGATCGGAAAACTGATCGTACATGGGCGTGACCGGCCAGAGGCGTTGGCCCGGCTAGAGCGGGCTCTGGGTGAATTGATCGTCGACGGCGTCGATACGACGATCCCTCTATTTCATGCGCTACTCGCCGAAAAAGCCATACAGACAGGTGACTACAACATTCATTGGCTTGAACACTGGTTGGAAAAGAACCTCGCTTGATTGCTGGACGACACGCGGCAGAACACCGTAAACGTCTTTTTTTGCCTCGCTTTGGAAAGCAGAGTATCCTGGCGGAGAACGACAGACCGGATCCTTCTGTGGCGCTATGAAAGACGACCCTCCCCTGACGCCAGCACTGTTGCTGCAGGCCTATGAAATCGGGTTGTTCCCGATGTCGGAAGGGCGCAACGACCCCGAGATCTTCTGGGTCGACCCGATGTTGCGGGGGGTTTTCCCGCTTGACCGGTTCAGGATTTCGAAAAGGCTGGCACGAACCATTCGGCAGGACCGGTTCAGGATCAGTTTCGACACAGCCTTTACCGATGTGATGCAAGGGTGCGCAGACCGCCCCGAGACCTGGATCAATGAAACGATCTTCGGCCTTTATGCAGCCCTGCACGAGCGCGGCTGCGCCCATTCGGTTGAAGTCTGGAACGAAGAAGGCCTCGTGGGCGGGGTCTACGGCGTGTCGATCGGCGCGGCGTTCTTCGGTGAAAGCATGTTCAGCCGCGCAACCGACGCGTCAAAGGTCGGGTTGGCGCATTTGATCGACCGGCTGCGGGTTGGCGGGTATCAACTGTTCGACACGCAGTTCACGACCCCCCATCTGGAAAGCCTTGGCGCCATTGAAATTCCGCGCAGGACCTACCAGCAACGATTGGCGGTCGCTGTACGCGCGAAGGCGTCTTTTGATGCGGGTGGTCAGGTGTCGTCGGGGGAAGCCATCGTACAGCGCAACGCCCAGACATCATAGCGCGGGTGATCCATCGCATTCAGTGCGGGGGCAGACGCAAGCAACCATCCCGCGAACAGCTCTGTATTCTCGTTGGTTTCGCGCACTTCGACAAATGCGAACGCGTCGCCAGCAGGGTTGTCCACCGGATAGCGGCATTCCATCAATGCGACGGTCAAAAAGCCCAGAGTGCCGCGCTCGCCGGCCTGCAGGTTCAGATCGGTCACCTCACCGGTTAACTTGTCGAGCACACGTAATTGGGCACCTATGCCGGTTGCCACAGCGATCCGCGGGCCTTCGGTCGGGCCGGCTTCTTCGTCGTCGAAGGGAGTGGTGACAAGCTCGCCAATCACTTCATCGAGCGGTTGAAGCGGGGTATCTTCCTCGGCCTCGGCGTCATCAAGCGGTGTGACCACGATCTCTTGTGCCACGAGTGACGTACAGGTCAGCGACAGGATCACGGAGAGTGTCAGAAAACGCATCTTGCCGCTCTACTCCGGCGTCCAGGCCTCGTAATCGGCGCGCGGCTCAGGCGCTTTGCGGCGGATAGATCCCGCAGGCGCGTAAGCACCCATCGTTCCGGTCAGGTTCTCCTGGTGCGGCTTTTCCCATTCCTTGCGGGGCAAGGGCGTCTCGGACGGGGCGACATCCCATGTGTGATGCAGCCAGCCGTGCCATTCCGGGCTCACGCGGCTCGCTTCGTTTTGGCCATTGTAGATCACCCAGCGGCGTTTGTCGTCCTTGTTGCGATAATAGATATTGCCCTGAGCATCTTCGCCTACTTTCGTACCATTTCGGCTTGTCCAAAGCTGGGTGCCGAAGGATTGGCCATCCCACCACGTAAAAATGCGTTTGATATTGTGAGCAAAGCCCATTTCGCGTCTCCGGTTGCGTGAGGTATCCATGCACTAAGTCAAGCCAAAGGTCTAGTCTGGTCTGGCGGGAACACGCGCAGTCACCTCTATTTCGATCTTCATTTCAGGATTCTGCAATCCGGCTGAAAACATGGTCGCGGCGGGTCGTGTTTTCGCAAACGCGGCGCGCACGACAGGCCAGCAGTCTGGCCAGTCATAGGCATCGGGAACAATGTAAGTCACCCGCACCACATGATCGAGACCGCTACCCGCTTCGATCAAGGCGGTTTCAATCGTAGCGAGCGCATTGCGGGTTTGATCGACGATACAATCCGGCATCACCATCTTGTCATAGTCATACCCTGTGGTTCCGGCGACAAACACCCAACCATCGCAAACGACCGCGCGGCTATAGCCGATCTGTTCCTCGAACGGCGATCCTGTGCAAACGTGTCGCACGGCCATCCTGCGTCAACTCGCAGTGGCGGATTCTTTTTTCTTACCCTCGTCGTGAATCATCAGAGGGGACACATCGCTTGACGTAACAGCCTCTTCGTTGACGACCACTTCGGTCACAGTGTCCAAGCCAGGCAGGTCGAACATCGTATCAAGCAGAATGTCTTCCATGATCGACCGCAAACCGCGTGCACCGGTCTTACGCTCGATCGCGCGCTTGGAAATCGCACTCAGAGCATCGTCGGTAAAGGTCAACTTCGTGTCTTCCAGATCGAACAGGCGCTGATACTGCTTGACCAAAGCATTCTTGGGCTTTGTCAGAATCGTGATCAACGCATCTTCATCCAGATCGGTCAGCGTGGCGATGACAGGCAAACGACCCACGAATTCGGGGATCAATCCGAATTTCAGCAAATCTTCCGGTTCCAGATCGGTGAAGATTTCGCCGATGCCGCGGTCGTCATCTTCGCGGACATCCGCGCCAAAGCCCATGGCAGAGCCTTTGCCGCGCTGCGCGATGATCTTGTCCAGACCGGCAAATGCCCCGCCGCAAATAAACAAGATGTTTGTCGTGTCAACTTGCAGGAATTCTTGCTGTGGATGCTTGCGCCCGCCCTGTGGCGGCACAGATGCAACAGTCCCTTCCATGATCTTGAGCAAGGCCTGCTGCACACCCTCTCCCGATACATCGCGGGTGATCGAAGGATTGTCGGACTTGCGGGTAATCTTGTCGACCTCGTCGATGTACACGATGCCGCGCTGTGCGCGCTCGACGTTATATTCGGATGCCTGCAACAATTTGAGAATAATGTTTTCGACATCTTCCCCGACATAGCCGGCTTCGGTCAGCGTCGTTGCGTCGG
>JGI12210J13797_10066211_pt1 | contig 10063 bp, 7 predicted proteins | sample ElkSlonscriptome_3_FD_13797 | JGI IMG/M metagenome (IMG submission 13797) | reverse complement strand
AAAAACTGACAAACGAACTGATATCAAAATGAAAAAGCCCACCCCTTTGGGCAGGCTAATGGCTACTGCTGTTTTAAATTTTTTTCTATTCAAGTCAACATTGAAACTAATTTTGTTCAGACTTCTCTTTCAATTGATTTTGAAATTGTTCCTGTTGCTGGCGTAACTGCTCTTCTTGGCGTTCTAAGGACCGTACTCGTTCTTCATGGCGCTGTTGCATTTCTTGTTGCCGTTCTTCAAAGCGCTTCTGTAGTTCTTGTTGTCGCTCTTCCCAAGCTTCCATTCTTTTCTGCCATTTTTCTAATCGCTCCTCGTGCTGCTTCTCTCTCATCTGCACCTGCGCTTCGTAGTTTCGTTGTTGTTCTTCTAATGATCGTAACTGATGTTCTAAAGCTTCAGCGTTATGGATACCCAAAGAATCTACGTTAGCTAAGGCTTTCCGGTAATATCGTAGGCTACGCAAACGGGTAGAATCATTGATTACCATTGCGGGGGAGCTAGGAATATTTAAAAAAGTACCACTTCTCATAGAATCTACACGAAAGTGAGGACTAGAGAATCTATGAACTTTATATCCTCGCGTAGAATCACTCAGAAACTGCTTTAATTGCTTGGGTAAGGGAGGGTGATTGCCAGTTTTGGGTACTGTATCGGAAAAATGAAAATTAAAACTATGGTTCCAGCTCTGCACGGAATCAATGAGTATCTCAATATCCTCTAACACATTTAAATTCAAATCAATATCTTCTACAATATCGAGATCGATATTGGGCGGTAAAACTAGTGCTTTTGGTAGGGAGTCAAGCGATAGAATACGTACGCCTGACGATGAAAAAGCATAAACCGACGATAATGAGTCGAGCAGGGTTAGCCCAGATAGAGAGTCTACTCTAAACTGATCTGTATCTGGTGAGAAGTAGAATACAGAAGTACTTCGCCCAGATTTCTCACCGGCATGAGTAGCTACAGTATCGCTCGGAATTGTATCTAAAACGATGCTTTCTTCTTCCAGCCAATCGGGCAGAGTTGGTTGCCAGGGGGAATCATGTGCTGGGCGGGTTGTTACCAAGGCCAACGGTGATTCTAGCCCGGAGATCAGTCCCGAGTAGACTGGAATAGGGGTGGTTGAACTGTTAGAAATAGAATGATCAAATTGATGGTTAATAATGATAGTAGCAGCAAGTATCATAGTTATTACTATCGGAACTACCGAAGATTTATTATTGGAGTTACGAGGTTGTAACAGCCGCTCAACACGGTTAAGTAAACCATTACCGGAACGTGATAACGCTAGAGCGAAGGATGATGTAGTATTGGGTAAACTTTCTAACTGGGTGAGTGCCTTGGTATACACCAGTGCACTGCCGCAGATTGCTACGGCTAAATCGTCGCAGCATTTTTCTCGTTCGTCGCGAATTACTTGTGAAATCCACCACAAAGCAGGGTGATAGAATAATACAACTTCGATCGCAGCCTGTAACCAGTTTATAGCGTCATCCCAGCGGCGGATGTGGGCGAGTTCGTGTGCCAAGATGGCTTCCAGTTGGTCGGGACTTAGTTGAGAAAATGCACTAATGGGCAGTAGAATGATTGGCTTTAGAAAACCGGCAACAAACGGGCTACGTATGTGCGGAGAAACTCGCACGATAATTTTTCGGCGAATCTTTAAAGCTTGAATAAGCCGTGCGACCGTGTTTTTCCACTGAGAGTTAAGTGTTTGAGTATTGAGCCGAGTGAGGCGATGTAGGTAGATAACTCGCCCTATACCACGTAGAAAAAAGAACAGCATTCCGCTGAACCAAATTACAAGAATACCCGATAAATGAGGCGTGAGCCACTGCTGAAGCTTACCATTGAATTGCTGATACCAAGGTTCTGATGGCGCAGAAACTACCGAAGTATAACTAGTAGCAGAAGGTTCAACCGAATGTTTAGCAATGACCGAGTAGCTTATTTCATCTACTCGATCGTGTAGGTAGAATCCGGTAACTACTAGGGCGACCACTGCGAGGAAGAGTACGGTTACTGCTAAAAAGTATCGGGCTTTAGCCTGTTGACTAGGAATGATAGCCAATAATAGTCGTAAGCTGATTGCTACCAGTGTAACAATCCAGAGGCTGTGTATTAGTGTCCAGCCAATCGTTTGTATCCAAGTTTCAGATAACCAACTCATGATTTTCCTCCTTCCAGTTTTTTGATGAGTGCTTTAATTTGTTCAAGTTCTTCCTGCGATGTTTTGCGATGACCCAAGGCTTGAAGTACCATTCGCCCGGCTGAACCACCAAAGGCCGTTTCTAGTAAGCGATCGAGCAGTAGCTTTTGGGTTTTTTCCTGAGGCACTTTGGCTGAATATATATGGCTTTTAGCCGATTCATCCCGAACCAGTAAACCCTTTTGAGCCATGTTTTGCATGTTTTTGAGCGTGGTAGTGTAGCCAATATCCCGCTGCTGGATCAATTCATCATGAACGGATCGGACGGTGGAAGGCCCTAACTGATATACTATCTGAAGAATTTCTAATTCAGCTTCGGTCGGCTTAGAAGTGTTTTTCATAATCTACGAAATTGATCGTACTTCAAGTATATACGATAAAAATCGTACTTCCAAATTTGCCTACGACTTTTTTCGTAGACTAGCTAATATTTTAGGGGTACTAAGAGCTAAGATGGCTTGGATTGATTAGTCTCTCTTTAGAAAAGCAGTTAGATTGGAAGCTTCATCTTGGGCTGTGATAGCCGTAAGGTAAGGGAACCTTGAAAACTCTTCTGCCTTATGATTGATACTTCGGATATCAGCCGAATCTTGGGCGTTAAATAGCCAGAGAGCAACGAAATTTTGATCGCCTTGCTGCAACTTAGCTCCCACCAGCGTAAACTCTTGATGATCTTTTACCTTCTGGGCTACCATATTGGTGGGGAATACATCTTTAGATAAATTAAAGCTGACTGACTGAATCTGATAATCAGTTGGTTCAATAATTTCGGTAGTATCAAAAGAGTGACAGGCACTTAGTAGGGCGAGCGCAATAAAAACTAATAGATGACGCATTTTAGAGACTATGTGGTTTGGTAATAATAACGAGCAAATTCTACTCCAGTTGCTTACCTTCTGGTATTACATTAGTTTTCTGTCTCATCATTCATAGACCTATTCACTTCGTAAAGCATCTGCCGGATTTGCTAGAGCAGCTTTGATGGTTTGAAAACTAATAGTGAGGAAGGCTATCAGCAGTACGCTTCCGCCTGCGAGCGCAAATACCCACCAGCTAATTTGAATGCGGTACTCAAAGTTTTCTAACCATTGTTGTATCAAGTACCAGGTAATTGGGATGGCAAGTAGCATCGCGAAAATGACCAGTTTGACAATGCTTGTGGAAAGTAGGGCTACAATACTCTGAACACTCGCTCCTAATACCTTTCGCACTCCAATTTCTTTGGTACGTCGCTCGGCAGTAAACATGGCTAGTCCCAGTAGCCCCAAGCAAGCTACTCCAATGGTAAGTCCGGTCAGAATTCGAAATAAAGTTGCCATCTGCTGCTCGGAGGCGTAGAGTGCGTCTAGCTGTTCGTCTAAAAAGGTGTACGTAAAGGGTAAGTTGGGAGCTACTTGCGCCCAATTTTCCTGTAAATCGGCTAAGGCTTCGGCGGTGCTGCCGGGTTTTAGCCGAACGATTAAGTTTTCGTATTTATTAGGGACATGTGACATAATTGCCATCGGTCCGATCTTCTCTCGTAGCGAACGAAAGTGAACGTCTTCCACAATACCGGCTAGTTCGTAGCGGCGGGAATTCACATCAATCATTTTTCCAATGAGATCAGCTTCGGTCCGGTCTTGCCAGCCGAAAGCGCGTAGCGCCTCCTGATTAAGTAGAATCTGCTGATTTTCCTTCGCAAGATTAGGGGAGAAGTTATGTCCCATCACCAACTCAATACCTATGGTAGATAAGTAATCAGTATCGCCGGAATAGCGAGGAATTCCCACCGCTTCGGTTTGCCCTTGCTCAATAAGTTCTACCGGAGTGAAAGCATCGTGATTATGGGGCTGGCCTAAATTATTATAAGCTAGAGAAAGGTTTACCGTGTAGGGAGTGGTGCCGACCATTTGCTTCAACGTTTCCTGTTTCTCATCCAACTTATCAACATTTTTCACTACCAGCAAGTGCTCCTTATCAAAGCCTAGTGACTTATTTTGCAGATACGATAGCTGCTGGCTAATGAGCAATACGCTAATGATAAGACCAGACGAAACCATAAATTGAGCGATTACTAATCCGTTTCGTAGTTGCGTACCCTTAGTGCCTTGGGCTAGTTGTCCCTTGAGTACTTGGGTCGGTTTAAAAGAACTTAGCATTTGGGCGGGTATCCACCCGGAAAGTAATCCTAGTAGAATTGCCAAGACCAGAAGTACAATCACTGATAATGGGGTAATTCCGGTTGGAACAAACCGCTGAACCCAACCATCTCCTACTGTGAAGAGTACCTGTATTAACGTTAATCCTACCAGAGCGGCAATAAGGCTTATTGTTACTGATTCGGTTAAAAATAAGCTGTACAATTGGGAGCGCACTGCTCCTAATACTTTCCTAATTCCGGTAGACTTTGCGTGCTGAGCTGATTGAGCCGTAGATAGGTTCACGTAATTAAACACTGCGACAAACAGCAAGAGCAAGCCAATGGTAGCAAACATATAAACCGTTCGGATATCTCCTTGCGGCATAAATTCATTCATATGTGCTGAGTACAAGCGAATATCTAATAAAGGTTGCAAGTGATACTCCTGAATGTCTCCCGCTGCTTTATACTCATCGTAACTTTTTCCAAAACGCATCTCGTAAATAGGGTTAAATAGCGTATCAGTCAGGGCTACCATTTGGTCTTGCACTTGTTGCTTGTCTACCCCTTCTTCCAAAAGAAAGTAAGTAGAAGGCCAGTTGGCCAGCCAATTCCACGGCTGATACTCCTCCTTAGTATAGTCAATAGAAAGTAGGGCATTAAAATGGAAATGAGCGTTGGATGGAAAGTCTTTAGCGACGGCAGTTACTTCATACTGTTCTTCTTCACCAAATACCGTGACGTAAAGCGATTTGCCCAGTGCCTCTGTAGCTTCACCAAAGTACTTCTTAGCTGTTGATTCCGATAGTACCAATGATTGAGGTCGAGTGAGTGCCGTAGCTGGATTGCCCGCTAGCACTTCCGTAGTAAATAGTTGAAAGAATCCTGAATCAGTAATGTAAACATGCTCTTCGTTATAAGATTCCTGCTCGGTGCGTAAAATAGGATATTCTCCGTACTGAGAATAGAGCCGAACGGCTTCTTTTATACCTGGTATGTACTGCTTCATAGTGGGAGCTAATGGCTCAGGGCTGCCATAATCTTCACCATCAGCCCCTACTTGTAATACTCGATAAATCCGGTCAGCTTTTTCGTTAAACTGGTCGTAACTCAGTTCGTGCTGAACGTACAGAAAGATCATGAGGGTGGCGGCCAAACTGACCGCTAATCCAATGATATTTATCGCCGCAAATGTCTTTTTGCGGATGAGTTTTCGGTAGGTGATTTTTAAATAGTTCTTAAGCATAAGTTTATGGATTGGGGTGGGGCAGCTAAGAGCGAGACGTACTTAATGCACCATGCTCCTAGCCTCTTACTATGTTATTCATACTTCAGTGAATCGGCTGGGTTGGCTAGCGCGGCTTTAATGGTTTGAAAGCTGATAGTAAGCACTGTAACTAGAAGTACTAGTAATCCCGATAATAACAGCAAGCCAACTGACATATCGATATGATAAGCAAACTCACTAAGCCAAGAGTGGGTAGCCCACCAAGCAAAAGGAGCCGCAATGATAAAGGCAATACCCACCAGTTTTAGGAATTTTTGAGCAATGAGCCAGATAATGTGTACTATATCAGCCCCTAACACTTTGCGGATACCAACCTCCTTCGTTCTCTCGGCTACTGAAAGGTGAGTTAAACCGAACAAGCCCATGCAGGCAATGAATATAGCCAGCAATGCCGCAATTCCGATAATCTCGGCGGTCTTGGTATCAGACCGATACATCTCCTCGAATTGATCGTCCAGAAAATGATATTCCAGCGGGCTATCTGGGTCAAACTGCTGAGTAACTACTTCTATATCAGCTAGGGTTTGCTGGACATTCTGCGGATTGATCCGCAACGTATAATAGTCAATTGAGTGTAGTGGGTTCTGGTAATAAGTGATCATCGTAGGAGTGATTTTCTCTCGAACCGATTCAAAATGAACATCTTGGATTACACCGATAACTTCAGCTACAAAAGGCTGATCCAGTTTGTTCTCAAAAAAATGGGTGACTTCAACAATTTGCCCAATGGGGTCGATTAAGCCCATCACCTTTACTGCCGTTTCATTAAGTATTACTTTGGCCGAGTCAGCCGTTGTGCGCCGAAAATTTCTCCCTTCCAGTAACGTAATATCGTAGGTGGGCAGAAAGCCTTCATCACCAACAAAATAAAGAAAATCTAGCGTCGATTCTTCTTTTTTAACTCCTGCGGTGGGAATTCCTTTCCACTCACCGGGCACCCGATTAGTAGCGGTTACTTGCTCTACTGTAGGTATTTTCTGAAAAGCTGCTTTCACGCCCTCGTACTTTTCCCGCATAGGTTGGGAGTTGATGTCTACCGTAATTCTCTGCTCGCGCTCGTAGCCCAAATCAGTGTTCCGTATAAAGTTTATTTGCTGATAAATGACTACTGTAGCTGTGATCATCACCATTGCCATCGCAAATTGCCCTATCACCAATAGTTGCCGGAGGCGTGGGTTACCCGGCTTACCTGTATGCTGCCTTAAGATCAACGAAGGTTTAATACGTGACAGATAAAATGCAGGATAGGCACCAGCCAATAGCCCCGAAAGTAAGCCAGCGAACAATAATACTAGTAGTATCGGACTGTCAAAAAGCTGCAATTGTAATGTCTTAGCTGATAATTCATTAAATGAAGCCAGTAGCAGTTGTACTACCGTAATTGCCAGTACCAGAGTGATCATAACAATCAGTAGCGACTCACCAATGAATTGGTAGATCAGTTGCCGACGGCTGGCACCCACTGTTTTACGTAAGCCTACCTCCTTGCTTCGCTTCATGGCTCGAGCTGTAGAGAGGTTGACGTAATTGATGAAAGCAATGAACAAGATCAGCAAGCCTAATGCCGAAAACACGTAAACGTAAGTAATATCACCTTTGTGAGCGTTGGTGTCGTTTTCCAGGTGCTGAGAATAGAAATGAACATCAGTAAGAGCTTGCAGATGATACCGGTTTTGCTGTTGATCAGCGGGACGATGCTCATTAGCTAAGGCAGTCAGTTGATCGGCTATATTGTCTGGTTGGGCATCAGGTGCCAGCAGTAAAAAGGTATTAAACCCATTAGAACTCCAATCATTCTCAGCCCATTCTTTAGCCTCTTCATTTACTGATAAAATTGTAGAAGTAGAAAATAATAGGGATGGATTTAAGTGCGAATTTGACGGAAAATCCTCGATGATACCAGTTACTTTGGCCTCAGTCCCAAACCAATTGGCGTACATACTTTTACCCAATGGGGATTTGTCGCCGAAGTATTTTTTGGCTAGAGTCTGGGTCAGCACTAACGAATTGGGTTCATCCAGAGCCGTTTCCGGGTTTCCCGCAATAAATTGAAAGTCAAAAAGCTCGAAGAAAGTAGCATCGACAAACCAGGCCTCTTCAAAATCGCGAAATTCCTCATATCCTAAGGTGAGCCTACCTTGTATTGTGAGTCGGGTCGCCTGTTCTACTTTCGGCAAGCTTTCTACGGATGATGGGGCAATCTGAGTAGCGACACCCACTACCTCCCTCTTGCCAGTTTCATCCGATACGGTTTCGGTTACCCGATAAATTCGGTTGGCGTGGGTATGAAAGGCGTCAAAGCTTAGTTCATCCACTACGTAAAGGGCGATAAAAATAGCGGCGATAAAGCCGAGCGAAAAACCCGCAATATTAATCAGACTAAAGACTTTGTTCTTGAGTAGGTTGCGGTAGGCAATTTTGAGATAATTTTTAAGCATAAATTCAACAATTAGCAATGTACAGACTGCAATGAGCAATGCGTCCGCCTCAAGCGGATGTAATTAGTAGGTTACCTTCTATAATTACTCATTGCTAACTGCACATTGTACATTGACAATACTATGCCAAGCGGGCTGAGTGGACTCAAGGGCACTTTGACCTGATTATGTGTTTCATTCTGACACAGTTTCTGTTCAACACCGGACAGGTAAAAAATGTATAAGTTCTGTTTATAGAAAGGAAGAGGTTAGAACTAAAAATATTGATTGGGCGAATGTATCGTCAGGTTCAGAATAATGTTCTATTTTAGAAGCTATATACACTAAACGCTATGCACCAACCTGCAATTTCAACATTCTTCTTAATATTCATTAGTTCAATAGTGGCTAACCCAAGTCTAGCTCAAGAACGCTACCTCGATAGCCTATTTTCGGTACGAATGGAAACCTTTACTTATGCCCAGAAGCCTGACGAAACTCTGGATATGGATGTATACATGCCACAAGAAAATAGCGAAACTCAGCGCCCTGTTTTACTGTATGTGCATGGCGGAGGATTTTCGGGTGGGCAGCGAAACGGAGAACGAGGCAACCGCTTTTTTCGTCAATTAGCGCAGAAGGGCTACGTGGTAGCGACTATGAGTTATACGCTTACCATGAAGGGAAAGTCCTTTAGTTGCGACCAGCCGACACCTAACAAAATTAAAACTTTTCGCGCTGTTGGAAACGATATTGCTCGAGCTACCCAATTTCTAAATAGTAAATCCACCGAATTAGGCATTGATACCACTCAGCTTGTGTTAGCCGGAAGCAGTGCTGGGGCCGAAGCCGTACTGCACGCGGCATATTGGTCAGAAACTCGAGTAGCTGAAGGGACATCACTACTTTCTGAAACGTTTCGCTACGCGGGAGTTATTAGTATGGCGGGAGCACTGGTATCATTAGACTGGGTGACCGCCGAATCGGCTATTCCTACTCAGTTATTTCACGGTACTTGCGATAATTTGGTACCTTACGGCGAGGCTTCGCACCACTATTGCCAAGTAGGCGAACCAGGGTATATGCCACTCTACGGACCAGAAGCTATTACCGATAAGCTGCGAGAGTTAGGTAAATCGTATTATCTGTATACGGTCTGTCGTGGTCGGCACGAATGGGCAGGACGACCACTAGCCAATAACGTTGCCGAGATCACCGATTTCCTCTACCACGATGTGCTGCAACAGCAAAAACGACAGATACATACCATTCAAGCTTCAGCAGGCGATGATTGCCCTGATTATCCTGTATTTAATTATTGTGAGTAAGAATGTTGTATTCAGGTGTTTAAGTGTTTTTGTGTTCGTGAAATTGGTAGAGTAATCTGAAATTGTTTCAAAGTAGCCTAAACACCTGAATACTAGAATACCCGAACACTCTGTTAGCATGATTCCTATACTTGGTGCTTTATTTCCGGTTTTTGGCGTAGTAATAATTGGTTTCGTACTACGGCGGATGAAATTTCCGGGAGATGCTTTTTGGCCTTATTCTGACCGTCTGACCTACTTTGTGCTATTTCCGGCACTACTGATTAATAAGCTCTCCACCGCTAATTTAGCCCGACCGGAGCTGTTTTCTATGATGGGCATACTAGTTCTGTCTATCATTGTAGTTTCGGTATTGGTTTGGCTGGTAAAGCCAATCGTGCCAAGTAGTAACACTAGCTATACATCAGTACTACAGGGAAGCATCCGCCCGAATACCTACATTGGTTTGGCGGGTGCTTCGGCTCTTCTGGGAGCCGATGGATTAGCTCTTCTGGCCGTGGTGGTGCTGTATACTTGTTTACCCTGTTCGGTTTCGTCATACACTTTGGCGGCTGAGTTAGGTGGGGACAAAAACTTGGTAGCAGCGATCATCACCATTCAAACACTGTTAGCTATACTCACTATGCCTCTGCTATTAGAGATGACAGTGCTGTGATTTTGCTAACTGGCAATAGTCTCTCTAATTTTTTTAACCCAAAC
>JGI12210J13797_10191985_pt1 | contig 10066 bp, 7 predicted proteins | sample ElkSlonscriptome_3_FD_13797 | JGI IMG/M metagenome (IMG submission 13797) | reverse complement strand
TTACACCCGAGCCGTTGGAGCGGTGCGGCAGGAGATCCTGGAGGCTTACCGGGAAAAACCGGCGCAGCAAGCGGGGATCGCGGCGCTGGCAGCTTTGATGCGGTTGCGCCAGGCCTGTATTTCGCCGGCAATGCTTTCGCGCGAATTGCCTGATGACTCGCCGAAACTCGATCTCCTGACCGAGCAACTGACGGAACTGATGGAGGAAGGGCATGCCAGTCTGGTTTTTTCTCATTTCGTGACGGCGCTCGATTTGCTGGGTGCACGATTGCAGCGGCTCGGGATTCCGTATTTGCGGTTGGACGGTTCAGTGCCCACAGGGAAACGGCGGGACTTGGTGGAAGCGTTTCAATCCGGGAGTGGTCCAGGCGTTTTCATGATCAGCACTAAAATCGGAGGTGCCGGCCTTAATCTGACCCGGGCGAGTTATGTGTATCACCTCGATCCGTGGTGGAATCCAGCGGTGGAAAATCAGGCCAGCGATCGGGCTCACCGGTTGGGTCAACGGCAGAGTGTGTTCATTCAACGATTACTCATGCGACATTCGGTGGAGGAGAAAATCTCCATGTTGAAGGCTCGCAAGATGGCGTTGTTCGAGTCGGTGGTGGAGCAGGGCGGGGCGGCTGGAAGCAATGGCAAGGCTCAGCTCGGCGCGGAGGATTTTCAGTTTCTCATTACCTGAGGAACCGGGTGGGGGCGGCGGGGCGTAAAGCGATTGGCCAGAGGAACTCCGTGGCTAAGCGATTCGAGCAGGAGGGGCAGTATCGGATTCAGAAACACTTCGAGATTGTCCGATTGCCTGATCTGTCGGAGGGTGGTAATAGATTCAATTGCCGATGTCCGACGAGGCCGAGCCCCCCAACGATTTGACCCAGACTTGTTCCACGTGCGGAGCCTTGCTCGACGTATCGGAAGAAGAGCCGCTAGCCAGTGTGCATTGCCCCATGTGCGGGTCTGCCGTGACAATCGAGCGGAGTTATAACCATTTTGCGGTCAGGGAAATCCTGGGTCGCGGCGGAATGGGCGCTGTTTATAAGGCGGAAGATTCGAAATTGAAACGGATGGTCGCCCTGAAAATTTTGCGGCGCGATATCGGTCAGGAAGCAGAGCACCGGGAACAACTCGAGAACGAAGCTCGCATCACGGCCTCCATCAATCACCCGCACGTGGTGAAAGTCTACACCTTCGGCGAAGCGCACGGCCAATTTTACTTGGCCATGGAGCTGGTCGATAAAGGGAGTCTGGATGATTTGATGGGGCTTCAGAACCGAGTGGCGGAAGCCCAGGTGCTGGAAGTCGGGATTCAAGTGGCGCAGGGGTTGCGAGCTGCTTCGGAAGCTGGGTTGATTCATCGCGATGTCAAACCCGGCAACATTCTGTTTGCCGATCCGCACACCGCAAAGATTGTCGATTTCGGCCTCGCACTGTTGATGGAAAAAGAGGCGGAAGCCCGGGGCGAAGTCTGGGGCACCCCTTATTACATCGCACCGGAAAAGCTGAATCATGAGGCGGAAGATTTCCGCAGCGACATGTATAGCCTGGGGGCGACCCTGTTTCATGCCGTGGCCGGCCGACCGCCTTTCGAAGCGGAATCGGCGAATCTCGTCGCCTTAAAACATATCAAGAGCCGGGCAGTGAGTTTGCAGGCCTTCGCTCCCGAGGTCAGCAGCGAGACTTCGTTCGTGATCAATCGGATGCTCCACCGGAACCCGGATGATCGGTATGCGACTTACGACGAATTGATTGAGCATCTGCAATTCGCGCGTGATTCGCTGCAAGAAAAGCTGCAGCACCCCCGGAAACCGAAGCAGCGAGTCACGACGGAGACCGATTTCTCCAAGAAAATCATGGGGGCACTCACGTTGTTCACCCTGTTTGCCATCCTCGCGACCATTGGTGTGTTCGTCTTCCTTGCCTTTGGAGATAAGGAAAAAGCGAATGCGCCCAACGAACGGTCGCAAGTGGTGCTGACCGTGGAAGATTTCCGGGAGTCGCTCTCGGGCACCATGCTGGAGCAATACGACGAGGGCATGCGCCTGTTGCAGAGCGGCCGTTTCAAACCAGCGGAAGCTCTCTTTCGGAAACTAGCCGACAACTCCGAAACCCCTCAGCCGGCGCTCAACTGGTTCCGACTCATGGGAGCAACCGCCGCGATGTTCTCGGGTCAGCGCGGCAATGCCTATCCCATGCTGCAAGCCCTTTCCGAAGATGCCGTCTTCTCCACCGCTAAAGCCGATCTGCCGCTGGCCGATCTTTTCAGACGGGCCGGATTGCTGACCGACACCGGGGTCATCACTCCGGACGAAGTCGAAAGCTTCCAAACGCCCGACGGCCAGAGTCTCTTGATTCTACTGGCAGGCCTGAATAACTGGCATTCTGGCTACCTGGAAGATGGGGCCAAATTGCTGACAGCCTTCGTCGCGATCGATGCGGAAGGGCAGCTCTCCTGGATTAACTCTTTCCACGAGCCGGCTCAGAAAATGATCGACCAGCGCGAGCGAGTGCTGGATCTCGAGAAACAGGCGGAAGCGGTCGATTCCGAAGCGGCGTTGGATGAGATATCCGGGGAGCTCGAAGCACTCGGCAGTTCGCTGCCTGCTGACGGGGCGTTGCAGGTGGAAATCGATCGGGTGCAACGCTTTATCGAAACGAAAAAGCGAGTGTTGCTCAATTTACGGCATCAAGCGGAGGAACGCCGTCTAGCGGAATTGCGTGCGGCAGAAGAGGTGGCCCGGCAACAAGCCGAGGCGGAACGGCAAGAGGCGCTCGAAACCGAGGACACCCCGCGCTGGCAGCAGGTGTTGGAAGCGACGAAGCCGATGATGGCGAGCTACCAATACGAGCAGGCATTGCAGACCATGACTACGGTGTCGATGGCGAGCAGCGCGTTTCAAAAACGGCAGGATCAACACCAGGACCGGTTAAAACACCTGGCGAAATTTATCATTTTTATCAAAAGCAACCTGTCGCAACACCCTTACCAACAGATGGTGACCACGAAATCAGGGAGCCGATTTCCAAACCTATCCGGCTTTGATGCGGGTGTTTTTTTCTGCAAAACGCCTTACGGTCGGCTTGAGGTCGAGCCCAGCGAATTGCATCCCAAAACGCTTTTGAACGTGGCGCAATTCCAGATCGAACAACTCGACCCGGCTGATCGTGCCGACGCATTGCTGCACGCCGCCTATTTCGCAACGGAAAATGGCTTGATCGATCAGGGCCGCACCCTGGCTGACGCTGCTGTGCAAGCCGATGGATCGCTGCAGGAGGTCGTCATGGAGGTGCGCCCGTTATTAAGCGTCCATCAGCTCCCGTGAATACGCGGCCGGAACCAAGGCGGCGCCAAGAATCGAACCTTTATTTATGAGTGAACCCAATGTGCCGTCTCCGGACGAAATCCAACGCCGGTTGTCGGAATTCCTGAAAGGTCAATTTGGCCAAAATGTCTCGTTTACCTCCGAGGTGAGTGATCAAGCTGGCACCGCGGAGACCGACGAACCGACTGAGCCTGAAGAAAAAGTGGATCCTTTCGAGTTTTCCCTCATCCCGCGAGAAGTGAAGCGGCATCTCGACCGATTTGTGATTCGACAGGAAGAGGCCAAGAAGGTCCTCTCCATCGCGGTTTGCGATCACTACAATCATGTTCGGGAATGCGCCCAGGATCCTGAAGCGGCCAAGCGCGATTACAGCAAGCAGAACGTCCTCCTGGTCGGGCCGACCGGCGTTGGGAAGACCTATTTGATCAAACACATCGCCGAGTTGATCGGGGTGCCCTTTGTCAAAGCCGACGCGACTAAATTCAGTGAAACCGGGTATGTCGGCGGTGATGTGGAAGATCTTGTTCGAGAATTGGTGCACAAAGCCAATGGCAACCTCGATCTGGCCCAAGCTGGCATCGTTTATATTGACGAGATCGACAAGTTAGCTGGCTCCACGAATAGCACCGGGCGCGATGTCAGCGGGCGGGGCGTTCAGACCGCGCTGCTCAAGCTCATGGAAGAAACCGAGGTGCCGCTACGCAGCCAAATGGATATGCAGGCGCAGATACAAGCGGCTCTGGAGTTTCAACGCAAAGGTAAGGTGAACCGCGAGAGTATCAACACGCGCAACATCCTCTTCATCGTCAGTGGCGCCTTCCAACGCATCAGCGAGCAGGTTCGCCGCCGGTTGGCGCAAGGCACGATCGGGTTTAAAGCGGATTTGCCCGATGAACGGCCCAAAGAAGATTGGACGGCCCAAGCAGCCACCCGGGATTTCATCGAGTATGGGTTCGAACCGGAATTCATTGGGCGGTTACCGGTCCGGGTGTTTTGTCATTCATTGAGCCGGGATGATTTATTCGATATCCTTCGAACGTCCGAAGGAAGTGTTTTGCACCAGTATGTGGCGGCATTCCGCGCTTACGGGATTGACGCGCGGATTCATGAAGTAGCGATGCGTTGGATTGCGGGCCGGGCGAGTCAGGAAGAAACCGGCGCTCGCGGCTTGGTCACAGTTTGCGAGAAGGTATTTCGCAATTTTAAATATGAATTGCCGGGCAATGGAGTTGACCGGCTCGAAGTCGATGAAGCCTTTCTGGAACATCCTGAAGAGACGCTCCAACGGCTCCTGAGCGAGGGCAAATCGAAAGCAGCGACGATTCGACATGAAGAGATCGAGGCTTTTTGTGCCCGTTTCCGCGAAAAACACGATCTGGAGATTCGATTCACCGAAGAAGCGGTCGCCCGGATCGTGCAGCGCGCTTCTGAAGTGAATATGTCAGCGAGTGATTGGTGCGAGAAAGTCTTCAAAGATTATCAATTCGGCCTCGGGTTGATGAAAGGGGAGGCAGAAGAGCGGGTTTTTGAGTTGCCAGTTGAAGCGGTGGAGAACCCCGATCAGTATCTGAGCCAGCAGGTCTTGCAATCGTATCGAAAACAAGAGAATGAGGGTGGAGAACCTTCATGAGTCGATCGCTGAAATTCGCGCTTTGCATTGGTCTATTGGCTTCATTGGCCGTGGTGATGGCTTCACAGCTCGGCGTCTTTGATTCCCTCGATTTTGCCCTCAGCACCCGGCTGGAGATCGGCGTTGCCCTGAAGGCGTTGCCGCTCGAAGCGGAGCGCATTCTGCTTCTGGTGCTCGGAGTGGGGATGGCTTACGTCACCATCGATGTGACCCGATGGAGTCTGCGCTTTTTGCTGGTGGGGATTTTGGCTTTGGAGTTGGTTTTCAGCAGTTGGTTGTTCGGTTATTTCGATCGCTACTTTTCGCCTTTCGCTCCGTTGACCGTCCTGGCCTTCGCCTTTCTAGGTGCCTCGCTTTATGCCGTGAGTAATTTAGGGCAGCGGAAACGCAAAGCCATCCAGTTGCTCGACGCGCGACTGGCGCCTTCGGGCATTCACGAGGTGATCGAGAGCGATGTGCCGCTGCCGTTCGAGCCGAGAATTGATGAAGCGTCGGTGCTGATTCTCGAGGTGTTCAATCACGAGGATCTCATCGATCAAATGTCGACGAAAACTTACATCGAAGTGCTCAACCGGGTTCTTGATACCACCGCGGCCCATCTGTTGAGCGAAGGCGCTTATCTTGATCAATGCGACGGGGAAGGGGTGCGCGCGGTCTTTGGCTTGCCGCTCGACGATCCGAACCATGCGGCGCGCGCTTGCCAGGCCGGCCTGGAATTATCGCGCCGGCTCGAGAATCTCAACCTCGAGATCGAAACCGAGCATCATGTGCAGGTGGACGCCCGCATGGCGGTGCACTCCGGCGAATACATCGTCGCCATCTATAGCGGCGACCGCGTGCAACGGCTCGGTGTCGGTGGGGAACCCGTCGATTTTGCCAGAACTCTCTGCCAGGTGAACAGCCGTTACGGCACCCGATTGCTCATCGGCGGTCGAACGCTGGAGATGGCGACGAATATGGCCGAAGCCCGGCCTGTCGACTTGCTGTCGGCGCGTGACACCGGGTTGCCCGTTGAAATTTATGAGTTGATCGGCACGAAAGCCTCGATCTCCGCCGTGGAAATTGCCCGGCGCGATCTTTTCTGGGACGGCGTTGTTCTGTTCCGTGAAGGGTTGCTCGATGAAGCCAGCGAAGCTTTCGAAAAAGCGAAACCTGTTGGCCGTCCAGATCCTCTGGTCGAATTCTATCTCCAACGGATTCGGCGCGAATCCAAAGCGAAACACCAGAAATCTGTCGCCTCCTCCTCCCTGCGCGATGGGTGAGCCGCTCGACTATCCCGAGGCCATGTTGGCGCTGATCGGCGCCCTGCGAAAATTGCCTGGTATCGGTCCTCGCAGCGCCGAACGGATGGCCCTCTGGTTGGTGCGAAACGGGAATGAGTCGGCCGAGGCCCTCGCCGCCGCGCTGCAATTGGCGCGGACCGAGGTGCAGGCGTGCGAGTCGTGCGGATTTTTCACCACCGAGACGCTCTGTGCGGTATGCCAGGATCCCGTTCGGCAAGGCCAACCGATTTGTGTGGTGGAACAGGCTTCCGACATTCTGCCTCTGGAACGGGCCGGGGTGTTTCGCGGGACTTATCACAGTCTGGGAGGCAAATTATCGCCGCTCGATCGGGTCGGGCCGGAACAGCTCCGGATTGAAACGCTGATGGAACGGGTGCGAACTAGTGAGCCAGGGGAGGTGATTCTAGCGCTCTCCGGTGATGTGGAGGGAGAAGCCACCGCGGGTTACCTGACAAAGCTTTTGCACGAAGCGGGCGCCTCGGTCAGTCGCATCGCCCAGGGGATGCCTGCTGGGTCGTCGCTCGAGTCGACCGATCCGGTCACTCTGGCTCGCGCGATGGAATTTCGAACCCGACTCGAAAGGACGGGTTGATTTATCGCCAACTCTTCCCTTTATTAACCCATGCCAAAACTCAAAATCGATCCGAGCCTGCATCAGCAAAAGAAGCCGGCTTGGATTAAGGTCCGACTTCCCTCGAATCCGGTTTTCTTTTCCACCAAAGGTCTCATCAGCGACCTGAAACTGCACACGGTCTGTGAAAGTGCGCAATGTCCGAATCGCTGGGAATGTTGGAGCCAAGGCACGGCAACCTTCATGATCGCAGGCGAACGATGCACCCGAGCCTGCGGATTCTGCGCGGTTTCAACCGCGAAACCGCTCGCGTTGGAGGCAGACGAACCGGAGCGGGTCGCCGAGGCGGTGATCCGGATGAAACTCAAGCATGTCGTGATCACAGCCGTCGCTCGTGATGACGTGGCCGACGGTGGTGCGGATCACTTTGCCAAGACCATTCAAGCGGTGAAAGAAGCGCAACCCGGCATCGTGATTGAGGTCCTGACACCCGATTTCCATGCGCGAGAAAAGGATATTCGCACCGTCATCGATGCGCAGCCGCATGTTTTCAATCACAACCTCGAAACCGTGGAGCGGTTAACGCCGTTGGTCCGCTCACGGGCCAAATACCGGACATCACTCGAAGTCCTGCGTATGGTAAAAGAGATGGCGCCGACTATCAGCACCAAGAGCGGTTTAATGCTGGGATTAGGTGAGACGGAAGAGGAATTGTTCCAGGCAATGGATGATCTGCGCGACGTCGGCTGCGAGGTCCTCACGCTGGGTCAGTATCTGCGGCCGAGCGAAAAACATCTGCCGGTGGTGCAATACATTGAACCTGAACTCTTCGATAATTACGGGGAGATCGGTCGCCGCAAAGGATTCAGTTATGTGGCCTCGGGACCGTTGGTGCGCTCCAGTTATCACGCCTCCGATTACAAGCCGCCGAGTGCTTCCGAGTGATCTGCATTCGTTCCGCGCCATCTGGGTCGGCAGGCATCAACGCGCCCACTGAATCGCTGGAAAAGCTTCGCGCGCCCAAGCACCGAAGTTTTCTTTTAAGGCGCTCGGTTCTGCTCCGGGATGATAGTAAAGTTCGACTTGGTTGGCCGGCGGCAGTCGCTCGATTTGGCGCAAGAGATGAAACACTTTTTCATCCGTCATTTGCCCCGTCTGAGCCAAGCCAAAGACCCAGTCATCGAACCGCTGACCACTTCGAGTAGCCTGACCTCTTGCGGTTCGGCTGAGCGAGCTCAGGATCATGGATACCATCCTCACACGCTCGGGTTTCAGCAACAACCGAACGCGGTTGAACCGGTATCGAGCAGCGAAATGAGCCGCTATAGGAAAAATCACAGGGTGCAGATGCAGATGATGGTGCCCATCCCAATGATGCGCGTCCGGCCATTGCTCTCGCACCCAAGCGAATTGCGCTTCGATTTCATCTCGCAAACCTTGCATGAAGTCCGCATCCCCTCGACGCGCCCATATTTGCCACCCGACTCGAGAGGCCGACGCCGGCAACTGCCGGTCCGTATCCGCGAGCGGACAATCCGTCAGCGCCAATCCGTCGCAGAGCGTCAAGTGCAGGCCGACCTGTGCGGGATGGTTGCCCGCGATCTGAAGGGCCTCCTTGGCGGCCGGAGCGCCTGGCATGAGGCTGGCCTGCGTAAGGAAACCGCTCTGCCAGTCGCTTGAAAACGCGCGATTAACTTCGGCTGACCGGCCGAAGTCATCTCCTGTCACCCGCAACTGCACGCGTTCGACCATGACCTCAAATTGGTGGGCTTGAATGAAAAAGTAAAGTGCCTGGGATCAATCGGGTTGCCTGTCGCGAGTCTTGAAGCCAGTCTGCGGTTTTCAATGAGTCTTTCCCCGGCGACATTTTCCAACAAGTCAGTTCTGGTGACCGGCGCTAGTGGCTTTATTGGCCGTGCCGTGGCGGACCAGTTGCAGCGGGCTGGCGCCAAGGTGCGAGCGGGTTACCGGAAGGCGCTGGCGGATGGGACCATGCCGGACGGGATGGAATGGATGCACGCCGATTTGACTGTGCGGGATGATTGCCGGCGGTTGGTTGCGGGTTGCGAATTCGTTTTTCATGTCGCCGGCGATTATCGGTTTTGGGCTGCGGATCTGGAGGAGATTCATCGCAACAATGTCGACGGAATGCGGCACGTGCTGGCTGCTTGCCGGGAACACGGCGTGCGACGGGTGGTCTGCACCGGCACTCCCGCGATCTTTGTGCCGCCCGAAAATGGAAAAGTGGCCGATGAGAGCCGGGTTTTAACCGACTCGACCGGGTTAGGCCCGTATAAGCGTTCGAAGTTGCTCGCTTGGCGAGTCGCGCAAAGCTTCAACGAGACCCTGGAAATCGTTCATGTGTTTCCCACGGCCGTGATCGGTCCCGGTGATCGGCGGCCAACACCGACCGGCCGGATTCTGTTGGAATTCGCCAATGGCCGAATGCCGATGCTGGCCCGGACCGGTTTGAGCTTCGTATCAGTCGAGTCCGTGGCCCAAGGACATTTGCAAGCCATGCTCCATGGTCGCGCGGGTGAGAATTACCTCTTGAGCGGCCATAATCTCTGGCTGCGCGACTTTTTACGGGTAGCCGGGGAATATCTGGGTCGTCGGGTGCCCGCGTTTGATTGTCCTTATCCGATCCGCTGGGCCGCCGCGTTGGTCGCCGAACATGGCTTGGCCCGATTACGGGACCAAGAACCCTTCGCGGCGTTGGAAGCGGTGAGAATGTCACGGCGCACCCATTTTTTTGATCATCGGAAAGCGGCCGCCGAACTGGATTATGAACCGGGCGAATTGGAACCGGCCATCATCGGCGCCCTGCGGGAGTTCCAGCGGCGCGGGATGATTCCCGCAGCGCCAGGGCTCGCGGGTCAGACTTCGGAGCGGGTGTCGTCCGCTTCGGCCGAGGTGCGTTCCGGATGAAAATCGCACGGATCCTAGCGGGAACCGGATTGGTTGGATCCCTTCTTTACGCGAGTGCCGGGGTGATACTTCTCCATCGCTGGCTCGGCCGTCGCAGCGCCACGCCTTCGCCCGGGACAGCCGCGGACGAACCGGCGCTGCGCCTATTCAAGCCAACAACGAATTGGGACGACACGATGCTCGATCGGAGCGCGCGATGGTTGAAGGCGGTTGGGGCACAAGACCAGGTCGAGATCCTCACGGATGACCTCCCACCGGCCATCAAGGCGAAAGCCGCGTTGTTACTGGGCGATACGCTGTTCGAATTGGGTCAGACAGAGGATTTGGAACGGAACCC
>JGI12210J13797_10059714_pt1 | contig 10068 bp, 7 predicted proteins | sample ElkSlonscriptome_3_FD_13797 | JGI IMG/M metagenome (IMG submission 13797) | reverse complement strand
TGGCCCAGCTAACCCATCAGCCCTCGCCCCCACCAGCGAGTGCCCGCGATCAAGAATCCGGCCGTCAATCCGAACTTTCGCAGCAATTTCGATACGTTAAGCACGCCAAAGTGCTAAACTCAGAGCGAAATGCATGGTTTGCTTGGCTGGCGTCGGACGCTCACAATCGATCAAGTTTAGAAAAGCATTTGACCCCGGAAAACATTGGGTTTGAAGGAGTGTCGCTCAGGGTAGAGATGACGACGACCGCTCAAAACGCATCGTCCTGGGTAAGAAGGCGTTCAGAAGCTCAGAAAAATCGCCAAGACGCCCGGAAGACGAGAAAAACCTGAGAAAAGGGGAGACGGCGAGAGTGCTCTGCCATCAAGAGGTCACTTATCCATTCAAGGTCCTGAATGGTTGGCTCGTTGGTGGATTGCGGGTGGACAGGATGCGATTTGGAATCTTTTCCAGATTCTTGTTAACGATTTGCGTTGGCATTCGGCATACGGTCATATCACGGTTGTATTGCATCGGTTGTGCGTATGGATGAAGGTCAAAAACGAGAAGAATTCACTCATCGCTGGTTGGAGGCAGAGCCTTCCATATCGGCTTACGTGTTTGCGTCGATCACTGGATTTCACGATGCAGAAGACGTCGTGCAGCGGATCGCTCAGGAGCTGGCACGTCGTTTTGACGAGTTCGACTCGGGTCAGCCGTTCGTTGGCTGGGCACTGTGGATCGCCAAATCCAGGGTGATTGACTACTACCGGGCTCAGGGGCGATCTCGGGTTGTGTTTTCCGATGAATTGCTCAGTCAGCTCGCTGATACGATCGTGAGCCAATCCGATGGTCGCAGCCAACGACGCGAGGCACTCGAAGCCTGTCTGGATGAGCTCCCGCCAAGGTCTCGCCGAATGCTCGATTTGCAGTACGTCGAAGAAAGATCCGCGGCCGAGATAGCGCAGGAAACTGGAGCCACCAGCGGCTCGGTGAGAGTGCTGCTGTCGCGAGTCCGAACGGCACTGGCCAGTTGTATCGAGCGACGTCTCGCGCTGGAGAACTCATGATGTCGATAGACGATGACTTCATCGATCGCGTTCTTGAAGGAGAGGTGTCCGAGGAAGAGGCTGCAGCGTTTCAGCAGTGGCTGAAGGTGCTTGCGAATCTCCAGCGGTTTGCGCTTCGCGGCGAGCTGCATTCACAGTTGCGACGTTCTCTGCGACGTAGACACATTCAGTCAAGTGTGTTGGAAGCCAGTCAAGATGACTCGGTGTCTTCCGCAAACCCGACGTCGGTCATCCGCTCGCGACCAATGTTGCTGCTCAGCGTAGCCGGATTCGTGACCGCAGCCTGTATCCTGATCGCATTGGTAGGTCTGCGGCATGAAGGGAACCGAGCGCCGAATCGTGGTGATCCTATGGCAGCGACCATCGTCAGCAATGTGAGCGGATTGCTTGTCAGGGGCGATCAGCATTGGGACGACATTTATCTTTCCGTGGGTAAGTACGAATTGCAGAAAGGATTGTTGCATCTACAGTTCGACGGTGGCGTCATGGTTTATGTTGAGGCTCCTGCCCGCTTCGACGCGGTAAGCAATTCGCGAGTCGTACTGCACAGCGGACGACTGTCAGCCAGAGTCCCTCCTGAAGGGATCGGGTTCACCGTGGAGACTCCCGAAGCTGAAGTTATTGATTTTGGCACAGAGTTCTCCGTCGACGTTGAAGGCGGCGCGAGTGAAGTTCATGTGTTTGACGGACTGGTGCGAGTCAATCCTGGAGCGTCAAATCAGCGAGATGAATCAAGGTCCGTTGATGTGCAAGCGTCGCAGGCGGTGCGGATTACTGACGGAGCGGCTGAGCCTGAGAACATTGCCATCGCGACCGACCGATTCATTCGTGACTTCGAAGAACCGAGGCTGAACTACGCTCGCGCGATCAAACAGTTATCGCCTTTGGCTTACTACCGCATGCCGATTCGCGACCGTGGCTTGGTTGCTCAGCCACTGAAATATTCCGGAGTCGTGTTAACCGGACAGGGCAAGCGTCCGCCACATGCTTGCGGTGTCTTCGTCGGCGGTTCCTTGCGAGTCGGAGTCGACTCCATCGGCCGCGGTGGACGTGTCGATACGCCGCCCGCATTGAGCACGGGGCAGTTCTCATTGGCGTTGTTTGTTTATCGCGAAGGTCCTGCGCAAAACGGAGTCGTCGCTACGAACTTCGATGGCCAGCGTGGTAGCTTCGACATGTCGCTGGACGAGAGCGGCAGGTTGCAAGCTACTATCAGGAAGAGCGATGGCGATGTGAACGTTGTAACGGGCAAGTCGACTTTACCGCTAAAAACTTGGCGGCATGTTGTTGTAACCACTGATGGAGAGAACTTGCAGCTCTACGAAGACGGAGATCTTGTAGCGGCTAAACCCTGTACAGGCATGGCAGCCACCGACGCTGAGACGGTCTGGTTTGGAACGGATTCCCGTGCAAATCGAGTATGGGATGGCCGGATCGACGAGTTGGCGTTGTTTGACAATGCACTTACCAAAGACGAAGTTGCGGCACTTTATATCACTGCTCAAGAAGAGATTGCCAGATCACCATGAGAATCGAATTGCATCAAGCGTTGTTCAAGCTGCTGATTCCAAGTTGTTTCGCTGTGCTCGTCATGTTGCTGACCACCGGCGAATCGATGGTAGCGGCTGCTGAGCGGCCCAACATTATGATCATTCTTGCGGACGACCTGGGGTATGGAAGCCTCAACAGTTACGGCGCGGAAGTTTCGCATATCCATACACCGAATATCGATCGGTTGGCTGAGCAAGGCCGGCGATTCACGGATGCGAACACTCCGTCCTCCGTGTGCTCGCCAACTCGTTACGGATTGCTGACCGGTCGCTACGACTGGCGAACGAACCAGAAGCATGGCGTGATTAACACGACCGACCCGTTGCACATTGAAGTGTCGCGCCCGACGCTCGGTTCGCTGCTCAAGTCAGTCGGCTATCGAACGGCGGCGATTGGCAAATGGCACCTCGGCTATACAAACTCCAAGCATGACTTTATGCAACCCTTGACTCCTGGACCGCAAGATATCGGCTTCGATTATCACTTTGCCGTGCCTCAGAATCATGGAGACGCTTCGGGGGTTTATGTTCGCAATCGGGAAGTCGTCGGCTTACGTAGTGACCAAACTGTTCCGTCAGGAAAATCGCCGTACGGTCGAGACTTCATGGGCATCGATGCTCCTCAACGCGTCGATGAAAACGTGATGGATGAGCTGACGACCGATGCAATCGGCTGGCTGGAACAGCAAACTGACGAAACGCCTTTCTTTTTGTACTTCGCCCCAGTCGCGATTCACTTTCCGTATACGCCGTCAGACAAAACCAGTGGTACAAGCGGGACCGGCTTGTATGGAGATTGGATACACGAACTGGATAGGTCCATCGGTCGCATTCTGGATACGCTGGATCAGATGAATGTGGCTGACGATACGCTCGTCATTTTCACGAGTGATAACGGCGGTGTGCTGATGACCGAAGGTGAGCGACCTGAAGCGAAAGCCTATCGAGCGGGCTTTCGCTGTAACGGTCAGTGGCGCGGTCGTAAGCACAGCATTTACGAAGGTGGCTTTCGAGTTCCATTTCTCGTTCGCTGGCCCAGATACGTTCAGCCGGGAACGGTCAGCGACGAAACGATCAACCTAGTCGATATGTATGCGACGCTTGCCAGTTTGATCGATCAACCCGTATCGCCGAACGAAGCTGTCGCTGAGGATAGCTTCAACGTGCTGCCTGCGATACTCGGCGTTCCGCAAGAAGAACCGCTTCGGCCATCGATGATCGTTCATAGTCCCAACGGTAACTTTGCCATCCGAAATGGCCATTGGAAATACATCGAAGGCAAACCAAGCTCAACACTAAAACGCCCGCCGCAACAAGGCGAACTGCACGCACAGCTCTACAACCTGCAGGATGATCCTGGCGAGCAACATAATGTCATCAACGAACATCCCGATGTTGCGAAACGTTTGGCGACTTTGTTGGAAAAGCAACGTGCTTTAGGGCGGTCACGATAACGACTTGAACCCGGCAGCCATCCACTTCAACTGGGACAATCAGAGAAATCAATGAGAACGACGCTGATATTTCTTATTCCATTTATGCTTTACACGGCGCTTCTAGCGTTTGAGCCAGTCACAGCAAATGAACCGGCGGTGACGAAGCCCAATATCGTGCTGCTTTTCATTGACGATTGGGCTTGGAACGGGTCTCCGGCTGCGATGGACGACTCGATGCCGAATTCTCGCATGCCGGTCCTGCAAATGCCGAATGTTGAGCGGCTAGCCCGTGACGGTATGAAGTTCACAAACGCGTATGCCTCGCCGCAGTGCTCTCCGTCGCGAGTCTGTGTACAGACAGGACAATCCTCGGCACGCAGTGGTTTCACCGTGTTTATGAACGACCGGGGACAGGACGACTTCGACGAAAAAGGCTACCCCGAATTTCCGGTGGTTCCGTGCGTCTCCGACATGATGATCGACGCGGATGCTGTGACGATCCCCGAATCGCTTAAACCGCTTGGTTATGTCAGTGCCCATATCGGCAAGTGGCATATGCGAGGCGACCCCGGTGACGAGGGATACGTCTTGCACGATGGGGACACCAGTAATACCCCGGGCAACACGCTGCCTGCCGGCGCAAACCAACGCCTGCCTGACGACTTGACCGATCCCAAGCTGATGTTCAGCGTCACAGAAAAGGCGATTGGCTTCATGAATGAGCAGGTCAAAGCCCGCCAACCGTTCTATCTGCAAATCTCACACTATGCGATGCACGAGGGCCGCGAGTGTTTGCCGACGACACGCGAGAAGTACGCTCAACATCCGCTCGTGCAGGCTTACTATCGAAAGATAGGGAAGACGGCAGAGACGGTCAAACGCAAGGAAGACCCGGCCATCTGGCTGGGGATGGGCGACGATCTCGACGGGCGCATCGGAGCGGTGCTTGATCGCATTAACGAGCTGGGGATTAAGGATAGCACGTATATTGTGCTGGTTTCTGACAACGGTTACCGCCATAAGGAGCTGCAGTTGACCGACGGATTTACGCAGCCACACCATGCTGCGAAATGGTGGCTCTGGCAGGGCGGTATCCGTGTGCCCATGATTGTGAATGGACCTGGAATCAAGGCTGGCTCTGTTTTCAACGCCAACGTGGTCAATTATGATTTTCTACCAACATTCGTTGATTGGGCCGGCGGCGATCCGGCCTCTCTGAAGAACATCGACGGGGTCAGTCTTGCGTCTTATATGGCAGGCGAGCCACCGAGTGATACGTTCCTACAGCGAAAGTTGTATTTCCACTACCCGCACTACCGCAGCAGCATGCCGCACTCGGCAGTCGTCTCCGGCACTCGCAAGCTGCTGCATTTCTATGAGCGGCCGGATCTCCCCATGCTGTTCGACCTGAACCAGGATAGGGGCGAGTTCCACAATATCGCGCCCGCTCACCCGGAGGAACACCGTCGTCTATATGACAGCATGATGCTGTACTTCGATGACGTCGGTGCCCGCATCCCGAAATTCAATCCGGATTACGACGCAGACGTCTACCGTCGCTCCAAAGAGTACGAGAAACGTGTTCAATGGGGCCCTTTTGCAGGTAGCAGACCACCGGCAGAGGACGAAAAGTGAAGGCCCCACAACCAAAAAGATAACGTCAACCCAGAGAATGAAACGGGATTTCCCTTGAAGATTTGTCACATCATTGTTGCTGCACTCGCCGCCTTACTTGCGACTCCGTCGCTCGCTCACACTAGCGAACCCCGCAGCGCAGATATTATCGTCTACGGTTCCACCCCGGGCGGATTCTGTGCCGCGATCGCTGCCGCTCGCGAGGGTGCTTCGGTCATTCTTCTTGAACCCACGAACCACATCGGCGGATTGAGCACTGGTGGTCTCAGTCACTGCGACTCCAACCAGATGGTCCGCAGCACGCTGATGGGACTGTTCCACGAATGGCATACGCGCATCGTAAAGGACTACACGGATCGCGGGCTCGAGGCGCCTTACGAAGCTACAAGGAAAGACACGTCGCGGTGGTGTTTCGAGCCGCACGTCGCGATGCGTGTGACAAGGCAGATGCTCGATGAGGCCAAGGTCTCGGTGCTGACTGAATGTTACTTGAAATCGGTCATCAAAGATGGCCCGCGTATTACGTCGCTGGTCACAAAGAACGGCACATTCACGGCCAGAGTATTCATTGACGGCACTTACGAAGGCGACCTGATGGCGGCCGCCGGTGTCGACTGGACGATCGGCCGCGAGGGACGCGACGAATACGGCGAGTCTTTGGCCGGGAAGCAATACCCGAAGAAGATGATGAACATCAACGGCTTCGATGACAACGGAAAATTGTTGCCGCTGCTCACCACCGATGATGCGGGCGCTGATGAGGAAGGCGACAAACAAATCATGACCTACAGCTTTCGGCTTTGCCTAACCAACTACCCAGCGAACAAAGTGGCGATGCCCAAACCGGACAACTACGACCCGGCCCGGTTCGAGGTCATTCGTCGCTACTTGAAAAGTGGCGGTGACCGCGTTGGCTATGACATGTATCCCTTGCCGACGAGCGGAATCGGACTGGAAAAACCGAAGTTACCTAACAACAAGTTCGACGGTAACAATTCGATCGGACGACAGTTCTCAATTGGACTCGTCGGTGGAGCTGACACATGGCACTTAGCCGACGAAGCGGAACGGAAGAAGGTTTGGGAAGCCCACAAACAATACACGCTAGAATTCATTCACTTTCTAATCACCGATCCAGCCGTGCCTGAAAAGATGCGCCGGCAGTACACGGATCTCGGTCTTTGCAAAGACGAGTTTGTTGAACACGATCACTTCCCGCCAGCGCTCTATGTTCGGGAATCGCGTCGGATGAAGGGCATGTATGTCATTAGCCAGAAGGATATTATCGACGAACCGAAGAAGCCTGATCCGATCGCCATATCATCATTCCCAATCGACTCGCACGATGTTCAGCGGGTCGCGCTTAAGTATGGCGGCGTGATCAACGAAGGTACGATCCTCCCTGTACGTGTGAAAGGCCAACGTGTTGGCCACGCTTACCACGTGCCCTACCGCGCGATCCTGCCGAAGCAGGACCAATGCGACAACCTTCTCGTTCCCGTCGCGTTGTCGTGTACTCACGTGGGCATCTCATCGCTGAGGATCGAAGGCGCATGGATGGTCATTGGACAGGGAGCGGGTGTTGCGGCAGCATTGGCAGCGATAGACAAAGTGGCCGTACAGGAACTCGAATATGAAAAGCTGCGAGAACGATTGCTTGGTCAGCAACAGGTTTTGGAGTTGCCGAGCAGATCGGAGACATCATCTCTGGGTGACGCCATTGATGCGACGTCGCTTCCAGGAATTGTGCTCGACGACAAGCAGGCGGAACTCAGTGGCAAGTGGTCTTCAACGACGAATTTCAAACCCTATGTCAACGATGGGTACGTCTTCTGTGGAGACAAACCTTCGGCCCAAGAAGGTGACGGCAAAGCGACTGCGACTTTTCGATTCAAGGTGAAACAGTCTGGGCGATATCAATTGCTCATGGCTTACTCGGCGCACGAAACTCGAGCTAAGAAAGTCCCATTGACTGTTGCTTCCGGTTCTCAAAACCAAATCATCATTATCGATCAAACCTTGCCACTACCCGACGGCCAACATTTTCGCCCCATCGGCGTTGCCGATCTTACCGAAGAGGCGGAAACGGTTATCCGAATCACGAACGCTGACACAACTGGTTTTGTGATTATCGACGCCCTACAGTTGCTGCCTGCGGATCGAAATTGATAACCGATGAAATGATTTACGAACAAATGAGATACCAAAACCTTCAATCAATACCACAGAGCCTGATTTGGGCTGTGCTCTTGGTGTGGACTGCTAGTGTTGTCGAAGCGGCCGACAAATCAAACATCGTTGTTTTTCAGACCGACAATCAAAGCCAACAACCGACCGATCAGCGAACGTTCTGGGCATCAGCCACGGATGAACACCGGGAAACACAGATATAAGGAATCAATGACATGATGAAGCTACTACTATTCGGTTCAGTCTTCGTTGCGGGACTCGCTTGCGGACTAGGCTCGACTTCTGCTGCGCCGCCGGACAAGCCGATGAACGTGCTGTTCCTGGTTGCTGATGACCTGAATAGTTGGATGTTGGAAGATGCGGACCGGTACGCAGGCAAAGTCGTAGCGCCGAACCTTCGTAGACTGGCTGCCAGTGGTGTCAACTTCACTCGAGCCTACACCGCAGCGCCGGTTTGTTCGCCTTCTCGCACCGCGTTCTTTTCAGGTGTCGCACCTTGGAAATCGGGTATCTACAACAACGCGCAGGCCATCAGTGAAAGTGTAGCAATGAACCAGGATGCCGTGCTGTCATTGGCAGGACTTTTTAAGAAGAACGGATACGGCACCTTCGGTTACGGCAAGATCACCCACGGCTGGGACCAGATAGAAAACTGGGACGTTAAGGTTGGCCACAAGAGAGACCCGGCTCCTCCCGGGGCGCCACTGGCAAAACTCAGCGGCGGTGAAAAGGATTGGGGAATAATCCATCTCACTGAAGAACAAATGAATGACACTGGCGGGGCCAACAAAGCCATCGCTGTTCTGGAGCAACAACACGACAAGCCGTTCTTTCTGGCCTACGGCACGTTCAATCCGCACATGCCCTGGTATGTCCCGCAAAAGTATTTCGACATGTACCCGCTGGACCAGATTGTCCTTCCCGAATTGAAGGATGATGACCTGGATGACCTTCCTCCGCTGGCCGAAGCGGTGAGCGATGGGATTGGAAGCTTTGCTGACAAGGTGATCGAATCTGGTAAGCATAAAGAGGCCGTTCAGGCTTACCTGGCCACGACCACCTATGCTGATACGCAGTTCGGGCGCGTTCTCGATGCTCTCGAAAAAAGCCCCTACAAGGACAACACCATTGTCGTCTTCCTCACCGATCACGGGTTTCATCTCGGCGAAAAACATCACTGGCAAAAAACAACGCTCTGGGAAGAGGGAACGCACGTCTTGTTGATGCTTCGCGCGCCGGGAGTCACCAAAGCCGAGGGTGTGTCGCAGCGGTTCGTTTCGCTGCTGGACATCTATCCCACCCTGGCGGAACTCTGCGAACTGACGCCTTCAGCGTACATTGATGGACGCTCGCTGGTTTGTCTGCTCAAGGATCCGAATGCACCGTGGGAAAGCACCGCCATCACCGGTTTGTGTGATAAAGGCAAAACGGACCAGGCCTATATCAGCATCCGCCACGAGCTCGGCCGCTATACGCGATACGGGGCCGAAGAAGAGGAGTTCTACGACACCACCAAGGATCCTCACGAATGGACCAACCAGATCGATAACCCTAAATACACAGCGACGATCGAACAACTCCGCGGCCTCGTTCCCGGTTTCGAGGATGCCGCCCAACCCGCCCTAACCAAGGCCCGCACGAAGACTCGAGAAAAGAAGACGAAGAAGTGATCCAATCCTTTTACATCATGAACACTATCTGAACGCAACAGAATCAACCATGAACCCTTCACCTCAGAACAACCCTTCACGTCGATCCCTGTTGAAATCGATCGGCGCGACCACGACGCTGGCTGCCTCCGGCCTGTTGCCATCAATGATTTACGCTGCGCCGTCAGTGTCTGCGAACGACAAGTTGCGGGTCGGATTGATCGGCGCAGGGAACCGAGCCAAATGGCTCAGGCGTGCATTGGGAGTGGCTTCGCCGGGGTCAGGCCTTGTGTTGGGTGTTCAGGGACAACGATTGCTCGATTTCGTGCTGCCGCATGGTCCATGCTTTGGATTTCTTTCGCCGTTGCTCGGCCCGTCGGACAAGGTTAGATACACTACCGCTTCCGGTAAGGCCAAAGGAAGGCCCGAGTTCTTGCAAGGTCGCACCGGTCCAACGACGACACAACCATGCGGCCATATCGCGGCCTGCTGCTTGGCAACGGAACTGGGCGTACTGTGATGGGTCGACGGCATGAGCCCGCGCTGTCGCATCGACAAT
>JGI12210J13797_10036979_pt1 | contig 10068 bp, 6 predicted proteins | sample ElkSlonscriptome_3_FD_13797 | JGI IMG/M metagenome (IMG submission 13797) | reverse complement strand
GGGTCGATGGCCAACAAGAAGCACAAGCCCGGACGACGAATTCGGATCGCGCGGCGTCGGCCGCGGGAGGTGGGCGCGGTCCCTGGGACGCTCTCGGCGGACCCGAGCGCCGAGCCCACCAAGATGAGGGTGATCGCCTACGGACCCAACAAACTCCACGAGGCGGACTGCGCGTCCATCGCCGAGATCAAGGTGCTCCAGAAGCGGGAACCGACCGTGCTCTGGCTCAACGTGACCGGGCTGGCGGACACTTCGCTCCTCCAGGAGATTGGCGATCACTTCGGCCTCCATCGCTTGGCCCTCGAGGACGTGACCAGCACGGACCAGCGACCGAAGGTCGAGATCTACGAGAAGGCGGACTTCGCAGTGTTCCGCATGGCGCAGCATCTACCCGATCGCGGCCTCGACATCGAGCAGGTGTCGTTCTTCCTGGGTGACGGTTTCGTCATCACCTTCCAGGAGCGGGAGGGGGACGTCTTCGATCCCATCCGTGCGCGCATTCGCGAGGCCCGCGGTCGGATCCGCACCGCAGGCTCCGACTACCTGCTCTACGCGCTCCTCGACTCGGTCGTCGACAACGTCTTCCCGCTGATCGAGAGCATCAGCATCCGACTCGAGGACGAGGAGGAGCACATTCTTCGCGGTCGGGGGAACGACAACGTGATCGAGAGCCTCTACGAGGTCCGTCGGGACCTCATCCTTCTCCGGCGCGCGCTCTGGCCCCTCCGCGAGGCCATCGGCCAGCTGATGCGCGTCGAGGGCAACCGGATCTCGGAGGATACGCGGGTCTATCTGCGGGACGTCGCCGACCACGCGGTTCAGATCGTCGATCTGCTCGAGGCCGAGCGCGAGGTGGTGAGCACGTTGATGGACGTCCACCTCTCGCAGGTGAGCCACAAGATGAACGAGGTGATGAAGGTGCTCACCATCATCGCCACCATCTTCATCCCCTTGGGCTTCCTCGCCGGCGTCTACGGGATGAACTTCGACACCGCGTCCCCCTACAACATGCCGGAGCTCGGCTGGCGCTTCGGCTATCCCGCCGTGGTCACCGTCATGCTGCTCGTCGGGATCGGGATGCTCTTCTTCTTCCGGCGAAAGAACTGGCTGTGACGCGATGACCCAGGGATCCGAACCGATGTACAGCGAGCGCCTCGACCGAGCCGTCGCGCTCGCGACCGATGCGTTCCGCACGCACTACCGCAAGGGCAGCGGGGTCCCTTACCTGACCCACCTCTTCCAGGTCATGGTCACCGTCGGCGAGTACGGCGGCGACGAGGACCAGATGATCGCCGCGCTCCTGCACGACTACCTCGAGGACGTCCGCGACGCGACCGGCGAGGAGCTCGACGAGCGCTTCGGCCCGCGCGTGCGCCGGTTGGTCGAACAGCTCAGCGACACCACCGATTACCCCAAGCCGCCCTGGCGCGAACGCAAAGAGGTCTACCTCGAGAAGCTGCGGAACGAACCGGAGGAGCTCAAGCTCATCAGCGCCGCGGACAAGCTCCACAACGCCCGGTCGATCCTGCGCGACCTCCGAACGATCGGCGAAGAGCTCTGGGAGCGCTTCACCGGCAAGAAGGAGGGGTCCCTCTGGTACTACGGCGCCGTGGTCGACGCGCTCGGCGAGGGGTGGGCGCACCCGATCCTCGAGGAGCTGCGGGAGACGGTCGCGGCCGTCGGCGTGGCGTCAGCCGAAGACGAGTAGGGCGGCCAGGACGATCACCGCGCCGGCCAAGAGGCCGACGAGCGCGACGAAGATCAGCGAGCTACTGCTGCTCCCCGAAGGCGCCGGCGGGGGCTGCGGCTGGACGAAGTCCCCGGAGGCGCGCTCCGGTGGCACCGCCGGGGCGTTTCCCGGCCCCACCACCGGCGGCGGCGGCGTGTGCTCTGGGTAGTAGTACTCCGGCGTCGGCTGCGGAGCGCTCCCGATCTTCGGTGGCACGAAGGTGCTCGGGACCGTGGACGCGTCGGCGAAGCCTCGGCCGACCGGCGCCGTGAGGCGGGCGACCATGTCCTCGGGCTGCTGCTCGAGCTGGATCGACTGGCGGGTCTTGGCGGAGCCCGGGGGCAGGCTGCTGGCGCGCTGGTCGAGTCGGTCGCCGACCACACCCCAGAGCAGGGCCGCCAGATCGCCCGACTCGATGGTCGCCGCGTTTGGGACCGCGTTGCGTAGCTGCTGGCGAAACTCGCGTGCGGTCGGCGGTCGGGCGTCCGGGTGTCGCGCGAGCGCGTCCATCAGCACGTTGTCGAGCTCGTGGGGCGTCTCGGCGAAGGCGCCCGGCGGCGGGTACTGGCCGGCCTGGATCCGTTTGATCACCTCCGCGTCGCTCTTGCCCTCGAAGAGCCGCCGCATCGTGAGCATCTCCCAGAGCACTACCGCGAGCGCGTAGATGTCGGCGCGTCGGTCGATGGTCCCCTGCATCAGCTGCTCCGGCGCCATGTAGCGGAGCTTGCCCTTCAGGCCGCCGGAGGCGTCCGTCACGTGGAGCCGGTTGCGGGCCTTGGCGATGCCGAAGTCGATGATCTTCACCTCGCCCAGCGCCCCGAGGAGGATGTTCTGCGGGCTCACGTCCCGATGGATGACGTGGAGGAGCTCGCCTCGCTCGTCGAGGGTTTCGTGGGCGGCGTGGAGCCCGGCCGCCGCGTTCGCCACCATCGCCACCGCGGCCTCGGGGGTGAGCCGGCGCTCCATCCCGGCCAGGCCCGAGAGCAGCTCGGAGAGCGCCGCGCCGTGCACGTACTCCATCACCAGGTAGTAGAGGCCCTGATGCTCGCCGAGCTCCTCGATCCGCACGACGTTCGGATGCTGGATCCGCGCGGCGATCCGCCCCTCGTCGAGGAACATCTTCACGAAGTCCGAGTGGGAGGAGAGGTGCCCCTTGACCGCTTTGACGACCACGTGGCGGCTGAAGCCCGCCGGCCCCTGCCTGCGGCCCAGATAGAGATTCGCCATCCCTCCGGACTTGAGCTCGGCGACGATCTCGTAGGCGCCGATGGTGGAGCCGACCCCAATCACATCGCCAGGCTAGCAGCTTTCATGGGTCCGTCGGGGCCGGGTCTTCTCCGGGCCCCCGCTCCCCTTCTGCGAACGCCTCCTCCGGGGAGTAGACCAGCCGGTGGCGGGCGAAGAACTGGAAGTATGCGAGCCCGAGCAGGTACCAGCCGGCCGTCGCGAGCACGACCAGCTGGTACACCGGATCGACCACGAAGAGGCCGACGAGGCACGCCAGCGCGATGACGAGGGCGACCACCGCCCCCGGCGTTCCGAGCGGGCTCCGGTAGGGGCGCTCCATCTCGGGGCGACGGATCCGCAGCAGCAGGAAGCTCAGCATCTGCAGCGCGTAGGCGATCACCGCGCCGAAGACGGCCATATTGAGCAGCACCGCGCCGACCGGGTGGTCCGATCCGAGCGCGTGGATCAGATACGCCACCCCGTAGCCGATGAGCGCGCCCACCACGAGCGCCACATGAGGCGTCTTCCGAGTGCGGTGGGTGAGCGAGAGCCAGCGGGGAAAGTAGCCAGCGCGCGAGAGCGAGTAGATCTGCCGGCCGTAGGCGAAGACGATCGAGTGGAAGCTCGCGATGAGCCCGGTCACCGCGAGGAGCGCCAGCGCCTTCGCGCCGAGGCCGTCCCCGAAGATCGTCTGGAGGCCGGCGAAGAGCGGTTCGTCGCTCTCGGCCAAGGCGTCGGTGCCCGGCGGGATGCCGGCCGCGAGGAAGAGCGTGAGGAACGCCGCGACGATCAGCGTGGCCAGCCCCCACATGATCCCGCGGGGAAGGTCCCGCACCGGGTCGTGCGCCTCCTCGGCCGCGAGCGGCAGCTCCTCGATGGCCAGGAAGAACCAGATGGCGAAGGGCATCGCCGCGAAGACGCCCATGGCGCCGCTGGGGAACCAGCCGCGGCTGCCCTTGGCGACCGCCCAATCGAAGTGCGCAATGGCCCCGACCCAGAAGACCGCGAGCACGCCGAGCGCCAGGAAGGTCACCACGACGGTGAAGCGGAACGAGGTCTCGACCCCGGCGATGTTGAGCCCGACGAAGAGCGCGTAGCAGCCGGCCCACCAGGCGGGCGCCCATTCGGGGCCGGTGCCGAAGACGGACCCGAGGTAGCCGCCGACGCCGACCACGATCACCGCCGGGGTCAGCACGTACTCGAGGTTCTCCGCCAGCCCGGTCACGTAGGCGCCCCAGGGGCCCATCGCCGAGCGCGCGAACGAATAGGCGCCCCCGGTGTGCGGCAGCGCGGCCGACATCTCGGCGATGCTGAAGCAGAGGCCCAGATACATCACGGTGACGATGGCGGTGGCGACGAACAGCCCGCCGAAGCCGCCGTCCGCGAGACCGAAGTTCCAGCCGAAGAAGTCGCCGCTGATCACCGCGCCGACCCCGAGCGCCCAAAGCGACCAGACCCCGGCGTAGCGGCGCAGGCCCCGCTCTTCGAAGTAGTCCGCGTCGACGTCCTCGTAGCGGACGCCCTTACGCTCGTCGCTCACAGATAGCGAACCAGGGCGTACGAGACGATCCCGCTCAGCATCGCGCCACCGACGGCCAGCAGCAGGAAGAGCCACACCGGCATGGGCTTGTTCTGGGGGACCGACGTCGACCGCTGGCGACCGGTGTCGACCTGCGCTCGCGCGGGCGGCGGCTGCGGCGCGGCGGCCGGAGGCGGCGGCGGTTCATCGACGGTCGTCGAGGCGCCCGGCAGCGGATCGTAGGCCGGATCGCCAGTCTCCGGGAGCTCGTCCTGGGGGAGCGCGCGGTCGGGCTGTGGGGGCGCCATCGACATCGACTTGGCGCCGATGGACGCCAGGTCGTCCTCGCTGAACTCGCCCACCACCGTGACGTCGTCGGCCTCATCGAGGAACTCGCTCAAGCGCTGGAGCGCGACCTCGGGCTTCGGTTCGAGGCTGGTCAGGGTCTTGCGCGTCGGCAGCTCGAGCGGGAGCGAGCGCGCACGGTTGTCCAACACGTGACCACAGACCGCCCACACCAGCGCGCTCAGCTCCTGGTCACGGATCGCGGCCGCTTCCGGCGACGACTCGCGCAGGATCGCGGCGGCCTCACCGGCGGTCGGCGGACGCTGGTCCCGGTCGACCTGCAGGCAGCGCATGACCGCCCGGTCGATGGCGAAGGGTACGTCCGCGTACGCCCCCGGCGGCTGGAGACCGCCTTCGAGGGCGGTGCGGACCACGTCCAGATCACCCGATCTCCCGTAGAGCCTGCGGGTCGCGAGGGTCTCCCAGAGCACGACCCCCAGCGCCCAGATGTCCGCGCGCTTGTCGACGCCCTGCCGGCGCATCTGCTCGGGGGCCATGTAGCGCAGCTTGCCCTTGGTCCGGCCGAAGGAGGTCTTGTGCAGGCGCCCCTGAGCTTTGGCGATGCCGAAGTCGATGAGCTTCACCGAGCCGCTGCACCCCAGCAGGATGTTCGAGGGGCTGACGTCCCGGTGGACGATGTCGAGCTGCCGGCCGTTCTCGTCGCGGGTCTCGTGCGCGGCGTGCAGCCCCTCGGCCACACGAGTGCAGATGGCGACCGCGACCTCCGGGCTCGGCCGCCGGTCCAGCCGGTAGAGCTCCTTGAGGAAGGTCGCGAGGGTCACGGCGTGGAGGAACTCCATCGCCATGAAGTAGGTGCCGCCGACCTCGCCGACCTCGGTGATCCGCACGACCTGCGGATGGTTCACGTAGGAGGCGATACGGCCTTCGTCGAGGAACATCTCGATGAAGGCCTCGTCCCTCAGGTGCTCGGGCCGGATGACCTTGACCGCGGCCTCACGGGTCGAGCCATCGGCCATCGTGCGCAGCCCCAGGAAGAGGCGCGCCATGCCCCCTTCGCCCAGCTCGGCGACCAGCCGATAGGGGCCCAGAGTCGAACCGATGTCGATGGCAGCCACCGTTGGCTACTTTCGCACACCCATCTTCTTCGCGAGCTTGGCCCAGCTGTCCTTGAGGGGGATCGTCTGGTTCAGGACGACCGTCTCGCCCGGTACGTGGTCCTTTGCGTCGGTCACGAAATAGCCGGTGCGCTCGAGCTGGATGCGGGTCTCGGGCTCCAGCGCCGCGACGCCGGGCTCGACCTTGCACCCCTTCAGTACCTCGAGGCTCTCGGGGTTGAGGGACCCGATGAGATCGCCCGACGGGTTCTCTTCGGCGAAGAGCCGGTCGTAGAGCCGGACCTCGGCATCGACCGCGTGCTCGGCGCTGACCCAGTGGACGGTGCCCTTCACCTTTCGGCCGTCGGCGGCGTTGCCGCCCTCGGACTGCGGGTCCCAGGTGCAGCGGAGCTGAACGACGTCGCCGTCGTCGTTCTTGATGACCTCGTCCACCGTCACGAGCGCCGCGCCGCGGAGCCGGACCTCTTTGCCGGGCGCGAGCCGCCACCACTTCTTGGGCGCGTCCTCCATGAAGTCGTCTTGCTCGATCCAGACCCGGCCGGCGAAGGGCACCTTCCGCGTGCCGGCCTCGTCGTTCTTCGGGATGTTGTCGAGCTCGGCGTCGAAGACCTTCCCCTCGGGCCAGTTGGTGATCACCAGCTCGAGCGGTCGCAGCACGCCCATCTTCCGGAAGGAGGTCTCGTTGAGGTGCTCGCGAATGGCGTATTCGAGGTGGCCGACATCGACCACGCCGTCGTTCTTGCTGACGCCGATCCGGTCGCAGAACGCGCGGATCGCCTCTGGGGTGAAGCCACGGCGGCGCATGCCGGCGATCGTCGGCATCCGGGGGTCGTCCCAGCCGGCGACGTGCCCTTCCTCGACGAGCTGGAGCAGCTTGCGCTTGCTGAGGACGGTGTAGCTCAGGTTGAGCCGACCGAACTCGATCTGCTCCGGCGGCGGGTCGACCTCGAGCGCCTCGAGGAACCAGTTGTAGAGCGGCCGGTGGTTGACGAACTCGAGGGAACAGACCGAGTAGGTCACGCCTTCGATCGCGTCCGACTGGCCGTGGGCCCAGTCGTACATCGGGTAGATCGACCAAGTGTCGCCGGTTCGGTGGTGGGTGGCCTTCTTGATCCGGTACATCAGCGGATCGCGGAGCTTCAGGTCGGTCGACTGCATGTCGATCTTCGCCCGGAGCACCGCCGAGCCCTCCTCGAGCTCCCCGCGCTTCATCTTGCGGAGCAGGTCGAGGTTCTCCTCCACGCTGCGCTCGCGGAAGGGGCTGTCCTCGCCCGGCCGGTGGAAGTCGCCGCGGGTCTCGCGGATGGCTTCGAGCGGTCGGCTGTCCACGTAGGCCAGCCCCTTCTTCACCAGCGTCTCGGCCCACTCGTAGAGCTGCTCGAAGTAGTCGCTGGCGTAGTACTCGTGCTCACCCCAGTCGAACCCGAGCCACTGGATGTCGCGACGGATCGCGTCGACGTACTCGGGGCTCTCGACCTCGGGGTTCGTGTCGTCGAAGCGCAGATGGCAGCGGCCCTCCGGCGAGAGCGCGGCCAGCCCGAAGTTCAGGCAGATGGCCTTGCCATGGCCGATGTGCAGGTAGCCATTCGGTTCCGGTGGGAAGCGGGTGATCACCCGACCGCCCTTCGCGCCGGAGTCGAGGTCCTCACGGACTCGGTCCGCCACGAAATTCCCGGGCTGTCCTTCGTCTTCTCTCGGGTCGCTCATGACGCAGCGACGCTACGCCTCGCGTGGCGCGGGAGCAAGGGTGAGCGCGCCCAGATCCAGGGACGATCAGTCGCCGAGGATGCCTTCGAGGAGCGAGCGGCCGCCCTCGACGACCCCGTCGGCGGTGTCGGAGGCCGCCTCGCCGGCCTGGTCCACCGCCTCCGAAGCGCTCCGCACCGCGCCGGTGGCGCCCCGAACGAAGTCCGAGACTCCGTGGAAGATCGGCGTGTCGGCGAGCGCCTCGAAGACCCCGGCCTTCTCCAGCTCGTGCCAGGTNACGGCCAGCAGCGCGGTTCCGAGCGCAGCCTGGTCGAAGTAGCCGTCGAGGGCCCCGCTCTCGTCCCGGTCGAGCTGAGCGATCAGCTGGTCGATCTCGGCGCGCTCCTCATCGTCCAGTCGCTCGGAGGTCTTCGCGAGCGTGAGCTGGGCCCGGGCCTCGGCGAGATCGTCTTCCTCGTAGGCGAGGTAGGCCCGGATGATGGCGAGATCCTCCGGCGCCGCTCCACCCCGCTCGGCGGCGTCGACGAAGGCCTCGAGCTCTTCCTGGGCGTTGTCCTCGTCCTCGCGCTTCAGGTAGCAGATCGCCGTCGACCCATGGCCGATCGCCTGCAGCGCTCCCGCAGCCCGTCGGGCGTCCTCGGCGATCAGCCCTTCCGAAGCGCCGAGCTCGGTCAGCAGGTCGGAGAGCTGCTGCGCCTCGCCCTCGTCGAGGGCCGCGGCATCCGTCTTCGCCAGATCGCAGTAGTCGCTGTTGGCGTAGAGGTAGCTGCGGGCCGCGAGGGTCGGGTCCTTGAGGCCGACGAAGCCGAGCTGGTCGACGTCGACGTGCATGCCCTCGTAGAGCAGGATCTCCACCGGCACCGGCGTCGGGCCCTTGGGGTGGAGCTTCACCACGAAGAGCCCGAGCATCAGCAGCGCGTGCTCGGTGTTGCTGTCGATGCGGCCCACGAAGTCATCTGAGACGCCCCGGGAGGAGAGGAGCACCGGCAAGACCGGGTCGAGCTCGTCTTCGCTGTCTTCTCGAACGATCCGTGCGCCCGTCTCCCGCAGCTCCCAGAGGGCCACGGCGAGGTCGACAGCCTCCGAGGCGGAGAGGGTGGGCACCGGCTCGTCGGCGTCGCCGTCGCCGTCACCGTCGGTGTCCGCGTCCGCGATGGCTCCGGCGTCGGCGACCGAGCCCGCCTGGTACGCCGCCATGAGCGCCGTGAGCTTCTCGCGGGCCTCGACCACGGTCGGGTCGTCGGAGTTGGCCTTGGTGAAGGCGACCTTGGCCGCGACCCAGAGGTGGACCTTGGTGGTGTCCACCTGCTCGCGCAGCCGCTCGATGTCGCTCTTATCGCCGCAGTCGCAGGCGCCGAGCGCCAGGGCGGCGCAGAGGAGGACCTGGCTCGCATGGCAGCGCATCCCGCCATCGTACGCCGAGTGGGCGCCGTTCTTCCCCACCCTCACGCCAGGGCCTCGGCGAGGCCGTCGCTCGAGCCCTCCGCCAGGTCGCGGACCGTCGTGCCGCGCGCGCAGCGGGTCCCGTCCGCCAGGAGGACCTCGTGCTCGCAGACGACGGCTCCGTCGGCGCTCCGGCCCCGAAGTCGCGTCTCCACCACCGCCGCCTCGAGCGCCCCCAGCCCGCGGCTGTAGGTCAGCTTCTCGGCCCGCGGGCGCAACCCGAGCGGGGCGATGCCGGCCCCATGAGCGATGCGGGCCAGCGCCTCGTCGCAGAAGTCGACGTAGGCGGGGTGGTTCACGTGGTCGAGTGGGTCCATCGAGGTGAACCAGGGCGTGAGCTCGAAGCGGTGCGTACGGGGGTCGGCAACGGGGGTCGCGACGGCGGGCAGCTCGGCGCCCGGATCGCCCGGCTCGTCGTGGGGCACGAAGGCGGCGGTGAGCTCCTCGCCGGCACGCGCCGGCTTCATGTCGGCGTTCACGTGGACCCACTGCTGGGTCGCGGTCGCGATCCGGCTCCCATCTTCCGCGGAGTGGATCCGAATCTCGCGGGTCGAGAAGATCCCCCGCTTGAAGGGGTGGACCCAGGTCCGCGCCTCGAGCGCTTCCCCGTAGCGTGCCTCGCGGACGTGGTCGACGGTCATCGTGCGCATCACGAACGCCGACCCTTCGGCGCGGTAGCGCATCGGCGCCCAACCCACGCGCGTCGAGGCTTCGACGGCGACCTCCTGCAGCGAGCGCCACACGTCCCCGGCGCGGGCGGCGTTCCGCGCGCTGAATGCGTGGCGAGGGAGGGTGGCGACAAAGCGCAGGAGCGGGGGCACGTCGGTCACGGCGCGCTGATACCACGCTTGCCTCATGGCGCCGACCAGCGCTACGAACCTCTCGATGGCTGCCCTCCGACCGCTGCTCTCGCTCTCGCTCCTCCTGGCCTTCAGCTGCGGGGCGAGCGAAGTGACGCCGCCGCCGGTCATCCCGCCGCTCGAGTCGGTGCCCTCGATCGCCGCCGAAGCGCCCCAGCGGCG
>JGI12210J13797_11228529_pt1 | contig 10069 bp, 8 predicted proteins | sample ElkSlonscriptome_3_FD_13797 | JGI IMG/M metagenome (IMG submission 13797) | reverse complement strand
CGGCTGGCGATAGACCGCGGATGTTAATCCGCGAATTCGGTGTCACTGGGCAAATGAGTATTCTCGAAAGCTCGGGCAACAACCCAACGTCGATAACAGGCTTCCGCAATGCGGAAGAAAGTCCTGCACTTCGCAGGCAAGCGGTCTCGAGAGGAACAGTCCTCCCTAACCTAGCCGGCGATTCCCACGGGGATCTCCGGCACTCTGTTGGGACGAACCGCGACGATCACCACCAATCGCAGGCGTAAGGGGTTGTATTCTCCGATCTCCGCGATTTATGGTGTTAAAAAAATGAGATGACCATGCTTCGGTCTGTTTGACGGAAGAGTAAGGCATCATTGAGGGAGACGACGTGCCGGGACGACTGCTTTTCTGGCTATCGGTATGTACTTCGAAGCGCGGACGGATGCGTTCCGTTCCGGAGATGTTTGCTGTTGGCCGCATTCCCCCTCATCCGCGCGTCGCGTTCCACGACCTTCCGGAGTCGAATGAAGCCCGGAGCCAAGCGTTAGGTCTTCTCTTCAACTCTATGAAAAGTGTAGGAGAACTTCCAAGATGACGAGCAACAAACTCACGAACCGGGTCATGGCCGGTACCGTGTCGGCTTTGGTGGCCGGCGCATTTCTCTGGGGGGCCGCGGCCTCGCCCGCTTCCGCCGCCGAAAAAATCCGCTGGAAGGTTCCGATCGCCTTCCCGTCAAACCTTCCCGCGTTGGGCGACAACGCGCCTTGGGTGGCGGAGCAGCTCAAGGTCGCGAGCGGCGGCGATATCCTGTTGAAAATTGAAGAACCCGGAAAGATCGTCCCACCATTCCAGATCTTGGAAGCGGTGAAGGACAATAAGGTCAAGGCTGGTTACACCTGGACCGGCTACGATCAAGGTAAGATTCCCGCAGTTCCGTTGATCGCCGCGGTCCCATTCGGCATGGAACCCTGGGAATTTAATGCTTGGTGGTATTACGGCGGCGGGAGCCAGCTCGGCGAAGAGCTCTACGCGGCCCACAACATTCATCCCATCCTGTGCGGGATCATCGGACCGGAAACGGCCGGATGGTTTAAAAACGAAATCACATCTCTCGAGGACGTCCAAGGACTGAAGATCCGCTTTGCCGGCCTCGGCGGTAAAGTGATGGAAAAGCTCGGTGCATCCGTCACGATGATCCCAGGCGGCGAAATCTTTCAGGCCCTGGAAAAGGGCAACATCGACGCGAGCGAGTTTTCCCTGCCCGAAGTTGACGAGCGACTGGGTTTCTACAAAATCGTCAAGAACAACTATTTCCCTGGCTGGCACCAAACCTTTACGGCCTTGCACCTGATCGTCAACAAGGACGAATGGGAAGGTCTTGAGGACCAACAACGGGGCATGCTCAATCTGGCCTGCCAAGCGGGTGTGACCGACAGCCTCGCAAAGTCCGAGCATAATCAGGGCCCTGTCATGGCTGGGTTCCCGGACAAAGGTGTGTCTCCTCGCAAGCTTCCGGAGCCCGTCCTTCGCGAACTACTGAAGGTAACGAACGAAGTTCTCGCTGAGGAAGCGGCCAAGGACGAGATGTTCGCCAAGATTTGGGAGTCTCAAAAAGGTTTCCGCGAACAATACGCGCTTTGGAAAGAGTACGGCTATCTGCCCCGCAACTTCTACGCGACTGCAAATTGATCGCATAGTGCTCATCGGTGTGGTGGAACTCAGGAGGGACGGTCAATGACCGATCAACCGAACTCAAGGGGGAACGAACCCCATGTCGACGTCGAAGACCTGATCCACCACACCGAATTGCCACGGAACAGCGTGTCGAATTTTCTCGACACCATTGTCCGCTGGGCCGGATACGGCGCGTCCTGGATTTGTTGGTTATCCCTGGTCGGCATTATCGTCGTTAACGTTGTGATGAGACACTTCTTCGGCGAAGGGAAAATTTATTTTGAGGAAGCTCAGTCATTCGTATACGCGCTGGGATTTCTTATCGGCCTCTCCTTTTGTGTCGAAAACGACAGCCATATCCGAATCGATATCTTTCATGATCGCTTCAAGCCGCGCACGAAGGCTTGGATCGATTTCGTCGGCATTATTTTCTTCTTTATTCCTTACGTGCTTGTCATCCTGGTCTATTCCCCGCCTCTGATCGAATACTCCATCGAAACGGGTGAACGATCGACCAGCCCAGGAGGGCTGCCGTTTCCGCTGATTACCATCTGGAAATCCTTCATGTTCATCGGCTACGCCCTGTTGATGATCGCGGGAATTTCGCGGTTGATCCGTGCAGGTTCGATGATTTTCGGGCAATCCACTTTGAACAACAGCGCTCGTTAGGGGGATTGCACGATGGAAATCAACGAAATCCTCGCCATCCTGATGTTTCTCTCGTTCATTTTTTTATTGTTCGCTGGTTTTCCGGTGGCATGGATGCTGGGCGGTATCGCGATCATCTTCGCCTCGATCGCCATGCTATGCGACGCCTACTTGGACACATTCATCGGCATCGACTGGCCGTATGTGTCACTGGCCATCGACGACCTTTGGAACACCATGCAAAACTGGGTGCTGGTGGCCCTTCCCATGTTCATTTTCATGGGCCTGATGCTCGATCGGTCCGGTATCGCCGAGCAAATGATGCAGAGCTTTACCCAATTGTTCGGCCGCGTCCGGGGAGGCTTGGCGGTCACGGTCACCATCATCGGTATCTTGCTGGCCGCATCCACCGGCATCATCGGCGCCTCCGTCGTGCTCCTGGCGCTTCTCGGCCTGCCGATCATGTTGCGAAACGGCTACCAGAAGGAACTGGCGGTCGGCACCATTTGTTCGGCGGGTACGCTGGGCATTCTTATTCCACCCAGCATCATGCTGGTGATCATGGCCGATCGTCTGGCCCGATCGGTGGGCGATCTGTTTATGGGGGCGGTGTTTCCCGGGCTTCTGCTTGGGTCGCTCTATATCGGGTATATTCTGATCATCTCGTTGCTGCGCCCCAAAGTCGCCCCCCTTCCGAAAGACATGCCAACCCTTTCCGCACGGGTGGTTCTCGGCGTTCTGTGGTCCGCTTCCCCGCCCGCCCTACTCATCCTCGGTGTTCTAGGAAGCATCTTCTTCGGCATCGCGACGCCAACCGAAGCGTCCGGCCTCGGCGCGTTCATCGCGACCATGCTGGCCTTGGTAAAGGGTCGCTTGAATCTTAGGGTCATGCACGAGGTTGTCTGCCAGACGACGACAACGACCGCGTTCATCTTCGGTATTCTGGTGGGCGCCAGCGCGTTTGCCCTCGTGCTCCGCGGTCTCGGTGGCGACGAATTGATCGAAGCCACCCTGCTCGGCCTCGATCTTGGTCCCCACGGCACCATGATGTTCATCCTGTTCATCGTGTTCTTGCTCGGTTTTGTCCTGGACTGGATCCAGATCATTCTGATCATCCTGACACTGGTGGCGCCGGTCGTGTCGTCATTCGGTTTCGACCTTAACTGGTTCATGATTCTGTTCGCCGTCTGCCTGCAGACGTCGTTCCTGACGCCGCCGGTCGGGTTTGCCTTGTTCTACCTGAAAGGGGTCGCGCCGCCCGAGATAACGGTCCGCCACATCTATAAAGGCGTCATTCCGTTCATCTGCATCCAATTGTTCGGACTTGCTATCGTCTACATGTTCCCGGCAATCGTCACATGGCTGCCAAAACAGGCCTATAGCCAGTAAAATACTGGAGTCATCCAAGTAGTTTCGACAGGAGGTGAATCATGAAAACCCTCACCGTTGCAACTCTTGTCACTTGCCTAACTGTTGGAGTGATTGCGGGCTCGCGCATGCCGATGGCGGCCGAGCCCTACCATCTCGGTGTTGCTTTCGGACTTACCGGTACTGGGGCGCCGTACTCCCGAGAGGCGGTGGATGCAATCCGAATGGCCGTCGACGAAATCAACGACGAAGGTGGATTTCTCGGAGAGCACCCCATCACACTCTTTATCGAAAACACCAGAACCAAGCCGGAGGTTGCCACATCCGTCGCTACCCGGTTGATCGAGCAGGATGAAGTCCGCGCCATTATCGGGACCTACTCCAGCGCAACCGCGCTTGCCATCAAGCCCATATGCCGGGCAAACGGCGTCCTCCACATCGCCACCCTGAGCAATTCAGAGGACATCACCAGGCTCGACCCCAGTCCGTACACGTACTCCGTAGTGCCAAACACCTACATGATATCAAAGGCGGTAGCGATCGGTATCGCCAAGCTGGCCGAAGCGAATGATTGGAAGAGCTATGTAACCATCGCCTCGGACTACGCCTGGGGACGCTCCAGCCAGGAAGTCCAAGTGGCTATGCTGAAGGACCTCGCCCCCGATATACAGCTAGTTGGTTCATTTTGGCCGCCCATCGGGTACGTGGGCTTCAACGCGTTCATCGTCGCCATCATGAACGAGAAGCCGGATTTCGTTCTCGCCTCCATCGCCGGCGCCGACAATGCCCGTTGGGATGCCGCGGTGCGCGACTATCACCTCGAGAAGCTTACCGCTATTCCAGGCGGCCTTATCAGCGTGACGGAGTTGATCAACGAAGCTGACTGGCTTCAGCGCGGCAGTTATGGGCGAGCCCGGGCGCCATTCTTCGCACATATGGACATTCCCATGATGGCGAATTTCGTCGAACAGTATTGGTCGCGATATGGGCGCTATCCGAGCGATTGGGCGGTCATGGCGTACGACGGAGTGTACGCTCTGAAGCAAGGCATCGAGAAAGCGGGAAGCATCGAGACAGACACAGTCAAGGACGCGATGAAGGGGGCGACCATTCAAACCACCCGCGGCGAGCTATTCTTCCGGGACGTGGACAACCAACTTAGCGTGTCGGCATATTTTGGCCGAATTGGCGATGACCTGGCTTACGAGTTTCCAATCTATGTGGAGCTCCAGGAGTTCAAAGGGCCAGATATCTGGCGACCCGAGGAGGAGATCCTCAATGCCAGAGCGCTTAGCACTGGGAACTGAGAGGTGACCGGCAAGGTGGTAGCAGCCGAAGAAGCTGTCGCCATCATCCGCGACGGTGACATGCTTGCGAACACCGGTTTTGTTGGTAATGGCGCTCCAGAGGAACTGCTGCTCGCCCTCGAACGCCGCTTCTTAGAGACGGGAACACCGAAAAATTTGAGCTTGGTTTTCGCCGCCGGACAGGGCGATGGCGGTGAACGCGGCCTGAACCGGTTGGGCCATGAGGGATTGCTGAAGCGCGTTATCGGTGGCCACTGGGGCTTGATTCCCAAAATTGCGGCGCTGGCGCTTGAGGACAAGATCGAAGCCTATAACCTGCCTCAGGGTGTCATCTCGCACCTTTACCGCGATATTGCCGGCGGTAAGCCCGGGGCCTTCTCCAAGGTCGGATTGCGCACCTTTGTCGATCCCCGCCTTGAAGGCGGAAAGATCAATGGTGTCACTGCCGAGGATCTTGTTACAGCGATGGAACTCCAGGGTGAGGAATGGCTGTTCTATAAGGCCTTCCCCATCAATGTCGCCTTCATCCGTGGTACCACTGCCGACCCGGCCGGCAACGTGACCATGGAGAAGGAAGCATTGACCCTCGATAATCTGGCCATGGCCATGGCGGCACGCAATTCCGGCGGCTTCGTGATCGCTCAGGTGGAACGCATCGCCGACGCAAGCTCCTTGAACCCGCGACACGTCCAGGTTCCGGGCATTCTCGTAGATTGCATCGTCGTGGCGCGCCCTGAATATCATCATCAGACCTATGCATCACCCTACAATCCGGCGTTCGCCGCGGAGATCCGGGTGCCGCTCGGCTCCTTACCGCCGATGCCCCTTGACGCCCGCAAGCTGATCGCCCGGAGATGTGCGTTCGAACTGCCGGCCGGCGGGGTGGTCAATCTCGGCATCGGCATGCCCGAAGGCGTGGCCGCCGTCGCCAACGAAGAGCAGATCCTCAAGTACGTGACGTTGACGGCTGAACCGGGAGTCATTGGCGGCGTCCCGGCCAGCGGCCTCAATTTCGGCGCGGCGATCAACCCCGAAGCCATCATTCACCAGAACCAGCAATTCGATTTCTACGACGGCGGCGGCCTCGACATGGCATGCCTCGGCTTGGCCGAATGCGACGAAGAGGGAAATCTCAATGTCAGCCGGTTTGGCCCAAAACTGGCCGGCGCTGGCGGCTTCATCAATATCAGCCAGAACGCCCGGAAGATCGTCTTCGCCGGCACATTTACCGCCGGCGGACTGCTAATCGCCATTGAGGATGGCAGCCTGCGCATTATCCGGGAGGGACGCGCGCGCAAATTCGTGAAGCGGGTTGGTCAGGTCACCTTCAGTGGCGCCTTCGCCGCCGAAACGGGCCAACCGGTTTACTATGTCACGGAACGGTGTGTCTTTCAGCGCACCGAAGCCGGCGTACAGCTGACCGAGGTGGCGCCGGGCATCGATGTGGAACGCGATATTCTGGCGCACATGGATTTCTTGCCCATTGTAGAGCGGTATTCCGTCATGGACCCGCGGATTTTCGGCACCGAGCCCATGGGTCTCGAGAGAGTTCTCGTTGGACACCGGGATCTCGCGAGCCGTATCAGCTACGACCCCTCGCGGAATATTCTGTTTCTCAATTTCGAAGGGATGCATGTCCGAACGGAGTCGGATGTAAAGGCTGTACAAAATGCAGTAGAGCAGCGGTGCAGGAAAATCGGCCGGCGTGTGGCCGTCATCGTCAATTACGAAACCTTCCGCATCGACGAGGCCGTACTGGACCCCTACGCGGAGATGGTTCGCTACATGGAGCAAACCCACTACATCCGCGTTACGCGCTACAGCACGGGTGCTTTCCTTAGAATGAAATTGGGCTCAGCTTTGGAAAAACGTAACGTCGCTCCGCACGTTTTCGAAACGGAGGACGAGGCCCATGCGTCTTTGGACGACTCCTAAGGACCCACCTTAAGCCGCTGCCGCTCCCTTGGCTGTGTTAAGAGTTGACCGGCCGATCTCTTCGTTAGAAAGGGTTTTGTTCAGCCACCTAAACATGGTTTCCGCAACCGTTTCCCAATGGTGCTCAAGCATCATGGCATGAGCCATTTGCGGAAAAACCACCGGCCGCGTACGGTATGTCTTCGCCGTCGCCTCAAGCGCGCCCCGATAAACGAAGCTATCGTTTTCCGCCCCCAAGACGAGTACCGGAAGGTCCAAAGTCGGGGTCGAGGGAGGCAAATCCATTCCCATCAGATCCAATATCGCCATGGTCGATTCACCCTGCAGGCGATGAAGCATCTTGTCGATGGTTTCCTGAGAGGTCTCGTCGGAAAAAAGTGCCCGACGCACGCTTTCGCCATCAGAGACCTTAGGCCCGAACACCTGCATCATGGCCATATCCAGAAACAGCCCGGGATTACCGAACGCCATGCCGACAAACGATCCGGCCAGGCCATGTGGCGGCACCGACGCCATCAGCACGGCGGCGGGAGTCGCATGTTCATGGAGGTACTTCTGCACGACCATGCCCCCCATGGAGTGACCGATCAGGACGGGTGGCGTCTCCAACGTGTCCGCCACTTGCGCAACATCGTCGACATATTGCCGTAACCGAGCGACACCGACCTGCTCCCACCCTCCGCTTTCGCCATGGCCGCGGAGGCTCAGCGCATGGGCCTCATAACCGCGCTCGGCGAAGTATGGAAGGAAGTGTTGATCCCAAATCCAGGCACCGCCATAGGCACCATGCACGAACAGAAGCGGGGTAGCGTGCGATTTTCCCTTGGGTTTTCTACTGATGATTTCTAAATTCATGAAGAGGTTCCGATGTTGCACTGCGGCAGGACCCTAACGTATCCGGACCCGGAACCCAAGACTTGAACATGAACGTCACATGAAATCTTTTGCCAAGACGCTTGGACTTCGTGGTGCTTACACCAAATGGATAGCCGTTTTTGGCTTCGTCCTTGGTCTGCAAACCGCATTTCCGATTACGAGCTCCGCCGTGTCGCCAACCGCCACTCTGGCAGAAAGCAAAGGTGCCCAAGCCTGCGATTTCGCCGACATGGCGCGAGCGAAGGGCGAGTTCAAGTCGGCGGCAGAGCTTTACACCCGCTGCACCGAGGCGGGCCACCTGAGTGTGGAACAAAAAGCGCGCGTGCTGACCAACAGGGGCACGGCGTACTACCGTCTCGGACAATATGACCTGGCCACTAACGATTTTAGCGATGCCGTCAATCTAAATCCGAGTTTGGCCGCAGCTTACTACAACCGCGGGCTCGTCGCTTATGTAACCGATCGATACGATGATGCTGTCGCCGATTACTCACAAGCCATTCGGCACAAACCAGACTATCATGAAGCCTACTGCAACCGCGGTGGAGCCTATATCGCCATGGGCGACTATATCCGCGCCATTGAAAGTGCCACTGAAGCAATCAACCTTCATCCCACCTTCGCCTGCCCGTTCAACAACAGAGGATACGCCTATTCGCGGCAGGGCGATTTTCAGCGGGCGATCGAAGACTACAGCCAAGCCATTCGCATTAATCCAAAGCTGGCGTCTGCCTACCACAACAGGGGCGTGGCATTTGCCAAGACCGGCAAGAACCAGCAGGCAATCAGCGACCTTAGCGAGGCCCTTCGCCTTCGACCCGACTGGGCGCGCGCATATCGGAACCGTGGCGACATCCATTCGAAAGTCGGCGACACGGAAAGCGCCTCCCGCGACTACGCCGAAGCTCACCGCCTAAACCCGGCACTTGGCGCTCAACCAGAACGATAAGACAAAGGAACTCGGCATGCCGTCAAAAAAATGCCGGAAACCGACCATACCGTTCGCGCAACGCGTACACAGATAACACCAATGTAAGGAGAAACCATGCTCAGGAGACGCAAAGATGGATCGGGTAATGACCGCAGCCCAAGTAGACGCGCGGGGATCGGTCAAGTTTTGGCCGGATCGGCCGCCATCCTTGGTTTTCTTGTGGTTTTTTCAGCCTCCGCAAGCGCCAGCGAGGAATCCAACACGCCCGCGCCCAACTTAGCCTCACAGTCCTGCACCAAGGCAGACAAGGCCTTGGCGGAAGGGAAATCACAGCCGGCGATCAGGCTCTATACTCAGTGCCTTGAAACCGCAAATCTGACGCCCGAGCAACGCGCGACCGTCCTGACAAACAGGGGCAATGTATATTTTCGTGAGGGCGAGCAAGAATCAGCCACCGCTGATTTCGACAAAGCCATTGAACTCAATCCCGATCTGACGATCGCCTACTACAATCGCGGGTTAGCCGCTTTCGTCATCGGCCGGTATGAAGACGCCATCGCCGATTCCTCGGCGGCCATCCGCCTCGATCCGACCATGGCGGCCGCCTTCTACAACCGCGGTGCCGCCTATGCGAATATGAAGGAATACCCAAAAGCCATCGCCGACCTAACCGAAGCAATCCGGCTGCGTCCCAACTGGGCATTGGCGTACAGTGCCCGCGGCGATGCCTACCTGAGATCCGGCGATGCGGAAAACGGCTCCCGCGATCACGCCGAGGCCGCCCGTCTCGAACCGAGTCTCGGAGTGAAGCCTGCTCAACAGTAGGAGCTCTGCCAGGGCACTGCCGCGGGACGCCGTCCGGAAGCCCCGAAACGCCGCCCAAAGGGTCGAATTTCTCGCCTCCTCGGGGCCCATGATGGCAGAAGGGGGAAACCGCTTGACGATGGGTCCCCATCGCCGGCGCGGCTCCTCCTGCCGAGGAGGCGAGAAACACGATCACAAAAAGTCATTACTAACGACCGTTGGTATAATATATGGCCGCCCCGCCGGCCGACCTATTGACCTTTGGACTTGCTTTCCTTGGAATTTGGGCCTGAGGCGGGCTGCTGGCTGGTCTCATCCAAATGCTTCATATCCCCGGATGACTGACCGCCACCCCCCGCCTCGCCAAGATTGCGAACATCTTTTTCGCCATCCGCCGATTGGCCTGTTGCACCGCTGCCGCTCTGTCCCGCTTTTCCGCTCTGTTCAGCACCAGTTGCGACGGAACTCATGGCCGCAAACCCAAGAACCAATGCAAACGCTGTGCACGCTTTGTATTCCTACGGTCAGGACCGCGGCGCGGTTGCTTTCTCTTGGCGTGGTC
>JGI12210J13797_11243484_pt1 | contig 10070 bp, 6 predicted proteins | sample ElkSlonscriptome_3_FD_13797 | JGI IMG/M metagenome (IMG submission 13797) | reverse complement strand
CAAGTGCAGTCTCACATCGGCCACCGGTCCGGGAACGATGCTGCGAGTCAGGCCGACCGGAATCAACGACGCGGTAATCGCCAGCGCGACCAGAACAAAAAGGGTGACGAGCATCGGATCGGCCAGCATCAGAAGCAATTGCCCGGCCGTCTGCATCGCCAGCTGGATGGTCATGTAGACCGCCATGGTCCGGCCCCGTGACTCGTTGCTGGTGCTGGAGTTGAGCCAGCTCTCGATCACCGTGGCCAGCCCGGCGAAGGCGATGCCGGTCGGCACTCGCAAAAGAACCCACAGCCAGGGATCAATGACCAGGCCCTGGACCATTGCGACGATCGCCGCTGACGCGGCCAGGACAGCGAAAGCGCGGATATGCCCGACCTGTCGGATCATGCTCGGCGACAGCATGCAGCCAATTACCGTGCCGATTGCCGCACCCGTTCCAAGCAGACCGATCTGCAGCGTAGAAAAGCCCTCGAGCGCTGCGCGCACGGGAAGGAGGAGATTGTTCAACCCGCCGCCAACAAACAGAATCGCCGCGCTGAAAAGCAGTGCGCTGAGACTTAACGGCCCAGCCAAACGAGAGGTCATGGGGAGTTCCTACTCCGCTTTGGACTGACGGGCGATCCAGTCCTTGATGGTATGCAAGGGAAGCGGAAAGTAGCCGTTGACGATTTCAGGGTCCCCGGCGCTGCTGTCTTCAATCAGGTGGATCTGCTGGCCGTTGACCTCGCTCAGGGCCAGGCAGTCATCGACGTCGTAGAGGTCGTCCTTGTGAACCTCCTGACGACCGGGCAAGAGCTCGGTCTTGGCGCGGGCCTTGGCTGCGGCCTTGCTAGGGGCAACAAAAAATCCATAGGCATGCTGCTCGGCTAGTTCGGCTTTTGCATAGCCGCCGATATTGACGAAATAGAGCTGCTTGTCGCCGCCAAAGGGGGCGTCCTTGAGCTCGATGCGATGGCCGTCTGCCTGGTCGAGTCGCGCATAGGCGTCGACGTGAAGGCCTTTTGGCTGACCAAACCACTGAGCGAGCAGCTGGGCGTGCATGGACTCCAGCGTCGTGCCTGCAGCAAACGCGATGTCGTGTAGCTCAATGCGACAGCCGGGCGCGCGACCGCCCAGCATGACGGCGTGGAGGATCGGTGTCGTATCGGTCATGGTCAGGGACGCTGATTAGTAATCGCGCTATTTTGGCACTGGAGCCTGGATAGAGCAATCGGCCGACGCCACCAGTGTTGGGGGCGCTAGCCGCTAGGCTTACTGAAACCGATCGCGGAACAGCAGATCCGGGTTGACGATGACGCCCTGTGGATTGCGGCCATCGAGCTGCTGCAGGTAGGCCCGCAAGCGATTGAGATCGGTTTCGCCGAGATTCCCGGCCACGCGGTGGGGCTGTGCAGCGTCGAGATCGTTTACCGTCGAGACGGTGATATTGTCCAGCGCGCTGCTCCCGTCGATGCGAGTGACGACGACCGTATTAGTGGCGCCGGCGTTGAGGGGAACGTCTTCGAAGCGCAGGCGGGTCCACCCCATGGCCGTCGCTTCCCGATCGAAGGACATATCTTGGCTGTGCCCACCATTGACGCTGATGCGGAGGACGCCGTCATCACTGGGGCGTATGCGAAGCTCGATTGCGCCGAGTCCGCCGCTGCCGCCATCGACCTGGCTGAAGGTAGCACTATCGTTGTTGTTCCTGAACTGCACTAGTTCCCCGTGCGAGGAGCTGTCCCAGTTGATCTGAATGAAACCTGGGACCTGTGCATTTCCACCGAGTGTGGCTGCTTCCGCCTCGATCATTTGGCCGCCTGCGACGCGGAAGACGTCGTCGAGGGTCGGCGCCGAGCCGTCGTGGAAGTAGGGCGCCGAATTCCACAGGCCAAGTAGCGTGGGCGTGCCCACGCCGGTGAGGGTTTGACCGAGGCGCGCGCCAGAGCTGGTACGAAGTGTGCCAACATCGTGCAGGGTGGCGTTGCCCACGGTGGCATCGGTGTAGCCGGTCAGGGGCTCGTGACAGTCGGCACACCCTGCGGCGCTGAACACATCGGCGCCCGCCAGGGCCTCGGCGCTCATCTGGCCGTCGGCCGCGCGCCAGGGGCTTCGCTCAAGATGCGATTGATCCAGAGAATTCATGTAGGCCGCCAGCTGATCCAGTTCGCTGCTGCGGCCGGCATTCGGTGCGCCGAAGGGGGCGTTTGGCGTTTCACCTTCGGCTAGGAAGCCGTTGCCGCCGAATTCGTTGAAGATGTCGATCACGAAATCCTGCGGCTCGTCGAAGTTTTCGGTCCAGTGCAGATTGCCGTGACCCAGGCCCGCCTTGCCTCGCAGGTCCTGGGTGTTGCGGAAGCCTTCGCCGCGCTGGGTAAAATCCCAGCTCCGACCGTCGTGGCCGCCGTCGATATGGCAGCTGGCGCAGGAAATGTAGCCCTCGAAACTCATCTCGTTATCGCCTTCGGGATCATTGCCGGCGAAATAGAAGATTTCCTTGCCGGCGAGGATCTCGGGGGAGAGCGACTCATTGCTGGAGCTGACGTGCTCGCTGGTCTGAAACTGACGGTTGCCGGTAGCGAGGAAGTCGGCCATTGGGATCCGGCTGACCGAACGGCTCATGAAGTTCTCGACCCAAAGCGATTCGGTGACCGAATCAAAGGCCAGACCGCGCGGCGCGGCCCCAACCTGTTCGCGCGCCAGCGAGCTGCGCCCGCCGCCGGCTTGGATCGCCAGGTCGTCAAAAATTGCGACCACGTTGTTGCCCTGAAAGCTGGTGAAAACGTAGTTCCCTCGGGGTGAAAACAACAGCGCGCTCGGCGATTCGGAGTTGTCGCCGTCGATGCGCCCGTTGGGTGAATTGTTGACGTCGGGTTCGAACGGATCGCCCCCGGTCAGATCGACCCGGCCCAGCATCGGGCGGACCGTCGTGTCGTGGGCCAGGGGGAGATTCAGGCCGGTGCCCTGGTCGAAGAATTCACCTCGATTGGTATCGGCCTTGACCGCGCTGTACCAGAGGAATTCGCCATGCGGATCGATGATCAGGCTCGCCAGATAGTTGGGTACGCCCGGGCCCTGGGAGCCGCCAGGATCGAGACCACGGCGGCCGCGATCGCGACGCAATCGGACCGTGTCAGTCAGATTCATTGTCTGCGTGTCCACCTCCCAGATCTCTCCGTGGTGCTCGGCCGAGATGAACCGGGCCACGAACAGGCGTTGGCCGTTGGCACTGATGGCCATCGCGCCGGGTGTCGGGCCGAGATCCAGCTGCCCGGTTTCAGCACGGGAAGAGGCGCTGAAGCGAAGAACCTGGCCGTGATCTCGCTGGCCCGCGGCGCGCGCGCGGGTGGAGACAAAAACCTGCGACTCGTCCGGGCTGAACACGACCGCCTGCGGCCCTGAGCCGTAGCCGGTGTCAATCACATCGACCAGGCTGCCGCTGCTGTCGAGGACGGCAATCGCATCGCCCCCGGCCAGCGTAATCCAGACCTCACCGTTGCTGGTGCGCACGGCCACGCTGGCTGGATTGAGCGAGACGCTTTCGCCGAGCAAGGTCGCCAGATTAATCTCCGAGATCAGGTTGCCGGTGTCGGCATCAAGGCGCGAGATGCTGCTGTTGTCGCGGTTCACTGACCAGACGATCCGACGCGTTTCGTCGACCCGGATGCTGCTCGAATGCTGCGGCAGCGGTCCTGTGGGCAGGCTGGCCACGGTCAGCGTCTGAGTCTGGGTCACGATCGACGTGGTGCCGTCGGGCTTAAGGTCGCGGACCTGGACCTTGACCCCGAAATGGCCTTCCTCATTGAAGGTGTGGGTGAGCTCGGCCGTGCTAGACCAGGGGCTTGAGGGCGTGCCGTCGCCGGGCGAGAAACGATATTCGACCGGATCGGTCTCGGGGTCAGTAGCCACAGCGCTCAGAGTCACGCTCTGGCCCGGCTCGATCGGCGATGCGCTCAAGTCGAACGCGTTGATCGTCGGCGAGGCATTGCCGCCGCCTAGCGCGCCGCCGGTCGAGAAGGTGAACGAGTAGCCGCTTATCCCGTTGCCGGCAGCGTCCTTGATGCCGCCGTCGGCCACGATGACCTCATAGGTCGTGTCGGGCTCGAAGTAGTCGTGGGGCGTCAAGGTCAGAATGCCATCGTGCGAGAACGACGCCCAGGCGTCGAGTGGCTCACCGCCGACTGGGCGGACCAGCACCGTCTCGCCGTTGATGATAGTGAATGACTCGAGGGTTTCTGGAATGATCAGACTGATCGGCGCGCCCAGCGGGTAGTTGGTCTGGCCGGGGCGCGGAATGTGGTAGTCCACGTAGGGCCCGCGCGTATCCGGTTCGGCCTGATGGCACCAGACGCCGACGCCGTCGCGACCGTTGAAGCTGTAGGAGCCGGTCACCAGCAAATTACCGATCGGCAGCTTGTACTGGCTGACGTCGAGCTCCCCCGACACGCTCCCCGCCGGGCGATTGTCGCCGACCTCGTCGAGCTCCAGCTCGGGCTGGAGGGTCTTCATATTGATCTTGTGTCGCCGGGTGAAGACGTACTCATCCTGGGTCTGGACATAGGGGACGTTGGTGCCGGCATTAAGGTCCGGATTGCCGCTCAGATCCATCGTCGTTACCAGGCTGAGATCGCTCGGGTCGGAGTAGTCGATCACGTAGACCAGGTTGCGAGGATTCCCGCCGGCCAGGACCAGGTAGTTTTTCCAGACCGCACCGATGTAGGCGCCGAAGGTGCCCGAGAGCTTGTCGAGGAAGCGTGGCGGTTCTGGTGGGTCGTTGAAGACTGGCGAGATGTCATAGGCGACCACACCCAGCATCGACGCATCGGACACGATGAACAAATAGTTACCGATCAGGATGCCGTTGCCGCTGACGCCGTGGTCGGCTAGCGGGGCCCATTCGGCGAGCAATTCGTCACCGCGCCACAGGCGGCCATCGCCTGGCGTTGGTCCGTATTGCAGCCAGTTGAACGGGACTGCCCACGGATAGTAGAGCCGGTGCAGGCCGCTGTCTTCTGGCGATGGCTGGTTCTGGGGAGTGAAGCCGGCGCTAATCTCGCCTGGCGCGCTTGGCGGCATGGACTGTGCCGCGAGCTGCCCGGGACCATCACTGCGAACGCGGCAGCCCCAGCCTCCGCAGACATAATCGCCGATCTTGCTGTGCGAATGGGTGCCTTGATCCGTCGGAACGCTGTCATCCGTTTCGTAGATCGAAAGCGATGCCGGATCGTTAGTGTCGTTGAAGCGCCACCAGCGCCGGTCTCCACCACCGACGTTGTTCGAGAGCAGGACACCATTGTGATAGATGATGTTGCCTACCCGGCCTAGACCGACTTGGCGGTACAGCAGCTCGCCGGGCTGGCAGCTGAGTTGATCGGGAAAGCCTGGTTCGACCGGAGGGACCTGGGCGAAACTGTCCGTGTGGACGCTTAAGCAGCTGAACGCGAGAAATACGGCTGCGAGACGACGCATGTCAGGCATCTGACTTGGCTCCTGGATGACGATTGATCCTTAATTATGCGACCGAATCGTCGCCCATTTCCGATGAATCATGCCGAAGCAAGGTCCCCGGTGTCAAACTTAAACGCGAAGAAAATCAGGGTCATGCAGGGAACACTGCAAGTTATGTGAAGTGGGTCACAAGACCACGATCCAGACCGCTTTAAGGGGCTATTCTGCTGCGCTGAAGCGGCCTGATGGGTAAGCTCTGACGATGTATCTATCTATGACTTGGTTGATTGTTGGACTGATTGCACTGCTCTGGAGTGCTGATCGGTTCGTCAGCAGCGCCTCCGTGCTGGCCGGACACTGGGGTATGCCACCGCTTCTGATCGGCATGATAGTCGTCGGCTTTGGTACCTCGGCACCGGAGATGACCGTCTCGGTTCTGTCGACGCTGCAGGGGAATTCCGGTCTGGCGCTGGGCAATGCCTATGGCTCCAACATCACCAACATTGCCCTGATTCTAGGGATCACCGCGCTGATCAGCCCGATTCAGGTCCAATCCGAGATCGTCAAGAAAGAGCTGCCGCTGCTGCTGGCCGTCACCAGCGTGGCGGCCTGGCAGCTGTTCGATGGCCGGATCAGTCGACTCGAGGCTCTGGTGCTGCTAGGTCTGTTCTGTGGCCTGCTGGTCTGGAATCTGATTCAGAGCCGTCGCGTCCCGACCGATGCGCTGATCGCCGATGTCGATGACTCAATGGGCAAGCAGACACTCGCGCCGCGCGCTTGCTACGTCTGGCTACCGCTGAGCCTTGTGATCTTGGTGTTGAGCTCACGTCTGGTCGTGTTTGGTGCCGTGGATTTGGCCCAGTGGTTCGGCCTCAGTGATCTGATTATCGGGCTGACCGTTGTTGCCATCGGCACCTCGTTGCCGGAGCTGGCCTCCACCCTGGTCGCAGCGCGTCGAGGTGAGCAGGAACTGGCCCTGGGTAATGTGATTGGCTCCAATCTTTTCAATACCCTTGTCGTTATCGGCCTGGCTGGCAGCGTAATGCCGCTCGACGTGCCGCCTGAAGTCGTCCAGCGAGACTTACCGGTGATGCTCGGGCTGACCGTGCTGCTGTTGATCTTCGGGATCGGCCGAAAGGGGATTGGGCGAATCAATCGCCTGGAGGGTGCGGCCCTGCTGGCAATCTTTGTCGGCTACACCGCAGTGTTGATACAGTGGTAAGCGCTTGTGCCGCAGGGCCTGTTGATTCGAGGAATCAGCTTGTTGCCTGACCACACGGTTCTTTCTTCTTTCTGGAGAGTGTTTGATGTCTCGTTGCTTAATATATGTGTTGGTCCTGCTGTTCGCCTCGCCTCCGCTGTGGGCGGATGATGCTGAAGACGGCATTGCCGGTGCGCCGGATGCGCAGGAGGGCATGGGTCCTTACCGTCAGCTGATCCTGCGCGGGGTCACCGTTATCGATGGCACCGGAGCGCCTCCGATCGGGCCCGTTGATATCGTGATTGAGGATGATCGAATCACCCGCCTGGTCGGCGTCGGTGCACCGGGTGTGCCGGTTGCGCCCGAGGGTCGCCCAGAGCTCGAAGTCGGCGGACGCGAGATCGACCTGCAGGGTCACTACGTGCTGCCCGGCTTTGTCGATGCGCATGCTCACATCGGCGGCGCCGCCCAGGGCACGCCGGCGGAGTACGTCTACAAGCTGTGGCTGGGCCACGGCATTACGACGATCCGGGAAGTAGGCTCGTTCAACGGGGCCGAGTGGACCTTCCGAGAACGGGCGCGATCGGCGGCCGGTGAGATTACTGCGCCCCGGATCCTGGCCTATGTCCGCTTTGGCCAGGGCCAGACCGAGCCAATGCTCAATGCCGACCAGGCCCGCCGCTGGGTTCGCAACCTGGCCGATCGCGGCGGCGACGGGATCAAGTTCTTTGGCGCACGGCCGGACGTTCTGTTCGCGGCAATCGATGAGGCCGGCAAGCAGGGGCTGGGGACGGCCATGCATCATGCCCAGATGGATGTTGCCCGCGCCAACGTGCTGCACACGGCACGCGCCGGCCTGACATCAATGGAGCATTGGTACGGCTTGCCCGAAGCGCTGTTCGCCGACCGAACGGTGCAGGACTATCCGGTCGACTACAACTACGCCGATGAGTACCATCGCTTTGCCGCTGCCGGCCGCCTGTGGGCCCAGGCGGTCGGGCCGAGTCATCCTCGCTGGGCCGCGGTCCGCGACGAGTTGATCGAGCTCGACTTCACACTCAGTCCGACCCTGACGATCTACGAGGCCAATCGCGACTTCATGGCCCAGCGCACGGCCGAGTGGCATGCTGACTACACCCTACCCAGCTTATGGGATTTCTTTCGGCCCTCGCGCACCGCCCACGGCTCCTACTGGTTCAACTGGTCGACCGCCGATGAGGTGGCCTGGGCCGACAACTTCCGCCGCTGGATGCAGTTCATTGAGGACTACAAGAATCGCGGCGGCAGGGTTGTCGTCGGGTCTGACTCGGGCTTCATCTACAAGCTCTATGGCTTCGGCTACGTTCAGGAACTCGAGCTCCTCCAGGAGGCTGGCTTCCATCCCCTCGAGGTGATCCGCGCCGCCACCCTTAACGGCGCCGAGCTGCTCGGCCTAGCCGACGAAATCGGCTCGGTCGAAGTCGGCAAGCAGGCCGACCTGCTCGTAGTCGATAGCAATCCGCTGGTGAACTTCAAGCGTCTGTACGGCACCGGCGCCATCGAGCTGAACGCCGCCAACGAGGTCGTTAGAAGCGGCGGGGCAGCTTATACGATTCGCGGTGGCCGGGTTTTCGATGCGGCCGAACTTCGAGCTGACGTTCGCGCCATGGTGAAAGCGGCCTGGGAGGCTTCTGGTCAGGAGCTGAGACAGCCCGGCGTAGCACCCACCCGATGACGGCACGTCTGGCATTATTCGGCAGCCTGCTTGCCGCCGCGCTGGTTGGCCCGCCAGCCGTCAAGGCACAAAGCCCCCAGCTGATCTTCAAGGATCGTTTCGGCGGCTGGCCGGCGATTCCCGTAGTGCCTGAGCCGCCTTCCCAGCGTCACGTGCCACGCCCGCTGGGCAGCACTGCCGCAGGCCAGGGCTATTACGAATACCTGCCGCCGGCATACGATGTGGCCAAGGCCTACCCGCTGCTGATTTTCATCCACGGACTGGGCGAGAACGGCAACGGCGACAGCGAGCTCGATCGCGTGCTCAGCAACGGCCCACCCCGCCTGATCAACAACGACAGCTGGGATGCCGAACGACCTTTTCTGGTGCTGTCTCCGCAGCACTCGGGCGGGGGGTGCACCTCGTCGGCCCAGATCGAAGCCTTTATCGAGTTCGCCGTGTCCACCTACGCCATCAATGAGCGGCGGATCTATCTGACCGGCTTGAGCTGCGGTGCGATTGGCAGCTGGCAGTACGCCGGCCAGCAAATCGCGAACCGAATTGCTGCGATGGTGCCGATTGCTGGTGATGGCCGCGGCGCATTTAACCTCGCCGGCTGCGCTCTCGGGATGCTTCCGATTTGGGCCTTCCACGGCGATAACGATGGCACCGTCACGCCGAACGGCACGACCGTTCCGGTCACCTCTTTGCTCGACTGCGGCGATCCGGTCGCCTTCGATGTGCGCCAGACCATCTACCCCGGCGTGGGACACAATTCCTGGCGGCGGACCTATGACCTCAGCGCCGGGCACGACATCTATACCTGGATGTTGATGCACCAGCGTTCCCCCTGACTAGCGCCAACACGGCATGGACACGATGGATTTTCTGACCGAGCTCAGGGCGGTGGTCGATGCCCCCGGGCTGGTGCGCGCCGCCGATGCCTTAGCTCACTATGCTATCGAGCCGCGCGGTCGTTTCCACGGCGTGCCTCTGGCCGTGGCTCGTCCGGCCTCGACCACGATGCTGGCCCAGGTGGTTCGGCTGTGTCAGCGCCATCACGTCGCCATCGTGCCCCAGGGCGGCCGCACCGGACTGGTCGGCGGCGGATCGGCGCTGAACGGGGAGCTGGTGATCTCCCTGGAGCGACTGCGCGCCCTCCGGTCGATCGATCCCATCGACGCCAGCCTGGTCGTCGAAGCCGGCGCCACGCTGGCCCAGGTCCGTACCTGGGCTGCGGAGAAGGGCCTGCGCTATCCAGTCAGCCTGGCGTCCGAGGGTACGGCCAGCATCGGTGGGACCATTGCCACCAACGCCGGCGGCAATCTGACGATTCGCTACGGCAACACGCGCCAGCAGGTGCTCGGTCTGGAGGCCGTCCTGCCGGACGGCCGAGTCTTCAGCGAGTTGAGCCCGCTGCGCAAGGACAACAGCGGCTACGACCTCAAGCAGCTCCTGATCGGCTCGGAGGGGACGCTGGGCGTGATCACAGCGGCCTGCCTGCGCCTTGTTCCGGCGCCGCGCCAGGATGTGACCGCCATGCTGGCCTGCGAGTCCCTCGACGCCGGCCTGGCCCTGCTGGAACGGCTGCGCGCAGTCCTTCGGCGAGACCCTCTCGGCCTGCGAGTTCATGCCACGACTGGCCGTGGACTTCGTGCTCGCTGACCAGGCCTCGGCGCGCGATCCCTTTGAGCGGCCCCATCCCTGGTACGTCCTCGTGCAGCTGGAGAGCAGCCTTGTCGGCGA
>JGI12210J13797_10750072_pt1 | contig 10070 bp, 2 predicted proteins | sample ElkSlonscriptome_3_FD_13797 | JGI IMG/M metagenome (IMG submission 13797) | reverse complement strand
AAAGGGTAGAAATGTTTGATTTTATACTTCAATAATACACTCATGCTTAGAAGTGCAATAGCTTTCCCAACGAGGCCGAAGATGGAATCTCTTGTCATGTAAGCATTGTCGAAGTTTTGGTCAAAGCTAGAAATGAAAACTGTGTAAACTAAGCATCCTAATTACACAATATAAATTTTATCACTACGCAGTTGTAACCCTCCTGAGAGAAGACTTTTCTTTTTCTGAAAAAAAGATAAATTCTAAGCGTGCTCTTCGAAAAAATGATCGAAGCAAACTGACGCCTGTGCTTCCCCGAATGGATCTTGGAGTTCACAAATACTTAGGCAAAAACAAGTTAAAAGCTACGGAGTCCATTGGATGAGGTTAAGTTGCAATGGTAATGTCTAGTCCCGGCGATCGTCGGCCAAGTACAGAACGTCTCAAAAACGTAGCCCGGTTGACTAGTGATCTCAGCAGTATCCAGACTGAGCAACTCAAACGGCTTCGCGCAATACTAGCAGCGGTGCCGGAAGATCGAATACAGCGAGAAGAATCACCGGAAACGTTCGCGTTTGGTGGATCGTTGTCTGAGCGATTAGCCACTATTGAGCCAGATGATGCGCTTCGTGAACTCGTTGCTGTGGCGCTGCCCGATGAGGATGAAGATGCTGAGTTGCCGCTGCATGCGTTGCGGCGCGATAGCCAGGACGACCTGCTGTCGATGCGTATTGCTAGTCCACTAACAGCGTTGGGCGGTGCCGAACGCATTGGGCCTTTTGAGCTTGATGATCGAACCATCGTCTTTGATTTCTGGCGGGCGGCGGCGCATTTTGAGGTATTTGAGTCAGGTGCGACTGCCCCCGCTTTTGTGCTGAGTAGCGCGAGACGTCCTGCTTTCTCGATTCCAGGTTCTCTCACCCTTGACCTGCAGGCAGGTACAGCATGGATTCGCGGCGATCTTTTGGACTCTGGGTTGCCCGATGGGGCTTATGTAGGTATCACCGTCACCGATGGTCAACTCCGTCTCGCTGAGGTGGCATTTGTTTCTGAAGATCGCGCGGCGATCGCGGCTCCGGTCAATGCTGAGCTTGAGCTTGAACTGACTGTAGAGTCAGTCACGGCGACCGAGAATGGGTGCCTTGCTAAGGCCGTCGTAGCTCTTCCGACTTTGACGCTCGGCTTTGGCTCCAGAGGATTGACAATTTCAGACAGTGGCGGGAGCGCAAATGTCTGGGGGCAGAGTTTCGATTTTGGCTCCCCCACGGGGAGCTTGCGATTCATTCCAGAGCTTTGGACGTTACTTTTGGACTGTAAGGTTGCCCAAGATACTTTTGACGGCAGCGCCATTCAAACACAGTTAGCTGAGTTTGCTGGCAAATGCAGCATCAGTGAAGCTGCGCTCGGTTTGCCGGTAGTTGTCGCCAACCCTGCGGCGCTAGGAACTGCAGCGCTAGGACCATCGTGGTGGCTAGCTCTCGAAGGTCTCAATGCTCGATGGTACGAGCCAGATGCTCGGTTTCACCAGTTAAATCCGGTGATGAGGATCTCTGATGGTGCTGTGACAATTTACGACAGGGCCGCTGCACCATTGTTTCCGCCGGTCAAAACCGTCTACCGCCTTTGGAAATTGAATAGCACAGTAGGATCTCGTCTGCCGTGGGATCATGACTATACTCAAGACTTTTTCTTTCACTATCGATGCCATGCCGCCAATGGCGAAGGTCTGACGACTACGGGTGCGGCGACAGTGCGTCTTGATCGCCCCGTCGATGCTAATGGGCGCATGATCAATATGTTCAAAACACCCATGACCAACAGTGTCATGAGTCAGCAAACTGATGGCGATGATGTTACAGTCAAGCTCACCGGATTTACGTCGAATAGCGCCGACACTCTTCTCGTTTTGCAAAACGCTCTTGTCTGGGCATCGACTGGCAACACGATTCAGGTTCAAGGGCAACTGATCGACCGTCAGCTTATTGATAGTGGTCGATTGTTCGTTCCCTTTGGCGTGTATGGGTGGAGTCCCACATTGCCCGATCCTTACGTGGGTAACTTTGACGTCTGCGTCCCCAAACGACGCGCTTTGCGAAGTTTACAAGCAGCGATTCGGTGGACGGCTCAGACCGCTCCGGAGACACGTTTTGGGGGTGAGCTTGGTTTGCCTGTTGTGTGCGATCGCCCTCAGTCATCTAATCAGCCTGTACCTGCACCACGAACAATACCCACGTCACGAAAGAGCCTCAACCCTGACGTAGGGCCAACCCAAGAAGATCAAGGTCGCCTCTATCCTTCCAAGCGGCAGTTCGAAGCTATTCTGAGCGCTAAACAAGAGGAATTGAGTACACGCAAGGAACGTGCAGCCAATGCTTCAAGGACAAACAAAATCTCTCTTGGCAACATAACAAATCAGCTTCGCAAGCGTCTTGGCCAGACACCAACCGTATTCTTGCTCGATGTTTCGACAAATCAAGATTTGCTGGGGGTCGCCCTTGAGGCGGCACCTCGCAACAATCCAGCCACAGCATCAGTACCGGAGGCTTTTTCTGTTCGGGGCATGGCAGTCACAGCTCCGCTTGCAATGCAGCGCCTCGTGATGCTGCCACAAGTACAGTGGGAACCAGTTCGCACTCTTGATGTTGATCAGGATATTTTGACGCTTGGCTGGTTTCCAACCCCGCTGGCTTCAGCGAATGATGGTGGGCCGACCGTGCTTGGGGCGCGATCGCAGCAGCTCTCACCCGTCATTCCGGAAAACGTTCTCGATGCAGCCGGGTCAGTCTTTGAAGAAGGCACCAATGTGGTCTTCAAGACGACGTTGCCCTTCGGAATTGTGACTGTCGTTGATGTTAATCCTCAAGATAGTCCCGGACGCCGAGCGGATACCTTCAGCGTCACCCGTCCCGTGTTCCCTGAAAAGAAGTCTCGGGGCGGCATACAAATCACGGCGAAGGCTGAGGGCGGTCGCTCTGACGCGGCCATCTCTCCTTACTTCGTGGGTGAAACTCGCCAACTCATTAACGGTGTTGATCTAGTAACTGGTGAGTTTCTGGGCTTGTCGGTATTGTCCTCAACAGGCGACCCGATGAGTGATGTTGCGACGATTTTCAACAATGACATGAGTACCAACCCTAAGGTGCCGATCACGCGGTTCGACCTTTCAGGTTACGGTGGCTCAAACTTCAGCAAGTGGGAAAATCCGTTTGCGCTTTTTGCAGAGACGGCCAAGACCCAGTTTGAGATGACGCTTGGTCGCTGCGCCCTCGAAATTATTAAGGTAGCTAGTGTTCTTCATCCTTGGGGAATTAACGTGACGCGATCGGTGATTGTTGAGCGTCGCTCTGGTGGTGGGGTGATCCGTCGTGACACGGGCTGGCAGGCAACTTCGTCCGGTATTTTTGACTATCGCTACGTTGACACAATACCAAGTCCGCCGGAGCCTAAAGTCGCTGACTACGCCTTTGATGCTGGCATCTTTCAGGGGCTGCACAATGTTCGTGCGATCCGACCGGCACCCGGCGCACCCTTCTCGGACGGCAATGATGCGAGCCTTGTGCCCTATTATTTTGACGCGGATTTAGCACTTGATGGACTCACGGGAACGACACCCGCTCGCGGGATATTAGGCTGGCTGCAAACCGAACCGACCGGCGAACCAGCCAACCAATCTGTACTGCAGGCGCTGATTGAAGCTCAGGGACCCATTGGTGGCCCAATCGACGCTTGGATTGATTTTGGCCCCAGTGGATTACCCTTTCGCGCCCAACGCATCGAAGTGGATGTCACTGTTGAGGTCACTCAAGACGGAACAGAACCGCTCTTCGTGGCAACAGTTCGCGGGATACCGCGTTTGCCCAAGACCGGTTCCTGGTCGGTTGTCCGTCGCCCTGTATCAGGGTTTCCACCAGGCGGTGGTGAAGCAGTCCCTGTCTCCGAAAGCAAGGGGGTGCCGATCATTCGCCGCGCTGTGGTCGCTTTTGACCCCATGGATGACAAGCGCCATGACAAACCTCAGATTGCTGCTGGCGGGTCTTCTGCTGACTGGCGCATGGCGGATCCCGGTGATCTGTTGACTCCTGCGTCACCAGCTAATGACTATTGCTTGTTGCAGAGTGCGCCGACTCACGCGTTTCTCTTTCCCCGGCCGGTAGCGGGAACAGCACGTATCGAAAGCACAGAAGTGCCGGAGCTGGCAGACATCATTGCCCGTTCCACATCAAAGGGAGCATTTCCACCGCCTGAGAACGCGATCAAGCTGCCTGCGTCACTCTTGAAGGTTGGACCAGATGGGGGACTTAGCTTGCCAAATCCGGTCACGGTAGTCAATCACCCGAGTTCTCTCAGACTTGCTGGCGAGTCGGGACATGGTAGCGAACTGCTCTACGACACCGCCACGCTGCGCTTCGTTCTCAATAACGATAGCTGGGAGGTTGATTTTACCGGGCTTCATCTCTGGTCCGATATTGCCGGGCTTAAAAAAGCCTCAGGTGTCGAGATGCATATCGTCGGCGGCACTTATCAGCGCCCCCAGGTCGCGCAGATCAAGACACTCGTGCATGACTCGGTTGAGAATATTCTCACGTATCTACCCATTTTCGGGGCACGCGAACCGCTTGGCCCCTTTGACCTCGGAGCCTCAAACGCCAAGCGCGAAATTAAGATTGAGCTAGGAGGTGAATTTGAGGTTCCCAAAAATGTCCTCGACGTCTTCGACATCGGCGTTTCAGAACCATTCAAGTTACTGCTCGGGATCAAGCTATTATCGGTCGGCTTTGATCTCGATACTGAGAAAACTAAAGTCTCGGGCGAACTCACGACTAAATTCAAGGGCGAGACCCAGTCTTTTGTCGGTCAACTCGATGTAAAGTTCTCGATCGCCTCGGTTATGGGCGTCGTGAAGGAGGAGAAGCTCGAACTCATCGCTTTCGCGGGCGCTGGCGTGAAGGGGTATGTTTGGGGCTTCAAGGCCTATGCCTATCTCGGGATCGGTTTCGTCTTCATCTATGACTATGTTGAGGATAAGCCCAAGTACGGCGGTCTCGTTCGCTTTGAGGCGGGTATAACGTTCAAAAAAATTTGCAAAGTCAAGCTCTTGGCCGAACTCAAGGGCCTCGTCTCTAAGAAGCCGGTGCCTCTGCTCCCGCCCGAGATGGGTAGCAAAGACAAGACGGTCTGCGACTACACCGGCAATGTAAAGCTACAGGTGGATATTTTCATGGTGATCTCGATTAACGCAACCTACACCGTTAGCGGTACGAAAGAACTTGAATAGGAGAGCCTCCGATGTCTGTTTTCAAATTAACGTTTGCCCCGTATCTTCAGGCTTGGGAACCGAAGGCTCGCCGACTGAGTCTCCGGGTACTCATCGCCCCCACTGGCAATCCGCTCGATCCGCCTCTGTCACCACCATCTGACCTACCAGCCTTTGCCGATGCCAATCTCGCGCTCCGGGTGCTGGTCTCAGATGCGGTAGACGCGCTGCCAATGCGAACCAATATTGACCAAACAGTCGATACGCCCCGGCGCGGTGCGCCGAACGCCCGGACAATCTTCGCTGCCATTCAAGAGGCGCTAGAAATTCCTGATGGCGGTGGCAATACCTTCGCGCCACAGTCCCCCAACCCCGGACAGCAGCTTCGTAAATATCTACCCCTGAGCTATCGCAGAGCTTTTGACTTCGTCCAGCCGCGTACGTCGCTTGGGATCATCGACGACACCTACCATTGCTTGATGAAGTGTCCGCCAGATGCGCTGCCACCGGAGCCACCTAATGTAATTGGCTGGGGTGAGGCGATCGCGTTTGCGCTGCGGCGTCCGCGTTTGGCTGAGGCAATGGGGCTAATCGTGCCGGTGGATATTATTGTTGATGCCGCTCCGCGATTGGAGAACGGGGGTTGGCTTTGGGTTGAGCTGGCACCCGCGAGCGATTATGCAGACCAGGCGTCTCTGCCCGATTTTCAGCGTTCCTTTGCCACTCGAGTGCCACCGCTGGCAGCTGATTCGACTCGATCAATTTTTACACCAGTCATCTTTCCTGTCTCCGATAATCCTGCTGATGCAGGGACACTCGGACAGACAGACCTCGTTTTCGCTGAGGCCATTCGCTTCGATGATGGCTTTTCCAAAATTGTGCATGTCAGGCAGCCAGTGAGTATCGACGTTTTGGATGAAGAGGGTACTGCCCCAGCCGCCGCCCGTGATGAAGGCGTCAATCTTGCCTTCGATGATGAGGATATCTGCGAAGGACAGAACCGTGCCCTTGGTGCGCCACCAGATGGACAAAACAACGTTGTGGCTCCGCGCGGCGTCCTCGGCTACCGTATCGATATACGCAGGACTGACGAATCGGATCTAAGCCCTTGGGTCTCGTTATCCAAAGTTCAGTCATCCCTTGAGGTGGGAACTGATCTGGGAACCGAAGTTGAAGAACGCTGGATTGAGGTTCATCCCAATGAGGTAGACGGTCAGCTTTGGCTACCGCCCTGGTTCGCGGTCTGGCGCGGTGGCTCAATGGTGATGGAGACTCTGCAAGAACAGAAACTCATGCAGGTACCCGAGGAGTCTCTTGATGAGGAGTCTCCTGATGATGATGTTCCCGAGATCGACCCGGACATCGAACTGCGATATGGTCGGCGTTACGAGTTTCGCGTGCGGCTAGCCGACACCACCGGCGGAGGCCCTGCGCTCGATGCGACACAGGTTCTTGAGGGCGAGGCTCCAATCGCGCCTTTGCACATGAAACGTCATATTCCGCCCCGACGACCGATTTTGGCGCAACAAACAGCCGACGACGGAACGACAACCTTGATCATTACTCGGCCACCACTTGGCTATCCAGAAGCCGTTTTTGCCGCAGGTAAATCCGCAAGAGACGCCCTGCTCAAGCAGATCGAGAATGCATCACCACCGACAATTCGTGACCCTGATACGGCCTGTGTTCGCCTGCGGGTACTTTTGCGGTTGCCAGTTTTTGATCCATCCGCTGATGAGCATGGCTGGATTGAATGGTACACCACGTCTCGTCCCTTCCCAACAGAACCGAATCGAGCAATTGAACTGACACTCGATTGGCGAAACGCCGCCAACTATCGAGATCTGGATATCTCTGCTCAACTCGGCGCTGATGGCATGGTAACCGGGCCGCTTCTCTTGGTGCGATCGCGCGATATTCGCATCGAAGTTCGTGCAATCGGTCGCAACGACCTCAGCTACTTTGCCTCTGAATCGGCTCGGATTGGTGACAGAGATGCGTATGAGTTCCATGCGATCGCTTCCGACGAGACGGACGAGACGGCACTATTGGCTAACCTGCCGCCCCAGGATCAACTCAAATCCGTCTTCCTGCGTCCTGACCCGATTGGCGAACGGGCCATGTCTCGGGGGCGAGCAGCGCAAAACGACCCGAGTGCAGTCCTTGTTGAACGGTTGGCGATCGCTGCCGACCTAGTTGCCGATGGCTCTATGCTGCTGGGGCGACCCGGCGAGCGGCTAGCGATCGGCTGTGCCGGACTTGCACACCACGCAGCTCCAGATGCCACCAGCCTGGAATTTGCCGAGCCGGGTGAACTCGCTGGACAGTGGCTCAACGTCGTGCAGCTAATCTTAGATCGGGACTGGACTTGGCGCGGACAAGGGTCCCCAACCGTTCGAGTTCATAGACACCTAACCCTGAAGGATGCCCCCGGATTTACTCCCAGCGATACTGAGTTGGGAGTAATCGAGCTAATGAACACTATTAACGTTCAGGCACGAACCGATCCCCAGCGGGAATATTCGCGGATCGTCTTTATTGATGCGTTCACACCGCCACTCTATAACGGCTTACCCTACGAGGTCGAGATCTGTTATGAGATGCAAGTCTATTTCGAGGGAGCGTCGCCGGTTAAGCAAGATGTTAAGACCCGACTTCCCGTAGCGACGACGCCGCGCCAAGTGCCTAAGGTTGTTGCAGCGGGCATTGCGCTGACCGATTACATCCCCGACGAGAACTACGCAACAACTGCCAGCCGGGTCAAGCGGCTCTGGCTCGAATTTGAATCACCGCTAGAGGACGATCGCGATGCCTATTTTGTTCGTCCCCTAACCCTGACGCCCGATCCAATGCTGCTCCCCGACTGGCAACCAGTAGAAGACCCTGACGTACTCGATCCGGTGCCTGTCGATCCGGAACCCATGCGAGTGATTACGCCCGACCAAGTTCCAGATCTGTCTGGTTCAAACGCCATGCAGCGGTTAGAGCCTGCCGATGGTTCTAATGTCCATTTTCTCGTCCCACTGCCACCCAATACTGCCCCAAACTCACCCGAACTTTTCTCGTTCTATACTTACGAAATTCGGGTTGGCCACAAACCTGGACCTTCGGAAGCTCCTTTTTGGTCCACTGCACAGGCGCGTTTTGGCGAAGCGCTAACTCTCGAAGGTGTTCAGCATCCGCTACCAGAGTTGGTCTGCTCTGTCATTCCGGGTAGGGAACGCGAGATCACCGTCATAGCACCTTTTGCTACCCCATATCTCGGACTCAAACGGGTTATTCCCAATCGCCCCAATACAGAGATATGGTTCGTGCTGTATGCGCGACTCATGCAAGCAGATGGTACAACATGGCGAAATGTGCAGATTGACCTGAAGGCATCGACAAAGCGCCTTCAGGAGGATTCAATTCTGATTACACCCCAGGCAGAGGCGCATTGGAGCAATACTCAAGTCATCGACTTGCTCACACGTGCTGGCCTCGATCCCGACACAGCACTGACGGTACTTGCGGTCGAGCTACTGCCCGAACCAAATGCAAGTTTTGCAGATCCGTTGGGTGGAGATCTCGGTCAAGTTCGCATCATTCGTACATCACCTTTGGCAGAGGCACCACAAAATTGTTGTGTTTAACTGGCGTTGCTGATTCAGGGGATGATTATGAGACTCTTGGTTGGAACTGGAGTTTAGACTAAGGCACATCAAATTCGCCCCATCATATTGTATGGGGCGAGCAAGGCAAGGAAGAGTCAAACAGCGTTCTTATGAGTCTTTTTCCTCTTCCGCTTAGGCGATTTCCTGACCAGGGGACAGACCGGTTTTCGGTTTCTCGGTCGTCCCTTCCTCCACCCTGGGGACTTTCCTCGGGGTTTGGGAGAGCGTGCGGGTGAGCCCAACTGGGCTAAAAGGGGCGCGATTGAATCGGCCACCCGACCGGGGCTCATGGAGGTCATGGGTTTCTGCCAGGGCAGCGGCGCATCTCGAACGTGTTGCCGTGCGAGCCACAACTGCCAGAAGGCTAAAGGCATCAGATCGCTCCAGTGCTCCGCCGCGGGAGTGGAGCCGAATTTGGGCAGCGTCCAGTGGAGCCGTTGCTTGAGAAATCGATAGCCATGTTCTAAGGCAAATCGGCGGAGATAGGCCGAGCACATCACGTCTAAGGCGGGCATAGTTTGCCCCAGCCACCCCAACCAGAGGGGACGGCAAGCGCGAGGCGTTCCCGTTTCATCCAATCGCTGCACTTGAATTAAATTGAGCGGATGAGCCGCAGCCTGTCGAAAATGTAAGGTCTTCCAACTGCGCATCCGCAGGCGTCCGAGCTGAGGATGCTGCATCTCCATCTCGTCGTCAGGCGGCCACCAAGTCGTGTCATCGTTGAGCTTGAACTTGTCGCCATGAACACGAGGCCGACCACGTCCCGGATACGGCGGCGGGGCACCCCACAAATTTCGGTTACTCCGTAAGCGCATCAATTTGTCAGCCTCAATCTCAGCGCTTTGGAGCACAAAACTGGCGCAGCCATATTCGCTATCCCACACACTCAACGGACGAGTGGGTAAGGAGCGGCACACTTGCTTGAGTTGCCAGACCCCTTTCGTGATGGGACTTTCCCAACTCGTGATCCGCTCATGGCGCAAGGGGAGGGCCCAACTGCCGGAATCTTCTGGAATCCAAGCAAGGGTACTATAGCCTTGACCCACCGTGACGGCCCTCCCACCGCCTGCTCCAGGTGCCTGGTGTTCATAGGTTCGCTCTGGCAGCCGCTGGGCATTGGGGCGAGACCAAGCGGTATGGTCTCCCGCCAAAATGATTTGATCAGAAGCTGGCATCTCTATGTG
>JGI12210J13797_10345950_pt1 | contig 10070 bp, 8 predicted proteins | sample ElkSlonscriptome_3_FD_13797 | JGI IMG/M metagenome (IMG submission 13797) | reverse complement strand
CGAGCAGGTGGCCCGAGCGATCCGCTTTTGCGCGCAGGTAGCGCTCGTTGTGCGCGTTGAGCCGTCCGTATACCGCTTCGCGGTCGGCCACCTCTATGCCTCCGGCTTCGATAGCCGCAAGCTTGCGCGGATTGTTGGTGAGCAGGCTGATCCGCTTGACGCCCAGGTGCTCGAGCATATCCACGGCCACCCGGTAATGTCTTTCGTCGGGCGAAAAGCCCAGTGTGCCGTCGGCGTCGATGGTGTCTGCGCCGGTATCCTGCAGCGCGTACGCGCGGAGCTTGTTGGCCAGCCCGATGCCGCGGCCCTCCTGCGCCAGGTAAAGCAGCACGCCGCCGCCGGCTGCCGCGATGCGCGCAACGCCGTTTTGCAACTGCTCGCCGCAGTCGCATCTCAAGCTGCCGAAAAGATCACCGGTCAGACAGGCCGAATGCAGGCGGACCGGCACGGCGTCGGGCCATTTCGCCGGATCGCCGATCTGCAGCGCGACGTGCTCGCGAAGCCCGTCGGGCTCGCGAAACAGAATGAATCGGGTTCTGGACGCGCCCGCCAGCGGTACATCCGCTTCGCTGACAAAGTGCACCCGGTCGGCTGGAGCTTCCACAAAGCGTTCAATCTCGCCGACTGTCACGTCCAGCGCGATCCGGTCGTCGATCAGTTTTCTCACGCGAGCGTCGCTGATCGATGCAGTCACGGCCGCGGGAATCAACATCGCGCGTTTCAGCAGGGCAACGGCGGCGCGGTCGGCCCCTGAGGCTTTCTGCAGGGCGAGTTCGTCATACTCGTCCCCGCTGGCCGGTCCGTAGCCAATCTTCCGGCAGATTTGCGGATCCAGCGCCTGGACGTCGGTCAGTGGAAGGCGGGCGCAGGCTGCCGATTCAGGTGCGCCGAGCATGCGCAGCCGCTGCGGCGCCATGATCAGCGAGATCGGCCCGTCGGCCGCGCGCCGCAGCATGTCCAGCGCGCTTCGCTCAGCGGTCTCGACCGGCAACACGATCCGCTGATCGGGTGCGGCGTGCGTGCTGCCGTTCATGCCGGTTTCGCTGTCAATGCCACCGCGAACGACAATCGCAACGCCGCGTCGCAAATCGAACATCCCCCGCTCGCATTGATGCATGGTGTCTCCAGGTTATTCACTTATGTCACCAACATAACCGAGATTCCAGCGCGGATGCGTGAAGCGCGGCTTGTCTCGCCGCCGCGACAAGCCGAACCGGCAAAGGTGCATTAGACTGAAAAGCCAGCCGCGACGTCTATGCAATGACCCATTACGTACCACCGCTGCCAAAGCCGACCGGCTACGGCTTGGGCTACGAAATCCGCCGAACGCTTCTGCTGGCCGGGCCGCTGGTTGTCGGTCAAGTGACCAGTTACGGCATGAACTTTGTCGATACCGTGATGGCGGGGCGGCTGGGGCGAGTCGATCTCGGCGCGATTGCGATCGGATCTTCGATATGGACAGCCGGTCTGCTGTTCGTGCTTGGCGTACTGATGTCCGTATCTCCGGCGGTTTCGCAGCTCGACGGCGCAGGGCGCCGACGGCAGGCCGGCGAGATGACACGTCAGGCGCTCTGGATCGCACTGGGCATATCTGTGCTGATGGTGCTGGCTGTGCGCAACGCCGGCTGGGTCATGGAGGTGCTGGAAGTTCAGCCCGCGGTCGCTTCGCTCGCGCTGGGCTATCTGGAGGCCATGAGCTGGGGGGCGCCTGCGCTGACGCTGATGTTCACGCTGCGGTTTTTTTCCGAAGGGGCGGGCTATACGCGGCCGACAATGTACCTCGGCTTGCTTGGAATCGCTTTCAACGTGCCGCTCAATTATGTGTTGATGTTCGGCAAACTTGGCTTCGAACCCATGGGTGCCGTGGGTTGCGGTTGGGCGACCGCGGTGGTGTTCTGGCTCCAGTTCATCGCGCTGGCGATCTACATCTTTTATCAGGAACACTACAAACCTTTCGATCTCTACCGCAAATTCAGCCGGCCGAATCTACGCGAGATCAACGGCCTGCTGCGGGTCGGATTGCCGATCGGCGTGACCATCTTTTTCGAGGGCAGTCTGTTCGTTTCGGCCGCGCTGCTTATCGGCACGCTTGGTGCGCTTCCGATCGCGGCGCATCAGATCGCGATCAATTTCGCGGGCATGGCCTTCATGGTGCCTCTGGGACTGGCCGGTGCGATAACAGTGCGGGTCGGCAACGCCATCGGTCGCCGGGATCTGTCCGGTGCACGCCTTGCCGGCCTGGTGGGTATCGGGATTGCGGTCGTATTCGCGGCATTCTCAGCTTCGCTGATGTTCCTGTTCCCGGAGTGGATTGCTCGGATCTACACGACTGAGCGCGAGGTCGTGGAGCTGGCGGCAAGTCTGCTGATGCTGGCGGCGATCTTCCAGCTGTCGGACTGTCTGCAGGTCGCGTCGGCCGGAGCTCTGAGGGGCTACAAGGATACCCGGCGTCCGATGCTCTACAGCGTTTTTTCCTACTGGGCCATCGGGTTGTCGACCGGGTACTGGCTTACGTTCGAATGCGATTGGGGTGCCGCCGGAATGTGGGTCGGGCTGATCGTCGGCCTGACGGTAGCTGCGATTCTTCTCGGTGGACGCTTCATCCGCCTTTCCGCCCTGATGCGAGCGACCGCCAGCCCTTCGCCTGCGGGCGTGGGCAATGACTGACGACCCTTGTCACCAGCGCTTTTTCCAAGCACGATGACAAAGCATAGTGGATTAATTACCAGTGCAATCAGAAGTATCTGCACAATGAGGCTTCCGACCCGGCACGGCGATGATTGGATATTGACCTTCATCGACGATCATTCTCAAGGACTAAAATAAAATGTGGGCTGTACGTCAATGACGGAACAAAGAAAAGGAAATTTCCTGCTGCGGCTCTGGCGCGGCTTCTGGAACGGGCTCACCGCGTTTCGAATGGCGGTCTTCAATATCCTGTTCCTGATTGTGCTCGCACTTGTCGTGCGGCTTATGCTTTCGCCCGGGGATACGATTCAGCTCGACGGCGATACGACGCTGGTCATTGCCCCGAAGGGCGTGATCGTCGAGCAATATACCGGCTCGCCGTCGGAGCGCGCGCTCAACCAGGCACTGGGCCAGCAGCTGCCCGAAACGCGCCTGCGCGACATCGTCCGAGCGCTGGACCTGGCCGCCGCAGACGAGAATGTCGTTCAGGTCCTGATCAGCACGGACAGGCTGCTGGGCGTCGCGCCGGGAACGTTCAGCGAACTGTCGGCCGCGTTCGATCGGTTCCGCCGAAGCGGCAAGACCGTTCTGGCGTATGGCAACAACCTCGCCCAGAGTACCTACGGGCTTGCATCGCTGGCCGACGAAGTCTGGATGAACCCGGATGGCTCATTGCTGATCGAGGGCTATGCGTATTACCGTAATTATTTCAGCGAAGCCCTCGAGAAACTCAAGGTCGACGTCAACGTCTTCCGGGTTGGTGAATTCAAATCAGCACTGGAGCCGTTTACCCGCGACTCGATGTCGGAGGCCGACCGTGCGGCCGCGGAGTATCTGATCGGCGGCCTTTGGCAGCAATATCTCGAGATCGTCGCCGGACATCGCGGCATGCCCGTGCAACGGCTGCTGGATGTGGCGGAGAACATGGTCGAGCTGCTGGAGCGCGCCGAGGGCAACCCGGCCCGGATGGCGCTCGAAGCGGGGCTTGTCGATCAGCTTCTGACGCGCCCGGCCGCTCGAACGGCGCTTGCCAACCGCGGTGCGCCGGACGACCAAGGCGGTTTTCGCCAGATTGGAATGCGCGATTACCTCAGGGTGCCGCGCCGGCCGGCGCTCGGCGGCGACCGTGTCGGGGTCATCGTTGCTCAGGGCGTCATCACCGAAGGCAGCCAGCCGCCGGGCACAATCGGCGCGGATTCACTTTCGAAGCTGCTTCGCAAAGCGAGGGGCGACAATCAGATCAAGGCTGTCGTGCTTCGAATAGATTCCGGCGGCGGCAGTGCGTTCGCGTCGGAAATCATTCGCCAGGAAATGCTTGCGCTCAAGGATTCCGGCAAGCCGGTGATCGTCAGCATGGCGAACGTTGCGGCATCCGGCGGCTACTGGATCGCGATGGGTGCCGACGAAGTCTGGGCCTATCCCAACACCATCACCGGTTCTATCGGGATATTCGGATTCCTGCCCACTTTTCAGAATTCACTGGACGCCATCGGAGTGCATACCGACGGTTTTGGCGTCACGCCGCTGTCCGGCGCTTTCACGGTCGAAAGAGAGCTGCCTGAAGCGGCCCGACGCGTCATACAGGCATCGATCGAGCACGGCTACGCTCAATTTATTGGACTGGTGGCCGAATACCGCGGCATGACCACCGAGGCGGTAGACGCCGTTGCCCAGGGTCGCGTCTGGACCGGCCGCCAGGCACGCGAAAGAGGTCTGGTCGACCAATTGGGCACGCTGGACGAGGCGGTGGCGTCTGCCGCTCGAATCGCCGGCGTAGCCGACGACTACGAGACCGTCTACGTGGCGCCCGAGATGACACCCTTCGAGCGCTTTCTAGCCAATATGGGCGCCCAGGCATTAGCCTGGTCGGGCCTCGAGCGCGTCGTCTCGCGCGCCGCCTGGTGGCCGGCTGCTGATCTGTATCGCGGCCTGCTCGGCCAGTTTGCCGAAATCAGCGCCGCCAGCGGCGCACGCGGCCCTGCCGAGCCGATGGCGCATTGTCTATGCGAACCGCCGATGTAGGTTTGATATCGATGTCGGCGGAGTGCTTTCCATTCGAAAGGCCGCCCGAGCCTGACAAGGATTCGAACTACTAATTGTTCTGATTGCATCTATACGCCCGGTTGCCGGAGCAAACGAACCTAAATCGTGGCGCCGGTCTAATCCGAGTCGGGCAGCTCGGCCGGGGGCAGGAAGCCTTCCATGCGCGCAAGCGCTTCGACCTGGGGCAGGTCACGGTCGATGACGACCCGGCGACGTTCGAGATCGCGGCGCATTTCGGGCGAGATCGAGTCGTCTTGCAGTCGCTGCTCGATCTGGTCGGCTTCGCTTCGCATGCCGGCAATCAACTCTCCCAGGTTCCAGGCGCCGTCGAACCCGGCGTCAGTGCATTCGGCCGGTCTTCCGGTGCCGGTCAATGCGGCGTGGAATCCGAACACCGGCGCGCATTGCTGCGCCAGCGCGGAATTCCACCGTTCCATCGCCGGGTCGACGCATTCTGAGTCAACCCGATGCAGCCATTCACTCGGCGGCTGCTGGTCTCGTATCGCCTCGTCGGCCACCAACAGCGCCTGGCTGCAATCGCTTTGCCCGCCGCAGCCGACCATGGTGCCGGCCGTCGCGGCGGAGGCGGCCAGTGCCAGGGCGCGGATGAAAATCGAGTAATTCATATGGCGTACACTCCGTTGACCGTTGCAAGGATAGCAGCAGCTTGGACCCATTCACCCAGGGCGTATTCGGCAGCCTGTTCGCCCAGGCCGGGACACGCCGCAAGCATATTCGACCGGCCGCCGCGGTGGCCTTCGTCGGCGGAATGTCGCCAGACCTTGACGTGCTCATCCGGTCATCGAACGACAGCCTGCTGGCCCTCGAATATCACCGGCATTTCACTCATTCACTGGCGTTCATTCCGGCCGCCGCGGCGTTGGTCGCCCTGGTGGCCTGGCCGCTGGTCAGCCGCTGGCGCCCGGACGTGAAATTCGCCCGTGTTTTCGCCTGGAGCCTGCTGGGCGTGGCCTCGCACGGCGTGCTGGATGCGATGACGTCGTACGGGACGCGCCTGCTGTGGCCGTTCAGCGACGAACGTATCGCCTGGAACAGCATCAGCGTCATCGATCCCTTGTTCACCATCCCGCTGGCTGTTCTTCTGGGGCTGGCAGTCTGGAAACAAAGTCGCAAGGGCGCGCTTGTCGCGGCGCTGTGGGCAATCATGTACCTGGCCTTCGGCACATTGCAGCAGCACCGGGCAGAGCAAATCGTTTCGCGTTGGGCGGACGACGTCGGTATCGAGGCGAATCGGGTCATCGCCAAGCCATCGTTCGCCAACCTCGTTCTCTGGCGCGGACTGGTAGACGATGGAAGGCGGATGCACGTCGTCGCGGTGAGGATTCTGCCCGGCAGTGAACCGCGGCTCTGGCGCGGTTCGGCGGTGCTTCATCATGATCGCGACAAGAAACGTGAGGAACGCCGAGACGCTGCAGGCAAAACCAGTCGGCTCGAACACGATCTGGAGCGATTCCGGCATTTTTCCGACGACTGGTTGTTTCGCTATTACAGCTACGACCATAGCGGCGATGAACGCTCGACCGTATTCGTCGGTGATCTGCGGTACGCCATCGATCCGGCCGGCGTCCGGCCACTTTGGGGCATTCGCTTTGACCCCGATCAGCCATCGGAGCCGGTTCGGTTCGAACGGCCTGCACGCATCGTTGAGTCCGAGCGCGGCGCTTTCGTCGATCGTCTGATGGGCCGCGATCCGCCGCCTTGACGCTGTCGCAATGACGGTCGAGGCGGGCTCGCCGGGTTAGAATCCGGCCTTGCTAATTGACCGGCATTGTCGATGAACTTCAAGAGCGACAACGAAGCGCCAGCCCATCCGCTGATCATCGAAGCGATCGCCCAGGCCAACCAGGGTATGGCGACCGCCTACGCAGACGATGCCTGGAGCAAGCGTCTCGATACGGTGTTTTCCAGCCTGTTTGAAACCGAGTGCAGCGTTCTGCCACTGGCCACTGGCACGGCGGCCAATTCGGTCACCCTGGCGGCAACGTCTCCGGGCTGGGGCGCGGTCATGTGCCATCGTCAGGCGCACATCGCCAACGACGAAGGTGGGGCGCCGGAGTTTTACACTCACGGTGCGAAGCTGATGTTGCTTGACGGAGACGACGGCAAGCTTCAGCCCGACACGCTGGGCCGTGCAATTGATTCGGCTGGTGCTCACGGCGTGCACAACGTCAAGCCGTCGCTGGTCTCGATCACCCAGGCCACCGAATGCGGCACCAGTTATCGACCCGACGAAATCTCGGCAATTGCCGAGGTGGCCCACTCACGAGGGCTGCCGCTGCACATGGACGGTGCCCGGTTCGCCAACGCGATGGCCTGGCTGGGTCGTTCACCGGCCGAAGCGACCTGGAAAGCCGGCGTCGACGTGCTGTCGTTCGGCGCAACCAAGAATGGCGCGCTGACCGCCGAAGCCATCGTGGTCTTCGGTCATCCCGACTGGCTCGAGGCCATGCAGCGGATGCGCAAGCGCGGGGGGCATCTGCTGTCCAAGATGCGGTACGTCTCAGCTCAGCTGCTGGCAATGCTCGAAGCCGATCTGTGGCTGGAGCTGGCCAACCATGCCAACGCCATGGCCGCGCGTATGGCCGAGGCGATCGAGTCCCATCCCGAGGCATCGCTGGCGTGGCCGGTGGAGGCCAACGAAGTATTCCTTCGATGGAACCCGGAGAAGCTCGTCGGGCTCAAGACGCAGGGTTTCGAGTTTCATATCTGGCCCGGCCACGACGATGTCGCCAGGCTGGTGTGTTCGTTCGCGACCCAGCAAGGTGAAGTCGATCGGCTGATCGCAGCGCTTCAGGCCGGTGGACGTGCGGAATGAGCCTCCTCGAGCCGGCCCCGGATGAGCGCGAATGGCTGATCGATGTGCTGACCCGAAAGATACCGCTGGGCGGCGCAATGCAGATTGAAATTGCGCGCCTGGACCACCGGAGTATCGAGTTACGTGCCCCGCTTGCGCCCAGCGTCAACGACAAGGGCACTGCGTTCGGTGGCGCGCTGGTCTCGCAAATGATTCTGGCCGGCTGGGCGCTGCCACGGCTGTTGTTGCGGCGCGCCGGGATCGACGCCGATCTTGTTATCGGCCGATGCGAGGTCCGCTTCCTGAAACCGGTCGATGGCGATTTCGGCGTTCGCTGCGACTGGCCGGAAGCCGAAGCCACAACGGCATTCATCGACCAGTTGCGCGCTCGCGGCCGCGGCAAGCTCGAGCTGGCTCCCGAATGCGTGAGTGGTGCCGGGGTGGCAGCCACGCTCGCAGCCCGGTATGCTGCACTTGGGCGGTAGCCCGGCGCAGAGCAAACAGGAGCATGACAGTGGAACGAACTACGGCAATTCCGGCTTTCGCGATGCTTGTACTGTTGAGCGCCTGCGGCGCGCTTGACGACAAGGACAAGCAGCGCACCGAGACGATGGACCGCTACGAAGCTGTCGTGCGCTGGAACCAGTTTGATTCCTTGATCGATTTCATGCATCCGGATTGGCTGGCCGAGAATCCGGTCACCTCGCTCGAAGTCGAACGTCTGCACCAGTTCCGCGTCAGCCAGTACACGGTGCGCCAGGTCCTCAGCGTTCCCGGGGGCGGGGTGGACCGGTTGGTGCAGCTGAGGATGTACAACAAGCACACGGCGCGCGAAAAAGTAGTGGAATACGCCGAGTCATGGCGCTGGGACGACGAGCGAGGGCGCTGGATGCTGCATTCCGGCCTGCCCGACGTAACCGGGAGATTCTGACAATCCCCGACAGTGCCGTTTTCCAGGCTTTTTGTCGATAATCTGGGAGGCTATATGATGCGAACCATAGCGGTATTGAACGCAAAAGGCGGCTGCGGCAAGACCACCGTCGCCACGAATCTCTCCGTGGCGCTGGCCTGGGAAGGCTACCAGGTGGCGCTTGGCGACCTGGATCCGCAGCAATCTTCAGCCGACTGGGGTGCCATTCGGCCCGAAGAATATCCAGAGGTCACCAGCCTCAACGCCGCCGACGGACCGATCCGCGCGCCGGCGGGAACGGATTACCTGGTGCTGGATTCTCCGGCCGGCATCCATGGCCCGGAGCTCGGCCAGCTGGTGCGACGGGCTCAGACCGTGATTGTCCCGGTGCTGCCCTCGTTCATCGATATGCGCGCAGCGCACCGATTCCTCGGGCACCTGTTTTCACTCAAACCCATCGCCGAAGGCGAAGCCAAGGTGGGCCTGGTTGCCAACCGCGTCAAGCCGCATACCGTCATCTATCGAGAACTGCGAGGTTTCCTCGGCGACTTCAAGGCACCTGTCGTCGGCCAGTTGCGCGATTCCATGAACTACGTGCGCGCGTTCGAAAGCGGACTTTCGGTGTCCGACTACCCGCCATACCTGGCCGCGCAGGACTGGGACGAGTGGGCCACGATCATGGCGTGGATCACGTCGAGAAAATCCCGGGGAAAAGCGTAACGGACCTGCTGGCGCAGGTATTCACGCGCCTGTCGGGTCCGAGAACGGATTACTGAATCCTGTGACGAATCATTCGCTGAGCGCGCTGCAGGCGCAAAAGCACGAGCTTGCCGTGCACGTGCGCGCCGGCGTCGGGCTGGTTGTAATCGAGTCGCGGGATGAACCGCGTGCGCTTGACCTTCTTCGTCACGTCAGCCGCGAGCTGCTGCGCCCGCTGTTTTTCTGGAGTGCCGCGCGCGGCATGTCGCGCATTGACCGGAATAGCGGAATCGACGGCAGCTTCGATCAGCCGCTGGCGCTGCTGCGTCACATCGAGCAGCGGCACGACGGCGGCATCTTCGTGCTGGCCGATTTCCAGCCGTACCTCGACGATCCGATCGTCGCACGCCTGGTTCGCGAGATCGTGCGCAACGAAGGTCGCGTATCGCGCACGCTGGTGATCACAGGCGCAGAGGTCCATCTGCCGGAAACGCTGCGCGCCAGGGCGGTCAGATTCGAGCTGTCGCCGCCGGATCGCAGCGAACTCGAGGCGATGGTTCGCGAACAGGCGCTCGAATGGCGCGACGGGCGTGGTCGGTCCCGGGCGCCGGTCGACAAGCAGGCGCTACAGGCGCTGATCGAGAATCTGGCCGGCCTGACCATGAAGGATGCGCGGCGCCTTGCGCGTAACGCGATCTACGACGACGGCGTGCTCGACCACGCCGACCTGCCGGCACTGATGAAGGCCAAGTTCGAGCTGCTGAACCCGGACGGCGTTCTGGGGTTCGAGCTCGAAACCGAGCGCTTTGCCAATATCGCCGGCATGCCCAATCTCAAGCGCTGGCTGGCGCAGCGCACCGCCATGTTTCGTTCCGGCGAGGGCCCGCCGGGCCTCGATCCGCCCAAGGGCGTGCT
>JGI12210J13797_10241920_pt1 | contig 10070 bp, 6 predicted proteins | sample ElkSlonscriptome_3_FD_13797 | JGI IMG/M metagenome (IMG submission 13797) | reverse complement strand
CGTGGCGACCGCTGCGAGTCGATCGACTGGCTCACCGCTGCGGTGAGTCAACAAGACTTGTTGTTCCCATCGACGATCGGGATAACCGAGCGAACATCGCAGTAAGAAACGATCCAATTGACTTTCGGGCAGCGCGTAGGTGCCTTCGAATTCAAACGGGTTTTGCGTCGCGACGACGATAAACGGTCTCGGCAACGGATGCGTCGTTCCGTCGACCGAAACGCTTCCTTCGCTCATCGCTTCGAGTAGCGCGGACTGCGTTCGTGGTGGAGCTCGATTGATTTCGTCCGCCAAGACAACGTTGGCGAAAATGGGCCCCGGACTGAATTCGAACTCCTGACGATCACTTCGATAAATCATGCTGCCGGTAATATCCGACGGCAACAAATCCGGGGTAAATTGCAGTCGGGAAAACTTCCCGTCAAGCGAATGGGCGAGAGCTTTGGCAGCCAAGGTTTTGCCCACGCCCGGCACATCCTCGAGCAGAATATGCTCGCCAGCCAACATGGCAACGACCAACATCTCGACCACTTCGTTTTTGCCAAAGAGGACCGTTTCAATGTTTTCGCGTAAACGACGGGAGGTCTGAAATGCGTCTTGAGTCATTTGCCTTACTCTGCGATTGGCATGCTGACCAATTGCTTCGCTTTTGCCATTTGACGAATGTCTTCGGTAATTTTCATCGAGCAGTATTTGGGGCCACACATACTGCAGAAATGAGCACTCTTGAACGTATCCTGCGGCAAGGTCTCGTCATGGTATCGTTTTGCCGTTTCGGGGTCGAGCGACAATCGGAACTGTTCGTTCCAATCAAATTCGAAACGTGCTTTTGACAATGCATCATCGCGGTCTTGTGCCCCGGCTCGTCCGCGCGCGACGTCGGCGGAATGGGCTGAAATCTTATAAGCGATCACACCCTGCTTCACATCTTCTTCGTTCGGCAATCCGAGATGCTCCTTGGGGGTCACGTAGCACAACATGGCTGCCCCGTACATGCCCGCCATCGCTGCACCAATCGCACTGGTGATATGATCGTAACCTGGTGCCACGTCGGTGACCAAAGGTCCAAGCACATAGAATGGAGCACCGTTGCAAACTTCGATTTGCTTTTCAATGTTCATTTGAATCTGGTCCATCGGGATGTGGCCAGGGCCTTCNACCATCACCTGAGTACCGTTCTCTTGGCCACGCCGCGTCAGCTCGCCAAGTACGTCCAGTTCCGCAAATTGGGCGGCGTCGGACGCGTCGGCGATCGAACCAGGCCGCAACCCATCACCGAGTGACCACGTCACGTCATACTCTTTCATGATGTCGCAAAGATCATCAAAGGCATCGTAGAGCGGATTTTGCTTGTTATGAGCCATCATCCATTTGGCGATCAACGATCCCCCACGGCTGACGATTCCCGTCACACGATTGACCGTCAAATGCAAATGCTCGAGCAGCACGCCGCAGTGGACGGTCATGTAATCCACACCCTGTTTGGCTTGATGTTCGCACATGTCCAAAAAGTGCTGGGCGGTCATGTCTTCGATATTGCCGCCGAGTTCTTCGAGCATTTGGTAAATCGGAACCGTTCCAATCGGCACGGGACTCTTCTCAATAATCTGACGGCGGATTTCGTCGATGTTTTTGCCAGTCGACAAATCCATGACCGTATCGGCACCAAAATGCACCGCTGCGTGCAGTTTCTGAAGTTCTTCCCCAGGGTTACTGGTGACGGCACTGTTTCCAATATTCGCGTTGATTTTGCATTTTGCAGCGATGCCGATACACATCGGCTCGAGTGCCCCAGCGGCGTGAACCTTGTTCGCAGGAATGACCATTCGGCCCGCTGCGATTTCATCACGAATCAATTCGACCGAAAGGTTCTCGCGTTTGGCACAAAACTCCATTTCAGGAGTGATCTCGCCCGCACGTGCTGCCAATATCTGTGTCTTGTTCATCTACGTTTGTACTCCATCGCACACCCCCAAGCGAAAACGACGCCGGGATGTTAAGTGAAATCGGATCCAGTGAAAACAGTTTATACGCTCAAATCAAGCCTGCGAGTAGGTGCTAACGGATAGGAATTTGGTTTGATGGGGCGGTCAACGAAGCGGAAGTTGCGGGGTCTGCGTCGCTTGAGGCGACTTGCCCCAGCCTACCTTGGAAACCCAAGCTCTTATACGCTCGATTGACAAATCGCTGGTTCGACCCACACTGCAAACGTCGCCACGTAACGCATAGCAATCGGGATGAATTCCCTCGCGGCATGCTTGTTGGGCGAGTTTCCAGGTGAGCGAGCCGGCGAGTCCCCATTTCATTCCCGATTCACAACTCAGCCGCTGCAATTCCAATATTTCCTGAATCGACAAATGGTCAAACGTTGTTTTTCCCGTCTTGCTAAACGTATCGAGCAGACAACGACGGAAGCCCAAATGTCGCGCTAGCTCAAAAATCTCGATGGGCTTCAAACACTGAGCAGCGGAATGATCGGCATAAGCGACCGCAACCAACTCGGTCGTTGCCATTAGCCGGCGGCGGACCGCTTCCCAAAGCTGTTCCAGACGGTCCCTTGACTCGATACCGCTCGGGCCTACTTTGGCGAACTCAAATTCTTTGGGCAACTTGTCGACGACTGCTCGATAATCGTTCGATTCTCCCAGTGCTGCCGACAAAGTTGCGGAGACCGATGGAATGTTTGTGGGATTTCGCTTCCAGGCTGCGGCTCGATGCCAAAGCGACGGGTCAACAGGCGATAATGGTCCGTTGCGAGGTTCTTTGAAATCGATCATTTCGACCGCCTCCGCAGCAACCGTTTGGTATTCTACAAAGCTGCGTACACTAATAAGTAAATCCGGCATGATTGCTTACTTTCCTCGTGAAGATGGGAAGAAAAGCTCGAAAAACGGATAGCCGTTTGGGTCGAAAAGGAGTAAAGTCGCATCAAAATGGCATCCATTCCCCACTATAAAAGCACCACTTGTGCAATACGACCTGATTAACAACAGCGATGAACTTCAACAACTTTGCGAACAGATTGCCGAAAGCAACTGGATCGGTTTTGATACGGAGTTTGTGTCCGAAGATAGCTACCGACCTGAGCTTTGTCTAATCCAAGTCGCCCTACCCATACAACAAGGCGATTTGTCGGCTGGGATTCGCTTGGTCATTATCGATCCTTACCTATTAGAAACGACCGAACCGTTTTGGCAGAAATTGGCTCAGCCGGGGCGGACCGTGATTGCGCACGCCGCACGCGAAGAAATTCGTTTTTGTTACCGATTCACTGGAAAACCGATCGCGGGTCTGTTCGATACCCAGTTGGCAGCCGGATTTGTTGGCATGGAGTACCCCGCATCGTTGGCCACGCTAGTGCAAAAACTGGTCGGCAAATCGTTGCAAAAAGGGGAAACGCGTACGAATTGGCGAAAACGCCCCCTCACCAAAGATCAAATCAACTATGCTCTCCAAGATGTCACCGATCTGGATGCGATGTACACCACGTTAATGTCCCGAATCGACGCACTGGAGCGTTTGGCGTGGGTACAGGAGGAAGCGGCGAGTTTACAGCAAAAAGTGATTCAAGCCGAAACTCGCGAAAATTGGCGGCGAGTGAGCGGTTCGGCGGGTCTAAATGCCCGTCAACTTGAAACGGTACGCCAACTTTGGCTCTGGCGAGAAGAGCGAGCGCAGCAGGCCGACCGCATACCGCGTCGGGTCATGCGAGATGATTTAATTGTCGAACTCGCCAAACGCGGCAGCGACGATGTAAAAAAAATCAGCGGCATCCGTGGACTCGAACGCCGTGGTTTCAATGGACAATACGAAGCGATTGCCAAAGCGATCTCCGTCGCTCTGGAAACCCCCGAGGACCAATTACCACAACGGGCTCGAGGAAACCGAAAATCGGTCTCGCCGATGCTTAGCCAATTCTTGTCGACCTCGATCGCATGCATCAGCCGACAACACAAACTTGCTCCACCGATCGTCGGCAATGCGGACGATGTTCGAGAATTACTCGGTTACGAACTCGATCAACGTAAGTCGGATTCGTTGCCATCGTTGTTGGTCGGTTGGCGAGGCGACATCGTTGGCAAACCATTCCGCCAACTCCTAGCGGGAGAACTAGCCATCCGAGTCGCCGACGTGACCGAAACCCAACCCCTCGAATTTATTGACGTTCGTTAGTCATTAGACTAACGACCAACGCTGAGTCGTTCGAGTTGCATGTTTTCGACTTCCATGGTCTTGAGTCTTAGAGACATCGAGGAAACCGCGCCTTCGGGGCCGGGTTGTCCGTCGGGCCGGGTTTGACGGAAGATGGCTGGTCGGTTCGGTGCTCCTTGCAATGTGAATAGATCCTTGCCCGATGCGTAGGCTGCCCGAGTGGCTGAACACTCCAGTAGTCCTCGTTCGCTCTGCGTCCGAAACACGACCCCGCCTGAGGCTTGCGTCTCCCAAGGCGTCGGTAAGCCAGGAAGATTTGGATGATTCATTTGATCCGGTGCAATGGAAAACCTCAATTGGTCACAATCGAGTGTCGATTGGCCAATACCGAGTGAGTCCATTTTTTGGGCGTCAAAAATATCGTCCCAAGAGGTAACGTCGCGAATGCCGACTCGAACGCCTCTTAGAAACTGCAAGCTTCGGCTGGCAAAATCGCCCTGCATCGTATCGCTAAACGCCAAATGGATTCCCGTCATCGCCTCGGACTTGCCTCGATTCCAACTTCGATACCATCCAGGTCCGCTGCCAAATAGTTTGCCACCTGAGGCGATCTTCGCTGCTGCTTCAATGCCCACCGGTGCGTCGTCGTTGGCAGGAACCAAGGTCAACCGTTTGGCATGCAGCAAATGCTTTCCTTCGGTCAAACCGTCCGCGGCGTGCTGGACCGCTTCGATGATAAGGGGTTTGGAAGCAGACTCGGTCAAGTCGATCCGCTCAATGGTTGCCGATCGCATTGTCTTCAAGTCGCGAACTTGGACGCCTTCGTTGAGAAGTATTTCCATGCGGTCGCCATTGATTTTGACGTCCCAAGGGTCTCGCCCGTTGATCACCGATGCCACGATCTCGATGCCCTCGGTCAGCACGGCGGTCTTGCCATCGAATACCATCTCGCCGTTCCAGCGACACAGTGGCGGTTCGACCCAAGTCAGCTTCGAACCATGGCTGTCGGCTTGATCGCCATTGGCCTGACGACCCGACAATCCATCTGGTAACGCTGCGGTGGGAATACGGAACTCGCCCGCTTCGTTGATCCAAACCACATTGTCGCTCGGACGAATTTGGATGACTGGCCCCACAAAGTAGCCATCGCCGAGTTCGAACCGTGCCGGCGAAGCCGTTCCACTTCCCAAGTGCAAGACATCTTCGCCACCGCCATCGATCAATCTCAACTGTTCGCCCGTCAGTTTTGCCAACATTGGCTCACCGGCGACGTCGACCGTGTGCGTCAACTTCACATCGCCAACGACGCTTAAGTCGCCAGCGTAAATGCCTGACTCATTCATCGACAACTTCGCCGTAATCAAATTGCCGCGGATCGTCGGTCGGCGGCGAGCCACCGGGACCGTGGTGGGCGACTCGATGGTCGGCTGGACGACCAATTGCCTGATCGAGCTATTGCCCGCTTCCGCTGGTTGGGTGGATCGGTTCGCACTTCCGCTTACTGGCTCCTCATGGACGAAAAACAATTGTAATTGCTCGGTATCGGCGGCGATCGATGCCGTGTCCAAGTGAACCGAATCGTTCGCTGAAATCCAATCGGGAACTAAAGGAGGGCCAGACGTTTTAGCACCATCGGCTGGAGGGGAGTTCACGGAATTCGTCTTCATCACTGCAGGTTTTAGGACTCCTTCGATCGATCCCGCATTGAACCGTCCACCATCGGCCAACCACGTTTGCACTTCACCGTCGATCCAAAATCCGAAGTCTCCGCTCAATGGATCCGAGGTTTCGGCCGTCGTCTTGTTCGACAAGGATTGAAGCTTGAAACCGTCACTCCACTGGGCACGATTGAGCGGTAGACGGGGGTCATCAAACTGGACGATCCCAATCCCGCGCGCATCAATGGTCCCAATGGCCGTTGGCATCTTAGGATCGAATTGGTAAACGATCGCTTCGAGTCGTGCGTGAATGCCAGCCCGATGCACTTCGATCCCCTGGTTACCGTCAGCATGAATTAAACCGCGCGTCGCTTGTAAATCGATTTGTCCAGCAGCGAATCGCATGTCCAAGTTTGGGAGATCGGCAACCAACGGGGAGCCGGTTGCTTTGATACGCGTGATCCAATCGAGGGGTCCGTCACGCACCAAGGACGCATTGTTCGGATCGCGAAGGGTCAGTTCGAGCGTATCGCAATCGAAGCGATCTGCCTTCGCATTTTCGATCTCGTGTACCAAGGCGACCGAGTCTCGAAGCATCAATTGATTGATTGCAAAGTCGTACTCCAATCGGCCACCGCATTGGATACGAACCATTGCTGACGCATCGTTCACCTTTTTCATTTGGTAGCTACTGTGATTGGCTGTCGCCTGATCGTGGTTCGTTGTGTCAGCGGCAGCCCAAAGCGGTCCATTTTCCAAAGGTATCGTTAACTGGTCCAAATAGATCAGTTCCATGCGGTCGAGCAAGCCACCCTGGCCAGGCTGCATCATCGGGCGTGACGCGGCGGTTGCTAGGTGGACCGTCAAGTCACGCCCGATCATTCGAGCTTGGCCGAGCTCCATTTCGATTTTTTCGGTCGTCCAGATCTTTTGATTGTCCATTCCGACGTTGGATGTGCGGATCGACAACGCATCCTCGGGCGCCGTCGGGTCGCGACGAGTGATCGTTACGTCCCCGATCATGCGGCCGCGTTGGATCGGCGGTGCTCCGCCACTCATCACGTCGAGGGAGCCTATAAACTTCAGTTCGGCGCCTTGGCGAGCCTCCATCACGATCGGTGCGTTTGAACCGGCGTCATTGGAACCGCGGCCGATGACAACAGTCATTGGCCACAACTTCCATTGATCGGTCGTCGTTTGTTCCCAATTCTCGAACAACAGCATCCCGTCAGCGGTTTGCAACCGCTTGCACTTTCCTCGCTGCCAAGATCCTTCTGCGAACAGGTCACCGAGCGTGTCACCGAGTTGAAGCTGAGTTCTCGGAGCAAAAGCGACTCGCTCGATCTCAGGCGGCTTAAGCCACGCGACGACCACCACCTGATAGACAACCGCTATCGAGCAGAGGAAAATAAGGGCGGTCGTGTATTGCGTCAGCTTTCGAAGCATGGCTATTTGAGAACTTGTTTCCATTGATTGGTTGCACGTAGCAGCCGCTCGATCGTCTCACGCACCGCTCCTTCACCACCGGCACATCGCAGAACCCATTGCGCCGTCTCGCGGGCGTCGGTTGACGCATCACAAGGAGCGACGGCCAAGCCGACATACCGCATGACCGGAAGATCTGGCAGATCGTCACCGATGTAACAAACATTTTCCGGCTTGCAGCCGATAGCCGCCATCATCACCTTGACGGCGGGAAGTTTGTCTTCGACACCTTGTGACAAATGAGTGATCCCCAGCTCGCGAGCTCGTCGCTCAACCGCGACACTCGATCGTGCCGTCACCAAACCAAACGAAAAACCAGACCTCATCCAAACTTTGATCCCCAAGCCATCGCGAGCATGGAATTGCTTCGTTTCGATCTCGTCGCCGCTGTAGATGATCCGCCCGTCGGTTAACACTCCATCCACGTCTGATAGAACGCAGGTAATTTTCGCAGCGATAGCCGCATCGCTTTTTAGTCTGTCGAGCATATCAATCGTACTTAGGTCTTGAATTTCAAAATGGGCGGTTCGTCATGTTCGCCTAGCATTGCAGCCACGTCGGTGATATCCAATAGCCCGAGTGGTTGATTGTTTCGGTCAACGATCGGCAATTCGCTAAGATGGCGACGTGACATCGTTGCAATCGCGTCTTGCAGTAGCGTGCCGCTTAATGCGGTAATCGGTTGGCGAGTCATCCGGTCGGCAATCGGTCGATCCAAGGCAATATCGTTACGTGTTTCCAACAACCGCGCCAAGTCGCTATCGGTAAAGAGTCCGTCCAGCTTGCCCTCGGGCGTAACCAACATGACCGCACCAGTGCGGCGACCATTCTTGCTCGTTCGCACCATTGCATCACGAACGCTAACATCGCTCGGTGCGATACGACAAGCATCAAGCCTTCGCATCATCTGGTCGACGTCCGCCAATTTTTGGCCAAGCGCACCGCCTGGATGAAACTTGGCAAAGTCTTGCGGAGTAAAACGACGCAGTTGACTCGCTAGCATCGCGATCCCATCGCCAACGGCCATCATCACGGCGGTACTTGAGGTCGGTGCCAAGCCATTGGGACACGCTTCGAGGTGTTTCCCATACGGGACGACACAATCCGAGGCGGCGGCGAGTGGGTTATCGGCGGTCGCGGTGATGGCGATCAAGCCGGCCGAGTTTTCACGCAAATGGGGAGCGATACGGACGACTTCTTCGCTGCAGCCAGAATTGGAGATCGCCCAAACCAAGTCTTTTTCGCGAACGCGGCCAAGGTCCCCGTGAACGGCTTCGGAAGGATGCAAAAAATGGGCTGGCGTGCCTGTGCTAGCTAGAGTCGCGACAAGCTTTTGCCCGACAATTCCCGCTTTTCCGACACCGGTGACGACGACGCAGCCGTCACATTTTGCCGTCATTTCGGCAGCCTCCACCGCATTGCTGCTCAGCTCACCTGCCGCATGTAGGATCGCGTAGCCTTCGGTGGCAACCATTTTTCGCAGCATGCGAAGTCGCTCGATGAGCGTCTTTCCAGGTGCGGTTGTCAATGATTTGAGCGGCAATTCGCTGGGAATCGGCAGTTTTTCAGCAGCAGACACGTCGAGACCTTCCGTGGTTCTTCGTAGCTAAACAATTCAGGCAGTCGGTACAAGCCTCAAGCCTACATAAAGACCATCGCCCATCACAAGAGAACATTTGCAGAATGCCAGGTGTGAGAAGGGGCGACAAGGGAAGGCCAATTGCCAGTGTCACTGAAAAAAGCACCCGTCAGTGAATCGAAGGTTGAGATCGAGCGATCACTGCTGGATTTCCTTAGATTATGCAATCCACTCCCTTCGTTGTCGCAGCGATTAGTGTTATCTCGCGATGATCTCCGGCTGGATAGCGTTCTCGGCGAGGGAGCAAACTTGGACCAAGCCAATCGGTGGCGCTCGGAGAGCTGAGCGACATTGAGCGGAGCGAGATCAGAATGCGTACCGTAATGTCACATCGAACAGGACCGCTTTGCCTGGTTCGGTCGGTCCTGCGACCGGCGTGAAGCCTGGCTCGTTGGTGCGATTATGATAATCGGTTCGCCATGTCGAAACCTCGAATCCAGTGATGAGATCCTCGCTGATTTTGTAGTACAAGTTTGTATACAACATTTGATTCTTGGTCCTTCCCAGCAAACTGTCTTTGTCGTCGGGATCGTCGATAGAATAGCCGATGTGAGTGACTACCTTTTTATTGACGACGTAACGCAGTTCTGCCCAGCCACCGATCGAATCAATGGGAATGCGTAAACAAGGGCAAACGCCTTGACCGATACCGCCGAGCAGATTGCTAAGATTGGTGCCTTGAAAGAATTCACCCTGTAGGCTGAGTTTTTCCGTCAATGGTATTTTTGCATCAAAGTTGTAAGACCATGTTTCTAGCCTTACGTCGTCTTCAGGTCCGAGTGCAGGATTCGCAGGGTGACCTTGGCTAAAATCGAATCCAGTTTCGCCGATGTGGCCCGACATCCCCAGTGTCATCGTATGTCGGCCCGCTTGGATGTTGTCGAACGTAATCGCGGATCGGCCTTCCAAAAGTGGCCAATCGCCTGTTTCCCGGGTGACCCCAGCTGCACTAAAGCCAGTCGCCAAGTCTTGCACGATATTTTGTGCCAAAGCGCCTTGTAGAGTCCAGGTCATTCCGGCACCAATTGGGATGTATCGTTCGCCCCGAATTTGCGTCCGCCGAAAGCCGATATTACCGGCGGCCCAAGAAGCCGTAAAGTTTACCGAGTTGGGGAGCAGAGGAGAGACGACATCCC
>JGI12210J13797_10224780_pt1 | contig 10070 bp, 9 predicted proteins | sample ElkSlonscriptome_3_FD_13797 | JGI IMG/M metagenome (IMG submission 13797) | reverse complement strand
TAGGAATAATAGGTGGCCTTTCACTAGGTTTTATGCTCGCTTTGACCCTTGAAGCGGTCGAAGACCGTATCTTCTCCATCGCAGAACTCGAAGGTGAAATTTCCAGCAGAATTATTGGTATTATCCCTCATATTGCAGGCGGTAAGCGTGCCGATCTTGCAATGATCTCTCTGAATCAGAAGTTTGGTCAGGTCGCCGAATCGTTCAATGCCGTTCGGGTAATTCTGGATCATGTGAATAACAATCGCCTGAGGGAAATCCGGGACAAAGGTCACTCGCACCCAGGTGGACATGTCGTGATGTTCTGTTCCGCATCCCCAAGTGAAGGTAAAACCGTAAATGCCACCAACGTGGCCATCACCTCTGCCCGGGCCGGACAGAAAACCCTGCTGATCGACTGCGATATGCGCCGCCCCCGCTTAGCAAAAGTGTTTGCTGATGGTATTGAAGCGAAAGAGGGAGACGATGAATTCCAATACAGCTTACTTCACCATCTTGCCAAACATGGCGGAGAAAAATTTGAGGACATCATCCTTCCCGGCCCAACCGAGCACTTGGATCTTATGGCCTCACTTGCCTCCAGTGATATCAATCCTGCTGACCTCCTTGGCGGAAAAGATATTCAGAATCTAATCTCCTGGGCCCGGAAAAACTATGACCGGGTTATCATCGATACCCCCCCCATTGGTTTGATATCCGACGGTTTGGTTATCTCCGCACTTTCCGACGGTGTTGTAACGGTTTGCCGTGCGGGTCAGACCCGTCACCGGGCCCTGCGCCATGTATTGCTGCAGTTCAAAGGTGTAGGTTCTAACGTAATTGGCATTATCGTGAACGATTTCAACATGAAGAAAGCTGCGGAGCCCCTGGATGTTCATTACAAGGACTTTGCATCCGGATACGAAAAATCCGTTTATAAAGAGCAGGAAGTCAGGGAAGCAAAAGACAAAAAAGAAGCCAAAAACAAAAAAGAAGAAAAATAAAGGCAAAAGAACCCGGTTTTCAGGGAGAGCTCGGTTTAAGTGATTTTTGCTCTATTTACCTCTATCTCCTGGTCGATTAGCGGGTTTGCGTCCTCAAGAATTTCCAGAGCCTTCGGGGCTGGACCGGCAAACCTGCTTCGGCTCAGCCTCGCCTCTATAATTTTGCTGCTCCTTTGTCTGGCGGGTTCCTACCCTTTATGGACGACAGGAGCCATATGGTACATCGTAGCCGGACTCCTTCACCTTACCCTTGGAGATATCGCTCTATTTGCGGCATTTCGTCGTTTAGGGCCGCGCCTTGGGGTTTTAATGGTGGGAAGCTTGGCCCCGCCAACGGCTTTACTTGCAGAAGGATGTATTCTGGGAACCACTCTTACGGGTTCCCAGCTCCTGTGTGGAGCAGCGGTTTTGGTGTTGGTCGCCACCGCAGTCGCTCCCCGGGAACGACAACATTTATCGGCCCACGAACTTTGCCTGGGCCTACTGTTCGGAGCTGTCGCCGCAGTCGGCCAGGGATTGGGAACCACCCTGCAACGCGTTGGCAATGTGCAAATGACAGATCCTATTTCCCAACCCTGGACCGTTACATTTCTTCGAGTCAGCGCCGGTGCTCTGGGAGTTGGAATTTGGATGCTTTTCCTTCACCTCAACCGAAAAAAACCTTTTAAAAAGCCCACGGAATTATTCCCCCATCAAAAAATTAAAGGGAATCCCGCGTTTTGGCTGATCCTCTCCACTCTCCTTGGCCCCCTTCTGGGGATGTATTGTCTAAGTGCCGCATTGGAAAGCACTCCCGCCGCTTTGGTTCAGGCTGTGATTACCACGATGCCCGTGTTCATGATCCCGGTCGCATGGATTCTGGATGGAAACGCCCCAAGTCTCCGCTCGATTTTTTCCGGATCCGCTGCAGTGGGTCTTACGGCTTTGCTGATGTTTCTTTAAGCATCCCTTCTCCGTAAGGAAGACATCCTTCAAGGATTTGAATTGCTCCTTTTCATAGTGCCCGTTATGATACGACCCATATGACAACTCCCACTACACGTTACAAAAGAATTTTACTGAAGTTGAGTGGAGAAACTCTCCTCAATGCCGAAACGCATATGAATCTGGATGCGGATGTAATACGAAAGGTAGCCTTACAAATTCAAGCCGTTCGCGACCGGGGGGTGGAAATAGCACTGGTGGTTGGGGGCGGTAATATTTATAGAGGGCTCTCGGGAGAGAAGCATGGGATCAGCCGCTCTCAAGGAGACTATATGGGAATGCTCGCCACCTGCATTAACTCCTTAGCCCTCCAGGCAAGTCTGGAACAAATTGGAGTGGAGACCCGGGTGATGTCCGCCATCACCATGCCAAGGGTTGCAGAACCCTTCATCCTGCGTCGGGCAACCCGCCATCTGAGCAAAGGCCGTGTGGTCATATTTGCTGCCGGAACCGGAAATCCGTTTTTTACGACCGACAGTGCGGCCGCCCTCCGCGCATCTGAAATTGGAGCGGATTGCTTAATGAAGGGGACCAAAGTAGACGGGGTTTACGACAAGGACCCTGTGCAATATCCCGATGCCATTCGCTTTGAGAATCTCACCTACCAAGATGCCATTTCCAAACAGTTGAAAGTTATGGATACCGCCGCATTTTCGTTATGTCAGGAAAATCATGTTCCGATAGTGGTATTTGACTTTTTTAAACCCGACGAATTAAAACGGGTCATTAATGGCGAAAATGTCGGCACCCGGATTCAGGAATAACCCCCAGGAATAACCCCCAGGAGAAACACGATGGATGATTTAGATATGATCACTCTGGAAGCAGAGGAAAAGATGCAGAAAGCGTTGGAATTCCTTAAAGAGGAATTATCCGGTCTCAACACCGGCAAAGCCAGCCCCGCCATGGTCGATAAAATCACCGTGGATTATTATGGATCCCCTACCCGTATTCAGCAGCTGGGAAATATATCCATTCCAGAGCCGCGGATGCTGGTGATCACGCCATTTGACCCATCATGCCTGGACGAAATCACCAAAGCCATCCTCGCTGCCAATATTGGGGTCACCCCTATGAATGACGGCCGGATCATCCGAATTCCTGTACCGGAACTCAGTGAGGAACGGCGCAAAGAAATGGTTAAAATTGCCGGTCGGAATGCGGAAGAGCAGCGGATCGCTATTCGGAATATCCGTCGGGACGCAAACGATACCGTAAAGGGCTTGGAAAAGTCTGGGGATATCACTGAAGATGACCGCGATCTCAGTCTGGCAGAGGTACAAAAATTAACCGATAAGTACGTAAAGGAAATCGACGAAGCCCTCTCCACCAAAGAAAAAGATATTTTAGCGGATTAACTTTCACCTGAGTAGATCCTTGATTTTCTCCTAAATATCTAAATAATAATAGGATATGGGTAAAAATTCATCAGGCTTCACCCTAGTTGAGATCATGATTGTCATTATGATCATCGGCTTGCTTGCGTCCCTGAGTTACCCTTCCTATAAAAATTCAAGAGATAAAGCTCAGCGAACCGTTTGCATAAATAATCTTAGGGTCCTGCAATATGCCGCCGATCAATATTTATTAAACGACCCCGAGAGTACAGAAATTCCACCCGGAGCGTTAGACGAGTATTACTCCAGAGAGGATACACCGGAGTGCCCTTCGGGAGGGACGTACTCCTTAATCATTACAAACGGAAACGCTCAAGCCTATTGCGACTTTGGGTTCGGGCACGAACTTTAAGTCCTTTGTTTTTTCAATTACCAAGAGAATCCTCTTCCATGAGCATCCTCTGGGGATTCCCTTAATGACCGATTCTCTTAACCAACGACTCATCCAGAGTTACACGTCCCAGCCCTCCACTCTCCCAAAGACTCTGCGGGAACGTTTACCCACGATCTGGGGAAAGCAGGATGTAGTGCTTTATGCCATGGCGGATTTGGACGCCGCGCACAACCTGCAGGAGCAATGGGTACTCCTGGGATCCGATGACCTTTGTCTACTCCAAATATCCGGGGACTCAGAGGCAGAGGCTATTCAAAAAATCCCCCGTTCTTCAATTGACAAGGTGCGTGAAACTGCGGATCTCAGTGGCTATCGTTGGGAAATCCTTTCAAAGGATCCAAACGCCGCACCTCTGGCAAAACTTCATTTCAGCCGCCGGCAACAAGCCTGTATGGAAAACATCCGCCTACTGTTGCAGGCCGAAAACACCCCGGAAGTAGACCCTGAACTTGCCGACCGCTCGTACGCAGACGCCCTCTCCGAACCCATCCGAAATGCCCAAGCCGCCATCCGCGGAGACCAGTTGACCGTCATCTGGCGCTTGCTCTCTTACCTCAAGCCTTACAAAAAAGATCTCTGGCTGGGGGGAATCGCCGCCGTGCTGTTGACCGCACTCAGCCTGGTTCCTCCACGAGTGTCCGGGTTACTTATTGACGGGATTAGCAAAGGCACATCCTCTACATCTTTACAAATGTACATTGCAGTTCTGGGAGCCTCCTACCTCCTCCATACATTTTTTGTCTGGCTGCGCCTAAGCCGTATGGCCTATATGGGTGAGCGGGTGGCTCATGATATCCGCACTCAAGTCTACGCCCATTTACAAACCCTCAGTCTGCGTTTCTTCACACGAAAACAAACCGGATCCATTATCTCACGCTGTTCGTCTGATACAGACCGACTCTGGGACTTCATCGCCTTCGGGGTTATCGAAGTGGCCCTTTCCACCCTCATGCTTTTCGGCCTCGGTACGGTTCTGCTATTGTTGGACTGGAGGTTGGGCCTTCTGTTAACCATTCCCGTTCCGTTTATCCTTTTCTCTTTTGTCATGCACGGACGAAAGATGCAGCATATCTTTCTCAAAGCCTTCCGCAAATGGTCCGACCTCACCTCCGTCCTCTCCGGAACCATTCCGGGAATCCGGGTGGTAAAAGCGTTCCATCAGGAAGACCGGGAAACCAAACGCTTTTTAAACTGCAACGATGACTGTCTGCACACGTTCACTCTCGTGCATAAAGTATGGACCCGTTTCTGGCCTTCTCTCACCTTCAGCTTTCACGCCATTACTCTTGCTGTTTATATTTTCGCCCTCCCCCGCCTGACGGGCCAGAGCGAACCCGCTATCAGCACCGGCACCTTTGTCACCTTCCTTCTCTATGCCGGTATGTTTATGCAACCCCTGCAAACCATCGGTCAAATGACCCGAATGATGAATCGGGCGGTGAGCTCTGCCCACCGGATTTTCGAAATTCTGGATACGGAACCCCATATTCCGGAAACCGTAGATCAAATAACCATCCCCCGACTGGATGGAAAGATCCAACTCGAAAATGTCCGTTTCTCTTACGACGGGGTTCGCCAGGTTCTCCAGGACATTTCCCTCGAATTGCAACCCGGCGAAATGGTCGGCCTCGTCGGACCTTCCGGCGCCGGAAAAAGCACCCTTATCCAATTAATGGTTCGTTTTTATGATCCCACGGCCGGACGTATTCTCATAGACGGACATGACTTGCGGGAACTGGATATCGGGAGCTACCGAACCCAGGTGGGGATGGTATTACAGGATCCTTACCTCTTCCACGGCTCTATTCGCGAAAATATCGCCTACGGACTTGAAGATGCCGATCCCGCCGCCATCATCGAAGCCGCCCGGGCCGCCCATGCTCATGAATTTATTTGTAAAATGCCGCAGGCCTATGAAACCATTATCGGCGAACGGGGACAGACACTTTCCGGAGGAGAGCGTCAGCGAATTTCCATCGCCCGTGCGATCCTGCATAATCCCCGAATCCTCATCCTCGATGAAGCCACCTCCAACGTAGACACCGAAACCGAACGTAATATCCAGGAGGCCCTTGATCAGTTAGTGAAAGGCCGTACCGTGATCGCGATCGCTCACCGCCTTTCCACCCTCCGCCGGGCAAATCGTTTGCTGGTCCTAAAAGACGGAAAATTGGTGGAAAGCGGAACCCACGAAGAACTCCTTCAAAAAGAAGGCGGTGTGTTTAGAGGGCTTTACGAAATGCAACAAGAACTCCATCAAAATTTTGTGGTGTAATCATGCCGGTTCCCTCCCTCCTTCTCCTCCCCGACGGGCGTCTGGCCTTACAAACAGAAAAAGGCCCCGAAGCAATCCACATCACGCCCTGCTTTCCCTGGACCGCCCCCCTTCAATATCTGTCGCTCCGCAATTCAGAAGGAGAAGAACTCTATTTTCTCAAAAACCCGGACGACCTCGATGCCTCCTCGCAAGAGATCCTGAAAGCGGAGATGTCCCGTAGCACCGGAACTTTTCTCATCGAATCCATCCCGTCTCTCCGCAAAGAAATTGAACTGCGCTGCTGGGAAGTGATTACCACCCGCGGACCGCGGAGCTTTCAAACCGAACTGGACGAATGGCCACGAGAACTGCCTGACGGCTCTTTTTTGGTTGAGGATTTGTTCGGAGATCTGTATAAAGTTCCCGCTTTGAAAAACCTCGACCCTGCGAGCCAAAAACGTTTTTGGCCCCTGGTAGGCTAACCTTCTTATGTATTTCGACTCCCACTTTCATCTCGATCACTTTGCGTTAAAAGAAAGGATTCCGGAAATGCTGGAAAACGCCACATCCGCCGACGTTTCCAGAATGCTCGCCATTGGAGGCAGTGACTCGGCAAACCAACTCGCCTTCGATACGGCAAGCCGTTATCCCGGTCACATCTGGAGCAGTGCCGGGTATGACCGGGACCTCGCTCCGGGTTGGCAGGGGGACACATCCACCCTGCGTACGCTTTTGACACAAGACCGCGTGGTGGCCGTAGGAGAGTGCGGCATCGACTACTTTCATAACACCGGCACACCCGAAGAGCAAAAACGACTGTTCGGAGCCATGCTCGACCTCGCCTGCGAATACCGGAAACCCGTGGTGGTTCATAGCCGTGAAGCGGATGCGGACACCTTGGAGATGTTACGCACATTCAACCGCAACTGGCCGGAAACAGATCGATGCGGAGCCGTACTTCATTGCTTCACCGGATCATTGGATTTTGCTGAAACGTTACTTGATCTCAATGTAATGATCAGCTTCAGCGGTATAGTGAGCTTCAGGAATGCTTCCGATTTACGACAGGTAGCTTCGAAAATTCCCGCAGACCGGCTTCTCATCGAAACCGACAGCCCCTACCTGGCACCCGTCCCTCACCGGGGCAAAGGCAATGAACCCGCATTTGTTCCCCATGTCGCAAAAGTGGTGGCTGACGCCCGGGGAACGACTCCCGAGGAAATCGGCGCGTTGACATCACGAAATGCCTGTGCATTTTTTAAGATCCCCCTTGCAAAATGATCTGCCGCTTCGCCCATCAACACCCCCTGCTTCCCAAAAGTTTCACACTTTTGCTCGGAGCCGGGTTTGTATTGTTGGTCTTTCAATGGGAATTCCTCCAAATGGGCATGTGGATGACGATGTTTCGCACCTACACCGCAGAAACGACTCTACAGCAAGCTGTCGCTGACACCTTTAGCGGAGAGAAACCCTGCGATATGTGCACGAAACTTGTTCGAAGCCAGACCCAAACGGATTCGGAAGATGTTGTAACGAGCCCTTCCTCGTTCCCTCCCGACCTCACGGCTCCGGAATCTTTTATCGTCAGGTCTCCACGACTCGATATCTATCAAAGCCCCTCCGGCTCAAGACCTTCCCGAACAACTTTACGGCCAGCCCCCCCCTCCCCTCCGCCTCGATTTTTCTTAAGTTAAACTTCCCTGCCACCTTTGGTGCGCACACTTTTCACCCAACTTTAAGAAAAATATTATGTATCGACTTTTCATCGTCGGTGCGGCTACCGTGGTGTCGGCCGTATCCGCTCAACCTCTTGAGACCCACACCCTCGCACCAATGAAGGTGCAGAACCGAGCTTTGCCCGAAACCGAACTCTCAACCACCCTCTCCCTGGCCCAACAAGATCAGGAATTGGGGGAACCTCTTTCCACTCTTCCCGGTGTTGCCCTTCGGTACCTGGGTGCGGAAGCGGGGGAACCCGTACTCCGCGGCCTGGGCTGGGAACGGGTCATTACGCAGTACAACGGACTTGACCTCTACGGAGCCTGCCCGTCCCGCATGGATCCTCCCATCAGCCTATTCAACGCCGCCAGCTTAAAAAGCGTACTCGTTGAACTGGGGCCCCCGTCGGTCATCTATGGCCCACTTGCAACGGGAGGGAGAATTCTGCTCTCCGATGAGCTTACGTTCTCCGAATCCGGAGAGAAAACCTACGCCGGGTCCGCCTCCGGCACCCTCGGGTCAAACGGAAAAAACCGTGCAGGCATAGTTACCGCCGGCGGTGCCAATAAAAACCAAGCCTGGCAGGTGCATGTAGGCGCAGAGAAAGCGGAGGACTATTTCTCCGGCAACGGAACCCGGGTACCCGCACATGGGGAATCGCAAGACGCTTCCGCGCAATTCAAAACCCAATGGAGTGAAGAATGGATTCTGGACCTCAATACACGGTGGATCTACGACAAGGATATTGAATATCTCTCGCTCCCCATGGATACCCGACACTCCAAGACCAATCTCTATAACGGAAAAATACAATGGGTCCCCGCTGCAGAAAACCTCAAGGAACTTTCCTTTCGTGCAGGTGCAGGCACTGTCGATCACCTCATGGACAATCGGGATAAAGCGAACCGCATGATGATGCAGGCCTCTACTCCTTCCACTTCAGACAGCTACAACGCCGGACTTCTCGCACGTTGGAATCTTCAAGGAGGAGAACTCCGTTCCGGAATCGATGCTTCCACTCTCAAACGAAATGCCTTGCGTACCCGGAAAATCACCTCCACCGGTATGACCTTTCAAGATCCAATCTGGCCGGATGTGACCCGTGAACAAGCAGGTATTTTCGGCGAATGGGAAGGAGACATCTCCGACCACCTGACCCTGCGCGCCGGAGCGAGACTGGATCAGGTGCGCAGCGACGCTGGAAAGGCCGGGGCAATGATAATGCCGGGACCCGGCTACGGAAAAACCACCGTCAACGATGCGTGGCAAACTGTCGGAGGCTCCACCACCGACAATCCGGATCAGGAAGACACCCTGGTTTCGGGAAATGTAGTACTTTCCACAAGTCTTTGTGAAAACTGGATCGGACAAATCGGTCTCGGCCGAACAGAGGCCGCTCCAAACCTCACGCAGCGCTATCTATCCTTCGGTCCCATCCCCGGCGGATATGGAATAGGAACGCCTTCCCTCAAACCGGAGACCAAATATGAGATCGAACTTCGTACGGAAGGACAGATGGGCCAACACCAAGTCGGTCTTGCAGCTTTTGCGGCCCGGATCAATGACTATTTACTCCCGACCACGCTCATAACTCTTGATGTAAACGGAGACGGAGTCGAAGACCGGATTAAAGGAACCGTAAATCAGGATGCGGAAATGTGGGGGCTTGAAGCTGCCGCACACCTCAACTTTAATCAGGGGATATCCAGCCCACTCAGTCTCAGTTGGGTTCGTGGGCAAACCACCGAAGGGAACGATTTGCCGGAAATTCCCCCGCTAAATATCCTCGCCGCTCTTCGCTGGGAAGGGACTCAAGCCGAAAAGCCTTATGCCGAATTCGGTCTGCGCTTTGCCTACCGGCAGGATCATATTGATCCGGCATTTGGTGAAAACGAAACGCCATCCTTCACGGTATTCCACCTACGCGGTGGGGTGGAAGTTCTTCAGGGATGGCGTATCGAAGTCGGAATCGAAAACCTCTTCAACCGGGAATACCATGAGCATCTCACACGCGAGGTACTCCTGCCGACCGGCGATCTGGCAGCTGGCGACGAAGTTCCCTCCCCGGGACGGAGCTTCATCCTAAGCACCCGATTCAACTGGTGAAGTAGGCGAAAAAACGAACGTTGAACCTACAACGCTCAACATCGTATGATAAATAGGATGTTGAAGGAGTGTTCAACGTTCGAAACCTTTTCTAAAATCAAGGTTTGATTTTCCAAATCAAGCCCGTATGAACATCCTTCCTCGGTCGGAGCGTGGCTCAGCCTGGTAGAGCACTTGCCTGGGGGGCAAGGGGTCGCAGGTTCGAATCCTGTCGCTCCGACCATTTTTTT
>JGI12210J13797_10163947_pt1 | contig 10070 bp, 7 predicted proteins | sample ElkSlonscriptome_3_FD_13797 | JGI IMG/M metagenome (IMG submission 13797) | reverse complement strand
GGATCGGGCCGTCCGGGATGCCGAGCCCCACGACCTCGACCGCCCCGCTCATCACGGCGCCGGGACCCTGGAGCAAGCCCGACTTGAGGTGGGCGAAGGTCGCGGTGTGGTCGGCCTCGACGCAGATCCCGTGAACCGCGCCGGTGTCGGCGTCGATCCCCGACGGAAAATCGAGCGCGAAGACGGGGATGGGATGGGCGACCACACGCGAGATGAGGGTGCGGTGCAGCCCCTCGATGGGTCGCGTGAGCCCCGTGCCGAACAAGGCGTCGACCACCACCGTCGCCCGCATCAGGCCCGCGTCGAGGGGCCCGAGGTCGTCGTCGGTGGCGACGAAGGTAATGTCCTCCCCGAGGCCGAGGTAGGCCTCGAGATTGACGGCGGCGTCGCCAGCGAAGCGATCGGGGGGGCCTACCGCAACCACCGTCACCCGGCGGCCGGCGGCCCTGAGGTGGCGCGCGACGACGAAGCCATCGCCGCCATTGTTACCCCGCCCGCAGACGACCAGAACCTCGCCCTCGGGGTAGAGGCGCAGCAAGATCTCTGCGGCGCCGCGGCCGGCGTTCTCCATCAAGAGGAGGCTCGGAACGCCTCGCTGCTCGATGGCCACGCGGTCGTAGTCGCGGATCTGGGCTCGAGACAAGACCGGGAGCATGGCCCACGGTAGCCTGATCCGACTCAGCGGGGCCAAGTGGCGTCGGTCGGCTGGCCCTCGAGGACCACGACCGCGGCGGCGACGCCTGCGTCGTGCGTGAGCGAAAGGTGAACGTGTTGTACGCCCATGCGCTCGCAGAGCTCGGCCGCCCGCCCGACGAGATCGAAGCGCGGAGGGCGCTTGCCGCCTCCCATCACCCGGGCCTCGTGCCAGCCCACGCCCCGAGCTCCCGCCATCGCCTTCGCGAGGGCCTCCTTGGCCGCGAAGCGGCCCGCGACGGCGACCGCACGGTCGCGACGCGCCTCGATGAAGGGCCACTCCTCGGGGCTCACGATCCGCTCGGCAAACCTATCACCCCAGCGCGTCAGCACCTTCTCCATCCGCGTCACAGCGCAGACGTCGATGCCCAATCCGAGGATCACAGAGGCTTCATCAACGGAGTGCGACGCCGCGGTCGATGGCTTTGCGAAAGCCCCGCACCGCTCCGGACATGCCGTGGATGACGGCATCGGAGATGACGGCGTGGCCGATGTTGACCTCGACCAGCTCCGGAATCGCGGCCACCGCGGCGACGTTGTGTCGGGTCAGACCATGACCGGCCGCTACCTGGAGCCCGAGCGCGTGGGCGCGGGCGGCGGCGTCGGCCAGGCGCTGGAGCTGGGCCGGCGAAGGCTCGTGGGCGTAGTCGCCGGTGTGAAGCTCGATCTGCGCAACGCCGAGCTCGCGACAGGCTTCGACGTCGGCGAGCTCGGGGGCGATGAAGAGGCTGGTCTTGAACCCCTGCTCACGTGCCATGGCGAGGGCTGCCTTGATGGGACCGGCCTGACCCTTCACGTCGAGGCCCCCCTCGGTCGTGCGCTCCTCGCGACGTTCGGGGACGAGGGTGATGACCTCGGGCTTGGTCTTGGCCGCGATCGCGATCATCTCGTCGGTCGCCGCCATCTCGAGGTTGAGCACCGTCACGAGGCTGAGGCGCAGCCGCTCGATGTCCTCGTCCCGGATGTGACGACGGTCCTCGCGGAGATGGGCTGTGATCCCGTCTGCGCCCGCATGCTCGCACACCTGGGCCGCGAAGACCGGATCGGGGTAGGGCGTGCCGCGGGCGTTTCGCACCGTGGCCACGTGATCGACGTTGATGTGCAACCGAACCGCCATGCGTGTCCCTTGCCTTTCACATGGGTTTGGGGACTCGGGAAGGTAAAAGCAACTTGTCGTCCGTCACAGGGCCGCTTCTGTCGCCCACGCTGGGCAAATCCCGCTCCGAGCGGTGGTCCGCGATGTCGTGAAGGCCGCAGAACAGCGGGACGCCGTCCTATTTCAAGTCCAACACGAGAGATCCGGGATGGGTGAACGAGGATCCATGCCGGCGCCAACCGCATGACCAGAGATCAGGAGTTTAGGCCCGCCCGTCATCCCTCCTGTGTATGGTACGACTCGTGCCTACATGTAGGATGTGGGTTGGGTAGAAGGTTCAAGCAGTCTGGCGACGATCGACATCGCGATCATCGTCGGCTTCCTCGTGTTGGTCACCGGGATAGGCATCGCGCTCAGCAAGCGGGCCGCGGGGGGTCTCGACGACTACTTCCTCGGCGGCAACAAGATCCCTTGGTGGATCCTGGGCGCCTCCACCGCGACGTCGAACTTCGACATGAGCGGCACGATGATCATCGTCGCCGTCATCTTCGCGCTCGGATTCGAGGGCTTCTTCGTCGAGATGCGCGGCGGGGTCGGGCTCTGCCTGGCCTTTCTGATGGTCTTCCTCGGCAAGTGGCTCCGCCGCAGCGAGGTCATGACCTCGGCCGAGTGGATGAAGGTCCGCTTCGGGACCGATCGACAGGGCCGCACGGCGCACCTGTTGAGCGCGGTCGCCAACATCGTCCTGTCGCTCGGGATGATCATCTACTTCGCCAAAGGGGCGGGGAAGTTCCTCACCCACTTCATCCCGCTGCCGGAGCTCTGGTGCACGGCGCTGATGGTCGGCATCGGCCTGGCCTACACCCTCATGAGCGGTCTCTACGGCGTGGTCTTCACGGACCTCGTACAGATGATCCTGCTCGTCTTCACCGCCATCTACGTCTCGGTCGAAGCCTTTGCGCTGCGGCCCGAGGTCGTGCTGCCGGAGGGCTTCCTCGAGATCGACTTCGTCATCGAGCAGGGCAAGGGCGCCTCGCTCCTCGCCAAGGACCCGGCGGGGTGGAGCTCGATCTTCCAGATGTTTGGTCTATGCGTGGTGATGTGGCTGTTCAAGGTCACCCTCGAAGGCGCGGGCGGCGTCGGGGGCTACACCGACCAGCGCTTCTTCGCCGCGCGGAGCGAGCGTGAGGCGAGCCTGCTCACCTTCGAGTCGATCATCCTGTCGATCTTCCGTTGGACCATGGTCGCCGGCCTCGTGGTCATGGGCTACCACCTCGTCCAGACCGGCGCCGAGGGCGCGGCGGCCATCAAGGAGGACGCCGAGCAAGTCCTGCCCATCGTGCTCTCCAAGATGCTGCCTGCGGGGGTGCGCGGCCTCGTCGTCGCCGGCCTCATCGCCGCGGCCATGTCGACGTTCGACTCCACCCTGAACGCGGGCGCCTCGTACATCGTGAAGGACGTCTACGAGAGCTACATCCGGCCTGAAGCCACCCAGAAGCAGCTGATGAACGTCTCCCGATGGGCCACCGTCGGGCTCTGCGTCGCAGGCATCGGTCTCGCCGCCGTCGTGCCCAACATCAACACGATCTGGGGCCTCATCACGATGGGCCTCGGCGCGGGTCTCGCGGTGCCTCTCTTCCTCCGCTGGTACTGGCCGCGCTTCACCGGCTACGGCTTCGCGGCCGGCACCGCCGGCGGACTCGTGGCGGGTATTTCGTTCAACACCTTGCTCCAGGTGCCGCTCTACATCTCTTTCCCCGCCACCGTGGCCCTAGCGCTCGCGTGCAGCGTGGTCGTGACCTACGTGACCCCCGCGGCCTCGGAAGAGGTCCTCGTCGAGTTTTGGCGGCGGATTCGGCCCTGGGGCTTCTGGAGCGCCATCGCCGGCAAGGCCGAGGCGGGAGGCGTGGTGGACGCCGCCGAGCTGGCCACCCGCAAGAAGGAGCGTCGGCAGGACTACACGGCCCTCGCCTTCGCCATCCCCTTCCAGATCTGCGTGCTGCTCGGCGCCATGTCCTTCATCTTCCACGCATGGGAGCAGCTGGCCGTTTTCGGCGGGATCAGCCTCCTCACGGGAATGGGCCTCTACCGCTTCTGGTTCAAGGCTCTGCCCACCTCCTCGCCCGAGGCCACGGACCTCGAGGACGAGTTGGCTCTTCCCGAGCCGGCCGAGTAGATACGCAGTCCCCATCGGAGAACCCTCATGTTGTTGAACCGCGACGACCGCGAGCGCCAGCTCATCGCCTCCATCCAGTCTCTCCTCACGCGTCAGCGCCGCGCGGTCGTTACCCTCGGGGGCGAGTCGGGGACCGGCAAGAGCAGTCTCGCGCGGGCGGTGGCGGAGGCCTTCCCACAGGAGACCTTCGTCCTCGCGCTCGACGACTACTTCCGGCTCCCACCGCGCCAGAACCACACGCGTCGCATGGCCGACCCCGAGTGGGTCGGGCTCGGTGAGGTCGACCTCGACCGGCTCCAGCTTCACGTCGACGCTTTCCTCGCGGGCGCCACCGAGTTGACCATCCCGCAGCTCGACCGCGCGGCGGATTGCTTTCACCAGATAGAGGTCGGGCTCGCGGCCATCCGCATCCTCGTGGTCGAGGGCACCTACGCCACGAGGCTCGGGGGGATCGATCTGCGGGTCTTCCTCGACGGCGACCCCGGCACCACCGAGCTCGCCCGTCGCGAGCGCGGCCGCGACGTCTTCGACGACGCGACCGCTCGGGCCCTCGAGGTCGAGCACCGGCTGCTACGCCTGGAGCGCGAGCGGGCTCAGCTCGTCTTGCGCCAGCGCTGAGCTACTCGACCAACGCGTAGGGCGGCGGCTCCGAAGAGACGCAGAAGGGCACCCGGCCACTACGGAGCGAGGGGCTCGAGGTCGGCGGTCGCCAGGATCTCGGCGGCGGCGCTCCAGGCTTGCCCGGTGGTTCCACCGGGGGCGCCATCGACGGCGTCGAGGTACTCGGGGTAGCCATGGGCGCGATTGGCGGCGGCGATACCTTCGGCCCACCGCATTCGGGCCAGCTCGGCCCCGCGCCGTCGCGCCGCCATCGCCCAGAAGCCCGTGACCAGCGGCCAAAGGCCGCCGTTGTGGTACCGACCCGGACGATTGCGCAGGTGCTCGGCCGCGGCGTGCTCCAGGGATGCGTAGCGTGGGTCGTCTTCCTCGATGGGCGGGTCGAACGCGGGAACCAGGCCGTGCTTCGTCAGGGCGTCGGCGCGCAGGAAGGCCCGCTCTCGCGCCTGGGCTGGCCCCACCTCGAGCCAGGTGCAAAGGGCGGTGCCGAAGGCGTCGAAGACCGTCTCCCGCACGCCGGCGTGGAAGCCGGCGAGGAACCCATCGTCGGTGGCGAAGGCGTTGCCGATGCGCTCGGCGAGGAACGTTGGGCCGCGGCGCAGCGGGATGCGCCAGTCCTGGCGGCGGCAGGCGGCGTGGAGCTCGCGGCTCGCCCAGAGGCGCAGGGCCTGGTCGTAGAGCAAGAAGCCGCTGAGTGCGTACTCGTCGGCCCAGTCCCCGGACTGGGGCACGTAGATGAGGCCCGCGTCGTTGTGCTCCCAGGCGCGGAGAACCCGCTCGCAATCGACCAGGGCCTCATGCTGCTCGGCGAGCCATGCGTCGTCCACGAGGCGCCCGTAGAGGCAAGCTCCGAGGACCCACCAGATGGTCGCGTCGACGCGACCCGCGGTGCCGCCGTAGCTCACCGTCCCCTCGGACGAGACGTTGCTGGGGATCTGCCCCACCGGGCCCTGGTGCCGGGCCAGGGTCTCGAGGCTCGCGCGGGTGGCCTGGAGCAAGTCGGCCTCGCCGCTCACGAGCGCGGCGAGACCGCACACCATGGCGTCGCGACCCCAGACGCGCCGGTAGTTGGTGCGCGCCTCGGTCGAGGCCACGAAGCCGTCTTCGGTGACGCATGCCCGGAGGGCGTCGACCGCGCTCAACCGTCCAGGTCCGCCTGGCTACTCTGCACCAGGAGGTCCTGGATCCGCTTGACCAGCTTGGCCGGGTCCTCGATGACGCCTTCGCTGAGCATCGCCTGGTCGTAGAGCATCTCCGCGTACATGTTGATGCGAGGCGAGCCCTTCTTCTTGTCGACCAGCGCCTGGAGGTTCTGCACGAAAGGGTGGTTGGGGTTGATCTCGAGGATGCGCGAGCGCTCCTGGGCCTGCTCGTCGAGCATGCGCATGATGCGCTCCATGTTGGCGCCGGGGTCGCCATCCTTGGCGACGAGGCAGCTCGCGGTGTCGGTGAGACGCGAGCTGACGCGTACCTCGGTCACCTTGTCGCCGAGGGCGCTGCGCACCGCGGCCACGGTCTGCCCGAGCGCGTTCTTCTTCTCTTCGAAGTCGTCGCCCTCCTCTAGGTCGAGGTCGCCGTGGACCACGCTCGTGAGCGGAAGCTCCTCGAAGGTCGGCAGGGTCTTGACCACCCACTCGTCGATGGGATCGGTCAACAGAAGGACGTCGATCTCCTTCTTGCGGAAGACCTCGAGGTGGGGGCTCTGCTCGAGCTGCTCCCGGGCCTGGCCGGTCATGTAGTAGATGGCCTTCTGGTCATCCTTCTTGCTTGCGACGTAGTCCTTCAGGCTCACCAGGGTGCCGGGCTCGCTGCGCAGGGTCTCGAACCGGCACAGCTCGGCCAGCGTGTCCTTCTGCTTGAAGTCGATGGTCATGCCCTCCTTCAGCACCTGGCCGAAGGCGCGGTAGATCTCGAGATACCGCTCGGGGTCGTCCTCGCTGATCCGGGTCAGCTCCTTGAGCACCTGCTTGGTGAGCTGACTCTCGATGGTCTTGATGGTGCGGTTCTCCTGCAGGGTCTCGCGCGAGACGTTGAGCTGGAGATCCTCGGAGTCGACCACGCCGCGCACAAAGCGGAGGTAGACCGGCAGCAGCTTGTCGTTGTTCTCCTGGATGAGGACCCGCTTGGCGTAGAGGCGCAGGCCTTCGCGGTCCTTGTTCATCATGAAGAGGTCGGCGGGGGCGCGCTCGGGCACGTAGAGCAGGGCCGAGAACTGGACCGGAGCGTCGACGCTGTAGTGGACGGTGGCGAGCGGCTCGTCGCCCACGCGTCCCTGCGTGACGTGTTTGAAGAAGGCGGCGTGATCCTCTTCGGAGACCTGGCCCTTGGGCTTGCGCCACACGGCCGAGCTCTGGTTGGCGACCTCGCCGTCCACCTCGATCGGGAACATGACGAAGTCGGAGTACTTCTTGATGATCCCCTCGATGCGCCACTTCTTGGCGAACTCGGTCGCGTCGGGCTTGAGGTGGATGGTGATGCGGGTGCCGGGGGTCTTACGCTCGCCCTCGAGCACGCTGAACGAGCCCTCGCCCGAGGAGCGCCACAGGATGGGCTGGCTGTCCTTGCGCACCGAGAGGGTCTCCACGTCGACGCGGCTGGCGACCATGAAGACAGCGTAGAAGCCGACGCCGAACTGACCGATGAGGTCGAGCGCGCCGTCCTTGTCCTTGCTCTTGGTGAGCGCTTCGAAGCGCTTGGCGAACTCGCCCGTGCCGCTGCGGGCGATCGTGCCGAGGTTCTCCACGACCTCGTCGCGGGTCATGCCCACGCCGTTGTCCTCGATGACGAGGACGTTCTTCTCCTCGTCGAGCTCGATGCGGATGGCGGGCTCGGCCTCGGCCTCGACGACGGCATCCTTCTCGCTGAGACGCAGGTATCGGGCCTTGTCGAGCGCGTCCGATGCGTTGGAGATGAGCTCTCGTAGGAAGACTTCGGTGTTGGTGTAGAGCGAGTTGATGACGAGGGCGAGGACACGCTGGACCTCGGCCTTGAACTCGAACTCGGTGTCGCTGGGGGCGTTCACGGCTCCTCCTTCGTTGTCGCGCGAAACGTCGAGCTTCGCGAACATAGAGCCGTTGGCGGAGGTTGCAACCCGTACGGGATTGCTCAGGGCCGGTCAGGGCTCGATTTCTTGGGCCGCATCCAGGGTGAGGCCCCTCACAAGGCTACCCCAGTGGGCGCGGGCGCGGGTGGGATCATCGTCGGACTGGGTGAGGCCCACCCCCATGAGCACCGCCATGGCCGTCACGCCGATGCCGATGCCGACGGCCATGTTGGCGCTGTTCGAGAGGGTCGGGGCCCGTCGGGAGGCCGGCGTGAGGGCGGCGACCGGGCGGGAGGGGACGCGCCGCTCGACGGTGACCTCCTCGTCGGGCGGGGGAGGGACCACCCGCCTGGTGGTCATCTCGTCTTCATCCCGCAGCGGCGCCATCCGCACCGTCTGCGCCGCGTCGAGCGAGATGCGCTGGGTCGAGCCGACCCCAGGGTCGGGCGTCTCCACCGGGGGCTGGGATGCCGGCATGGTCTCGGTGTTCTCCGGTATCGGCGTCCGCGCGTCCTCGATGCGGACGCGGTCGCCGCTCTGCAGCAGCTCGGCCCCCACGCGGTCCCCGCTCTGGAGAAGACCCGCCACGGCGAGGGAGATGGGGTGCCCCTGGCGCTGGAGCCAGCCCACCAGCTCGGTGCGCAGGGCTTCAGTGTCGGGGTAGCGGGCGTCCCGGTCCCGGGCCATGGCCTTCATCACCATGGCCACGACCTGAGGGTCGAGGTGCGGCATCACCTCGTCGAGGGGCTCGGGCTCTTCGAGCACCAGCTTGAAGATGAGCTGGTTGTACGACTCGGCGTCGTGGGGGAGTCGGCCCGACAGACATCGGTAGAGAATGATGCCGACCGAGTAGATGTCGGCGCGGCCGTCGACATCGCGCTCGCCCCGCGCCTGCTCGGGCGCCATGTAGGTGGGCGTGCCTACCACGACCCCGGTCTTCGTGTGCTCGTCCTGGTAGGTAAGCGCCTCGAGCTTGCGAAATTTCGAGACCCCGAAGTCGAGGATTTTCACGAAGTCGCCGCGTCCGCCCGGCGCCGGGCAGAGCCAGATGTTGTCGGGCTTGAGGTCCCGGTGGACGATGCCGGCGGCGTGGGCGGCGCCGAGCCCTTCGAGGAGCTCAGCCACGATGGGAAAGAGGTGCTCGGGGAGAAGCTGCCCCTCCTCTTCCATGCGCTCCCGAAGGCTCTGTCCCTCCAGGAACTCCAACACCATGAAGCGGTGTCCGGTGGGGAGCTCTCCAATGTCGATCACCTCGACGATGTGGCGGGATCCGATGTGCCCGGCGGCTTGGGCCTCGCGCTCGAAGCGCTGGAGCGCGACCTCGTGGTGCGCGATGGATCCGTGGATGATCTTGATCGCGACGCGGCGATGGATGCGGCGATGCAGCCCCTCGTAGACCGACCCCATGCCCCCCCGGCCCAGGAGGCGGACGATCTCGTACTTGTCTTCGATGACGTCGCCCGAGGAGAGATCCATCACAAACCGATGGAGCATTGTTCCGCGACCCTTCGAGCGTTGTCTACTCTGGGGCCGAAGACGGGGCGTCCGCGAGCTGCAGGACGGTGTCGGCGAGGGTCGCCGTGACGGCACGAAGAAAGCGGTAGTTCAGGCGCTCCGGGTCATCGTCGCCGTCGCCGCAGTGGTAGCCGCCGTACCGGTAGTTGGCGGTGTCCGTGAGCATCACGGCCGGGATGCCTTGAAGCCAGAAGCTGGCGTGGTCGGAGCGTTGGGCGTCGCCGAAGGCGAGCTTCTTCAGGGGGTTGAGTACGGCGCTCTCCACCGGGAGCTCGTAACGCGCCGCCGCTCGTCCGAAGGCCTCCACGAAGACGGCACTGCCCCGGTCCCCCACGACGGCGATGAAATCTCCGCGCATTCTGCGGGCCACCATGCTCCGGGCCACGTCGGGTAGGAGGAGCTCGACCCCCGGTGGCATGCGCTGGCTCCCCGGTCGCGCGTCGGCGTAGCCGATCCCGTCGAGCGACACCGCGAAAGCGATGTCGCGTTCGGCTTCGCGGGCGGCTTTGGCCCAGGCCAGAGACCCGATGAGACCGATCTCCTCCTCGTCCCACAGGGCGAGGATGAGCGTACGGGCGTAGCGCTGCTCGTCCCGGGTCACGGCGCGAGCGAGCTCGAGCACCGCTGCGATTCCGCTCGCGTTGTCGTCGGCGCCGCGGCAGCCGTCGACGTGGTCGTAGTGAGCAGACACCACGATCGCCTCGTCGCGCTCGCCCTCGAGGGTGGCGATGAGGTTGATGCCGCTGCCGTAGTCGATGAGCTCGACGGCGAACCCGGCGGCGTCGAGGGCAGCCCTCGCGTGCTCGCGGACCTGTGCGTGGCCGCGCGAGCTGGGGGGGCGCGAGATGGCCAGAGCCTCCACGTCACGCGCGAGGCGCGCCTCTGAGACGCAGTCGCCGGCGGTCTCGCATGGGGGCGGCGGTGGGGCG
>JGI12210J13797_10074505_pt1 | contig 10070 bp, 10 predicted proteins | sample ElkSlonscriptome_3_FD_13797 | JGI IMG/M metagenome (IMG submission 13797) | reverse complement strand
GGCCTACTTCCTCCAGCAGCTCGACGATCAAGAGTATCTCGATGAAAATGGCGGTACCATTCTCGACAATGCTCTCGTCACCATCACCACCGAGTCGGGCGATGGACGCCACAACGACGTGAACCGTGAACTCTCTGGCGTGATGCACGCCATCACTGGCGCCAACGGTCGCTTCAAGACGGGCGAGATCCTCGACCTCGGGGTGGAGGGCATCGATCTCTACAACACGCTCATCCGAGCCCATGGTGTCGACCAGAAGCTCGGGCCAGACGGCCGCGACTACGACGAGATCACCGCGGTCCTGAAGTAGGGCCGAAAGAGACCTCCCCGGGGCGCCTCCACCGGTGGGCTCTGCCGCGTCGGCCAATGAACCGACGGGGCAGCGGGTGAAGGCGATCCGGGGCGGTCAGGTGCACCCCAGGTGATGGCGCTGGAGGCGTGCCCATCACCAGAGATGACTCGCTTTTCGAGGGCGCACGCGCCCGTTTCGTGACGTGTGCATCCCACTCGACATCGCTGCTCGCGGGTTGCGAAGAAAACGAGGCGAGGAGCGGAATGGATATTCCGCGCGAGATCGGACTCCATGACGCCTGCCCGCGACCGTGCCAGGACGGCAGGCATGAAGAGTCAGCTCATCATCCTGTGTGCGGCGGGGTTGCTCGCCAGCGGCTGCAACGCGGCCAAGAAGGAAGCCCTCGAGGGCGCGCAGGAGGTAGAGGCCGCCTGCAAAGAAGACCCCGAGAGGGGTAGGGAGGTCGGTCAAGCCTGGTACGACAAGAACGAGGTCTTCAAGAAGGGCGTCGATGGCGCTGCGGAGACCTGGAAGATCGAGGACGTGAAAGACTTCAAGTACTGCGGAGGCCCAGCATTCATCGAGGCCAAGTCCCGCATGGGAAACTGAGGGATCGCGCAGCATGAGCAGGAGAACGGCGACGCCCGCGTTTCCGGTCTGAACGGCCTGCGAGGTTGGTGCGGGGGATTTGCACGACCCTCGAGGTGCCGCTCGGTCACACCACGGTGACTGGCTCGGGGCACGATCTCCCCAGCGTCGTCGAGGCCACACGCATGCTTTGTGGCGGCCTACATCGCCGCTCCGGCGTCTGGCCCGGACAGGTTCTGCGCGGGTGAGACCGCACCGCTCGTTCTTCAGGGGAGCCGCCTCGAGACCATGCTCGGCGACGGTGATTTCTGAACGGGGAAGGCGCTAGTCGGTGACCGGGATGGCGTATCCGACGACCGAGGACGAAGACGTGGGATGAAAGTCGTGGTCGTAGCGCTCGAGGTCGGGGCCGTAGGTGTGCCGCCGTCCCGACTGGAGCAGCCAAGTCGAGTAGATGTAGCTCACGGTGTGGTCGAGCGAAGAGGCCAGGCCGTGGTGCTCGAATTGCGCATAGGTGGCGGCGGGTAGCTCACGGCGCACCATGTCCGCCGGAAGCGTTGGACCATGGCCGCGCACCTCCACCGCCGCGATGTAGCTCAGGGCCTCGCTCTCGCTGTCCCCTTGCTCGACGATGCCCCAGCAGACGCCGGGGACCCGTCCGTCGACGTCATCGCATCGCTCCATGAAGACGTCCCAGAGCGGAGGGAGCTTCTCGGCGATGTTGTTGCGCTCGGAGTCGGGTCCGAAGAAGCTGGTGCGTAGGCCCACGAAGGTCGTCGCCGGCCGCCCGATGAGCTTGGGCTCGAGGGCCCCCTGCTCGGCCACGTGGCGAAGGTAGGCTTCGTCGAAGCGCGCCTTCTCCAACAGAGGTCCACCGCCGCGGGCTCGATAGGTGCTCGGGGTGATGCCGAAGGCCTTCTTGAAGGCGCGCGCGAAGGCCTCTTGGGAGCCGAAGCCCGCCATCATCGCGATGTCCAGGATGCGCAGGTCGGTCTCACGAAGGCGCTCGAGCGACCGGGCTAGACGGCGGGCCCGAATGTAGGCTTTCACCGTCTCACCCGTCATGGCTCGGAAGATCCTCTGGAAGTGCCAGCGACTGATGCCGGCCGCCTTGGCCACCTCGCCGAGCGTGAGGTCGTCGTCGAGATGGTGCTCGATGAACTCGACGCTGCGTTGGAGCTGGCCGAGGTAGTTCATGAGGGCGTGTCGAAGAAGCCGGACATCTCGGCCAAGTGGTCGCCATCGAGCCGACCGTAGCTGACGCCGACGCCGAGTACCTGCCCGTCACCACCGACCATCTTCCATTTGGCCAGGGTCATTTCGTGGTGGCTCCAGAAGGCTTCGGTCACGAAGTGACCTCCAGGGATCTGCCGGTGGAAGTCGAGCATGTACGCGATGAGTCCGTCATGGTCCTGGGTGCGGGTCAATGGGTCGGTGTAGACGCAATCGGGGTTGGTTGCCTCGGCGAGCAGAGCGCGCTTCTCTTCTGCCGTCTCCGCTTTCCAGGCGTTCACGTATCGCTCCCAAACTTCTCTCGTTCTCGTGTCTGTAGGCATGGCGCCTCCTTTCGCGACGACCATGCGTCTTCGGCGCCTTCCGGTTCTGACATTTCGTGCGGAAGTGCTACTGGGAAGGCCTGATGCTTGCGCGGCTGCTCCTAGCGAGTCTCCTCCTGACCGGGTGCTTCGGAGCCACAGGCTACGAAGGACCGATCTCCGACCACTTCGACGGCGAAGAATTCGTCAATCAGGAACCGCCCGCTCAGCTTGGCCTGGGCGCCGTGCTCGAGTGGTTCACATCGCGCGACCAGGGCTACTGGCCCGAATGGGTGGACGCCGAGCCGGGTCCCCCGCCGCCGCCGAAGGTGCGGATGGGCGATCTCCGCGTGACGCTCATCGGGCACGCGACCACCCTCGTCCAAGTCGACGGCCTCAACGTGCTCACCGACCCGGTCTACGTCTATCGACCGACCCCGGTGAAAGGTCTCGGTCCGGCGCGGGTGAGACCGCCGGGAATTCGCTTTCGCGACCTCCCAAACATCGACGTGGTCGTGATCAGCCATAACCACTACGATCACCTCGACCTGCCCACGCTGCGTTGGTTGCAACGCGTTCACCAGCCACGCTTCTTCGTCGGTTTGGGCAACGAGGCGGTTCTTCGCGAAGGCGGAATCTGGCGCGTCGAAGAGCTCGATTGGTGGGACGAGCGAAAGGTCGGGCCCATCGACATCGTCTCCGTGCCTGCGCATCACTTCGCCGGGCGTAGCGTCGAGGACGGCAACAACACCTTATGGACGGGTTGGGTCATGAGGTCGATGCACGGGCCGGTCTACTTCGCGGGCGATACGGGGATGGGGAAGCACTTTGCTCAGATCCGCGAGCGCTTTGGGCCGCCGCGACTCGCCATTCTCCCCATTGGGGCCTACCTTCCTCGCTGGTTCATGTCGCCCATTCACATCGACCCCGCTCAGGCGGTCGAGGCGCACCAGATATTGGGCGCCAGGCAAAGCCTCGGCATGCACTACGACACCTTCCCTCTCTCCGATGAAGCCTTCGGACAGGCACCCAAGGATCTGCATCGAGCTCTCGCCGACCAAAACGTCGACGCCCATGCCTTCTGGACGCTCGCCTTCGGCGAGGGGCGCTACGTCGGAAAGTAGGCATCGTGCGGCTGCTGCTCACCGGCTCCTCTGGATGGCTCGGGCGCCATCTCGCGCCGCTCGCGGTCGACCGCGGCCACGAGGTGGTGGGTTTCGACGTGGCGCCTGGTCCCCACACGCAGATCATCGGCTCGGTGGCCGATGAAGGCTGCGTCCGCCACGTGTTCGCCGAATGTGCCATCGATGCGGTCATTCATGGCGGAGCCCTCCACAAGCCGGATATCGTGCGCTACTCGAAGTCGACCTTCGTCGATGTGAACGTGCGTGGGACGCTCAATCTGCTCGAGGCGGCCGTTCGCGCGGGGCATGACCGCTTCGTCTTTACATCGACGACGTCGCTGATGATCTCGCAAGCCATCCGCGAGGAGCGACAGGAGGAAGCGGTGTGGCTCGACGAGGCGACTGCGCCCCTCGAGCCTCGCAACGTCTACGGGGCGACGAAGCTCGCGGCCGAGCAGCTCTGCCGGGTGCAGCATCTCGAGCATGGCATCGCATGCATCATTCTTCGCACGGCGCGCTTCTTCCCCGAGGAAGACGACATGGCACACGCGCAGGCCACGGCGGGCGCGAACACCAAGGCCAACGAGCTGCTTCACCGGCGGCTCGCGGTCCGCGACGCCGCCGAGGCTCACGTCGTCGCGCTCGAGCGCGCACCAGCGCTCCGCTTCGAGACCTTCGTCCTGTCTGCGCCGACGCCCTTTCGTCGCGAGGATGCGAGAGACCTGAAACGCGACGCAGCTTCGGTGGTGACCCGGTACCATCCCGAGGCGACCGAGCTCTACCGACGTGCAGGCTGGAGCTTGCCGACCTCCATCGGGCGGGTTTACGACGCGACCCACGCCGAGCGCCGACTAGGGTTTCGCTGTTCGACCGCCTTCGGCTCGGTTCTCACGGCCTTGCGTGACGGCCAGCCCATGCCCTTCGCCCACGACCCGACCTATCTCTCGCCGAAGGAAGTCGCCGAGAGCACGACTTCGCGCGAAGGTGATGGTTGACCCTCGTGTTCACGCATGAGATCCGGCCAGACCCATGCGTTCGAGGAAACCATCGCGATGGGTCGCGGCAGCCATGGTCCTGGGTCTCTTCACGGCTGGCCTCGAGGGGGCCGGCGCCGACGAAGCCCCAGGCGAGAAGACGCCGCCCCAAACACCGCAGCCGAAGAAGAAGCCGAAGGCGGGGCGTGACGAGGAGCCTCTGATGCGCCTGCGCGGCAACCGGCACATCAGGATTCGCGCCCGGAGCGTGAAGCTGCGAAGGAGCGCCTACGATCGCATTCGGGAGATCGGCAAGCGGTATCACGAGGCGACGAAGCGGAAGCTCGTCGTCACCGGCGGAGACCGAACGCCGTCTCGCCAGGCCGAGCTGATGTATCGGAAGATGGAGCATGGCGACAACCTCTTGCGTCTCTACACGCAGGTGCGGCTCGTCTGGCCCTTGGTGAAACTCTACGACAAGGGCAAGAAGGAGAAGTTGGGTCGCCGGCGCATCCTGCGCGAGATGACCAAGCTCATCACCGCCCAAGTCGAGAAGGGTCGATACGTCTCGCGGCACCTCGCAAACACCGCCGCCGACGTGCGGTCGCGCGGACTGCGCGACGAGCACGTCGAAGCGCTCGAGGAGGCGGTCAAGTGCGTGGCTGGCGCGCGCCTGGTCGACGAGCGCGACAGCGAAGCGCCGCACTTTCACCTCAGCCTCTGACGAAAGCTCGACCTGTGCCTCACCGGGTCTCGGTCACGCTGTGGATGGCGCGGTAGGCCTGGGGCGTCATACCGAGGTGTTGATGAAAGGCTCGTCGCATGGCGGTGGTGGCAGCGAAGCCGCACTGCGCGGCCACGGTCTTGAGCGGGTGGCGCGTGCGGGCGAGCAGGTCACGCGCCGACTCCACCCGGAGCCGGTCGATGAGTCGGGCGGGCGTCGTGCCCGTCTGTTCCAAGCAGCGTCGATGGAGTGTTCGTCGCGACATGCCTGCACGGCGCGCCAAACCATCGGGGGTGACGTCGCGCAGGTGCTTTCGCGCCCAGGCGATGGTGGAGGCTAGAGGAGCGGCACCTTCACGCTGCGCCACGAGGGCGGCGCTGAACTGTGACTGGTAGCCAGGTCGGCGGGCGTAGAGCACGAGGTTGGCCGCGATGGAATCGGCCACCTTGCGACCGTGGTCGAGCTCGACGATGGCGAGGGCCATGTCGATGCCGGTCGTCACCCCGGCCGAGGTCCAGCACGGGCCATCGGCTACGAAGATGGCGTCGCCGTCGACGTCGATGCGCGGATGCAGCTGGGCGAGAAGGTCGGTTCCTTCCCAGTGGGTGGTGGCGCGGCGGCCGTCGAGCAAGCCGGTCTCGGCGAGGATGAAGGCGCCCGTGCATACGCTGGTGATGCGACCCGCCCTCGGCGCCCTATCGCGCAGCCAGGTCATGAGGTCGGCATCGGTGAGCGCACCCTCGATGGCGCGTCGAGGTCCGCCCGCGATCATCACGATGTCGTCCGCGGCCACGTGCTTTGGCAGGGCGTCGGCCACGAGCCGCAGCCCGGAGGTGGTGCAGATCGCTCCCGGCGTGCCAGCCACGAGCCGAGGATCGTAGCCGCGTGCCCCGTTGCTTCGGACGGCGCCGAAGACCTCACCAGGACCCGTCACGTCGAGGGTCTGCACCCCCTCGAAAGCGATGAGCCACACCCTGACCGCCATATGGCAAAAATTCGCATGACTTTGACCATCCTGCCAGTCCCGAATCTTCTAGGCTCATGCTCATGGTGCGTCCTGACGAAGACGCGAGTTCCTCGGTGGACTCGTCCACCGAGAAGCCAGCAGCTTCAGGCTACGTTGGTCCAGCGGGTGCGAGTCCCGTCCCGGTAAGCGCCGAAGCACCGGGTAGCAGGCCCCAGGTGCCGGGAGAGATCGGGGTGTCCCGAGCGGGGCGTCGAGAGCCTCTACGGAGGGAGCAAGCACGCGGGTCGCAGCATCAAGCGAAGCCTGCAGACTCGTCAGAGAAACAATCCGGAAGCCGAGCCGCTCATGGCACGGTGAAGGCCACGTCTACCTCTCCAGTTTCGGAGCGAGGGGTGGGTTCCGGCGGGGTATGGGGCGCGACACGTGTGCAAGGACGAACGTGGAACAGGAGAGACCCGTCTCAGCAGCCGTCGTCACGGCGAGGTGGCTCGTATAAGCCGAAGGTGAAATCGAGCGCCGCTGAGCGGGAGTCCGAGGGGATCGTAGTACCGGACGGCGGGGCTTCGGCCGCGTCGACGCACGTCGTGGAACACAACGCGGCGGGAGGGAAGGGGCCTCGCGGTGGTCACGTCGGAAGCAGAGGTAAGCGCGAGGGCATGGCCGGCAAGACCGGACCCAACTCCCCCGGCGGGCGCGAGCCCGTCGACAAAGTGCGACAACTCCAACGCCGACTGTGGGCTGCAGCCAAGCCGTCATCGAGAAGGCGCTTCCACGCCCTGTACGATCGCATCTACAGGAGTGACGTCCTGTGGGAGGCGTGGAAGCGAGTGAGGCGAAACAAGGGCGCGGCGGGCATCGACCGTCAAACCCTCGCCGAGGTGGAGCAGAACGGGGTCGAACGCGCCCTGGAAAGGTTGGGCGCCGAGCTGCGAGCATGCAGGTACCGACCCAAGGCGGTCTTGAGACGGTACATCCCCAAGGCCGACGGGAAGAAGCGGCCCCTGGGCATCCCGACGGTGCGCGATCGTGTCGTGCAGATGGCGGCGAAGTTGGTGCTGGAGCCGATCTTCGAGGCGGACTTCGTCCGTGCTCGTTCGGTTTCCGTCCACGTCGCAGTACGACGCAGGCGTTCTCGGCCATCCGTGAGCGAGGATCTCGCGGGGGAGATCACGTTCTCGATGCGGACATCCGCGACTACTTCGGCAGCATCGATCACGAGCGGCTGATGAAGTTGCTCTCGCGTCGGATCTCGGACCGCCGGGTGCTCAAGTTGCTTCGACAGTGGCTGCGTGCAGGTGTGATGGAAGACGGGCGGACGTCCGAGATGCTCTCGGGCGCGCCGCAGGGAGGGATGATCTCACCACTCTTGTCGAACATCTACCTGCACGTCCTCGATGAGACGTGGTCGCGCAAGCACGCCCGCTTGGGCACGCTCGTGCGCTACGCCGACGACTTCGTCGTCGTCTGTGACACCAAGGCACAGCTCGTCGAGGCCGAGCGACAGGGACGCCGGATCCTGGCGTACCTGAAGCTTGAGCTGCACCCTGACAAGACGAGGCGGGTGGATCTGAGCTGGGGACAGCAAGGGTTCGACTTCCTCGGCTGCCATCTGCGCAAGCGCATGAACGGGCTGTTGTGGGAGAAGTACGGCAAACGCTACTACTTCCTCCATCGCTGGCCGTCGGTGCGCAGCATGAAGCGCGTTCGCCAGCGCGCGAAGCAGCTCACCGGACGAAACCGGAACGGGGTCAAGGATGTGCGTGTGCTCATCCGCGACCCCAACCCGGTGCTCCGAGGGAACTACTTCAAGACTGGCAACGCGGCGAAGAAGTTCAACCAAGTCGACAGCTACGTCTGGAGACGTCTTAGACGCTTCAAGGTGAAGCGGAAGGGGTGCCATCTCCAAGCGGGCGAAGCCAAGGCCTGAGACGAGGACTTCTTCGTGGCGCTCGGCCTCCACCGCCTGCGATGCACCGTCCGCTACCCGAAGACAGGCGTACTGCTGCAGCCCGAGAGACCACCGGGGAGCCGTGTGCGGGAAAACCGCACGCACGGTTCTGTAGGGAGTCTTGCTCGAACCCATGTGGGGCTTCCCCACGAAAAGAGAAAGTAGGATTTACCAATGACGAAAATCGGAATGCTGCTCTTTCCTCGGCTCACGCAGCTCGATCTCACCGCGCCCTACGAGGTGCTTCACCGGGTGCCGGGTGCGGAGGTACATCTGTTGTGGAAGAGCCTGGAGCCGGTGCGCAACAGCGCCAACATGGCCATCGTCCCCACGAAGACGCTCGCCGATTGCCCCGACCTCGACGTCCTCTTCATTCCTGGAGGCTTCGGGCAGGAAGCGGCGGCCGAGGACCCCCAGGTGCTCGAGTTCGTGCGCGGTCAGGGCGAGAAGGCATCCTGGGTGACCTCGGTGTGTACCGGGTCGCTCCTGCTAGGGGCGGCGGGCCTGCTCGAGGGCTACGAGGCCACGACCCACTGGGCCTACACCGATGAGCTCGAGCGCTTTGGAGCCAAGTACAAGAAGGGTCGGGTGGTGATCGACCGAAACCGGGTCACGGCGGGCGGGGTCACGGCCGGCATGGACTTCGGCCTCACCCTCGCTGCGGCCATGACCAACGACGGCGTCGCTCAGGCGCTTCAGCTCGGCCTCGAATACGATCCCGCGCCGCCCTACGATTGCGGACACCCCGACCGAGCCGACCCCGAGATGGTGGCCGCGGTCAGGTCGCACCTGCGGGGCTGATCAGCTTGCCCGGCGCAGGATGACGCTGCCGGCGGAGTAGCCGGCGCCGAAGGAGCAGAGCACCCCCACGTCGCCGACCGCGAGATCGTCGGCATGGAGATGGAAGCAAATCACCGAGCCCGCCGAGGAGGTGTTGGCGTAGCGGTCGAGGATGGTTGGGCTCTCCTCGGCGCTGGGCTCGCGGCCGAGGACTTTGGTCCCGATGAGGCGGTTCATGGCGAGGTTGGCCTGGTGAAGCCACATGCGCTTGACGTCTTCGGCACGAATCCCGACCTCGTCGAGGTGGCTTCGGATCAGAGATGCCACCATCGGCACAACGTCTTTGAAGACGCGCCGCCCCTCCTGCTTGAACAGCAGATCGGTATCGACCTCGGCCACGCCTGCGGGTCCCAGGTTGCCGTCGATCCCTGCCTCGCAGCGGTTGAGGAAACCAAAGTTGTTCCGAATGTTGTTCGAGAAGCGCGTGCTCAACTTGAGCCCCTCGATGGTCCAGCTTCGCCCCGCCTTCACGTCGTCTGTGCGCTCCACCAGCGCTGCGGTGGCCACGTCTCCGAAGATGAAGTGACTGTCGCGATCGCGGAAGTCGAGATGTGCGGAGCAGATCTCCGGGTTGACCATCAGCACGGAGCGGGCGCGTCCCGACTCGACCATCGTGGCTGCGGTTTGGAGACCGAAGGTGGCCGACGAGCAGGCCACGTTCATGTCGAAGCCAAAGCCATCGATGCCGAGTGCATTCTGTATCTCGACGGCCACTGCGGGGTAGGCGCGTTGCATGTTGGACGCGGCCACGATGACGGCGTCGACCTCCTTCGCGTCGCGTCCCGCTCGCTGCAGGGCATCCTTGGCGGCAGCCACACCCATCTCGGCGAGGACGGCCAGCTCTTCGTTGGGACGCTTGGGGAGGCGCGGCGCCATGCGCCCGATGTCGAGGATCCCTTCGCGGTCCATGACGAAGCGCGACTTGATTCCGCTCGCCTTCTCGATGAAGGCCGCCGAGGAGTGCTCTTTCGCGGTCAGCTCGCCTCGCCCGATCGCTTCGGCATGCTGTTCGTTGTAGGCATCGACCCAGCGATTGAATGCCTCAACGAGCTCGTCGTTGCTGATCGCGTGGGGTGGC
>JGI12210J13797_10060013_pt1 | contig 10070 bp, 9 predicted proteins | sample ElkSlonscriptome_3_FD_13797 | JGI IMG/M metagenome (IMG submission 13797) | reverse complement strand
GCCCCCGCCGAGCCGGCCGCGCTGCGGCTGGCCGTCGATCGCCTGCTGTCGCGCATCGACCCGGAGTGGGGCGGGTTCGGGCGCCAGCCCAAGTTCCCCAACCCCACCGCGCTCGAGCTGTTCGCCGCGGTGGCGAGGGCCGAGGACCACGACCCGAGCGACTCGGGCGATTTGGGCGACCCAGTGGTGAAGCAAGCGCGGGCGGCCTTCACCAACACCCTCGACAAGATGCTCGCCGGCGGGATCTACGACCACCTCCGGGGCGGCTTCGCCCGCTACAGCGTCGACCAGCCCTGGCTCACCCCGCACTTCGAGAAGATGCTCTACGACAACGCTCAGCTCTTGCCGCTGTACGCCGAGGCGGCGGTGGTGCACCCCGAGCGCGCCCCGTGGCAGCGCATGGTCGAGCAGACGGTGACGTACCTCGAGGCCGACATGCGCACCGAGGCCGGCACCTTCTACGCGGCCACCGACGCCGACAGCGAGGGCGAGGAGGGCAAGTACTTCTGCTGGACCCCGGCCCAGGTCCGCGCCGTGCTCGGCGACGACGCCCGGGCCGAGCGCTTCTGCACGGTCTACGGGGTGAGCGAGGGCGGCAACTTCGAGCACGGCTGGTCCATCCTCCACCGCGCCCGGCCGCTGCCCGAGCACGCCGAGGCGCTCGGTCTGCCCCTGCCCCAGCTCCGCGAGCGGCTCGACCGCGACGTGGCCGCGCTGCTCGAGCACCGCTACACCCGGGTGCCGCCCCACCGCGACGACAAGGTGCTCACCAGCTGGAACGCGCTGCTCGCCGGCGGCCTGGCCCGCACCGCCGCCGCCCTGACGGCGCTCGACCGCGCTCCGCTGGCCGGCCGCTGCGAGGCGCTCGCCCAGCGCTGCGTGGCGCACCTGCTCGAGCACCACGTCGACGACCAGGGCCGGGTGCTGCGGGCCGCGTTCGAGGGCCGGGTGCACACCCGCGGCATGCTCGACGACGTGGCCTTCCTCGCCCGCGCCTGCCTCGAGCTGCACGAGCTGACCCTCGCGCCCGCCTGGCTTCGGCACGCCCGCACGCTGGCCGAGCACGCCATCGAGCACTACGCCCGGCCCGAGCGCGACGGGTTCTTCTTCACCGCCAACGACGCCGAGGCCCTGGTCGATCGCACCGAGAGCCAGCACGACGGGCCGATCCCCTCGGGGCTGGGCGTGATGCTCGAGGTGCTCTTGCGCCTGCACGCCTGCGAGCACGCCCCCGAGGGCGCCGCCGCGCTCGCCGAGGCCATCCTGCGCCGCTTCGCCGCCGCCACCGAGCAGCCCTTCGCGTTTGCCAGCGTGCTCACGGCGGCCCGCCATGCCGCCCCCACGGCCATCCACGTCACCGTGCGGGGCCCCTCGCCCGAGCACGACGGAGTGCGGGCGCTGGCCCAGCGGGTGCGAGCCCGACGCCTGGCGCTGCCGCACGCCGTTTGTTTGCACTTCGAGGCCGACGCCGCCGCCCATGCCACACCCAGCGCGGTGGTCTGCCGCCAGCAGACCTGCCAGCCTCCCCTCACCGATCCGGGGGCGCTGGCGACCGAGCTGAGCGCGTGAGCTACCGGCCCGGCTCGGGCCGTGGTCAAGCGGCGGGCCCGGGGCTACCATGCTCGCGTTCGCCGATGCCCTACGTCGAGTACGCCTGCGAGGGACGCCTGCTGTTCCGCACCGAGACCACCGAGGGCTCGCAGTTCGTGCCGCGCATGCACGAGATCGTGGTCATCGACGACACGCCCTACCAGGTGGTCGACGTGGAGTACTGGGCGCGGCGCATGGGCGCCACCGACCGGCGCTACGTGTGGCCCACCGTCTACGTGATCCCGGTGCCCACCGAGGAGTGGGAGCTGAGGCTCGAGCGCCGCAATTCGCGGGCCGATCGGGGCAAGCCTCCCCTGCGCTACTGACCATGCGGTTGCTGCGTTCGAAGCGCGTGCCCCTGGACATGCTGCGCCCCCTGCTGCCCGACAGCGAGTGGGAGCGGGTGCGGGCCTATCCCGTGCAAGACATGGGGCTGGGCACCGACGCGTTCGGCACCCGCCGCGAGCTGCTCGGCTTCGCCTACGCCCTGGGCTACTGGCTGCACCGCAGCTACTTCCGGGTGGTCTCTTCCGGCCACGAGCACATCCCCTCCTCCGGCGGCGGGGTGGTGGTGGGCAACCACAGCGGCGTGCTCCCCTTCGACGGCATGATGGTAGGCGCCGACGTGTTCCGCTACACCGAGCCGCCCCGGCTGGTGCGCTACATGGTCGACTACTTCGTCTACCAGCTGCCCTTCGTCGGCGCGTTCTTCCGGGGCGTGGGGCAGATGCCGGGCACCCGCCGCAACTTCGACGGCCTGGTCGAAGAGGGCCACCTGGTGGGCATCTTCCCCGAGGGGGCCGAGGCACTGGGCAAGCTCAGCGAGCGCGCCTACGAGCTTTACCCCTTCACCCACGGCCACGTGGAGCTCGCCGCGCGGCACGGCGTGCCGGTGGTGCCCTTTGGGCTCGTGGGCGCCGAGGAGCAGCAGACGATGGTGAGGGACCTGCAGCCGCTGGCCCGCGCCCTGCGGCTGCCCTACTTCCCCATCACCACCACCTTCCCCTGGCTGGGGCCGCTGGGCTTGCTGCCCCGGCCCTCGCGCTACTTCATCCGCTACGGCGCCCCGCTGCGGATCGACCCCGGCGCGCTGCACAGCATCGACGTGCGGCGGCGCGAGGTCGAGCGGGTGCGCGACGCGGTGGCCGAGCTCATCCGCGAGGCCCAAGCCACCCGCCGGCAGTACGCAGGAGGATCTCGATGAGCCGAACCGGCAAGTTCTCCCCCGTGGAGCTGGCCAGCCACGCCGGCGACGACGCGGGCACCCCTCGGGCGGGCCGTCGTCGCGTGTTCCTGGCCGGGGCGCGCCGCCGCGTGGCCGTGCACCTCATCGAGCGGCTGCTCGCCGACCCCGACGTGGAGGCCGTGCTCGCCGTCGACCGCGGCGCGTGCCCGCCCACCCTCATGGGCTGCGACCCCGAGCGCTTCGTGTTCGCGCCCGCCGATCTCAGCCGCCGCCGCCAGGTCGACAACCTGTTCTTACTCGACCGGTTTCGCGGCAAGCCCTTCGACACCGTGTTGCACCTCGCGTTCCAGGGCAACCCGCACGGCTACAACTTCAAGAGCCACGAGTTCAACGTCAACGCCGCCCAGCACCTGCTCGAGGCCAGCTTGCGCCACGGCGTGACCAAGTACGTGTTCCTCTCCAGCGACGCGGTCTACAAGCTCGGGCCCCGCAACGACTACAAGGTGCGCGAGGACGCCGAGCTCAACCTCGACCCCAGCGCCCACCCCATCCTGCGCGACACCCTCGACGCCGAGTTCATCTGCCGGGCCAAGATGGACGACCCCACCTGCGAGGTGATGGTCATCCGCCCCAGCGGCGTGTTCGGGGGCGGGGTGATCTCCGGCATCAACCTGCTGTTCGAGAGCAACCCGCCCGTGCTCCCGGTGGGCTTCGACCCCATGGTCAACCCCACCACCAAGGAGCGGCTGTCGCGGGACCTCATGCTCGCCATCTCCTTGCACGGCAAGGGGGTGTTCAACGTGGCCGGGGCCACCATCGGCCCGCTCAGCCGGTTCTTCGAGGAGCGGGGGATCAAGCCCATCCGCGTGCCCGGCCCCGCCCTCAAGCTCGCCAACCGCCTCCAGCGCGGCCTGGGCATGACCCGCTACCACGCCGCCTTCCACCCCAAGCGGCTCTACTACAGCCTGGTGCTCGACGACGCGAAGTTCGAGCGGGTGTTCCGCGCGAACGCGGAGCCGGTCATGGGGATCGAGCGGGGCGGGGACGAGGTGGAGTAGAGTCAGAGCCCATGCGGCCCACCGAGCTCATCGTTCGCAACTACCGCTCGTTCGCGGGGGAGCACCGGGTGGAGCTGCGACCGCTGACGCTCATCTTCGGGGACAATAGCGCAGGCAAGACCGCACTTGCCCGGGTGATGCCTCTACTCGCCGATGCCGCGTCGCCTTCGTCTCGCGGGCCACTTCCGCTAGACAGTCCGGCCTTGGGGGACACGGGCTTCGCCGACCTTCGCTTCAAGGGTGTCCTCCACGCTGGTGATGGCGCGCACCTTGGTCTGGGCCTGGGCTGGGGAGCCGAGTCGCCGGTGCGATCGGTGGTCTTCGAGTTCGCTCGGGAGTTCAAGCAGCTTTGGGTTCGTCGCCTCGAGTTCGAGCACGAGCAATCTGGGCACCACGAGCTGAAGTGGGTGCCTCGCGACGAGACTCCGCCCGTGTACGAGCATGCTGGCACCCAGACTGCCCTCAGATTCGAGGGATTCGTGCCTCGAGTCGCGGATCCGAGCGACGAGCTGTCCGCGCCCATTGCAAGCATCGCGAAGGAGCTGAGCGCCCTGCATCGCCGAGTGCAATGGCTCGAAGCGCTGAGGGCCGTAGCGCCCAAGCGCAGCCCTCAGCCAGCCCAGCCCTTCGTGCTCCTACGACCCGACGGCCGAGATGCTTCACAGCTCGTGTTCGCCGACGCAGAGGTCCTACAGCGGGTATCACGCTGGTTCGAACACAACCTGCAGCGCAAGCTCGTCGTCGCCGAGTCTCCTCCCGACGAGCTGCGCACGTTCCTGCAGCGCACCCAAGATCCTCGATACGACGTGGACCTCGCTGATGCCGGGCAGGGAGCCTTGCAGGTGTTTCCGGTCCTGACTGCGCTCGCGACCCTTCGGCAGCCCGACGGACCGCTCCTGCTCGTCGTAGAGGAGCCCGAGTCCCACCTCCACGCCGAGCTCCAGCAGCAGTTGGCGAGGGAGGTCGTCGAGGCGGTCGACCCTCGGCGTACCATCATCATCGAGACGCATTCCCGGCCCTTCTTCCTGGGCGTGCAGCTCGAGCTCGTGCGCGGGACGCTGAGCCCCGACGACGTCGTCATCCACTCGATCCGGCAGGAGGCCTCGACCGGGCGTAGCTACGCCGATCGGATCACGCTCGATGCTTCCGGTACGCCTAGCGCGAAGTGGCCGGCCAACTTCTTCTCGGCCGATGCCAAGCTCGCGCGGAAGCTCCTCATGGAGCGTCGCTCCCGACCTCGGGACGTCTGATGATCATTACGCTCCATCGTGAAGTGCTCAGCGACCCCGAGGCGCAGCTGGACCTCATGATGTTGATCTGGGCCGCGTTTCACCGCGGTTACCCGCTGCTCTTCGAAGACATCGACCCGGGGGAAGTCCCGGAGGTCGTCGAGAAGTGGCTCGCTTCGCTCCCGTCGTCGGTCGCAGAGACGATCACTCTGCTCTTGGACGACCACACCGTGCAGGCGGCGACGTCCCCGACCCAGACCACGCTCCACGTGCGCGCGCGTGGCCGTGCGGCCGAGCTACGCTGGCCCGAGCTACACCTGCCGTACGATCGCGCCGCGATCTTTGCCGTGAAGCCGCTAGGGCTCGTCCTCGAAGACCGACGTTCTGACTACGCATTCTTGTTGGCGGCCGCCCCGAAGCGCTGGCGCGAGCAGATCGAGGAAGCCATCGATAGTGGCGCGCTCGAGATCGTGCACGGCGGTGGACTGGGGAGCATGCTGCACCGCGTCCGCGAGCTTCACACCGCGGAGACCGCGGCCAGGATGTGGGTGCTGTTCGACAGCGATGCTCCCATGCCAGGCTCCCCGTCTTCGGACTCCGAGCGCTTGCGACGAGCATGCGAAGAGCGCCGGGACCGAGGCCTTGGGCACCATCAGCTCCGCGCGCGGAGCATCGAGAACTATGTTCCCCTCGAGCTGCTCAAGACCTGGGCCAGCACCGTAGGCGGCACCGCCCCTACGAAGGTCGATCGCATCTCCGCGTGCTCTCGAGACGAGCGGGACCACCTCCGGCTCAAGCGCGAGTTCGACGATGGGCACGGAAAACGCATCATCGCAGATCTCTTCATCGACAGGTACCGATTCTCGATCGAAGAAGATTCGTTGAGGCGCGAAGGTCACCTCGAAGAGGTCCACCAGATCTGCGAGTCGATCATGGCCTACATCTGAGATCCGACCTCATGGCAAACCCAGCATTCCTCAGCCAACCAACGATCCAGCGCATCCCCCCCTTGCTCGGGGAAGTCAGGAAGCAGCAGATCGTCGTGCCCAAATTCCAGCGACCATTCGTCTGGGGTAACGAGCAGCGCCTCGAGCTGCTACGAAGCATCAACGAAGGGCTGCCCATCGGTAGCCTCATGGTCTGGCGGACCAGCGTCTCTCTAGAGACCTATCACTTCCCGGGCACGGAGCGTCGCCAGGGAGACGAACCGGAGCAATCCACCGTCCACCAGTATCTCCTCGATGGGCACCAGAGGGTAACGACTCTCTTCTTCGCCCTCTCGCCCGAGGATGAATCCTCTGAACCTAGGACACGAGAAAGCGATGACTACCGAGCCCTGCCCACGATCTTCTTCGACCTGAAGAATGAAGAACTCGAGCTCGAACGGCGAGGAAACCCACCTCCCCACTGGCTTCCCGTCAATCTGCTGTTCGCTCCCTATGACCTCTTCGCGTTCCAGCGGAAGCTCGAGTCTCTGCCCGACGCGCGCTCCCTGCTCGATCGCGCCGAGCAACTAGTAACACGCTTCAAGGACTACGCCATCCCCATCGTCCCCATTGCGACCGACAGCCTCGACACTGCCACCAAGAGCTTCCAGCGGGTCAACAGCGCCGGCACGACGATGTCGGAGGTCCATATGATCAACGCATTGACGTATGCAAAGGATCTGAGAATCATCGACCGCATCTCGGAGATCAAGAATTCCCTCGAGGACGACCGCTGGTCAGAGATCGACGACCAGGTCATCCTCAACATCTGCAAGGCCCGACTCGGCATCGAATTCCACACCAAGTCGATCAAGCCCCTCGTCGACCGGATCACCAAGAGATCCGCAATCTTCGACGACGTCGAACGAGCCCTGGATGCTGCCTGTAGATTCCTCTCTCTAGTATGCACGGTTCATGGCCCTCAGACTCTGCCTTATAGCTATCAACTCGTCATCATCGCCAGCGTGCTCGCCGATGTCGAAGAACGAGGAATCGAGCCATCAGAGGAGATCCTCTTCACCTGGTTCTGGTCGACGACCTACGCGCAGTACTTTGCCGGGACGAACGCAACCCGCCTTCGTGTGACCATGGAGATCCTCCGGAAGGCCATGATCGATGACGTAGAGGCCCTACCCGAGGACCTCGTTCGTGAAATCGACCCACCGGGTCGCTTCGACTTCCGCTCGGCTCGCTCTCGTGCCATCGCGCTGGGCATGGCGGATCGCGGCCCCCTCGATTCCTCGGGAGAGCCCTACGACGGGCACGAGATGCTCGCCCTCCACGGACGGCTAGCATGTCCCAAGCTGGTGCTGCGCAAGGATCTGCCCCGCTCCGTGGCCGAGTCGTTCGAGAACCGGTTCATCGTGGAACCGGGTGAAGCCAATGACCTCCGGAATCATCTCCTCTCCTCGAGTTGCGACACGAACATCGCCAAGTCCCACGGCATCGACCGCAGAGCCCGGAAGGCTCTTCTCGAGGGAGACTGGGTCGAGTTCCTCGCTCGCCGCCGAGGTATCTACCTTACCGAGGAGCGACGATTCGCACGAGAGCTTGGCCTAGTCTACGAAGACGGCTGAACGAGCGGGCAGCCCGACCGCTCGACCATGCCCCCTATGGGGACGAGTCGCTGCGAAGCACGCGTCCTACCGGGCCGAGGGCCCTCTGGGCCTCACGCCTCCGGCGGCACCAGCTCTTCGAACACCGCCCCGTTCAGCCGGAACGCCTCGCTCGCCTCGGCCACCACCTCGTCCGCCTGCGCGGGGGTCAGCGGCAGCTCGTCGAGCACGCAGCGGTACTCCTCCTTGAACGCCCCCTTCTTGGGGATGGCCGGGAACGCGTGGAAGCTCAGGCCGCGCTCGCTCAGCCCATAGGCATCTCGGGCCACCCGCCGCATCATCTGGCCGCCGGAGAGATCGCCCATGTAGCGGGTGTACGTGTGGCTCGCCAGCCGATGCGGGGCCCGCAGCGCCGCGACTTCGATCCGCTCCACGTAGTCGCGGGTGGCCGGTGACCGCTCCGCGTGCGCGGGGTCGTTCCCCGTCAGGTAGGCGTAGTCGGCTTGCAGCGCGTCATAGCGCAGCAGCTCGGGGAACCACAGCCGGCCCACCACCGGGTGAGCCCGCAGCCTGGCCAGGGCCGCCTCCAGCGCCCGGTACACGTGCAGGTGCGAGGCCACCAGGCGCACGAACGCGGGCCGCTCGAGCATGCCCTGCATGAACGCCCGCACGAACGCGGTGGTCTCCACCGCTCGGTGCGCTTGGGCCGTCTCCGCCTTCAAGCGCGCCGAGAGGCGGCGCCCATGCCCGAGGATCACGGGGAGCGGGACCTCCGTCCCGGAGGCCTCGGGCTGGAATCCGTTCGGCGGAGTCGTTCGTCTCATGGGCTCAGTTCGCGGCGCGAATGGCCTGGATGAGCTCGGCCTTGCTCATGTCGCTGCGCCCCTCGATGTTCAGCTCTCGCGCCCGATTGTACAGCTCGTCGCGCGTGCGGTCGTCCAGGCTCGACTGGGGGTTGCCCGTGCCCTGCGTGTGCTGGCTGGGGGTGCGCCCCTCCTCGCGCCGCTGCTTGTTCACGGTGCGCGCGGCGATCTCCTTGGCGCGATCCTCGGTCCCCCCGCGCTCCTCGGCGCTCTCCTTCACGTGCTCGTACTGGCGTTGGTCCTTGTCGGTCCAGGCAGGCATGGCGGCCACCTTCAGCTCTGCTCGGATTGCTCGGCCGGCTTGATCACCCCGCAGGCGATGCGAGAGCCCGCGTCTCCGGCCGGATCGGTGTGGTAGTCGTCGGGCCCGGAGTGGATCACCACCGCGGTGCCTCCGTCTCGCAGCAGCGAGCGCGAGCCGGAGTCGGCCCCCTCGTCGAGGGACACGTCGGGCAGCACGCGCCGGGCGGTGGCCCGCCCCTTCTCGTCGACCACCAGGTTCACCATGTCGCCGGCGTGCACGCCGTCGACGTTGGCGTCGGCCATGCCGTGGCCCGACCCCGAGGGGTTGAAGTGTCCGCCGGCCGACTTGAAGCCGTCGCTTACGTCGCACGAGCCCGTCTCGTGCACGTGCAGCGCGTGCTCGCCCGGCGTCAGGCCCTCGACCGCCACCGTCAGCACCACGCCCGCCTCGGTCTTCTCGAGGGTCGCGGTGCCGGCCTTGTTGCCATCGGCGCTCATCAGGACCGCCTCGGCATCGGGGGAGGCGGAAGCGGCGCGGGTGCGATTGCAGCCGTCTGCGAGGATCGGCAGCGTCGCGATCGCAGCGAGTGCCAGTAGCGTCGTCATCTTTGGAAATCTCATGGGTTACCTCCGAGCCCGTTCTACGCTCGAAACCGCCGCGAGCAAGTCATGGAGGGCTCGCCCCGAGCCGGCCGGCTCGACGCACGGGCTGCGCGTCGTAGACCCGGGGCGGCTACAGCTCCGGCAGCCCGGCCATGACCCGATCGGGCGTGATCGGGAAGCTCCGCACGCGCACGCCGGTGGCGTGGAACACCGCGCTGGCGATCGCGCCACCGATCCCGCACAGCCCCAGCTCGCCGATCCCCTTCGAGCCCAGCGGGCCGCACTTGTCGTCGGGCTCGCCGAGCATCATCACCTCCAGCGGCGGCACGTCGCGCTGCACCGCCAAGTGATACTCGGCGAAGTCGCGGTTCACGAACGCCCCGTATCGAGGGTCGATCACCAACCCCTCGGTCAGCGCCCCGCCGATCCCGTAGACCATCCCGCCCAGCAGCTGCGAGCGCGCGGTGATCGGGTTGAGCACCCGCCCGAACGAGAACGCACCCAGCGCCCGGCGCAGGCGCACCTCGCCGCTGGCCCCGTCCACGGCCAGCTCCACGAAGTGGGCGCCGTACGAGTACTGCGCATAGTCCTCGAGGTCGGCGCCGGGCTCGACCGAGCCCTCGGCCTCCATGCTCTCGCCATCGCCATCGCCATCGCCATCGCCCCTGCCCTTGCCATCGCCCAGGGCCACCAGCTCGCCCAGCGGCACCGAGCGCTCGCCTCGCCACAGCCGGCCCTCGGCCAGCCGCACCGGCT
>JGI12210J13797_10008010_pt1 | contig 10071 bp, 7 predicted proteins | sample ElkSlonscriptome_3_FD_13797 | JGI IMG/M metagenome (IMG submission 13797) | reverse complement strand
CTCCCGCGCCTCGGGTTCGGGTGCCTCTGGATCTGGCGGCTCTGGAGGGCCTCCTGGGTCCCGGGGGAGGGTTGGCGGCGATGCACCCCGCCTACGAGGATCGCCCCGGCCAGCGGGCCATGATCCGAGAGGTCGCCGGTCGCTACAACGACGGCGGCGTGGCGCTGGTGGAGGCCGGGACGGGGACGGGGAAGTCGTTGGCGTACCTCCTCCCTGCGGCGCAGTGGGCGCTGCAGAACGAGGAACGGACGGTGATCTCGACGAACACCATCAACCTCCAGGAGCAGCTGGTCACCAAGGACCTCCCGGTCGTCGCGGAGCTCGTGGGCCAGGAGCTCACCTGGGCGATGGTGAAGGGACGGGGCAACTATATCAGCATCCGCAGGGCGCTCCTGGCCAAGCGGGGCGCGTCGGACCTCTTCGACGAGGATCGCGGCGCCGAGGTGTCGGCGCTCCTCGACTGGATCCGGGAGACGGGGGACGGATCGTTGGCGGACCTCTCCTTCTCCCCCTCCGAGGAGGTCTGGGAGGAGGTGAAGAGCGACCCGGACGCCTGTCTCCGTGCCCGGTGCCCCCACTTTCAGGAGTGCTTCTACCAGCGCTCCCGGCGCCGCGCCGCCTCGGCCCGTCTCCTGGTGGTCAACCACCACCTCCTCTTCACCGATGTGGCCGTGCGTCGGGCGACCCAGAACTGGACTCAGTCCGCAGTCCTTCCTGCCTACCGCCACGTGATCCTGGACGAGGCCCACAACGTGGAGGACGCCGCCACGTCTCACCTCGGCGCTCAGGTGACGCGTCGTGGGCTCTTCCGACTCCTCGCCCGGCTGGACCGCCGAGGAAAGGGCCTACTCTCGACACTCGCCGACGCCCTGGCGGGGCAGGAGGGGCGTGCGGTGGAGCATCGCACGCGGATCGAGGAGCGGGTCCGTCCCGCCGTGGACGATGCTCGAGCGCAGGCGAGCCTCTTCCTGGACCTGCTGGAGCCCCTTGTCGAGCCCGCCGCCGGGGAGGGTGAGGCGGTGCGGATCGGCGGTGGGGGCGAAGGGACGGTGCCCGAGCCCACGGCGGAGGAGGGCGTGCAGGAGCGTCTTCACGGCCTGCTCGCGGCGCTCCAGGGGCTGGCCCGACGCGTCGGTGAGCTTCGGGCCCGGATCGAAGGGGACGAGAGGATCACACCGGAGGTGGAGGGCCGACTGCTGGACCTGAGAGGCACGGAGCGGCGTCTCGGCGCCGCCGAGGTCTCACTCCGGCTGGTCCTGGAGCCGGGCGATCAAATCGATCGCCTGGTCCGATGGCTCCAACTCCGAGGGAAGGGGAAGAGGCGGAATCTCGTCCTCGCCGCCGCACCCATCGAGTTGGGCCCGGTCCTCCGGGAGGCCCTCTTCTCGAAGGCGGAGACCACCGTGCTCACCTCCGCCACCCTGACCACCCGTAGGCGCTTCGACTTCCTTCGGGGACGACTGGGCCTCGACGACGGCGGGCTGGTGGAGTTGGAGCGGCCTCTCGAGGTCTCGGAGAGGGTCGTCGCCTCGCCCTTCGATTTTGCGGGGCAGAGCCTGGTCGTGGTCCCGACCGACCTCCCGGACCCCCAGACGGATCCCAGTGGCCTGAACCGGGAGACGGCCCGGGTGGTCTTCGAACTCGCCGAGCGGACCGACGGGGGCATCCTGGCCCTCTTTACCTCCTTTCGGTCGTTGAGGGAGGTTGCGGAGGGTCTCAGAGCTCGGGGGGTGGCGGCTCGATGGCCCCTCTTCGTTCAGGGAGAGGCCGATCGAAGTCGCCTCCTCACGGGCTTCGCCGGCGACGGTCGCGGTATCCTTCTGGGGACCGCCTCCTTCTGGGAGGGCGTGGACGTCCCCGGCGATCCGTTGCGAGGGCTGGTCATCCAACGAATCCCCTTTCGCGTCCCCACGGAGCCGGTCACCGCGGCCCGGGTGGAGGCGCTGGAACGACGAGGAGGGAACGCCTTCTACGGGTACATGCTCCCCCTGGCCGCTCTGCGATTGAAGCAAGGGTTCGGGCGCCTCATCCGGCGTCGATCCGATCGTGGGGCGGTGCTGCTCCTCGACGACCGGATCGTCCGCCGCCGATACGGCAGCTACCTGCGAGACTCGCTTCCGGAGAGCCCCCTGGTGAAAGGCCCCTGGGAAGAGGTGCGAGGGCACCTCCGGCGCTTCTACGGCTCAGCACCCCGGTAGGCACGACAAAGGCCCCGGGGAGTCGAATCCCCGGGGCCTCGTCGATTCGGGCTGAGAAATCGGCTGCTGCCGCCTCTCCGCCAACCTGATCAGGTCAGCTCGTCGCCATACCCATGCCGCCGGCGTGGTCGACCACGAGGACCACCCGACGGTTCGTCATGGCCTCCATGTCGTCCTCACCCTGGGCGCCGGGAACGATCAGCCGGCTGGTGTCCTCGCCGTAGCTGACGGCCCGGACATTCCCGTCCATGAGGCCCTCGCCCATGAGAACCTCACGCACGGAGTCGGCGCGACGCTGACCGAGCTGGAGGTTGTAGGCAGCAGGGCCAGAAGCGTCGGTGAAGCCCTCGACGGTGATCAGCGCGCCCGGATAGTACTCCTGGACGACCGAGGCGAACCGACGAAGGATCTCCATGTCCTGGGACCGGACTTCATCCTCATCAAAACCGAAATGAACCGGTGTAGCGAAACGGAGCGATGCCTCAAGACGGCTCACCGTGGCATCGAACTCGTTGGCCATCTGGGAGAGTTGCCCTTCCAGACTGTTCATCTGCTGCTCCATCGCCGCGATGGATGACTCCACGCCGTCGATGCGATCTGCGGTCGCCCGGTCAGCAGCCTGGATCTCGGACCGAAGCTGCTCCATATCGGACTGATAGTCCTCCTGGCTGACCTTGCCACAAGCCGCGAGACCGAAGACGGCGGTCAGGGCGAAGAGGCGAGCCGGTCGCGAAGAAACAAGTTGCATGTTTGGGTACTCCAGCTGATGGTAAGAGGCGCAATGCGCCAGTAGTCTTTTCGTACCTAACAGTTATTGCATGATCGGTGCCACGCAAGACTGGCGTTCCCGAGGGCAGACTCCAGACCAGGGCGCCGAGGCGCCGGCTGCGCTGTCGGAAGGGACTCCGAGACGAGGGCCGAGTCGGGTTTGGGCACGGCGGAGGAGTCCGGCGCCGCGGTGGTGTCCGGGACGGCAGTCGTGTCGGGCAGGGCCGTCGTGTCCGGTATGGCGGCGGTGTCCGAGACCGTGACGGTGTCCGCTCCGTCCATGTCCACGGTATCGGGCCTCGCCACGGTATCCGCGACGTCCACGGTATCCGCGCCAGCCACGGTGTCCGCGCCAGCCACGGTGTCCAGGGCGAGCGCTGTGTCCCCCACGGCCGCCGAGTCGGCAGGGGTGGAGTCCGACGGGACTCCGACTCCGATCGATTCTGCCGGGGACTCCGCGCCGCGGGTCGGGATCGAGTCCACTCCCGTGGCCTCGGCCCACGGCGCCGCCAGCGCCTCGTCGCCCACGGTGTAGGGGGTCCGGACCAGCATGCGGTCGCTGCCTACCGTGAGGTTGGGGATAAGGCCGGCGGGGCGCTCGAAGGCGGAGGTCGGGAGGGCCGGGGAGGGTTGCTCGAATCGCTCGACGATGGACATGTCCCAGGGCACGCCGGCCGGCCCGGCGAGGGCCACAGTCAGATCGGGCTCGGTGCGACCCCAGTGGACCAGGACGCGCACGGACGGCCCCAGCGCCTCCAGATCGGCGGCGCTGGCCGGAGTCCCGGCTACCCCCTGGAAGGAGACCCCGTCCGGTGCCACGATCGCTACGGACTCGGCTCCAGCTCTGGAGAGGATGCCGAGACGGACCCGGCGTTCCCCCCCGACCACGGCGTCCCTGAGTACAACCACGCGGGGTGGTGCGATCGTGGGGATCGGCGCCTCACGGATCAGCCAACGGCGGTCCGGGAGTAGGAAGCCCTCCAACAGACCCGCAGAGTCGGGAACGAAGGGGCTCCCCAACGCCGATTCCGCCCACTCGAGCCCCTGCGTGGGATCGCCTTGGGTAACCCAGCGAGCCCAACCCGGCGTCCCGCTCGCGTCCCTGGACAGCGTGTGGATCAGGGTGGAGGGCGCCGGTCGTGCGGCCGCCGGGCTCGCCTGAATGGCGCCCCATGCGAGGAACCCGCCTCCGACGACGAAACCCGCCAACGGGGCCCACCAGCGGTTCGGGGTCTCCAGCCACTCCAGCGCCGGGACCGTCACGAGCAGGATCAGGGTGACCAGTCCGCCCAGGATCGGGGCTGCAGCCATGCCCAGCGCTACCGAGACGAGTTCCACCAGGGGAGTCAGGAAGACGACCACTGGGAGCGTCATCAACATCGTCAGGGTCCACCCTGGCCACCCTCTGCGCCGGTGGAGCCCTGTCACACCCAGGATCGCCAGCAGGATCACGGCGGCGGCGAGAGGCAGTTGGAGGTTCAGGGCCGCGCCGGGCGCCACCAGCGTCATCGCCGCCAACGAGAGAGCCGGAAGGAGGAGGGCCCCGAGCGCGGCCTCGAGGGGGCGGACCCAGGGGCGGGCCGCCTCGAACAGGGACAGGGTGACGGCCAGCGTGATGAAGGCGAGCCCCCAGCGGTAGGGGACCTCATCGTGAAAGGCCGGGGTGAGGACGCCGAACTCCTCGTGGAGGGGCGCGGCCCACCGAAAGATCAGCCACCCGGCGGCGGCGGAGGCGCCGACGGCCAGGAGCGACTGGATCGCTCCGAGGGCGATCCCCCGGGTGCGGGCACCGCGGAGCGTCGCGACGAAGGTCACGAAGAGGATACCGCCGAGGACTCCCAGGGTGACCGGCCAGGCCCACCCCTGAGGGAGATCGACGAGCCCCAGGAAGGGGGCCCACACGAGAGAGCGGTCCGGGGCATCGACCACTGAGAGGTCCTGATTCCCCAGGTGGCGGGCCATGGCCAGAATCCGGACGCCGTGGTGCTGGAGGGTGGCCTCGCTGACGTTCTCCGGGATGTCGCTGGCCTGGTGATAGTGCTCCGCACCTCCGATGGCGGCGAAGTTGAGTCCCTGGATGCCGGCATCGAGGAAGGGGGTGAAGTCCGTGTCGTTCGGGAGCCGCCGGTAGACCTCCACGAAGAGGCTGTTGGCCACGGGGGCCGGGTCCACCTCGGCGAGCTGCCTGGCAATCCATCCGTTCTGGTCCCCGGTCTGGAACATCAGGCTCGGACCGCGAGTCCCCCGCATCTCCACGTTCAAGGCCAGGCGGACATCCTCCATCCAGCGATGGTCGTCTACGAAGGCCCGAGCCCCGTGGAGCCCATACTCCTCTCCGTCGCTCAAGAGAACCACGAGGTCGTTGGTCAGGGGCAGAGCGTCGGACAGGGCCCGCACCGCCTCCAGGACGACGGCGACACCGGTGGCGTCGTCTCCGGCACCGGGGGACTGGGGCCGGGAGTCGTAATGGGCGGCGAGGAGGAGCGCTCCCGTCGAGGCGGTTCCTGCTCTCCGGGCCACGACGTTCCGAAGGGTCACGGCCACGGCGGATTCGCCTCGGGCCCGGACCTCCGTCGCCTCCTGGATCTCCACCTCGAAGCCCATCTCGCTCAACCGCGATGCGAGGAGGGCTCGGACTCGGTCGTGGGCCTCGGAACCCGGAGGGCGCGGGGTTCGGGCGATGTCCGCCACCGTCGCCATGGCCCGGGCGGAGGAGAAGGTGTCGTCGGGGGCGTTGGCGGGCACCGGGGAGGGGACGGTCCATCGGGTGAGGCCCGCCACGACCGCCGCGAGGAGGAGGACGAGCGTCAGGGGACCGCGCCACGGGGGTGCGGTTCCGGCCGGTCGCTCCTGGACCGCCTTCTCCTTGGGCCTCTTCGTGGGCCTCTTCGCCTCGGGCTCGGCGGACCTGGAGGCGCCCTCGGGGGTGCCAGTGGAGTCGGACGTCAGGTCATCCTCGGACATCCCTGCGATGCCGAGTTCCTCGTCCGAAGGGAGTTCTGGGAGTTCGTCGCTCATGCGGTGAAGATGGTCGCTGCGAGGAGCCGCGCCAAGTTGGCGACTTTCCAGGCTTTGGACACCACCCTATCTTGTGCCTGACCAGCCCTCGGGCTGCTGATCGACCCCACCCCTGGACCTCTCATGAATCGTATCTTCGGCTATCTCGTCGGACTCGTCTGGCTCGGTCTCGCCTACGGCGCGTTCCAGAATTCATCCAACGGGTGGAGCGCAGGCCAACCCGACGTGGGCTTCTGGTGGTCCGTGATCGCGGGTCTCCTCACGATTGCCGCCCTCGGCGCCCTGATCGGTACGACGATCCACAGTCGATCCTCCGGGTCGTGATGCCCGAGGGCCAGCGGTGAGCCCTGGCTTCGAGCTGCCGCTGGAGCGTCCCTCCAAGATCATCTGCGTGGGGCGCAACTACGTCTCCCACGCCCGGGAGATGGGCAACCCTCTCCCGAAAGAGCCCCTCCTCTTCCTGAAGCCGCCGTCCTCGCTCGTTGCGCCTGGCGCACCGATCGTTCTTCCCCGGGTGTCCCATCAAGTAGAGCACGAGGGGGAGATCGCCGTTCTGGTGGGTCGGCGTCTCCGCCTTGCCTCCGAGGACGAGGCTCGAGAGGCGATTACCCACGTTCTGGCTCTGAACGACGTCACCGCCCGGGACTTGCAACGGTCCGATCCTCAGTGGACTCGAGCCAAAGGGTTCGACACGTTCTGCCCGGTGGGTCGGCCGGTCTCCGTAGAGACGCTGAGCGAGTGGGGAATGAGGTTCGAGTCCCTCGAGGTTACCACATATGTGAACGGGGAGTTGCGGCAGCACGGGCGGGCTTCGGATATGCTGTTTTCGATCCCGTTCCTTCTCGCCTACGCCTCGGGAGTCATGACGATCGAGCCCGGCGACATCCTGACTACGGGCTCGCCGGATGGCGTCGGCACGCTCAATCCGGGCGACGTCGTGCGAGTGCAGATTCCAGGGGTCAGCACCGTCGAGAATCCGGTCGAGGCCGAGTGACCCAAGTGGCCCTGGCAGAGCGACTTGGTGCTCTCCCCCCTTACCCGCTCGCTGAGATCCCTGTCCTTCGGGCCCGTCTGAGAGGGGAGGGCGTCGACGTGATTGATCTGGGCGCAGGCGACGCCGACCTCGCTCCCCCTCCCCGAGCGGTGGAACGGATGACCGAGGCCCTCGCCGACCCGAGCATGTCCCGGTATCCCTTCCAACTGGGGTACCCCCCCTTCCGAGAGGCGGTCGCGAACTGGATGGCCGAGCGCTTCGACATCCGGCTGGACCCGATGACGGAGCTGCTGCCCCTCCTGGGATCGAAGGAGGGAATCGCCCACCTCCCCCTTGCGGTGGTGAATCCGGGCGAGGTCGTGGTCTTTCCCGACCCGGGCTACCAGGCCTATCGGGGCGGAGCGGTGCTGGCTGGTGCGGAGCCGGTGGCGATGCACGTGCGCCCCGAGAACGAGTACCTGCTTCGCCCCTGGACCCTCGACGAGGGCGTCCAGAGGCGAATTCGAATGGTGATTCTGAACTATCCCCACAACCCGACCACCGCCGTGGCGCCCCGGGGCTATCTCGCGGAGGTCGTCGACTTCTGCCGCAAACGTGGCGCCGTCCTCGTCCACGATCACGCCTACTCGGAGATCGCCTTCGATGGTTACCGGCCACCCTCCATCCTGGAGATTCCCGGTGCTCGGGATGTGGCCATCGAGTTCCACTCGTGCTCCAAGACCTACAACATGACGGGGTGGCGACTGGGTTGGGCTGCCGGCGACGCCGGGCTGATCGGAGCCCTCTCGCGCCTCAAGACCTTCGTGGACACCGGGGTCTTCAAGGCGGTTCAGGCCGGGGGTCTGGGCGCCCTGGAGAGCTACCACGACTGGTTCCCGGGCAACCGGGAGGTCTTCCGTCGTCGCCGGGACGCCGCGGCGGAGGGGCTTCGGAGCGCCGGTTTCCAGCCACGCGTGCCCGAGGCGAGCATGTACTTGTGGGTACCGTTGCCCGGGGGCGTCTCCGGTCCCGACTTCACGCGGCGAGCGCTGGAGGAGGGTGGGGTGGTGGTCATGCCCGGGACTGCCTTGGGTCGCGGGGGCGAGGGCTTCTTCCGAATCGCCCTGACCGTACCGGAGGCTCGCCTCGCAGAGGCCGGGGAGCGCCTGGGCCGGATCGCCTGGTAACCGCGGGCTGATCGCCCCTCCCGGCTGCGGAACCGGCCCTCTCGCGGCGGTTACCTAAGGCCACCATGAATCCTGCCCCTTCCCCCTCCCGACCGGAGGAACGACCCAGCCGTCGCCTCCGCGCTCGGGATCGCCGTGCGCGCAGGGTCGGGTGGATCGTATCCATCGCCGTTCACCTCGGTCTGCTCCTCGTCTACTCTGGCGTGCAGGGCCCGCCGACGGTCCGGATCGACCCGTCCGGCGAGGGATCACTCCGGCTGCAGGGGCTCGAGCTCCTCAACCTGGTGGCGATCGCAGACGAGGAGATCGCGCGGCCGGAGGAGCCCCCGGAGCCCGAGGATGAGCTGGAAAGGCTTCAGATTCCCGTGACTCCCGATGCGCCCTCGGGCGAGGCGGCCCAGAATCCTCAGGAGACGCAAGCCGGGAGCGAGGTGGCTGTGGAAGACGAAGAGGAGTCTGGCCCTGATGCGGTCGAGCGCCTTCGGGTGCAGGCCCAGGATGAGAGGCTCCTCCGGTCGTTGGGAGAGGATCTCACCGGTATCTCGCCGGAACAGTTCCTCCGGTCGGATCTGGCTTGGCGCCTCGGCCTGTGGCAGGATTCCATGGCGCTGGAGATGGCTCGAGAGGCCTCGATCACGGATTGGACCTACACCGATGACGAGGGGGGTCGGTGGGGGGTCAGCCCCGGCAAGCTCCACCTGGGCTCCATCACGCTGCCGCTCCCCTTCAGCTTCGGCGTGAACCCGGGGAACTTCGACGAGGTGCGGATGCGCGAATACATCGACGGAGAGATCGCCCGGGGTGCCCAGACCTTCGTGATTCAGGAGGGTTGGCGCGAGCGCGCAGAGGCGATCCGGCGTCGCCGGGACCGGGAGCGGAACACCGCCGTCGACGGGACTCGAGCCGGGCCCCGGAGGATCCGGCCCGACACCACCCGGGTGCCTTCGACGCTTCGGTAGGGATCATCGAACGACCCTCGGCCGCGTTGACGGGTCGGAACCCCCGGAATACACTTCGGTGGTGCGTCGGACAGACCGGACTTTCCGCGCGTCACAGTTGACTGATCGACCCCTCGCGGCGCCCGGCTCACCCCGGCGCCGCGCCGTGTATCGTACCTCACAGGTACGGTCGTGCCCCTGGAGGCCCGCGTGACGCAGGAGCTCGCACCCCGTTTCGACCCCAGGGCCATCGAGCCCGGGCTGTACCGCCGCTGGCTCGAGGGCGGGTACTTCCACGTGCCGGCATCCAGCGTCCTGGAGGACGGCAAAGAGCCCTACGTCATCGTGATTCCGCCGCCGAATGTCACGGCGGTGCTCCACATGGGTCACGGACTCAACAACACGATTCAGGACGTCCTGATCCGGTTCCGACGCATGCAGGGCCGGGCGGCGGAATGGCTCCCCGGCACCGATCACGCCGGCATCGCCACGCAGAATGTGGTGGAGCGCCAGATCGCCGCCGAGGGCCTTACCCGGGACGAACTGGGCCGCGAGGCCTTCGTGGAGCGGGTGTGGGAGTTCGTGGGGGACACCGGGGGGACGATCCTGGAGCAGCTCAAGGCCATCGGATGTTCCTGTGACTGGGACCGGACGGCGTTCACCCTGGATCCCGGACTCTCCCGCGCCGTCCGGGAGGTGTTTGTCCGGCTCTACGAGAAGGAGCTGATCTACCGGGGCCGCTATATCATCAACTGGTGTCCACGCTGCCTTACGGCCCTCTCCAACGAGGAGGCGGAGGGCGGTGAGAGCGAGGGACGGCTCTGGCACCTCCGCTACCCTGTGGCCGAGGAGGCGTGGGGCGCGGCTGAGGCGGCGAAGGCCGCCGGGGCCGAGGCGCTGGGGCGGTTTCAGAGCGGGGGGTGGTATCTGACCGTGTCCACGACCCGGCCCGAGACCATGCTGGGGGATACCGCTGTAGCCGTGCACCC
>JGI12210J13797_11122397_pt1 | contig 10072 bp, 9 predicted proteins | sample ElkSlonscriptome_3_FD_13797 | JGI IMG/M metagenome (IMG submission 13797) | reverse complement strand
CCAGAATTGAGGTAAACCGAAGCTTTCTTATGGATGCTTCTGTCCTATACATGAGGCAGAGAGAAGCCAACCAATTTTTGGCGACGGTATTAGGGCATTACGAGATTGAGGGCACGGCTTACCAAGCGATTGGTGGATTGGGTTACCGAACGTCAGATGCATTGATTATTCATGCGGGGATTCGACACAACTCAAACATCTTCAGGATATCCTATGACATCAATACTTCCGAGTTAAGTGATTACTCGCAAAACCGTGGAGCACTCGAGTTTTCCGTGATCTACCGTCCGGGAAGAAGAACGTCGAGAGCGATTTATTAGACTCTTCAATCAATATTTTTAGACTAATCTAAAAATAGTGATCTTTGTGCCTTCATGAGAAGGCACATTTTTTTTGTAATTGTTTTTCTTTCAGGCATTGGCTGTAGCCAAAATGAAAGTAGTGAGGATGAATTTTTGGTGGTATCGACCACTTCGATGATAGGCGATGCCATGGAAGCCATGCTCGATACGAGTGTATCCGTGGTGTCCCTCATGGGACCAGGAACGGATCCGCATCTTTTTAAGCCTACCAAGCAGAGCCTCGACTATCTGGCCGATGCCGATTTGATCGTGGCAAACGGGCTGCATCTCGAAGGCCGAATGCAAGATATTCTCGAAAAAATGTCAAAGCGCAAGCCCGTCATCTTTCTCGGCGCAGTCCTCTCGAATGATGAGTTGATTCTGCCCGACGGCACTGCCGATTACCCCGATCCACATATTTGGTTTGATGTTCAACTCTGGCAAAAAGTTTTAGAGGCATCCACCGACAAGTTGAATGAGCTCGGGGTTTTGGACTCAGCCGGGAGTGAGGACTACCTGTTGGAATTGAAGGAACTCCACCGGCAGACTCAGTCCGAAATGGCTGAAATTGCGCTGGAAAATAGAGTGTTGCTCACCGCACACGATGCCTTTTCCTATTTCGGTAGAGCCTACGAAATTCGCGTCATCGGACTTCAGGGAATTTCTACCGCCGCCGAATACGGGCTGAAAGACGTAGAACAAATGGTGGACTTAATCACCACTGAGCAAATCGGGGCAGTCTTCGTAGAATCGAGCATTTCATCTCGATCAATGGAAGCCGTTGTTTCGGGCGTTCGCCAAAAAGGCGGAGAAGTGAAATTGGGAGGAACCCTTTATTCCGACGCCCCCGGTCCCGAAGGTAGTGGTGCCGAAACGTATCAAAAAATGGTGCGCCACAATGTAGAAACCATAAAAGCGGCCTTGCAATGATTGCATTTGAAGCACATAACCTTACGGTGAGCTACGACAAACAGCCCGTTCTTTGGGACATCGATTTTGAGATTCCCGAGGGAAAACTCGTAGGGATTATCGGGCCGAATGGTTCGGGTAAAACCACTTTGCTCAAAGCGGCCATGGGGATTTTAGAGACCGACAGCGGCTACGTCAAAGTATTTGAAAAAAACCCCGATAAGGTGCGCGAGCGACTCGGCTACGTTCCCCAAAGGCAATCAGTCGATTGGGATTTTCCCGCCACGGTGATGGATATCACGATGATGGGGCGTTACCGCAAAGGCCGTCTTTTCGGCCGGCTATCGAAATCGGACAAAGAAATTGCCACTGACTCGCTGAAACGGGTGGGAATGTACGACTACCGAAACCGACAGATTTCTGAGCTCTCGGGAGGTCAGCAGCAACGCGTGTTTATCGCTCGTTCGCTAGCACAGCAAGCCGATGTTTACCTGATGGATGAGCCATTTGTAGGAATCGATGCGGCCAGTGAGGAGTCTATTCTCAAGATTTTGGGAGAGATGAGAACCGCCGGAAAGACCGTTATTATGGTGCACCACGACTTGCATACGGCATTGGAATTTTTTGATTGGGTTATTCTCTTAAATACCCGACTGGTGGCAGCCGGCCCCAAGGAAGAAGTGCTCACCGAAGAAAATCTGAGAACGGCTTACGGCGGAAAACTGAATGTATTGAGCCGTATTGCTGACTTGATCAAGTCGAAAGAGTATCCCATTCGCGAACGCGGCATGAAGGAATAAATAATGGGAGGAAATTTCACATGGGTAATGATTGGCTGCGCTCTGATCGGCGCGGGTGCTTCTGCCGTGGGTGTTTTTTCCTTTTTGCGAAAGCAAGCTTTGGTGGGCGATGCGGTGGCTCATGCACTTTTGCCCGGGGTGGTTTTGGCCTTTATGTTTACCGGACAGAAAGACATCTGGATTCTGTTTCCGGGAGCCTTTGTAGCTGGCTGGTTGGGCTTGCTCAGTATAGACATCATTTCAAAAAATTCCAAGATTAAGCCCGATACGGCCATTGCCATTGTGCTCACGGTTTTCTTCGCCATCGGTATCGTTTTACTTACCCATGTGCAGCAATCAAACTACGGCAATCAATCGGGTTTGGAAGCCTTTCTTTTTGGAAAAGCCGCAGCGATGCTTCCCGCAGATATTACGCTCTTTGTGGCAGTCGACGCCGCCTTGATTTTGCTCATCTTGTTGACGTATCGCTATCTCAAGTTGTACTCCTTCGATCCCGATTTTGCCAAAGCCATTGGCTTACCCGTTAAGGGAATTCAATTCATTCTGTCTTCGCTCACCGTTCTGGCAGTGGCTTCGGGTATTCAGGCCGTCGGTGTGGTGCTGATGGCCGCTTTGATAATTACTCCGGCCGCAGCCGCCAGATTCTTTACCGGAAGGTTGAGTCATATGATTATTCTGGCGATGATCATTGGCATCGTCAGCTCCTTGATCGGCGTTTACATTTCATCGCTAGCGTTATCCATGCCCACAGGGCCTTGGATTGTGATGGTCTTAAGCATCATCGCGATCATGACCTTCATTTTTGCACCCGGCAAAGGTATGTTGCAGCGATCGAGAAAGCGGAAAGCCCATCAGCAAAAGGTCAGAAGGGAGAATTTACTCAAGCTTTTTTATGCGTTGGGAGAAAACAATAAAGAGGAGTTTTATTCCCGACCTCAGCTATTGCGATCGAGAAGATTTCAAGGAAGAGAGCTGGAATTTTTATTGAGTCGGATGACCGCAAGGGGTCTTTTGCTTCGGAAGGAGAATCGATACGGATTAACGGCCACCGGCAAAAGCGAAGCCACTCGGGTAGTTCGTCTTCACCGCCTTTGGGAGCTTTACCTCAACGAGCGGATGAACATTGCGCCCGATCACGTGCACCACGATGCTGAAGCGATTGAGCACATCATCACGCCCGAGCTTGAACGCGAATTACTGAAAGACTTGGACTACCCCGAATTGGATCCGCACCGCTCGGAAATACCGGGGATAAAAGACATGCAGCGATGAACGATTTCTGGATCATAGCAGAAGGTAGTTTGGTGGCGGTGAGCTGCGGCATGCTCGGTGTTTACCTCATTTTGCGAAAAATGGCCATGGTAGGAGATGCGATCTCGCACGCGGTTTTGCCTGGCATCGTCATCGCTTACCTCGTCGCTCAGTCGAGAAGCTCGTTTTTCACCTTGCTCGGTGCTGCGCTCTTCGGATTACTCACTACGTTTATGATCGAACTCTTTTACAAAAAGGCCCGAATCCAGCAAGATGCTTCCATCGGGATCACGTTTACTTGGCTTTTTGCCATTGGTGTCATTCTGGTCTCTGCCTTTTCGGGAAATGTCGATCTCGACCAAGAGTGTGTGCTCTACGGAGACATTGCTTATGTCCCTTTTGATATTCTATACCTCTTTTCTACCGATGTAGGCCCCGCTCCTGTGTGGCTTCAAGGATTTAATCTATTGGCTATTCTCATTTTGCTTCGAGTGGGACACCGAGGATTTCTCATCACGAGTTTCGACCCTTCATTTTCTTCCGGACTCGGAATCAAAACCGATGCCTGGCACTACGTCTTGATGGGAGCTGTATCGTTTACAGTGGTGCTCAGCTTCAATGCCGTCGGCGCCATCCTGGTCGTAGCATTTCTGGTCGTTCCTCCGGCCACTGCTTATTTGATTAGCAAAAGAGTAGAAACCATGATGGCCTACACCGTTCTATTCGGAATCCTTTCGGCAGTGGGAGGCTTCTACCTCGCTACCTGGTGGAATGCCTCCATCTCGGGAGCGATGGCCGTAGCGGCGGGGATACTGTTTATGCTTGTCTTTGCAGGAAAAAGACTTTCAGTCAAACAACGAAAAGCACTGGCTATTTCAGATCTTTCTACTAACAGTTGAAAGAAACGGCCTGGGATTAAGAAACCAATTTACCTTTCGAGATAGCTTTGGTGAAATCTCAATACTCAGTACTGAATACTCAATACTAATTTCTAGAACTCACAATTCTTCGGAGACCTAGGAAAAGGAATCACATCTCGAATATTGGTCATTCCCGTCACGAACATCACCAGTCTTTCGAAGCCCAAACCGAATCCCGCGTGCTTGCACGTTCCGTATTTGCGCGTGTCGAGGTACCACCAGAGTTCCTCTTCTTCGATACCCATTTCTTCCGAGCGACGTTTGAGGACTTCCAGTCGCTCTTCACGTTGAGAGCCACCCGTAATTTCACCAACTCCCGGGAAGAGCACATCCATTGCCGCCACGGTTTTCTCGTCGTCATTCAAGCGCATGTAAAAGGCTTTGAATGAAGCGGGGTAGTCGGTTAGGATAACGGGCTTTTCAAAATGCTTTTCGACCAAATAGCGTTCGTGCTCGCTCTGAAGGTCTTTGCCCCATTCCACCGGATATTTAAATTTCTTTTTCTTGAAAGGCTTCGAATTGCGAAGAATATCGATGGCTTCGGTGTAGGTCAATCGCTCAAAATCATTTTCAGAAATGAAGGTCAATCGCTCCATCAAGCCCATCGGGTTGCGCTCATTCTGTGGCTTTGACTTCTCTTCTTGCGCTTCGCGTTGAGCGAGAAACTCCAAGTCGTCTTTGCAATTTGTTAAAGCGTAGCTCACGAGGTATTTGAGAAAGTCCTCCACCAAATTCATGTTGTCAGTGAGATTGGCGAAAGCTACTTCGGGCTCAATCATCCAAAACTCTGACAGGTGTCGGGAGGTGTTGGAATTCTCCGCGCGAAATGTTGGCCCGAAGGTGTACACTTTGCTTAAGGCGAGGGCAGCCAGCTCTGCTTCGAGCTGTCCCGAAACGGTGAGGTTGGTTTCCTTGCCAAAGAAGTCCTGACTGTGGTCTATCGTTCCATCCTCAGCGGTGGGAGGATTCTTCGGATCGAGGGTAGTCACACGAAACATTTCCCCAGCGCCTTCGGCGTCAGAACCCGTAATGATGGGTGTGTGGATGTAGAAAAAGTTTCTTTCGTTGAAGTAATTGTGTACGGCAAAACTTAAGGCATGACGTAGGCGGAAGATGGCGCCGAAGGTATTGGTGCGAAAACGCAAATGTGCATTCTCCCGAAGAAAATCCATGCTGTGCTTCTTGGGTTGCAGCGGATATTTTTCAGGGTCGGCATCACCGTGAATTTCAATTGACGCTACTTGCACCTCCACCGTTTGACCTTTTCCTTGGCTTTCCACCAATTTGCCGGTCATGGTAAGGGCAGTTCCCGTGTTGATTCGATTCAATATCGCTTCATCCATTTCCTCAAAGTCTACGACTCCCTGAATGGTTTGGATCACCGATCCATCACTCAAGGCGATGAAGCGATTGCTGCGAAACGTGCGTACCCAACCGGAAATACTTATCGTTTCGCCGATTGTGGGTTGATTCAAAATCTCTTTAATGCTTGCCATTGCTCAGTTTTGAGGGTACAAAACAACGAACTTTTTGGTGATTATTTGACTTGTTCTTTTCCCATAGAAGAAAAGAACCAAAATTCACTTGTTTTCCCTAGGTGCTTCTTCGGTCGCTTTTAAAAAAGCTAAGCGACCTTTCGACGCGCTAATCAAATCATTCGCTCCCGCTGGTCGTCTGCATAATTTGATTACGCTGCACTTGGGAAAACGTTGAGAATTGAAAGGGGATCGAACCCTTTCAATTTCATATGGAGTGTGACGTGACAATTAAAGCATGTACTGCCGGGAAGTAAAAGCTAAAATCAACATAGCTTTTATAAACACATCATGTGTGGAGTACCGCAGGAAACAAAAAAAGGTTAAAACGTTTCCTAAGTGTAAAATGTGTTTTACATTTGCCCCCTGAAATTTATGAGCAACCCATCAGAAAAAGAGAAAAAAATTGTCGCTGACGCCATTAAGGTATTTATGACCTATGGCATCAAGAGCGTTACAATGGACGACATCGCCAAGCATATGCGCATGTCGAAGAAGACCTTATACCAATATGTTTCTGACAAAAACGATTTGGTAACGAAATGCACGAATCACGATTGCCAAATCACCGAGGTTAAGGTGAAAGAAATCCTGAGCAAGGGTTTAAATGCCATTGAAGAGAACTTTGAAATTTCAAAGCACATCGTGGAGGACTTGAGGGATATCCATCCCTCGATATTTTATGATTTAGAGAAATACTATCCCGAGGCGTGGAATAAGATGCATCAATTGCGGCACGAATTCGTGGGGGTGGTGATGAAAGAAAATATGGAGCGCGGAATAGAACAAGGGGTTTACCGCAAAGATTTAAACGTAAAGTTGATGACTCAACTATGGGTGGCGCGGCTCAATATCATTTTTGATCCCAGCATTTTTTCTTTAGATGATTACTCACTAGCAGATGTGTATCGTCAAATGTTCATGCACCACATTCGCGGAATCGCGAGCGATGAAGGCCTTAAATACATTGAAAAAAACCAACATAAACTAAACTAACACCATGAACAGATACATTTTGGCTTTTCTTGGTTTGGTTCTATCCGCGCATGTGATGGCGCAGCCTTTGGCGGTTTCGCTGGAGGAAGCCATTCAGATTGCCGTAGATAGTAGCTATGCCACGAGAGATGCTGAATTCAACCTTGCGAAGAAGGAAAAGGAAGTTCAGGAAGTGATCGCCATCGGATTGCCGCAAGTCAATGCCCAGGCTGAATTTCAAAACTTCTTGGACATTCCCGTTTCACTCGTTCCCGCTGAATTTTTTGGAGGTGAATCAGGAGAATTTGCCGAGGTTCAATTTGGAGTAAACTACAACTTGACCGGAAGTGTCACCGCCACGCAGCTTATCGCTGATGGGACGTATTTCATTGGCTTGCAAGCCGCAAAAACCGTAGTAGAGCTTTCGCGTGTTCAAAAGAGCAAGGCCGAGCAAGAAATTAAGGTGGCCACGGCAGATGCTTACTACACCACTCTCTTGGCTCAAGCTAACTTCGATATTCTCACGGAAAATGTCGCTAATCTCGACAAGACGCTGGAAGAAACGAGAGCGCTTTATGAGAATGGCTTAACCGAGGAGCAGGATGTAGATCAATTGGAATTGAATCGAAACAAACTCATCATAAGCCGCGACAATACGCAGCGTATTTTGAATATTTCCAAGCAGGCTCTTTTGTATATCATGGGTCTTTCCATTCAGACGGATATTACTCTGACCGACGATATCGAGTCGCTCGTTGCCTTGAGCAACTCACCCGAGTATTTGCAAAAAGAGCCCGACTTGCTCACTCACCCGGATTATTTATTGGCTAAGACCAATGTAGAACTTGCCGACCTTCAAATACGCGGAGACAAGGCCACTTTCTACCCTTCACTCTCTGCCTTCTTTACCCATCAACAAGTGGGTCAAAGCAATGAATTTGAATTCTTTGAATCGGGTGCGCCGTATTTCCCTACAACCATTGTAGGAGCGAGATTGAACATTCCGATTTTCAGCGGATTTCAGCGAAAGCGTCAACTGCAACAATCACAGATTGCTTACGAGCAAAGTCAAATGCAGCTGCGACAAGCCGAAGATGGATTGGAACTCGAAATAGTGAGGGCGCGGAGTAATTACGAGGGAGCCTTAAAGAACTGGGAGAATCAAAAGCGCAGTTTTGAATTGGCTCAACGGATCAATCAAAAGACCACCATCAAGTATTCTGAAGGAGTGGCCGACAGTTTTGAACTGAACATTTCTGAGAATCAACTGCTCCAAGAACAAACCAGATACATTCAAACGGCGCTCGAACTTCTCAACGCCAAAAAAGCACTTGACAAAGCATTAAACACATTATAGAATCATGAGATCAATAAACCAAACCGCATTGAAGATATTCAGCCTCGGGCTCGTTGCCGTAACAGTTGCGGCGTGCGGCGGTGCGCCTGAAGGTGACTTGGAAAAACTGAAAGCGAAGCGAGATTCTCTCAAAGGCGTTCGAACTGAATTGGACGATAGAATTCTTGCTTTGGAGCGCGAAATCGCCGAAAAAGATTCCACCACGGAAGATAAGCTTGTGACGGGAATCGAAATCGGTAAGGATACGTTCAGGCACTTTTTTGAGGTATATGGAAACGTACAATCCGACAAATCGGCTACCATCTACGCCGAGAATTCGGGAGTGCTGAAATCCATTGATGTAAAAGAAGGCCAATCGGTTAAGAAAGGCCAAAGATTGGTAACGCAGGACGTAGAGCTGATCGACAGAAACATGGCTGAAGTAAAAACTCAGCTCGATCTGGCCGAAACCCTCTACGAAAAACAAAAGCGACTTTGGGATCAGAATATCGGTAGCGAAGTGCAGTTTTTGGAAGCGAAAAACAGAAAAGAATCGTTGGAAAACTCTCTGGCCACATTGCGCGAGCAAAGGCAGAAATCCTCTGTTGTCGCTCCTTTTGACGGAGTGGTAGACAAGGTTTTTCCCAAAGTAGGAGAGTTGGTTGGAATGTCTGCACCCATCGTGAGGCTGGTCAATATCGACGAGCTCTACGTGAATGCCGATGTCTCCGAGCGGTACATGGGCGACATCGCAAAGGGTGATTCGGTTCTGGTCATAGTGAACAGGAAAGACACCATCAAATCAGCTATTACCAGAGTTGGAGACTACATCAATCAGGCAAACCGATCCTTCGAAATCAGGGTAGATATAGCCGAAAAAGTAGCCGTGTTGAGGCCGAATTCACTCGTTGTCTTAAAAGTGAATGACTACACCGAAGAAGGTGCAATAGTGATTCCATCCTCTGTCATCATGCAAGATGGCTCAGGAAAAGATTATGTCTTCACACTGCAAACAGATGAGCACAACGATTTGGTCGCTCGAAAAACTCCCATCCAAACGGGGCCTTCGCATCTTGGAAAAACCGTAGTGAATCAAGGAGTAAATGAAGGAGATGAGCTGATTGACAAAGGCTCTCGAAAAGTAAGGGACGGCGATAAAGTGAAAAAAACTACCGTATAGCGATGGCAGAAAACACACCCGAAAAAAGCGGGAAAGGGTACAAGGAATTTGGCCTCTCTTCGCTTTCCGTAGACAATAAAACGACGGTCTTCGTACTGGCAATTATCATTTTTCTCGGAGGTATTGCTTCGTATATGAGCATGCCGAAGGAGAATTTCCCAGACGTGGTAACTCCCGAAATTTACGTGGGTACTCCTTACCCGGGAAACTCGCCTCTGGACATTGAAAAGTTGATTACCCGACCATTTGAGAAAGAAATCAACTCGATAACGGGAGTAGATGAAATTAACTCTACCAGTGTTCAAGGGTACTCCACCATTCAAGTGAAATTCAACTTTGACGTAAGTGTCGATGAGGCTCTTCGTAAGGTGAAGGACAAAGTCGACATTGCGATGAGCGATCGCGATTTTCCCCAAGACTTGCCTGCCGATCCCAACGTTTTCGAGATGAATATTTCGGAGATGATGCCGATCATGAACATCAACCTCTCGGGAGATTTTGCCATAGAGCAGCTTAAAGATTACGCTGAGTATCTCGAAGATCAGATAGAAGACCTTCCCGAAATCACCGAGATCGATATCCGTGGGGTGATGGACAAAGAGGTGAAAATCGACGTTGACCTTTTGGCCATCGAAGCCATGAAAATCAGCTTCGACGATATTGCCAATGCCATTGCCCAAGAAAACGTGACCATATCGGGAGGGGATTTGTTGGTGGATGAATTCAACAGAAACGTGCGCATCATCGGTGAGTTTCGCGATGTCGAGGAAATAGAAAACGTCATTGTAAAGCGCGAAAACCAAGAGGTGGTTTATCTGAAGAACG
>JGI12210J13797_10917973_pt1 | contig 10072 bp, 7 predicted proteins | sample ElkSlonscriptome_3_FD_13797 | JGI IMG/M metagenome (IMG submission 13797) | reverse complement strand
GGACCTGTCGGTGTCGGCCCAGGAGATCTCCACCACCTCCAACCAGCAGGCCGCCTCCGTGAAAGAGATCGTCAGCACCATGGAGGATTCCGACAAGCTCACCAAGTCCATCTCCACCCGCATCACCGAGGTGGCCCGAATCGCCAATACCACTCGGGACGCGGTGACCCAGGGGTTTACCATCATTCAGGAGAGCCTGACCAAGATGGACGAAATCAAAACCTCCAACGCCGAACGGATCAACGGGGTGCGGTCCCTCAGCGACAAGATCGAAAACATCTGGGAGATCGTCAATATTATCAATACCATTGCGGATCAGACCAAGATCATCGCCTTCAACGCCGAACTGGAGGCCGCCTCGGCCGGGGATGCGGGGAAAAACTTCAAGATCGTGGCGGCCGAGATTCGACGCCTGGCCGACAGCACGGTGGAATCGACGGCCGAGATCAAATCGGCCATCAACGAGATTCAGCATTCTTCGGACAACCTTATCATCGCCTCGGAAGAGGGAACCGAAAAGATCATCGAGGGATGGGAACTCTCCAACCGTTTGCGGCTGGTCTTCGAAGATATTCAGAGTTCTTCCGAAATATCAGCGGGCTCCGCCGACCATATCGCCACCTCGACGGATCAGCAGGTCTCCGCGTTTGAACAGATTCTTCAAACCCTGAAGCAGATTTCCGAGGGTATCGACAATTTTGTCCTGTCCACCCGATCCACAACCGAGGCCTCCCAAAAGCTCAAGGGGATGGCCGATGAACTGAAACAGATCGTGGTGACCTATGTCACCTGAGACCGACAGGGAAGGGGGTATGCGGGAATTCATGAACAATGAGGCGATTCTCGAGAAGTTGTCGGCCGATTCCGGCGACACGGAAACCGGCCCGGCCGCCGCGGAAAAATGGACCAAATTTCTGATCGTGGAGATCGGTAAAGAACGGTACGGTTTCTACGCCGATCAGATCAAAGAGATCGTCACCGACGAGCCGATCTATTATGTCCCTTTTGTACCGCCCTATATCAAGGGATTCATCAACCGTCACGGAGAACCCTACACCGCCTTTGACTTAAGCCTTCTGTTCGAAAAACAGGAGCTGGACAGCGCACTGTTTCTGGTATCCCGGCACGGGGGGGATCAGCTGGCCTTCCAGATTTCCGACGTCACCGAGATTCTGAAGGTACCCGAAAGCGAGCTTCACTCCCTGTCTTCGGTGGATGACGGAGAATCCTATTTTTCAGGGGTCTTGAGCCGGGAAGGGGCGGATATTTTCGTGCTCAACATCGACAGCGTGGTGGCCCGGCTGGAGCGGGATCTGGGTGAAGGCTGAATCGGAATTCCATTCTTTTCTGGTCTTCCGGTACCCCGGCGTGACGTTTTTTATCAACCGGAATTCGGTGGAGACCAGTCTTTTTCTGGAACCGGGCCGGCAATCTCCCGGTTTCAGCTTGAGTAAAGGTTTTTCCACCGATGTTTTCTTCGACGGCGAACATCTGATCAGCTATGATTTGACCCGATTCCTCGAAACCATGGGGCCGGTGGATAAAAGCGGACCCGAAGAACAGGGGCGGATGGGCGGGGTGGGCCTCATTCTGCCGGTGTCCCGGTTTTCTTCGGCGCACCCATCTCCACTCGCGAATATCCGGGGGTCCGGATTTGAAGAAAGGGTCTCCGAAACCCGGGTGGCGGTCACGGTGGGGCGGCACGGGGAGGCCGAATCGATTCCCTTCAGGGAGATTCGATTGTTTTCCCCGAGCCTGCGGTATCCCCTTCGGCGCCGGGGGCTTCTGGGCTGCCGGTTTCCGGGGGAGGGGGAATGCCAGTGGTTTTTGGACCTGGGGTGGATCTGGATGAATGCCTTCCGGAAGGCGACGGGAGATACGAAAGTGAATGACGGAGAATAGATGAGAATCCTGATTGTCGATGATTCGGCCCTGATTCGAAGCATCCTGAAGGGGATTTTGGCGACGGAAGAGAGGATGACGGTGGTGGCCGAAGGCACCAACGGAATGCAGGCCCTGACCCTGAACCGAAACCTGGAACCGGACCTGATCATTATGGATATTCAGATGCCGGTCATGGACGGTCTGGCCGCCACCCGCCGAATCATGGCGGAAAATCCCACCCCGATTCTGATCTTTTCCAATGAACTGGACGCCGGAACCGGGTATGAAGCCTTAAACAGCGGGGCCGTAGAGGTGATCCGAAAACCGGACATGGACCAGTTCAATGAACCGGCATTTCAGGAGGGCTTTTTCCGGCGGATTCGAGCGGCCGCCGCCTCCAAGGTGCTTCCCAAGCCCAATCCGCAAGAGGGGTCGGCTGAGTCGGTTTCCGGCGGGCGGGGCTTTAAACTGCTGGTCATAGGCGCTTCAACCGGAGGCCCCCTGGCCGTAAAGGCGGTGCTTCAGCATCTGCCGGCCAACTTTCCCCTGGGCATCGCCCTGGTTCAGCACATGGAGGCCGGGTTTGACCAGGGATACGCCCGCTGGCTGAATGATTTCACTCCATTGACGGTTCGGCTGGCCGGAACGGAGGAGCCGGTTCGGCCGGGGGTGGTCTGCATCGCGCCGGTGGACCACCACCTGATCGTGCGGGGGGACCGCCTGGTCCTGAATGAAGGGCCCAAGGTTTTGAACCAGAAACCGAGTGTGGACATGCTCTTCAGTTCGGCGGCCGAAAGCTACGGGGATCGGCTGATCGGGGTGCTCCTGACCGGCATGGGAAAAGACGGCGCCGACGGGTGCGCCGCCATCGTGTCCCGACAGGGGGTCACCCTGGTGCAGGACGAGGCCTCCTCGGCCATTTTCGGTATGCCCAAGGCGGCGATTGAACGGGGGGCCGCCACCCGCATTCTACCGCTGGATGAGATTCCGGAACATCTTTTCCGATTGGCGGGGGTCAAGCACATCGTCTGAAACTCGGGGCCGTTTTCAGAGAAGGCGGAACAACAGATCTATGATGGATCACCAGTTCGACAAAGTCATCGAGGCGGTTCGCCGGGACACCGGGATCCGCCTGCCCGAGTCCAACTACCGGACGGTTCGGGATTTTATTGGAGATCGGTGCGACTGCCTGGGCACCTCCCCGGAGCGTTACCTCGACCGGGCCCGGGAAGATGCCGATGAATTCGAGCGACTGCTGGATGCGGTCACCATCAATGAAACCTATTTTTTTCGTGAGGAACGCCACTTCCGGCTTCTGGAGAACCGGATTTTTCCGGAACTCATCCGGAAGGGGGAACGTCATCCGCTGATCTGGAGCGCCTCCTGTGCCACCGGTGAAGAGGCGGTTTCCTTGGCGGTGCTTGCGGAACGGTTCTGGGGCGGGCACGGAAATGAGGCCGGATTTACGGTCTGGGGCACCGATATCAATCCCTGTTCTTTGAAGATCTTTGAAAACGGCATCTATTCCGGCAATGCCTTTCGCCGGGACGGAAGCGGATATCATCCGCTTCTGAAAACCTTTCTCACGGCCCTGGATCGCGGTCACCGGCTCACTCCTCGGCTTCGGGAGCGGCTGCGGATTCGAAAACTCAATCTTTTTACCGATCCATTTTTTGATCTTCCCCAAAACTTCTCCGTGGTTTTCTTTCGCAATACCCTGATCTATATGGACCTGCCGGTTCGAGGGGAAATTCTCGATAAGATCGCCTCGGTTCTGGCGCCCGGGGGATCTCTTTTTCTCTCCGCCGCGGAGATGCCCTTGATCTCCCATCACCGGCTTCGGCTTACCGAAGCGGACGGGGTCTATTTTTTCAGAAAGACCGATAAAAAAGGGCCGCCTTCAGCGCAGACCCGTGTTCGGCGGGAATGCGCCCGGGAGCCGGGGGGAGTCGATCCGCCTTCCCTGAGACCAAGCCCCTTGGAATTGGAGAGCCGGACCAAGACGGTCGATCTTGCGGTGGTGCTTGAATTCGCCAATCAAAAAGCCAAAGATGAGCGGTTTTGCATTTCCGGAAAAGCCGAGTTTTCCGCGGCCTGCGGATTGCTCGACATTTTCTCTCGAATCAATGCCAATCATACCGAAGAGGCCGCGGCCCTGCTGGCGGAAATGGAAAAGCGGTTATCCCCCAATGAAATCCTCTGCTATCTGCGCGGCTATCTGTGCATGAACCGTCTGGAACCCGAGGAGGCCCGGCGCCATTTTCAAAAAGCCCTGCGGCATCATCCCGGCTTCTGGCCGGCCCGGTTCTATTCGGCCTCTCTGATCCAGCACACTACGCCGCACCAGGCCCGAACGGAATACCGTATCTGCCGGAAGGACCTCGAGGCGTATCTGGCCCGCGGCGGTTCCGAATACCAGTTCCTGCTGGAGGAATTCAGCCCCCGCTATTTTCACCGAATGTGCGGAAAATGGATCGATCGACTGTCTCGGGAATTCATCGATTGAGTTGAGCTCACGAACTACGACTTCAAACCTTCTTTCGCGCCGGAAAAGGAAGTCCGAATGCTGAACAGAGACGCCTTTATCGACAACTACCTGGATGAGCTCGGCGAAAACATCGAGGCTGTGGACGCCACCATTCTGACGCTCAAAAAAGACCCGGAAAATGAAGATGAACTGACCCGGCTGCTGCGGGCCCTGCATACCATCAAGGGGTCCTCCCGAATGCTCAAGTTCGGCCATATAGAGCGGATCGTCCACGGGCTCGAAAACGTCTTCAAGGGGGTGCGGGAGAAACGCTACGGCATCAACCGGCCGCTGGTCCGGCTGGTCTTCGTCACCACCGAGTATCTGCGGGCCGGCGCCGATAAAATCCGATCGGAAAAAGACGACGAACTGCCGATCACGGAGCTTTTGGCGGTGTATGAGCGGGCCTATGCCAATGAACCCTATTCTCTGGATACCCTGAACCGAAACCACCTGCAACCCGAATCCGGAGGGGAATCCGAGGGTGCCTCCGCCGAGGACCGGGAATCCGAGGACCCGTCGCCTGCGGAACCGGTTTTTCGGAAATCGGATGGTGATTTTGAAACGGTCCGCATCAAGATCAGCAAAACCGATCGAATCATCAAACGCTTCAACAACCTGGTGATCAAGCAGTTTCAGTTCAAAAAGGAGATGGACGATCTTCGGGACCTGGAAATTCGGTTCCGGGAGCTGATGGGCCCGAGCGCTGGCGGAGACAACGGCGGCTCCGCCGAAGCGGCGCGCAAGCAGAACGAATGCCTCAAGATGATTCAGCAGATCCGCAAGAATTTTTCGACAGACATCACCCTGATGGAACGGGATGCCCTGGAGGTTCAGGAGGAGATCTTCAGCCTGCGGATGCTGCCTCTGCAGCTGGTCCTGGGGCGCATGGAGAAGATGGTGGAAGACATGGCCATGGCCCTGGATAAGGAAATCGCCCTTCACATTACCGGCGCCGAAGTGATGATCGACAAGATCATCCTGGAAAAGCTGCACGACCCGCTCATCCATCTCATACGAAACGCGGCCGACCACGGCATCGAGTCGCCCGAAGATCGGGCCGCCGAGGGCAAACCCCGCTCCGGACGCATCGAGATCGACTGCGCCATCGAGGGCGGCCATGTGATCCTGCGAATTCGGGACGACGGCAAGGGGCTCGACTACAAGCAGATCCGGAAACGGGCCGTGGACCTGAATCCGCTCCAGGAGGAAGAAATCATGGATATGGATGAGGCCTCCCTGAGCACCTATATCTTCGCCTCCGGCTTTTCAACCAATGATCAGGTTCGGGACCTTTCCGGTCGCGGGGTGGGCCTCGACATCGTTCGGTACAACATTGAAAACATCAAGGGAAAGATTACCCTGACCAGCCGAAGAGGAGAGGGGTCCGAATTCGTGCTCACCCTTCCGCTCTCTCTGGCCACCGTCGAGGGGTTTTTCGTAGCGGCCGGCGGAGAAAAATTTCTGATTCCCGCCAATTTCGTTCGGGAAATTCTGATCCTTCAGCCGGAGCGGATTCTGGATTTGATCAGCCGAAAAGGGATCAAGCTTCAGGATAAGATCATTCCTGTTTTTCCGCTCACCGCTATTCTGGGCCGGGCCGAATCCGAGCCCACGGAGGGAAAGCAGTTCGCGGTGGTCATCGAATCTCTGGGAGAGACGGTCGGCATGGTGGTGGATACGGTCATTCAGTACGCCTCCCTCATCTACAAGCCGCCTCCCAAGAGTCTGACGAGGCTGAAGCTGATTCAAGGGATCGTGTTCGATGAAAGCTATGACATCATTACTATTCTACATATTCCCGAAGTGGTGAAGCGCTTCAAGGGGGTGCGCTCCATCGCCTCCCGCAAGCGGTATTCGGCTGAAAAATCCGAATACAAAAACATTCTGGTGGTGGATGATTCCTATTCCACCCGGGAGATCGAACGCTCCATTCTGGAGCTGGAAAATTATTCGGTGGTAACCGCCGAGGACGGAATCGACGGGCTGGAAAAGCTGCGGGACCACCATTTTCATATGATCGTCACCGATATCAACATGCCCCGAATGGATGGGCTCACTTTTGTGGAAAACCTTCGAAAGGACGACCGGTATCGAAAAACCCCGGTGATCGTGGTCTCTTCGGTGGAGGACCCGGCGGTCAAGACCGATTTTTTCGCCAAGGGGGCCGACGCCTTTATCGTCAAATCGGATTTCGACCGGGGCAATCTCATTATGGAGGTTCGAAACCGGATCGGATTATCCGGAGAAAAACGCGGCGGAAAACAGGTGGTACATGACTGACGACACAGCCAAGACAATCCTTCTGGTGGACGATTCCGACCTGGTGGCCGGGGTCTTGACGGAATTTCTGACCTCCGCCGGGTACCGGGTGGTCCGGGGTCGGGACGGGGTGGAAGGCATTCAGATGGCCTACCGAGAGATCCCCGATCTGATCATTATGGATGTGGAAATGCCGCTGATTCAAGGGTATCAGGCCAGTCGCCTTCTGAAGAGCCGCCGGGGGGTCCGGGACATCCCCATCATCATGCATACCAGCTTGGCCGAAGACAAAGACAAATACTGGGCCTTCAATTCCGGGGTGGATGCCTTTATCAACAAAGATTTCGACAACCTCGACCGGCTCAAAGGCGAAATCGGTCGGCTCATTCAAAACGACGGCATCGATCGGGACCTGATTCGGGAGGACGGCCGTACCCTGCACCGGGAAGGGGTGTTTGAAATGATCGGCTCGGTGTTGGATCAGCAACTGTTTCAATCGGCCCTGGTCAACCTCTTGGGGGAGGCCGGCAAGAGCATCGGTTCCATTCCCCAGACCATGGAGCGGATCTTCGATATTCTCTCCAAAGTATGCGATTATCATGTCGCGGCCATCCTGATCCGGTACAATCGCCGGCCGGTGGCCTATATCCGCCCCAGAGAACATCTGGTTCGGGATGATGTGGATGATTTTTACCATATCTGCCTGAATGATTTTCATAAACATTTTGCACAGCTCAACCTGGACAATACCCGGCAAATGTTTCTGGGCATCGAGGATCGAAAGGATTTCGACCGGCCCCGAATGGATGGGGGCGGGATCAGCTCCTATGCCGATTTCGATATCCAAGGAAAGGGCGGAACGGTGATCGGGAGTCTTCATGTGGGGCATTTGACCAACCACTATTTTTCCGATTACATCCTCAACAACATCGGGGTGTTCGCCCATTGCGGCGGAACCATTATCGAAAACGCCATCCTTTTCAACCAGATTTCGGAAATGGAGGATCGGGTGCGGAAGGTCTTTGCCAAGTTCGTCCCGGGCGAGATTATCGACGATCTGGTGGAGCGGCAGACCGACGAGTCCCTGATGACCGGAGAAAAACGGCGGGTGGCGGTCCTTTTTTCAGACATCCGGTCCTTTACCACCATTTCCGAGAACAACTCGGCCGAGGCCATCGTCTCGTTTCTGAACCGTTATTTCAGCATTATGGGCGGGATCATCAAGGCCCACGGCGGCACCATCGATAAGTTTGTCGGGGATGCGATTCTGGCTATTTTCGGTGCCCCCACCAGCTATCCCGACAACGGGCTTCGGGCGGTGCGGGCGGCCGAAGCGATGATTCAGGCCCTGGATTCGGTGGATACCGGCGACCTGGTCCTGCCGGAGACCGGGTTCGAGATTGGAATCGGCATTCACGAAGGGGTGGCCATTGTGGGCAATATCGGGTCGGCCGACAAGTTCGACTACACCGTCATCGGCGACACCGTCAATCTGGCCTCCCGGCTGGAGGGGCTCACCAAACATTATCAAAAGCGGATTCTGGTGTCGGAAGCGGTCATGGAAAGCGTGTCGGATCAGATTTTTCTCCGGGAGGTGGACCGGGTCAAGGTAAAGGGAAAGGAGACCGCTACCAGCATCTATGCGGTGGAGCAGGATGCCGAGGCTTTTGACGAAACCTTTATGGACCACTACACCAAAGCCATGAAGCTCTACAAAATGGGGAGCTGGGAAACCGCCGTTTCCTATTTTGAGCAATGCCGCCGGAGTGTTCCGGATGATCCGATCACCCGCACTTTTTTGAAACGGTGCCGGGAATTTCGGGAAAATCCGCCTGTGAATTGGGATGGGGCCCTGACTTTGGATTTTAAATAAGACCTTTTTACCTCTCCGAATCGATTCCTGATTTCTCTACTCGATTCAAGTTCTTTTTGCCTGATTTTTCCCTTGAGTTAATCATTCCTTTTTAGTAGAGCTAATTAAGAAGTTGATGTGTATTGTAACCGCTTCGGTCAATTCCCTGAAGACCCAACAACCATCAACAGTTTGCCGTGTCGGCGCGACAGGGGTTTTACCCGCCGGAACCGGAATGCTATGATGAGGGATGATCAGCCATGAACATCGCGATTATCGGCACCGGAATCTCCGGTCTGGTCACCGCCTATCTGCTGCACCGGGATCACGACATCACCGTCTTCGAGGCCAATGACTACATCGGCGGGCATACCCGCACGGTGGAGGTGCCGGACGGGGAGCGGACCCAGGCGGTGGACACCGGCTTTATCGTCTTCAATGACAAAACCTATCCCAATTTCGTGCGATTGATGGGGCGGCTGGCCATCTCCCGCAGGCCCTCCCGAATGAGTTTCAGCGTCAAGTGCGAACAGACCGGGCTGGAGTACTCCCCGAGTTCGCCCAACGCCCTGTTTGCACGGCGGCAGAATCTTCTGTCGCTTCCTTTCTATCGCATGCTGCTGGATATCTTTCGGTTTCGGCTCGGGTCCAAAGCCTTTCTGCTGGAAAACGATCACCGGGTCACCCTGGGGGAATATCTGTCCCGGAAGCGCTACTCCCGGTCTTTTGTCCGCCATTTCATCCTGCCGATGGGGGCGGCCGTCTGGTCCGCCGATCCCAAAGGGTTTCGGCTTTTTCCGGCACGCTATTTCATTCAGTTTTTCGACAACCACGGGTTTCTTAACGTGGTCAATCAGCCCCAGTGGTATGTGATCAACAGGGGTTCGAGTTCTTATATCGAGCCGCTGACGCGCCGTTTCAGGGAGCGGATTCGGCTGAACAGCCCTGTGCAATCCGTGCGGCGAAGCGCAGATTATGTGGAAATCACATCTCGGAACGGCAAGCCGGAGGAGTTTGATGCGGTGGTGATCGCCGCTCACAGCGATCAGGCCCTGGCTATGCTGACCGATCCGTCGGACGAGGAACGCGGAATCCTTCGTTCCATCCCCTATCAGGAAAACGAGGTGCTGCTTCATACCGACACTTCGGTGCTGCCCGACCGCCGGGCCGCCTGGGCGAGCTGGAATTACCGGGTTCCCCGCAACGGCGGAGACCGGGTGCATGTCACCTACAACATGAATATGCTCCAGAGTCTGGATGCGGTCAAGACCTTCTGCGTCAGCCTCAACCAGAAACGGGATATTGGTTCCGAATACATTCTGCGCGAGTTTGTCTATCATCATCCGATGTATCATCCCGACGGCGTGGCGGCCCGGGGACGTCGGGATCGGATCAACGGGGTGAACCGGACCTGGTTCTGCGGAGCTTACTGGGGGGCCGGATTTCATGAAGACGGGGTCAACAGCGCCCTGGCGGTGTGCAAAGACTTCGGAAAAACCCTGAATGATGCATAGCGCCATTTACGAAGGAACCATCCGCCATCGACG
>JGI12210J13797_10006218_pt1 | contig 10074 bp, 11 predicted proteins | sample ElkSlonscriptome_3_FD_13797 | JGI IMG/M metagenome (IMG submission 13797) | reverse complement strand
CGTGGGAAGGCTCAGTCCGCCTCCAGCAACTCCCCCAGCTCCCGCTGCAGCACCGGCTTCGGGACCAGCCCCGTCAGCTGGAAGAGCGGCTCCCCGTCCCGGAAGAAGATCAGTGTGGGGATGGAGCGGATCTCGAAGCGGGCCGCCGTTTCGGGCGCCTGCTCGGTATTCAGCTTCGCGACGGTCACGCCCCGCTCCTCGAACTCGAGGGCGATCTCGTCGAGGATCGGCTCCATCATCCGGCAGGGGCTGCACCAGGCCGCCCAGAAGTCGACCACGGTGATGCCCTCGCCCTCGAGGATCTCGCGGTCGAAGCTGGCGTCGTCGACATGAAGGATGGGGGCGTCCTGGCTGGGCTTCTTCCTGAAGAACATGGCGCCTCGCGGGTGGGTCCGAGTGACTCGTGGGTGGGCCCGAGTGATGGGTCCGGGCCTCTCAATCTATCGGCTTGCCAGGGGCCCTCGAGGTGGGGCACCCTGCTCGAGGCGGTGGGACTGGCGCGGCCCGACGGCCGAGGGGGCGCGTTCTCGGGGGCGCTTCGGAGCTCGAAGTGTTGCGCGGTGCATACGAATACTTACAGTCTGACGTATCGGGTGGCCGGACCGACCGGCGGGGTGGCACCCACATCATTCGGAAGCGGGAGAATCATGGCAGAGGTCGAGGTCGAGAGCGGCGCCGAACCGGTACCCTCCGCCTCCGGGCTGGAGTGCGCCCCGGATCCCACGTGGAGCAGGGTTCGCGCCCTCGTCGCGAGCGACATCCTGCCCAAACTCGTTCTCCCCCCTCATCTCGTCTCGGCGCCCTCCAGCGCGGTCGTCGCGGCTCCGGGCCCGGTGGCTCATCCGCGCTTCGACGACTTCATGCGCCTGGTGCGATCCGACGAGTCGGACGGCGAGGGTGCATGGACACTCATCGAGGAGATCGTCGAGGCGGGAGCTCCGGTGGAGACCGTGTACGCCGGCCTGCTCACCCCGGTCGCCCGCGAGATGGGCGTGCTCTGGGAGGCGGACGAGTGCGACTTCACGGAGGTCGCCATGGTCTGCGGCCGCCTGCAACGCATCATCCGCCGCATCGCCGCGCGACACCACCAGAGCCCGCTCGGCGCCGGCCCCCGGGTGCTCGTCTCGGCGCTTCCCGAGTCCCACCACACCCTGGGCCCGCTCATCGTGGCGGAGTCGCTTGCCGGCCAGGGGATCGACGTGTCGGTCGGCGAGCCCTTCATCTCCGACATGGACCCGTCCGAGTTCCGGGTCGTCGCCATCTCCATCGCCCGAGTCGAGGAGGCGGAGGCGGCCGAGGCGTACATCGAGGATCTCCGAGCACGGGCTCCCGAGATCCGGATCATCGTCGGCGGAGCCGCCTTCCGCGAGGACCCCGGCATGGTGACCCGGCTCGGCGCCGACGGCTGGGCCGAGGATGCCTCGTCGGCCGCACTCCTCGTTCGAGACATCACGGGCACGGACGGCTAGCGCACTCCCTCCGCATCCGCCGGGGAGACGACGACGCGGTGGGAACCGCCCCGACCGGAGCGACGGCTCGGAAGGATGGGTCGGGCACGGCGGGGGGCGCGGTGCGGAGAATTTCGGGCTGCGCGAAGCTACCGATTGCACACGACCCCGCGTTCGGTCGATCTTGCCCTCGCATCACTGATCAGCTGCGCCCTTTCGAACACCTGCTACCAAGGAGAACAACGTCGTGGAGTCGGAGAACAACGGATCCTGGGTCAAGAAGGCCCGTCGTCGGGGGCTCATCACGGGCGCCCTGATCCCGGCCGTGACCCTCTACTGGGTCATCCTGCTGATGTACACCAACCTGCCGCCCCTCATGCTGGGGATTGTCGCTGTGGTGAGTCTCCTGCTCCTTTCGGTCGCGATCGCATGGACCGTCACCGCAGTTCCAGCTGGCCAGCCGGGGTCCGGACACCGGGAACGCCCTCTCGAGTGACGCATGCGATCCGCGTACACGCCTCGACGTGGCGGATCACGGACTCCGGCGAGAGGATGGTGCGTCGGACCGGGGAGGCTCCCGGCGCGGCAGCGGCGCCGTAGCAGGAGGTGCACGGCGACGGTCGGCGACGAATCGTAGCGGTTCTGCAGGCTCTCGGAGAGCCCGTCGAAGATCCGGCGAGCGACCTCCGGCGAGGTCGGGACCGGGGCGTATCGGTACGTCCGATCGAGCACGGTGTCGCGAATCACGGCATCGAGCCCGAGCGTCACGATCGGCGGATAGATCGGCGGCGCCGTCTCCCCCTCCTGGAGAATCTGCAGGACGCCCGGGATCGCGAGGATCCCGCCGTCCGACCGGAGACGCATCCGGAGGGGGAAGGCGTAGTTGAAACTCGCCTTCCCCTGGTAGGTCGGTGCCGGCGACCACGGCTCGTCGGAGAGGAACTCGCCCTCGAGGTCGAACCACGTCAGTCGCCCGTTCCCCTGATCGAGCACCCAGAGCGAGTCGCCGGCGACGCCGAGCGTCTGCAGCCCCCCGATCTCGCCCGGTCCCTCACCTCGCCGCCCGATCGGACCTCGATAGCTCCCGTCGGCGCCGTAGACCCGTACCTCCGCGTCTTCGGTCTGCTCGACGAAGAGCTCGGCGCCCGGCCCGAGCGCGACCGTCCCCACGCGGGTGAGCGCCTCGTCGGGGTCCGCGACACTCCCGATCTCGTGCACCTCGCTCACGCGCCACTGCGGGGGCACGTCGAAATCGTTCGTACGTGCCCGATCCCCGCAGCCGGTGGTCGCCCCGATCGCCCCGGCGATCGCCACCGAACCGACCGCACCCCGGATACCGCCCAGCGCCGACACGCCCCCGGGACCCCGCACCGTCACACGTCCCTCAGCGATACCACCGGATCGACGCGTGCGGCGCGTCGAGCCGGGACCCACACCGCGAGCAGCGCGGATACGGCGAGCACCACGGCGGTCGCGACGAGCGTCGTCGGATCGGTCGCGCCTACCTCGTAGAGCGCGCTCGAGAGGATTCGCCCGGTGATCGCGGCGACGACGAGCCCCCCGAGCAGCCCTGCCCCGGCGAGGCGGAGACTCCGCCGGAGCACGATCCCGCGGAGGTGGGCAGGCGACGCGCCGAGCGTGAGGCGCACGCCGAACTCCCGGCTCTGCCGACGCGCGATGTACGAGACGAGCCCGTAGAGCCCCAGCACCGAAAGGAGGAGCGAGAGGACCGCGAAGGCTCCGACGAGGTAGCCGATGACCTTCGTCTCGGCCATCGAGTCGACCATCGCGGCGAACAGATCGGTGGCGCCCGTGGCACTCGGAGGGCCCCCGACGGCCGCGACCGCCTCCGCCACCAGCCCCGCGGGCAGCGTCGTCCCCGGCTGGGATCCGGCGAGGAGGTGCAGCCGCCCCTCCATGGAGAGGGGGATCGGGTAGTAGACGGTGGGAATCGGATCCGACCGGAGCGAGCGGAGTCGCGCATCGGGGACGACCCCGACCACCCGCCACGCGGGATCGCCTCGGAGCTCCTTGCCGATCGGGTCCTCGCCGGGCCAGAAGAGCTCGGCCGTGGCGGTGCTCACGATCGCCACCCGCTCGGGCTCCCCGGTCGGCCGCCTGAACGCGCGCCCGCGCAGGATCGGAACGCCGAGCGTCTCGAAGTACCCGCCGGTGACCGCGAGCGATTCCCCCTCCACCGCGTCGTCCGGGCGATCGGCGGGCGCGAAGCCGCCGAAGTTCTGGCCCCCGGCGATCGGCAGCTGGGTCGCGACCGCGGCGGCGCGTACCCCGGGTCGTGCCTCTACCTCGGCAAGGAGGGCGGCCAGGTACGTGGCGGCGCCGGAAGTGTCGTCCGGGGCGTCGTCCCCTCCCTCCTCCGGGAGCTCGATTCCCGTCGCGATCACGCCCCTCGGGTCGAAGCCGGGGTCGGCGGTCCAGACGTTGAGCATGCTCCGGCCGAGGAGGGCCGCGCCCGCGACCAGCCCCATCGAGAGCGCGAGCTGGGCCACGACGAGACCGTCCCGGAGCCGGCTGTGGCGCGGAAGACCCCCCCGCAGGCTGGAGGCGAGCCCACCCGAACGCGCTTCGGCGGCAAGCCGGGTCGGGCCCCACGCCATCAGCACGCCGGTAAGGAGGGCGACCGCCGCGATGAAGGCGAGGACGTTCCCGTCCACCGACATCGACGCCACCACGGGGAGAGGCACGAGTGCCGGGAGGAGGTTGTCGAGCGCCATCGCGAGGGGCACCGCGACCAGGGCGGCGGCGCCCGAGATGAGGAGCGACTCGACGAGCAGCCCGCGTGCCACGCGTCCCCGACCCACGCCGAGGGTCATGCGGACGCCGATCTCACGACCTCGGCCGAGGCTGCGCGCGAGGACGAGGTTGGCGACCGCGGTGGAGGCGAGGAGATAAAGGAGCGCGCAGACGATCCCCGCCATCGTGGTGAGACGAAGCACCCGGTCCCGGTCCCAGGGGGCGAGCCCGATTCCACCGCTCACCACGATCTGCACTCCCTCCTGATCCTCGCTGAGCGACCGGAGTCGGAACGCGATTCCGGAGAGCTCGTCGGCGGCGGCCTCGACCGTCGCCCCGTCCGCGAGACGGCCGAAGGCGTTGAGCCACTGCCATCGCCACGAGGTGAAGGGGGTCGAGCCCTGGTAGCCCGGATTCATCATCGAGGGGACGAAGATCTCCGGGCGCGCGCCGACGGTGTGGAGTCCGACGAAGCCTTCGGGGGCGACCCCGAGAACCTCGAAGGGAGCGCCGTCGAGCCGCACCGTGCGGCCGACGACGCCTCGGTCGCGCCCGAACTCGGAGGTCCAGAGCGCGTGGCTGAGGACGACCACCGGGTGCGCCCCCGGATCGACGTCGTCCGAGGGCTCGATGAGGCGGCCCACCACCGCGGGCGTCTCGAGGGTGCGGAAGTAGCCCCCGGTCACGAAGTGAGCGGTCACGTACCGCGCCTGCCCGGGCTCACCGAGCGCGAAGCTGTGGACCGACCATCCCGCCACGCTCTCGAGCGACGTCGTACCCGCCTGGATCTCCTCGAAGGCCCGCGACGAGAACGCCTCCCATGTCGGCGCCTCCTCCACCGATCGCCCGAGCTGAACGAGGTCGCCCGCCCCGCCGACACCCGGCGGCGTCCGAAGCGCGATCCCGTTGATCATCGAGAAGAGGACCGCGGTCGTCCCCAGGCCGACGGCGAGGGTGGCGACCGCGGATGCCGTGAAGCCTGGTGCGCGCATGAGCCCCCGGAGGGCGTGCCTCACATCGGTCGCGAGCCCGCGCGGCGCCGCCCCGCGGAACGCCAACCCGAGCGCGTCCGGAACACATCCGAGCGAAAAGACGAGGGGCGTGGGCCGCCGCTCGTTTCCGCCCTCGCCGGCCGCGGCCTCGAGCTCCGCCAGCCACTCCTCTCGCCACGCCGCCCGCTCGTCGCGGGGGACGATCCGCGACATCGCGCGGACGAGGGCGCGCGCACTCCTCATGAGCCGGATTCGGACGGCACCAGCTCCCGCGTGGCCGCGCGCATCCGCCTCACCCCCTCCGCCAGCGCCTCGACCCCCTCCGGCGTGAGCTCGTAGTAGCGCCGGCGCGGCCGCCCCTCGAGCTCCGCCGTGTCGGGGTCCTCCCATCTGGACGAGACCATCTTCTTCCGCGCCAGGCGGCGAAGCGCCGGATACACGGTCCCCGAAGGAATCTCGGTGCGCGCCACGATGTCGAGGCCGTAGCTGGCCCCGTCCCGAATCGCCGCGAGAATCCGCAGCGTCGATACTCCAAGTCCCCTCGGCATGCCCGCCTCCCGGCCCGACCCATTTAGATAGAAGTGCAACATAGTGTGCACTTCGATGCAGGTGGCGTCAATCCCACGATGCCCGCGAGCTCGGGCTGACCCCCACCCCCGAGCGCACCTCGAACCACGCTCGGTCGCCTGCCCTCAGCCCCCCGCGTCGTAGTGCGGCGGGGGCTCGACCTCCGCGTCGGCGACCGTGAGCGTCACGGCGCGCGCAGACTTGATCTCGCCTCGCTCGATGCGCAGCGCCTCGCCGCGAGTCAGCGCGACCCTCTCGCCCTTCGGATAGATGTCGAGGAGGTACGCCCGCTGGCTCCTGCTCCTGAAGTAGTAGATCACACGCCGGTCTTCTGGCGTGAGCGGCTTCCTCGCGGCCGCCTCGAACACGCGGGTCGAGGCGCTGGCCGCGCGATGCACCGAAGCTGGTTGACGCGGTGGGGCCCGAGGAGGCTCGAATGGGCCAGAGCATCGTCCCTCGCTATTGTGAACTGGGCACCCGTCGTTAGTTTAGTTTAGTTAACAAATTGAACTAACGGCGACGGCTGGTTCAACATGCGTGGCACGCTGGTCCGAAGAACCTGGAAGTGGAATCCGATTCTCCACGCACCGCCCCGGTATCGGCGTGCGTGCGAATACCACGCCTTCATTCCGTCCGACCTGGTTGGCACCGACTTCACGCTTTCTGCAGGCGTGGCCGCCACCATCGCCGAAGCAGAAGCTGCAATTCTCGCGTTGAATGCAGACGCCGATGCGGCCTCGTTGGCGCCCCTCGCTCGGCTGCTTCTGCGCACGGAATCGATCGCATCGTCGAAGATCGAGGGACTCCAGGTCGGGATTCGGCAGCTCGCTCGTGCCCAGTCCGGGCTCGAGACCGGCGGGGGCGTGTCCGCGACTGTTCGCGAAGTCCTCGGAAATATCGATGCCATGCAACTCGCGGTGGACGAGGCGGCCGCAGCGGAGGTGATCGACCCGGATCACCTGATCCGGATTCACTCGACGCTCATGGAGTCTGCCCCGAACTCCCATGTTGCCGGCCGCGTCAGGAAGGAGCAGAACTGGATTGGCGGGAACGACTACAACCCCTGCGGTGCCGACTTCGTACCCCCTCCCCCCGAGGAGCTGGATCGAGCCCTGAGCGATCTCTGCCAGGCGCTCGCGGAAGAGGAGTTCTCGCCCATCGTTCAGGCGGCACTGATCCACGCGCAGTTCGAGACCATCCACCCGTTCATGGATGGAAACGGCCGAACGGGTCGAGCCCTGATTCACGTCGTCTCGAGGCGACGCGGACTGGCCATGAACTACGTGCCGCCCATAAGCGTCATCCTTGCCTCGGATCGCGGACACTACATCCGTGGCCTGGAGGCATTCCGGCGTGACGACGTCGAGTCGTGGGTGGAACAGTTCGCCGTAGCCGCGAAGAGGTCGGCGGATCTTGCGATCGCATACCTGGGTGCGGTCGAAGGGCTCATGTCTCGATGGCGCGAGAAACTCCGCGAGGGAGCCGCGCCTCGGTCGGACGCGGCTGCGTGGGCCCTGATCGACGTCCTTCCCGCCTACCCCGTGATCACGTCCCCTGCCGCCGTCTCCGCCACAGGCCGGGCGAAGTCGGCCGTCCATCGGGGCATCGATCAGCTGGTCGAGTGCGGAGTGCTCGAGCCCGTGTCCGCAGCGAAGCGGAACCGCTCCTGGGAGGCGAGCGGCCTTCTGGACCTCCTGGAAGGGCTCGAGGAGGGCCAGGTGCCGGCCTCCGGTGACGACGCAGGATAGCGATTCCGACGAAGAGCCCCCCGTACCACCACCACGAATGCGCTCGAGCTTCTGGAGGCGGTGGGGCTGGCGCGGCCGGACAGCTGAGGGGAGAGGGTCAGCCGGTGCGAGTCGGCGCCTCCGCTTCGGATTACCCCCCGAGACCCAGCAGCACTTCCGCAGGGATGCCGAGCATCCGATGAAGCCCCGCGATCTGGGTCTTCGAGAGATCGCGCTTTCCGTTCAGGAACTCCGACACCCGGCTCTTCCCGCCCATCACGTCGTCCAGGTCGGACCGCTCCAGCCCCTTCTGCTCGAGCATGAAGGTGACGGCCTGCTGCGGGCTCACGGCCCCCATGGGGAACTCACGCTCCTCGTAGTCCTCGACGAGTACGGACAGGAATTCCAGCCGGTCGTAGCCCTCCGAACCGCGCGCGACCTCGGCGTCGAGCAGACACTCGATCTCCGCGATCGCGGCGTCGTATTCCGCCTCGGTGCGCAGCACGTGTGGCTTCGAGAAGTCCAGCATCGCGGTCTTCATGAATGGTCCTCCCCGCACGCTCAGAGCGTGCCTTCGATCGATCTGCGGTCGTATTCGGCATGCGTCAGGACCTCGCGGATGTACACCCGTCCCAGGTCGTAGCGCATGTGGACCACGAGTCGATACTTGTTGCCCCCGATGTCGAAAACCGTCCTGTACGCTCCCAGGAAGCTGGCCCTCGGGAAGTCTTCCCGCACTTCATGAGGCGATCCGTAGTCTCGGCCCCTGATGATCCGGTACCAGACATCGAGGGGCACCCGTGCGTCGGCATGCTTCTCTCCGAACTCCCGCAGCGCCCTCCTCGAAATAACCCTCAACCAAGCTCCTCCAGAATGTTACCGAAACGGTAACTGATGTTTCCAATATGGTAATAACGTCATCCGCGTCAACTGGAGTGTCCACGGCGTGACCCGACACCGGGCACCCATGTATACGGCGGAGGCTCGGGCGAGCGGATGGTGCGTCGGGCCGGGGTGCTCCACGGTTCCCTTTTCCGTGCCTTCGTGACACATTTCGATTGTTCACCAAAAGTGAACGTACTAAGTCGCTTCCTTGGATCACAAGGCGAAGACCGCACGTTCACGGTTCATGAACCGCGAACAGATTCCAACATGAGCACGTCGCCTCTGGCGCTTCGACCACACGATGTCTGCGTTCTGCTTCAGCTCGCACTCACGCCAGGAATCACATTTCGTGAGCTGGCTGACCGCGCAGGACAGAGCGTGGGAGAGGCCCACAACGCGACGAAGCGGTTGGAGGTAGCGAGGCTGTGCTCGCCCGGTGGACGTGCGGTCAATCGTTCGGCGATGCTCGACTTCCTGATCATGGGAGTTCCCTACACGTTCCCGGGCGAACTCGGGGCGGAGACCCGCGGAGTTCCGACAGCTCATTCGGGGCCGGCCATGAGGGATGAGTTCGACTCGCCTCACGTCGTGGTCTGGCCGAGCGTGGATGGGGAAACGCGCGGGCTGAGCCTGGCCCCCCTCTGCTCGGCAGCGCCGAAGCTCCCAGGCTCGAACCCTGATCTCTACCGGCTCCTGTCGGTCGTTGACGCCCTTCGGGTGGGTCGTGCCCGCGAGCGACGTGTAGCGAGCGACATCCTCAAGCGTGAGTTCTCCGGCGCCGGTGAGTGATTCGTACGAGCCTGGACGTGGCCCCAATCGCGAAACGCTGATCTCCGTCGCCCGGGTGATCGAGCCACTCCTCGAGAAGATCGTGTTCGTCGGCGGTCAGGTCGCGGAGCTCCTGATCACCGACCCGGCCGCCGTTCGGGTGCGACCGACCAAGGACGTCGATGTCGTCGTGCGGACGACGACACGTGTGCAGTACTACGAGATAGAGAAGCAGCTGGAGGGCCTGGGCCTCCGGCACGACACCTCGGAAGATGCACCGGTATGTCGGTGGGTCACGACTGGCGGGTACAAGCTCGATGTGATGCCGATCGATGGCTCGATCCTCGGCTTTTCCAGTCGGTGGTATCCGACCGCAGTCGCTTCGGCCACGCAGTACCGCCTGACCGAGGAGTTCACGATTCACATCCCCTCGGCCCCTGCGTTCATCGCCACCAAGTGGGACGCGTTTCGCGACCGTGGAGACGGTGATCTGCTACGCAGTCACGACATCGAGGACGTGATCGCGGTGGTGGCAGGGCGCGAGGAGCTTGTTGTCGAGATGTCGGACGCCGATGCGGATCTGCGAAACTGGTTCGCTCAGGCCGCAAAGGAGTTTCTGGACGACCCACAGAGCGACTATGCCATTTCGGGGGCTCTCCCCGACGCGGCGTTGCTGCCTGGCCTGCTCGACCTCGTTCGGGCGCGATTCGAGGGGTTGGCCCAGCGACGGTGACCCGGAGGCTACCGGAAACCGGGCACCTGCTCGTACTCCCGCCACGCCCAGTCGCGCGAGACCACACCGTACCCCCCGTCCGAGGGGTCGTCCTCCACCTCGTAGTCGGGCAGCGAGGTGCGGATGTGATCGATCCAGGGATCCAGCACGTCGGCGGGCCGGGTCTCGAGCGCCCGGTCCAGGGTGTAGAAGACGTCGCG
>JGI12210J13797_10704259_pt1 | contig 10076 bp, 9 predicted proteins | sample ElkSlonscriptome_3_FD_13797 | JGI IMG/M metagenome (IMG submission 13797) | reverse complement strand
TTCCCTTCCCTCCTGATTCAAGTTGGTTTTTTCCAGCTGATTTTTTGCTTCGGCAAAGTACGCGTCACTTTGATTCTGAATATCTTGATCTACTCCCAGCTCTAGAAAAACCTCACGAACTCTCTCGACCTTCTCGGTGGGATCGGAGATTTTGTCTTTAAAGTAAATGGCCTCCAGTTCCTTTTGTTGCTCCTCCGATGCTTTCTGCAAAGCACGAATAATGAGATAAGTCTTCTTATTGGCAATGATATCGCCACCCACTTGTTTCCCAAAGTTCTCGGGATCCCCGAAAGCATCCAAATAATCGTCTTGCAACTGAAATCCGATGCCCGCTGCCTTTCCGAATGCATAAATCGCTTCAGACTCTTCCTTAGTTGCATTGGCCAAGATGGCTCCCATTTGCAAGCTGCACCCTAGTAGAACCGCTGTTTTCAAACCGATCATTTCGATGTAGCGCTCTTCGGAAACTCCCTCCTCATTTTCAAAATCCATATCGTACTGCTGACCGAGGCAAACCTCAGCGGAAGTGCAATTGAAAAGATCCAAGAGTTCGGGTAGCTTTTCACCACCACAAAGCGCCAATTGCTTGTAAGCCTCAATCACCATGGCATCTCCCGAGAGTATTGCGGTATTCGTATCCCACTTGTGGTGTACGGTTTCCTGACCTCTTCGCAAAGGAGCTTCGTCCATGATATCATCGTGAACCAGCGTGAAGTTGTGGAAGATCTCTACCGATAGCGCTGCCGGCATGGCTTTCTGAACGGAGCCGCCGAAGGCATCGGCTGATAGCAGCACTAGCGAAGGTCGAATGCGCTTCCCACCCAAGGACATAATGTAACGAATGGGGGAATGCAGGTTGTCTTCGGGAAGTTGAGACGTATAATTGACTATCTCGGCATCGAGAAGTGATCGCAGGTGATCGAGTTTGGAATTCATTTAATCAAATTAAGCAGGTACTGCCCGTAACCACTTTTAACAAAAGGTTGTGCTATTTGGTTGAGCTGAGCGGCATCAATGAAGCCTTTTCTGTAAGCCACCTCTTCGATACAACCAACTTTTAGTCCTTGACGGTCTTCGATGACCTCAACGAATTGACCAGCGGCCATTAAGGAGGAGAAAGTTCCGGTGTCCAACCAAGCGGTACCGCGATTCATCACGGATACCTGCAATTTTCCTTGGGCCAAATAAGCTTTATTTACATCCGTAATCTCGTATTCTCCTCGAGCACTCGGCTTGAGCTTTTTGGCGATCTCGACAACGCTATTATCGTAGAAATAGAGTCCGGGAACTGCGTAATTGGATTTTGGCTTTTCGGGCTTTTCTTCGATGCTCAAGGCCTTCATTTCATTGTCAAATTCCACGACCCCATATCGCTCAGGATCCGACACATGGTAGGCGTAGACGATTCCTCCCTCAGGATTATTATTCCCCGATAGGAGCTCTTCCAAGCCGTATCCATAAAAAATATTGTCGCCAAGTATTAAGGCTACTTTATCATCTCCGATAAACTCCTCTCCGATCACAAAGGCTTGTGCCAGACCATTTGGTTCCTCTTGAACGGCGTACGTGAAATTGCAACCCAAACGCCTTCCGTCTCCGAGCAGACGTTTGAAATTTTCATGATCGTGCGGCGTGGTAATGATCAGTATGTCACTGATTCCTGCACTCATCAAAGTAGATAAAGGATAATAGATCATCGGCTTGTCGTAAACCGGCATCAATTGCTTACTCACGGAGATAGTGAGCGGGTAAAGTCGGGTTCCCGAGCCTCCCGCTAAAATGATTCCTTTCATTTTTCTAATGCTTTTTTGATCACTCCGATTTTCGAATCTCCAGATCCTCCAGTTCGATATCTTCTTCCTCGTTGATAATTTCCAAGAGTGGTTCACGGAAAGATTTTGTCACCAAATTGCGGTGGAACGACATCAATAAGCTGGGAAGCAACACCAAATTGGAAATCATTGCCACTAAAAGAGTCACGGAAACAAGGGTTCCGAGTGCGACTGTTCCGCCAAAATTGGAAGCAGTGAAAACCAAGAAACCAAAGAAGAGAATGATGGAGGTGTAAATCATACTCACTCCCGTTTCGGTGACTGCATTCATCACACATGTTCTAATATCCCACGATCTGCTCTTCAATTCCTGACGATACTTGGAGAGGAAGTGAATGGTGTCATCCACAGAAATACCAAAGGCGATGCTGAATACCAAGATAGTAGAGGGCTTTATGGCTACGCCAAAATATCCCATAAGACCGGCCGTAAAGAGAAGCGGCAGTAGATTTGGAAAGAGAGAAATGATCACCATGCGCGCAGAGTTGAACAGGAGAGCCATTAGAATGGAAATCACAAAAATCGCAATGGCCAAACTGATGAAAAGATTTCTTACCAAATAGTCCGTTCCATTTAAGAAAACAATACTCGTTCCCGTAAGGGTGACCTTGTACTCATCGCGTGGGAAAATCTCGTAAACCTTTGGCTTGAGGTCTTCCATCAAACTATCCAACTCTGTAGTCCCGATATCGGCTATCTGAGCCGAAATACGCGTAACGGTTTGGGTCGAGTCGAGAAATATTTGTGAAATCTGAGCGGCATCTGACTCATTTCCCCGGAGGTAAGGACCGACGAAAGAACGCTCGTAATTGGAAATCAAACTGTATCGATCCTCCAAGCCGTTGTAATAAGCTTGCTTGGCAAACTTAATGGCATCAGTAATGGCGAGAGAACGAGAAATCTCGGGGTAAGCTTCCAGTGTTTGCTGAAGCTTTTCGATCTTTTTGAGGGTCTTGGCTTTCGTAACTTGACTGCTGTCGAGCGAATTGACCAATATTTCGAGTGGCATCACCCCCGAAAAGTTGTCCTCAAAAAAATTGAGGTCCGTAATTATCGTATCGTCTTTCGGCAAGTCGTCAACAATATTTCCCGTAGCCTCAACCAATGTTGCTCCGTAAATAGAGATTCCCAGCAGAATTACTGTTCCAATATAGACTTTCCTTCGATGATTACTCACGACGCCGTGCAGAGTTGATACGGCTTTATCCACCCACTTTCGGTCAAGGTGAGCGACGTGCCTTTCTCTCGGAGGAGCAATAAAACTAAAAAGGCATGGAATAATGATAAGCGACAAAAAGAAGACACCAAGGATATTCAACGAGGCAATTATTCCGAACTCCTGAAGCATGGCACTCTGCGTGAATATAAATGTCGCGAATCCCATTGCTGTAGTGGCATTGGTCATGAAGGTGGCATTCCCAACTTTGTGAATGACTCGACTCAATGCCTTGATCTGATTACCGTGAAGTCGATATTCCTTGTGATATTTATTGAGCAGGAAGACACAATTGGGCACGCCGATTACGATGATCAGTGGCGGGATGAGCCCCATCAAAGCACTCAGCTTAAAGCCAAAAAGGCCGATAGTCCCGATAGACCAAATCACTCCGATGATCACTACCAAGAGGCTGATGAACATCACCCGAAAACTCTTAAAGAAAAGGAGCATAAGCAGAGCAGTTACCGCGGCGGCAAGACCTACAAACATGCCGAGCTCTTGCTTGATCTTTGCGGTTTGCTTGGTGCGGATGTACGGCAGACCCGAGTAATGAATTTGAAGTCCGGTATCGTCGGAAAATGCAGTGACGACTTCCTCTACCTGTTCCAACACTTCTACACGCCTTTCGCTATTGAAGGCAGCTCGATTCACGAACAACATCATTAAGCTGGCGTTGGTCGAATCGTTGTACAGTAGATTTCGATAAAAAGGAAGGCTATTGATTTGTTTTTTGAGACTATCTACTTCGGCCGAGGACTCGGGTCTTCGCTGAACCAGTTTTTCGACGTCGAATTTTTTCTCTTTGGCGTTCTTCTTCAATGTGTAAAGATGCGCTTCAGAGAAAACACTGTCTATTCCATCAATGGCCTTTAAGTCATATCCAAGTGAATACCACTTTGAAAATGTAGGATATGTATGGAGTTTTTCGCCTTGAACTCCGAGAACCAAAATATTACCATCTTCCGAAAAACGATCGGTAAAACGGTCGTATTCTATTTGTGTGCTATCGTCTTTGGGGAGGATTCCACCAAACTTATAACTCATAGTCACCGTCCTGGCTTGAAAAGCCATAAAAACAGTAACCACCACAACCACAGCCAATAACGCAATCCGATTGCGTAAAATAAATCCAGCTGTTTTTTCCCACATGTATCGCGAATCCTAAGTGAGCAGCAAATATAAGATAGAAAGGTAAACTGCTGAGATATGAGCTATATCTTTGAGCAATAATGCTGGCAGATTTTCATGAAACACATTATTTACTGAAGCACCTCACGAGGCGGCGCTTTCGAAATGCCCGGAGGTTATTTAAATCCTTTCGCCGCAGCAGAAAGGGAGGCCCGCCTGAGCAGCACCCCATGCCCATCGCACTTTCGGTAGAACCCACCACTGCATGCAATTTAGGTTGCCCCGAATGCCCTAGTGGCTTAAAGCAGTTTACCAGGCCCACGGGTAATTTGAAAGAAGGAATGCTCGATCAGCTTCTCGATGAAATTGGAAAAGACTTGGTCTACCTCACGTTTTACTTCCAAGGAGAGCCCTTCATTCATCCGGATATGACCCAGCTGATCGCCAAGGCAAATAGCCGGGGGATTTTCACAGCGACTTCTACCAATGCGCATTTCATCAATGAAAAAAGCGCAGAGGCAATTGTCGAATCGGGGTTGAATCGGTTGATTATTTCCATCGACGGCACGACGCAGGAAGTTTACGAATCGTATCGTAAAAAAGGTAAACTCGAGAAAGTAATCGAAGGAACGAAAACGATCATAGCCAAGCGGAAAGAGTTGAAGTCTACTTTTCCGAGAGTATACTTTCAATTTTTGGTGGTTAAGCCAAATGAACATCAGATTGAGGATGTCAAAAAACTCGGAAAAGAGGTCGGAGTAGATGGAGTGCATTTCAAGACCGCCCAAGTGTACGATTATGAAAATGGAAATCCTTTAATTCCCACTATCGATAAATATGCCCGCTACCGGCAGAATGCCGACGGAAAGTGGGGCATAAAAAACTTGCTGGATGACCAGTGCTGGAAAATGTGGCACTCCGCAGTGGTGACTTGGGATGGCCGTGTTGTACCTTGCTGTTTTGACAAGGACGCTACCCATCAAATGGGACAAGTTGGAGCCGAGAGCTTCGAAGAGATTTGGCGAGGAGAAATGTATTCCAATTTCAGATCGGCCTTGCTTCGATCGAGAAGTGAGATTGAAATTTGCAAGAATTGTTCCGAAGGGACGAAGGTTTGGGCTTGATGTGAACAGTAAGTACAGGCCGAATTTAAACGCGAACTACGCGGAGAATACAAAGAGCGTCTTTCCTACGGTTTGAAGGAGGGAAAGACACAAAAAAATGGACAGGCTCGACAAATTCTCAAATAGCTTGGACTTGAAGAAAATTCTTCAAAATGACTTTCCCGTTCGGACTCAGAACGCTTTCGGGGTGGAACTGAATCCCGAAAACAGGAAGCTCACGGTGATTCATTCCCATAATTTCTCCTTCCTCATCGCGACAGGTCACACACCACTGATCGGATAAACTTTCAAGATCTACCACCCAAGAATGGTACCGTCCCACTTTGAAAGGGTTTGGTAAATCATTGAATAGAGGTTCTTTTATTTCTACAACGAGGGAATGCGAAATGCCATGATGAACTTCAGTGAGGTTCTTCAATTTTCCTCCGGTTGCCTTTGCCAAGGCCTGATGTCCCAGGCAAACACCCAAGACTTTCTTTTTTAATTTGATCGCCTCGCGAATTAGATTCAACAAGTTCTCAGATTCTTCAGGGAGACCGGGCCCCGGAGAAAAGACGATAAACTCGTAGTTGGTCAACTGAGAAGTAGTGAGCTCGTCGTTTCGAAAAACGTCGACATCCTCATTGGCAATAGCCTCAAGCATGTGAACCAAATTGAATGTAAAGGAGTCGTAGTTATCTACAACCAGAATGCGGTTCATGTTCAGACCGTCATGATGTCCTTTTCCTTGCGCTCTACTTCATTATCGACTTTTTGCACAAACTGATTGGTGAGCTTTTGCACGTCATCCTCGGCATCTTTCGATAAATCCTCGCTCAAGCCATCTTTCTCTAACTTTTTCACCTCATCGTTGGCGTCTTTTCGGGCATTTCGGATTCCCACTTTGGCGTCCTCGGCTTCCGCTTTCACTTTTTTCACGAGATCTTTTCGGCGCTCCTCCGTGAGAGGCGGCACATTAATCATTACCAACTCACCGTTGTTCTGCGGATTCAACCCCAGGTTGGCATTGATAATAGCTCGCTCGATGGGTTCCAACATAGCCTTTTCCCAAGGCTGCACAGATAGGGTTCTGGCATCAGGTGTGTTCACATTCGAAACCTGATTAAGCGGAGTAAGAGACCCATAATAGTCTACCATTACACCGTCGAGCATTGCCGGGGAAGCTTTACCCGCGCGGATTTTCAACAAAGCATTCTCCAGATGCTTGACGGATTTGTCCATCGACTCCTTAGCCGTATCCAGAATAAAGTTTATTTCTTCTTGCATGATTTCAGTTTAAAAGTTGACTAGTGTCCCGACGTTCTCACCCTCTACCAGACGACGCAAATTTCCGGACGAATTCATATTAAATACCACGATGGGTAGCTTATTTTCGTTGCAGAGCGTAAACGCAGTTAAGTCCATAACATTCAGACCTTTCTCATAAACCTCATTGAATGTGATTGAACTGTATTTAGTCGCGTTGCTATCTTTCTCCGGATCGGCCGTGTAAATTCCGTCTACACGTGTTCCTTTTAAAATAACGTCGGCTTCTATTTCGATAGCGCGAAGAGAGGCGGCTGAGTCTGTAGTGAAGTACGGGTTTCCGGTTCCTGCTCCAAAAATTACGATCCGTCCTTTTTCTAAATGTCTCACGGCTCTGCGGCGGATAAAGGGTTCAGCAATCTGCTCCATTTTGATGGCAGACATCAAACGCGTTTTAATATTGGTGACTTCCAATGCCGACTGCAATGCCATTCCGTTTATTACGGTAGCGAGCATGCCCATGTAGTCTCCTTGGGTCCTTTCCATTCCACCTTCAGCAGCTTGAAGACCTCGAAAGATATTTCCACCGCCAATTACGATAGCGATCTCTACTCCTAGTTCGTGAATCTCCTTAACTTCTTTGGCATATTGCGCCAATCGATTATTGTCTATTCCGAACTGCTTCTCTCCCATCAGAGCTTCTCCGCTGAGCTTAAGAAGGATTCGCTTATATTTTAGAGGCATGTCAGGTGGTCCTTTTGGGAGCCGAAAATTATCAAAAAAAAAGGAGAGAACAACGTCTCTCCTTTTTCAATTAAAATCTATCGAATCCTAGCTTAGCGATAAGCGTTTAAATTCGGTGATCGTCAAATCTTTGTCAGCATCTACCAAATGCTGTTTGATTGACTTTTTGTTGTCTTTTATGAAAGCTTGGTTCAAGAGCGTATTCTCTTTGAAGAATTTATTCAATCTTCCTCGAGCAATTTTCTCTGCCATGTCAGCAGGTTTTCCTTCTTGAATCGCTTGATCTTTTCCCACTTCGATCTCATTGTCGATGACCTTTTGAGAAACACCATTCTGGTCTAGAGCAACGGGTGCCATTGCCGCTACTTGCATCGCAATGTCGCGCCCCAAGTCATTGTAATTCCCTTTGTTCAAACCAACCAAAGAAGCAAGTTTGTTTCCGGGGTGGATGTAGGCAACCACACTATCCGCTTCAATTTTCTCAAAACTGCTGAGCTCTAATTTCTCGCCAATAACCCCTGTCTGCTCGACGATTTTTTCAGCGATGGTAATATCTGAACCTGGAAAAGTTAGTGCATTTAATGCATCCAAAGAATCTGCTTTCTCTTCGAGCGCTTTATCCAGAATGGTTTCTGCCAAGGCGATGAAGTCAGCATTCTGCGCGACGAAATCCGTTTCACAATTTAAAACAAGGATTACACCCATGTTATTCTCGCTGTTCGTTTTAGCGAGAACCACACCCTCCGTGGCGTCGCGGTCGCTTCGCTTAGCCGCCACTTTTTGACCTTTCTTACGTAGGATATCGATTGCTTTATCGAAATCACCTTCGGCTTCCACCAAGGCATTTTTGCAATCCATCATACCTGCTCCCGTTTGCTTACGGAGCTTATTGACTTCTGCTGCTGTAATTTTCATGATCTTAATTTGTCTTTAACTCGCTTTTTCTGTGCTTTCAGCTTTCTTCTCGTCAGCTTTGCTGTCGTCAGACTTCTTCTCGTCAGACTTTTTCTCGTCGGCTTTCTTTGCCTCAGCTTTCTTCTCCTCAGCTGCTTTTTTATCAGCTTCCTTCTTTTCGGCTGCTGCTTTCTGTGCCGCTTTTTTGTCAGCTTCTTTTTTCTCAGCGTCTTTCTTTTCCTGAGCATCGGCCTTTGCCTTGCTCGCTTTGCGCTCATCAATTCCTTCCATTATAGCGTTGGCTACTTTGTCCAAAATAACGGAGATAGATTTAGATGCGTCGTCGTTTGAAGGAATCGGGAACTCAACCTTGGTAGGGTCAGAATTGGTATCTACCATTCCAAAAGTGGTAATATTTAACTTCTTCGCTTCTGCCAAGGCGATGTGCTCCTTATGGATATCAACAATAAAGATGGCTGCCGGGAGTCGAGTCAATTCGGCAATACCGCCTAATGTTTTTTCCAGTTTGTCTCTTTGACGTTGAATCTGCAGACGCTCTCTTTTTGACAATGTGTCAAAAGTTCCGTCAACCTGCATTTTGTCAATGCTCGACATCTTGCGGATCGCTTTCCTAACGGTGGCGAAGTTTGTCAACATTCCACCTGACCATCTTTCGGTAATGTACGGCATTCCCGTTGGCTTGATCTTTTCGTCTAAGATGGCTTTCGCCTGCTTCTTAGTGGCAACGAAAAGAATTTTTTTTCCTGACTTAGCAACTTGTCGAATGGCTTTACAGGCCTCGTCAAGTTTGGCCGAAGTCTTGTTCAGGTCAATAATGTGGATTCCCTTCTTCTCGTCGAAGATATAAGGAGCCATGTTTGGATTCCACTTACGAGTTAAGTGGCCGAAGTGAACGCCCGCGTCGAGCATTTCTTTAAACTGTGTTTGGTCTTTTTCAGACATACTTAATTTGGTTTACATTCTGTTAAAAAACAATTGACGGGTAGCTCTTGAAATGAAGAGATCCCGTCAATTTAGATACTAAACAAGCAGCGTAAGTATTAACGCTTGCTAAATTGAAATTTCTTACGTGCCTTAGGCTGACCTGGCTTCTTACGCTCAACCATTCTTGGATCACGTGTGAGCAGGCCTTCTGCCTTAAGGGGTGACTTCATCTCTTCATCTATCTCAACGAGTGCTCTGGAAATGGCCAAACGAACTGCTTCGATTTGGCCCGTAATTCCACCACCTTTTACGACCACTTTCACATCGTATTTGCCTTCAGTTTCCGTTAACATGAATGGCTGGTGAATTCTGTATTGAAGTGGCATTGTCGGAAAATATTCCTTGAAGTCGCGGCCATTTACAGTCACATTACCTGTTCCATTGCTCATGTAGATACGAGCGACAGAAGTCTTGCGGCGGCCTAGCGTATTGGTTACTTCCATTATTTTATTGTGTTGAGATCAATTTTCTTTGGTTTCTGCGCTTCGTGCTCGTGCTCGGCACCCTCCACAGCGTATAGGTTTGAGTAGAGCTTGGCACCCAGTTTATTTTTTGGGAGCATGCCTTTCACAGCCTTCTCTACGAGAGCTATCGGCTTGCGCTCGATAAGTTCTGCAGCGGTCAAAGAGCGACGACCACCGGGATAGCCCGTGTGACGCACGTACTCCTTATCGGTCATTTTATTACCGGTAAGAACAATTTTCTCCGCGTTGATTACAATGACATTGTCGCCACAATCTACGTGAGGAGTGTAATTAGTTTTGTACTTCCCGCGAAGGAGTTTCGCTACTTTGGTGGCCAATCGACCGAGGGTTTGACCCTCAGCATCAACGATAACCCACTCCTTTCGAGAGGTTGCCTTGTTGGCCGAAACGGTTTTATAAC
>JGI12210J13797_10725391_pt1 | contig 10077 bp, 9 predicted proteins | sample ElkSlonscriptome_3_FD_13797 | JGI IMG/M metagenome (IMG submission 13797) | reverse complement strand
GATCAATGGGAGCAGGCTTGCCGGGATTGCGACATCGTCATCAGTTCGACGGCGGCGCCTCATCTGGTGATGCACGCCGATCAAGTGCGCGCCGTGATGCGGAGCCGCCCGAGTCGCCCTCTTTTCGCCATCGACATCGCCGTGCCACGGGATATCGATCCGGCGATCGAGAAAATTGACGGCGTTTATCTCTACGACATCGACGCACTCCAACGCGTGGCGCAAAAGGCGATGAGTGATCGAAAACGGGAGATCACCCGCTGTGAAAGAGTGATCGACGACCACGTGCAAGCTTATCAGGATTGGATGATCGAAACCGTGAAACGCCTTGCTTCCAACGAAGCGGCCTCCTGCTCAACCTTGCAAAATCCCACTCCGGAAACGACATGACATCCGGCAAACTCACCATCGGCACCCGTGGCAGCCCCCTCGCCATGGCCCAGACCAAACAGGTCCAAGCGGAACTGCAGAATGCCCATCCTGATTTGACGATCGAGATCGAAGTGATTCAGACCACCGGCGATAAGAACCGGAACTGGAGTCTATCGAAAGTCTCCAAAGAGGGCGGAACCAAAGGTCTGTTCACCAAGGAACTGGAGGAAGCCATGCTCGATGGCCGGGTCGATTGCGCCGTGCACAGCGTCAAAGATCTGCCCTCGGAATTGCCAGTTGGCCTGGTCTTGACCGCTTTTTTGCCACGAGCACCTTCCAGTGATTTGCTGGTGACTCGCGACAGCGGAGTGGCGGGATTACCGAAGAAGGCGGTCGTGGCGACCAGCAGTGTGCGGCGCCATCGATTTCTCCAACATTTGCATCCGGACTGGGAATTCCCTGAGATCCGCGGCAATGTGGGCACGCGACTCGATAAGCTGGCCAACCATCCTGAATGGCACGCCACCATCCTCGCTGAAGCTGGAGTGGCGCGACTCGGGATGTTGGCAGAATCCGGCCATCTTGAGCACAACAACGTCGCCTGGAAGATCGACCGGCTCGATCGCCATGGGTTACTTCCGGCTCCCGGCCAGGGCATTATCGGTATCGAATCCCGGCAGGATAGCGAAGTGCAGAGAATTCTGGCGGCGATCAATGATGGTCCCACCGAAATTGCCGCCACGTTCGAGCGCGCGCTCCTTTCGGTTCTCGAATGCGGCTGTCATTCACCGGTCGGGGTTCAAACCGAAATCGAACATGGCGTTCTGACCGCCGACGCCCGCGTTATTTGGGAGAACGAACCGCTCCCCCGCGAAGCTCGCATGGCTTTCCCGCTCGACAAAATCTCTGATTGGCCTCAGGCCGTGCGAGCTCAGGCCTCACCGCTCTTTTCCTCCGAATCCTCTTCTTCATGAATCAATCTGGCATCTGTTATCTCGTCGGCGCCGGCCCTGGCGATCCTGGACTTCTGACGCTTCGAGGCGCTGAATGCCTCTCTGGAGCTGAAGTGATCGTTCATGATTACCTCGCCAACCCGCTTCTTCTCAAACACGCCCCGGTGCAGGCGGAAAAAATTTATGTCGGCAAGAAATCGGGCGACCACACGCTGACCCAAGAGGAAATCAACGCGCTGCTAGTTGAGAAGACGGCCGCCGGCCAATGGGTGGTCCGATTGAAAGGCGGCGATCCTTATCTGTTTGGCCGAGGCGGCGAGGAAGCCCTAGCCCTGGCCAATGCCGGACTGAAATTCGAGGTGGTGCCGGGCATCAGCTCCGCCATTGCCGCTCCCGCCTATGCCGGAATTCCGGTGACCCAACGGGGATGCGGCTCCCAAGTCACCTTTTTCACCGGCCACGAAAAACCCGGTAAATCAGCAAGCGGCATCGATTATGAAGGACTCGCCCGCAATCCCGGCAACTCGGTCATGCTGATGGGAGTGGAACGTTTGGATATCATCTGCCAAAGGCTCATCGAAGCCGGCGCCGAACCCGATCGCCCCGCTGCCTTGATCCAATGGGGCACCATGCCTCAGCAAAAAAGCGTGGAATCGACGTTGGCAGATCTTCCGAAAGCAGTCGAAGCCGCGGGACTGCAAGCTCCAGCCGTCGTTGTTTTTGGGCCCAGCGTTCCCTTACGCAAGCAATTGGCGTGGAAAGAACGCGGTATTCTCTGGGGAAAACGGATCGTCGTCACACGCACTCGGGAACAAGCCGGTGTGCTCAGCAAAAAGTTGGCCGAAGCTGGCGCCGATGTCGTCGAACTCCCGACCATTCGACACGAAGGGGCGCCTGACCGGGAACGGTTCGCTCGACTGGTCGTGGATGCCCACCTTTACGATTGGCTCGTTTTCACTAGTCCGCGCGGAGTTGATGCCTTTTTTCAGCAGTTCGATGAACTTTATCAGGACGCCCGAGAAATCGGAGGCTGCCGGATCGCCGCGGTCGGTCCCGGCACCGCTGCTAAACTGCGGGAATACCGGATGAAAGCGGATATTGTCCCAGAACAAGCGGTGGCAGAAGCCCTCGTCGAAGCCATTAAAAAAGATGGGGATGTGGACAATCTCCGTTTTCTCGTGATCCGCCCTGAACAAGCGCGTGATGTCGTCGCCAGTCGCTTGACGGAAGCCGGCGCTATTGTGGATGAGGCGATCGGCTATCGCACCGTGCCAGCGGAGGATTCCGAAGGGATTCTAGCGGAGATTCGAACGAATCCCCCGGACCTGGTGACCTTCACGAGTAGTTCGACAGTCGAAAATTTTTTGCGCATGGCCGGGCGCTGGCCGCTGGGTCTGCAAGCCGCCAGCATCGGCCCCATCACGAGCAACACTCTGCGCGCGAATGGAGTAGAACCCCTGATCGAAGCCTTTCGACACGACATCACTGGCTTCGTCGAAGCCATCGTCGATCATTACGATGTTTGATTGCCGCTTTTCCAAATCGTTTTTTCATTCGCGACAACGCGAGTTTCATATAAAATCATTGATCCATGGCCGAGGAATCTGAATCCGAAATCGAGTTCGACTTCGATGCCCAGATGAGATCCATCAGCGAAGAGGCAGCCAAACGCCCGGCCGCTGAAAAAGCAAAAGCGGCGTCTGAAAATGTCAACGCCCTGGGCTCTATGCTTCGCCCAATCGCGGTGCGATTGGAAGAATTGGCCCGCAGCAGCGCGGAGCATTCCCGGTTACTCGAAAAGATTAGCGGGTTCGAGCGCGCGTTTGCGGCTCAGGACAAAATGCTGGAAGCCGTCCGAAGCGACATCACCAAGCTCGAAGCCTCCGAGAACCAGGAGGTCAGCCATCAGATGTTCTCCGCTTTGCACGAAGAGCTGCAAAATAAACAGGAGAATTATATCTTCGAAAACTTCCAGCGCCCGTTGATCATGGAGCTGATTGCGATTTACGACAGTCTTGCCGATTTTGGCAAGCAACTGGAGGCCATAGAGAAAACACTTTCGGACGCATTGTCAGAAGATCAATTAAGCGAGAGTGGCTTGGCTCACATGCCGGCTAATCTTGAGAATCTGGGCGCCCAATTGCTCGAAGTCTTTAGCCGCTATGAAGTCGAATGTGTCCAGACCGACTCGAGCCGACTTGATAAACGCCTGCAGCGCGCCGTTCGAGTGACCCCAACGGACGATCCTGACAAAGATCAGGAAGTCATTCAGCAATTGCGCCCTCCATTCGTCAAAGGAGAACGCGTGTTGCGCCCAGGGAACGTCGCCATTTACAAATACGAGGCAAACTCCGACACCCCGCCCGCCAGCTAACCCGCCAGATTTTCTCTTCAATTTTTCCACACCCTTTGATTTAGTCTTCCTTCCAAACCGCTTTTCATGATTGGAAAGCGGCTGGTATTTTTTGCATGACCCACACTCGCACCCAATTTTTATGAGCAAACGAAAAGCAGTTGGTATTGATCTCGGCACGACGTTCTCTGCCATTGCTGCCATCGATCAGTTTGGTAAAACGCAGATTCTGCCAAATGCGGAGAGTGAGCGCATTACTCCATCCGTTATTCTTTTCGACGGGGAAACGGCTGCTGTTGGGACCGTGGCCAAGCAAAATGCGGTCGCCGAGCCCGAAAAGATCGTCGACTTCGTCAAGCGCGAGATTGGCAAAAGCAAAGAGGAGTTTCATCGTGATTTCGGCGGCAAACAGTATTCGGCGGAAGAGCTTTCCGCGATTATTCTCAAGAAACTCAAGAATGATGCCGAAAAACATCTCGGCGAAACCATCACCGATGCGGTGATCACGGTTCCGGCTTATTTCAACGATGCCGAGCGCACGGCAACGGTCACGGCTGGGCAATTGGCCGGTTTCAATGTGCTTCAAGTGATCAATGAGCCGACCGCAGCTGCCCTTTCTTACGGCGTGGATAAAATGGATACGAACCAAACGGTGTTCGTCTTCGATTTGGGCGGGGGCACCTTCGACGTCACCATCATGAAGATCGATAATGGTCATATCCAGATGGTGGCCACCAATGGCGATCACCGTCTCGGCGGGAAAGACTGGGACGACATTATCGTCAATCTGGTCGCGGAAGAATTTGACCGGGTGCACGGTGAAAATCCGCTACTTGATCTGCAAAGTTATCAGGATCTGCAAAGCCGCGCGATCGCCGCTAAAATTCAGCTCTCCAGCCGCCCTCGCACCACGATTGTCCACAGTTACAACGGCAAAAGCATCAAGATCGAACTGACTCGGGAGGAATATGAACATTTCTGCCGGCACCTGGTCGAGAAATGCAAAACCATCTGCGAAATCGTCATGCAGGAGGCCAAAATGGATTGGAGCCTCATCGACAAAGTTTTGATGGTCGGAGGCATGACCCGGATGCCGATGATTCGGGAAATGATCACCGAAATGTCAGATCGGCCCATCGCCGATGATGTCAGTCCAGACGAAGCCGTGGCAGCTGGCGCCGCCATTCAGGCCATGATCTCCCTGGTCGACAACCAGGAACGTGAAGAGCCGGGTTCCACCGCCGAAATGCCCGAGGCGGTGCGCCAACAATTCAGCGGTCGCGACGGCGGGCTTATCCATGTGACCGACATTACTTCGCATACCCTTGGCGTCGTGCTTTGGGATGAGACCAAGCTGGAAGAATACGTCTTCCCCATGATCAAAAAGATGACGAATATGCCGGCCGAAGTGAAAAATACTTTCGGCACAGCACAGGCAAACATGGAACAAGTCGTGGTGCGCGTCGTCGAAGGTGAGAGTTCGTTGCCGAATGATTGCACCCACCTCGGCACGTGTAATGTCGAATTGCCCCCCTATTTGCCGAAGGGATCCAACGTGGAACTTTCCTATCGATACAACATGAATCAAACTCTTGAAGTCGTGGTTGAGGCGTTTGGCAAAACCGGCACGGTTTCCATCTCTCGCAATGTCGGTCTCCGGGAGGATGAAATTGAAAATGCCACGGCAAGCCTCTCTTTGATCAAGGTCGAATAGCCTCGGCTCTTCTCCTTCCCGACGTTGCCCCATGAGTTTGCCCAATCCCATCCCCGACGACCCTCGCAAATGGGAGGGGTGGAACCAATATCGCTCCTCGAATTATTACGATCGGCTCTGTCTCGACTGGCGCCAATCCCCTTCGAATGCCCAAATCGAGGATCATTGCCGGCAACTGTTGGTCTGGTGGCAAAAAAAACTGCCACTCAAGAACCAGCCCAGTAATCCTATTGCCCAAATGCTTCGTAGCGGCCTCGATGAAGCGCCTCTTTACCTCACCGAAGCGAGGAGTAAATTGCTCGAGGAAAAAGGTCGCGCCGAAATCGATAACCAGCTACGAGAGCTCCATAGCGAAGAGCAGATTAAAGAAATTCGAAAATATTTGCTCTTTTCCATCTCGAGTGGACGGCTCTCTCGTGAATCCCAAACGAGCCTTTATCAATTCGGCCATGACCTCGGTCTGAGCGAGGCGACCGTCGATGCGCTGATCGAGCAGGTGCGCACCGAAACTCCGTTCGAGCTGGACAGTGAAACCCCGCTCGCCGAACCCGAACCCGAACCTGAGCCATCGCACCCTGGCGTTCCACCTCGCCAAACTCAACGCATCCCTGTCACCGACGATGCCTCGGCCACGGAAGAACTGCTTCGTTTGATGCGAATGGCGAATATCGAGGACAACCTTTCCTACGAACAGCAGCAAACGTTCATTGGCATGGGTCAGAGTCTTGGCCTCGGCGAAGAAGAGGCTGAGCGAATCGTCGAACAGTTCGCAGATGAGCTGATTTTTGGCCCCTCCGGCGCTCCCTCCGCTCCGCCGAAAAAAACCGCCAAAACTTCCACGAAACCAATCAAAGAACCCGCCGCCCCAAAAATCGAGCTCACTCGTGCCGAGGAGCTGAGCCGGTTCACCAGTTTCAAGAGTTCCATTGGGTGCGAAATGCTATTTATCCCGAGCGGCGAATTCACCATGGGTGCCAAGGAAGCTCCAGCTGCTGAACACGAAAAACCGCTCTCGAACGTCAAGCTCACGCGCTATTATTTTAGTCGGCTCCCAATTACCAATGCGCAATACGAACAGTTCGATCCTTCTCATAAATCGAAACGCGCCCCATGGGCCGATGATGAGCACCCCGTGGTCTACGTTTCCCACCAGGATGCAGTCAAATTCTGCCAATGGCTGAGCAAACAGGAAAAGCGTCGCTACCGTTTGCCGACCGAAGCCGAATGGGAGTTCGCCGCTCGAGGCGAGGACGGCCGGATGTTTCCATGGGGCAACGATCCAAGTCTTGATCTTGTCTGTAACTTCGCCGATGCCCAATCGAGCTTCGCATGGAGTGATCGCCGTTTCGATTGTGGTTTTGCCCAGACGTCACCGGTCGGATCCTTCCCCCGTGGCGCCAGTCCTTTCGGCCCGCTCGATATGGCCGGCAACATCAACGAGTGGGTCCACGATTACTTCGACACCTACAAAGGGGGAGACCAACGCAATCCGAAAGGGCCCAACGGCGGCACTCGACGCGTCTATCGCGGTGGAAGCTGGCGAACCCGATTGACCAGCTGCCGGACCACGGCCCGCGCCTTCAACACTCCAGATTACCAATTCAACGATCTCGGTTTCCGTATCGCCTGTGATTGCGAACCGGTTTAATGGGCTGTCGCCCTCCCCCATGAAGAACCACTTGCGCCAATGCATTGAACGTCAACAGCTGCTGCTCTCCTGCCTCGATGCCCTGGACAAACCTTTCGCACTAGCAGCCGAATTAACGGTCCAAGCACTCGCGCAAGGAGGGAAAGTGCTGGCCTGTGGAAACGGCGGCAGCGCGGCGGAAGCCGCTCATTTAACTAGCGAGCTGGTGGGGCGTTTCCGCCAGGATCGCCCCGCTCTATCCGCCATTTGTTTGCCTGCAGAAATGTGCGCCATCACCGCGATCGGAAACGATTATGGTTTCGACCAGATATTTTCACGTCAACTAGAGGCTTACGCGAAGCCGGGCGACTGTCTGATTTTATTCTCAACCAGTGGCAATTCCGCTAACGCGCTCGTCGCCCTTGAATCTGCTCGAGATCGCGGTGTCACCACCATCGCCATTCTGGGCGGTAGCGGAGGTCGTCTGGCCGGCGAAGCTTCCGTCGAGTTGGTGGTTCCTTCGAACGAGACGGCCCGAATTCAGGAAGTGCACCAGTTGATCATTCATGCGCTATGCGAGGCCATTGAGGTTGGCTTGGGTTACGCGAGCGACTAGGTTCTAACCATCGCTCTCACAGACACCCTGAAATCGCGCTTTGAGTTGGGTGTTTTTTAAGTCCGAGCCAATCAACACGAGTTTTGAGAGGCCCTTCTCTTTTTTTTCCCACGGAGCACCCCAAACCATGTGAAACCGATTGTTCACCCCATGAATGATCCCTCGCTTGGCATAATCTTTGAATTGTACAATGCCTTTTGCTCGGTAAATCCTGAATTCCTCGGAAATTTCCCGCAAAATGGCCTCAAATTTTAGCGCATTAAGGGGGTGCTCCCAAATCAGAACCTGGGATTCGTATTGTTTCGTATGGCGCCTAGCGAATTCATCCAGAAAATCCGGATCGGCCTGTAAATGCTTTTCCAGATCAAAGGCAGCCGTGTCGACCAACAAGTCCGGGGTTTGGTTAACTTCAACGGACCCCACCTGCATGGCAAAAGGATTCAACTCACGCAGTTTTTGACGAAGCTTTTCCATATCTGCCTCACAACAATCGTCGTCCTGGCCCAGAACCAGAAAATCGCCCGCTCGGACTTGAGCATCCGCCAGTTGATCTTTCTCACGAATTTCCATCCAATTCCGCACATCCACCACCGTAATTACCGCGTCTAATTGGAAATGTTTTCCTAAACCGGATTGATTCAGAAAAGGATGAATGACGGGAATCGGATCGGCGGCACCCGACATCTCAACGATCAATCGTTCGAAATCTTCCCGCTTCGCCAATTTTTTGGCCAACTTCGCAAAATCACCCTGGAGCTCACAGCAAAGGCATCCATTCTCCAGCTGATAAATCGCGTCTTTGCTATCGGTTGTTTCAAGCAATTCAGCGTCGACTCCGACATCGCCGAATTCGTTGACGACAACGGCATATCGCCTGCCGTTGGCATTGGCGAGCAAGGTATTGATTAAAGTTGTTTTACCCGCCCCAAGAAAGCCGGTGACAATGCTGACAGGTCTCATGGTCGAGACCATAGCCTTGAGGATACCACCGCATCAATGGCTGGTTGACGTTCAACACAAAAAAAGCGCGGAAGCAAAAGGCTTCCGCGCTTTGAAAAGTGCTTCTGATAAAAGGGCTTACTTCTTCTTTTTCTTCAGAATAGGCAACCCGGTTCTGGCATTCTCGGAGACCTCGTATCCTTCGGGAAGGTCATCGATGGCGCCCTCCTTTGGCTCGCCGGCGAAGAAGTAGAGAGTCACCTTGTTGCCGCCGCGAAGTGATTGTTCACGGGCGTGAAGATAATAGGTTTTGCCGGATTTATTGCTGACGACGCTGTAAGCCATGTATGTGGAGTGGGGTGTTGGTAATGAAAAAGTAAAAAGATACTGATGCTGCGAAGAGAACGCTGACAGGAGACGCAGCAAGAAGCCGCGACGAGATCAGGAAATAAGACCAGCCTTCTTCAGGGTCGCATAAGCACCATTCTTTGAAATTGTTTTCAAAGCGCGTGCGCTCAAGCGGACGGTCACATACTTATTCTTTTCAGGCACCCAAATCCGTTTATTGCGCAGATTCGGGCTGAATGTGCGTGGCGTATTGGATGTGACGTGACGACCCACGCCGCCTTTTTTCTTCGCAAGACCGCGACGATGAATCACGCTGCCTCGGGAAGGTTTCGATTTAGTGATGCTGCAAATTCGGGACATAATCAGACTCCTGTTTTCAAATGGAACCGCTGAAAATGCGGAGGATTGGCCGGAAGGTCAAGCAGTAAGCTTGGTTTCCGGCCTTTAAATTGAGCGCATCGCCCGAAAAAATGGGGGCGAAGGCTAGAAAGTGGGGATTCGGAACAACATCCGAACGTTGTACAAAAAGGAGCCCTGAAAGCTTTGGACTTTCAGGGCTCGTGACTCTGGCAACGACCTACTTTCGCACAACCTATCGTCGCACTATCATCGGCGCTACAGTGTTTCACTTCCGTGTTCGGAATGGGAACGGGTGGTTCCACTGTGCTGTGATCACCAGAGATCTGGTGTGATCGAACATAGCATCGTGGGGGGCAAACTCGTTAGGTTTTGTGGGGGGATTGGGGGGGGTGGGGCCCTAACGGGTTGGGGGCGTTGCTTTTCCTGCTCGAACACACCAGATCTCTAGCGGCCACGGCTGTTTGCGAAGGCCAACCACTGATAAAATATGCCTTATCGGAATAAGGATTCAGGGTTTGAGATCCAGAATAAACTTTAAAAGAACGGGCTGCTCATTCTTTCGAATGAGCAACTGACGCTATTCTCTAACATCTGCACACGGGTAACGCAACTAGAACTTTGCTGAAAAAGTCACGAATTCGACTTGCCCCGCCTGATGGAAGCCTCAGCTTCCGGCGGGGGGTCGGTTCAATGACCAAGCCTGACGAGTCATTAGTACTCCTGAGCTAAACACATTACTGGCTTACACTTGGAGCCTATCAACGTGGTGGTCTACCACGACTCTTCAGGGAGAGC
>JGI12210J13797_10650694_pt1 | contig 10080 bp, 6 predicted proteins | sample ElkSlonscriptome_3_FD_13797 | JGI IMG/M metagenome (IMG submission 13797) | reverse complement strand
CGGGAGGTTGCTGGGGGGCTCGAGCACCAGGGCCGAGCCGGCGTCGGGGCGGGGCGGGGCGGCAGCGCGAGGCAGATCGAGGCCGTAGACGACGGGGAGTCGGTCGTACAGCCGCTGTCCGCTCGGGCCGAAGGGCAGGGCGTGGATCGGCACCGGGTGCAGCTCGGTGGTGGCCATGATCCGCACCCGCTCGGCGTCGCGTAGCTCCGGGGCGAAGGGCTCGAGCAGGGTCTGCCCGAGCCGGGCGTCGTCGTGGGGGCCGGACCAGGGGGGCACCGGGCCCAGCGGGTGGCGGGTGACGGTGCCCTGGTCGTCCATGGCGAAGCTGACCCAGCCGGAGTCGAGCCGGACGTAGTGGAGATCGAGGGTGCCGGCGGGAGGGCGGGGCAGGGCGTCGCAGCCGGGCACGGGGGGCGGCCAGCGCCCCTGCCGGCGCATGATGGCCTCGAAGTCCTGGGTGTTGCGCTCGCGGGCGCGCTGGATCTCTCGGCGCCCCCGGGTGGCGGTGTCCGAGGGCTCCCAGAAGGTGGCGTCGTACTCGGCGTCGAGGCGCAGGCGGGTGCCGAGGTAGTCGTCGAAGGCGCGGCGGGTGGTCGGATCGGCGTCGCGGCGTAGTCGCTGGTCGATGGCCCGCAGCGCGCGGGTGCGGGCCAGCCGAGCGACGCACAGGGCGGAGCGGTCGTCGCCCTGGGCGGTGAGCAGGGCCACGCGGCGGTGGGTGGCCACCTCGCGGTCGATCGTGAACGCCTCGCGATCCCCCAGCCCGAGGACGGGCAGCTGCTGCTCGAGGATCTGGTCGGCCGCGGCGTACTCGGCCAGGGCCGCGGGGATCTGTGCGAGCTGCTCGAGGACGCGGCCGTGCTCCACGCGGGCCACCCAGCTGAGATCGAGGTCGTGGTGCCGCTCGGCGTCGGCGAGCATGGCCTGCAGCCGGCGGCGGGCGGGCTCGAGCGCGCCCTCTTGGCGCTCGAGGCGGGCGAGCAGCAGCCGGTGCCAGAGATCGTTGGCCCGGGTGAGGCGGTGGCCGTCGAGGGTGGCCAGCCAGCGGTGGGCGGGGGCGGTCTCGCCCCGCGCGAGCGCGTCGTAGGCGAGGTTGAGCCGGACCGTGAACCAGGTGTCCTCGCCCGCGGGCTGCTCGCCCAGGAGGGCTCGGGCGCGATCGAGCAGCTCGCGGGGCTGGTAGGGCGAGGGGGGGGCGCCCGGGTGGTCGGAGACGAGCAGCGCCCAGGCGGCGGTGTTGAAGAAGCTGGCCCGGTGGCGCGGCTGGACCGAGGCGGCGAGGTCCATGCCGGTGCGGATCTGCTCGATGGCGCCGCTGCGATCGCCGGTGCGGGCCATCAGCAGCGTGGCCTGGCCGAGCGCGGCGAGCTGCACCAGGGGGGTCATCCCCGTGCCGAGGGCCCGGGCGTCGTGGAGGGCGTGGTGGTAGGCCCGCTGGGCCTCGCCGAGATCGCCGCGATACTCCGCGAGCAGGCCCTGGAGGTACTGGTGATCGGGGGTGGGGAACGGCAGCAGCGTGCGGTGGCGCTCGAGCTGTCGCCGAGCGCCGTCGAAGTCGCGCTCCGCGATGGACGAGAAGGCCAGCGCCTGGGCCATGCGGTCGGCGAGGGTCCACCGGTGGTGGGTGCGGGCGAGCGGCAGGCCCTCGGCGTAGGCCCGGCGCACGGCGGGGATGTCCCCCGCCTTCCACGCCAGCGAGCCGTCGACCCACTGCGCGAACACCTGGTCGACGCCTCGCCAGCGCGAGCGCTCGCGATCGAAGCGGGCACGGGCGCGGGCTCCGTCGCGGCGTGCGGCGTGCTCGATGGTCAGCAGCAGGGCGGGCGCGACGGCGGAGGGCTCGTGGAGCGCGAGCACGAAGGGCGGCTCGGCCGGGGCCATGGCGTCGTGCACCGCGAGGCGGCGCGCACCGCTGGGCACGTCGAGGGTCCAGCGCAGGCCGTCCTCGGCCGGCTCGGGCGTGGCGTCGACGGGGACGTCGTCGAGGGTGATCTGCACCGCGCGGGGGCTGGAGGCGTCGACCCACAGGGTGAGGGGGCGGCGGGGGCTGGCAAGGGTGCACGAGGGCTCGGGCCCGGCCTCCTTGCAGCCCGCGAACAGCACGCGGAGCGGTCGGGTGCCGCGCGATGCAGCGGCGGACGTCGTCGCTCGGGGAGGAGGCGCGGGTGGATCGGGCGCGACCTCGGCCACCTCGCACGCGGCGCTCGACAGCCCCAGGGTGACGAGGAGGAGGAGTCGGAGAGGGATTCCGCGTGGGATCCGCGGCATCGGTCGAGGATACGACGGGAGACTGCGGCGGATGCGTGGGGCGCTCGGGGGGCGGTGGATTCTTTGGGGGGTCGGGCGTTGGAAATCGAGGCGCGACCGGGTAGGGGCAGACATGGCTCGCCTTCCCACGCTCACGGTCCCGCTCGTGCTTGCTCTTTCCGCTTGCTCCACCGAGGTTCGGTGCGGGCTCGACGGCTGCGCCGGGGGGGAGAGCGACGGGGCGGAGTCGCTCACCCAGGTGACCGCGAGCGACGGCAATCTCGATGGGGGGGGCTCGGGATCGGGGACGGGGCCGGAAGAACTGGAGGCGATCCCGATCGTGAGCGAGCCGGGTCGACCCACGGCGCGCGCGTTCGTGGCTCGGATCGCGTCGGGGGCCTCCTGTCCGGCCGCGCCTCCGGGGTGGGTGCTGGCGGAGGCGCCGGTGGTCTCTTCGGAGCAGGTCACCGCGCTGATGTCTCGCTATTGTGCGTATCACCTCCCGTCGGGGATCGACACGCCGGCGAGTCTGCCCTCGCTGCACGCTCCGGCCGGGGTCGTGGAGCGGGTGGAGGCCGAGCCGGCGCGATTGCTGACCCAGGGGAGCACGGCGGGGCCGGGCGCAGGCACGACCCTGGTCACGGGCACGGGGGCGGGGCATCACGCCGAGCTGCGGGCGGGCTTGGGCGCGCGCTTCGTGGCGGGGGCGAGCAATATCGACGATGATCTGCGGCCCTACGTGGCCGTCATCGACACGGCCGATCCCGAGGCGGCGTGGCCGGGCGCGCCCCGGGAGCACCACGGGCTGGTCATGGGGGGCATCGTCAGCACGGTGCGCTGCCCCGACGCCGATCCTTCGTGCGACCGGGAGCGGATCCTCTATCAGCAGGCGTTCTCCGACACCCTGGCCACGGCGGGCGGTGACATCGAGGCGCGCGGCAGCGTGTGGTCGCTCAACCTCGCCGTGCTCGCGGCGATCGAGCGCTGGCGGACGCTGGCGGGGGGCGACGTGCCGCTGGTGCTGAACATGAGCGTGGGCTGGGACTGGGGCCCCGACGACACCGAGTTCCTCGGGAGCAGCCGGGACCTGCTCACGGGGGGACCGGGGCGCCCGGATCTGTCGCCGGCCGAGCAGGCGCTGTTCGTGAGCCTGGCGTGGGCCTCGTGCCAGCGGGTGGTGGCCGTGGCCGCGGCGGGCAACACCCGGGGAGGGGCGTGCAGCGAGACCGGGCCGATGGCTCCGGCGGCGTGGGAATCGGTGAAGGCCCCGACCTACGACGAGTGCGCGGGCCTGCTCGATCCCGACGATCTCGCCTTGCTCGGCCCCGAGGCCGCGTACCAGCCCAACCGGCTGGCCTACGCGGTGGGCGGGATCGATGCCGCCGATCGACCGATCGTGAACGCTCGGCCCGAGAGCCAGCCACCGCGGGTGCTCTACTCCACGATGGCCTCGGTGCCCACGAAGGCGGGACACCACACCACGCCGTGGACGGGGACGTCGGTCGCGACCGCGGCGTTCTCGGGGCTGGTGGCCCAGGTCTGGGGCATGGCGGCGAACCGCGGGATGGGCCCGGCCGAGGTGGTGCACACGGTGACCCAGGCGGGCTCCGACGTCGATGCAGGAACCATGCGGCGGGACCCGGACGGCGACGCGTCGATCCCCCGGATCCAGGCGCAAGACGTGCTGCCCTCGCTGTACGAGGCGTGGACGCCCACGCTCGTCCCGCCCCCGCTGGCCACGGTCGGGGCGGGCGGTGGGGTGGTCTCCCCCGGCGCGAGTGCGGTGGTGCTGGCGGCCGATCCCGATCACACGCAGAGCTGCATGGTCCGCACGATCGAGGCCTATGCGTACGGGGGCGCGCAGTCGTCCTCGGGGGCGCCGTGGCCCGAGCTGTCGCCCCAGCCCAACTCGCCGATCTGCCCGGGATGCCCGCTGACGATCTCGAGCACCGACGGGGCGGCGCTGCGGGTGGAGGTGGACAGCGACTATCGCTCGCAGCCGGTGGGAACCACCGCGGTGCTCGAGCTGCACCTCCCGCAGGGGCAGATCACCCGGGTCGGGCTCGACCTTCAGCAGGCCTGCGAGGTGCCCTCGGGCACGCTGGACACGCCGGGCACGCTCGATCTCTCGTCGTGCGAGCTGCCGCTGAGCGGCTACTCCCATCCGCTGGGCATCACCGGGCAGACCCTGTCGGACTACGTGGTGGGGGCCGACGTGCGCTCGGCCGTGCTGGCGTTCATCGTGGGCTCGAGCTCCGGCGGGACCCAGCTGGTGGGCAACGAGATCGACGTATTCCACCGGTGAGCCATGGATGTCGCCATGGCCTGGGGCGCGGCCGCGCGCGTGCTACCGTCGCGCCGCGCCATGACGCCCGCTCAGATCGCCGGGGCCTGTGAAGGAGACGACCGGCAGCTCGACGCCCTCGTGGGCGTGCTCTTGCCCGCCATCCGGCTGGAGGTGACCCACGGGCTGCGGCGGCGGGCCCGGGTGCTCGGCCGCGATGCCTCGCAAGACGTGGACGACTTCGTGCAGGACGTGATGGTGCACCTGCTCGCCGACGGCGGGCGGCGGCTTCGGGCGTGGGAGCCCGCGCGGGGCCGCTCGCTGCAGAGCTTCGTGCGGCTGCTGGCCCGGCACCGGCTGTCGCGGGTGCTGGAGGGCTACCGGGGCAACCCGTGGGAGGGGGGCGCGGCCGAGGAGCCCGACCTGGTCGACCGACAGGCGACCGAGGGGGCGCCGACCTTCGACCGGATCCTCTCGCGACAGCAGCTGGAGCGGCTGATGGAGGTGCTGCGGGCGCGCTTCAACGCGCGCAGCCTCGAGCTGTTCGAGCGGGTCTACGTGCAGCAGCAGGCGGTGGCCGAGGTGGCCGAGGTGATGGGGATGACGCGGGCGGCGGTCGACCAGTGGAACGTGCGGCTGCGCCAGCTCGTGCGCGAGCTGGCCGACGAGCTCGATCGTCGGCCCGAGGCGAGCGCGGGGCGGAGATCGAGCGGGGGGGCGAGACGATGAGTGACGATCTGCTGGAGCAGCTCGGTCGGATCGAGCGCGAGGCTCGGCCGGACGACGCGTGGGACGACGTGCTCGACGGGCGGCGCCCGGTGGACGCGGTGGTGCAGGAGCGCCGCGCGGCGGGGGACGACCCGGAGGAGCTGGAGGCGCTGGCTCGGGCCAGCGCGCCGGTGGGGGAGGCGGAGCGTCAGGCCTGGGTGGGGCGGCTGCGGGCTGCGATGGCATCTCCGGTGGAGGCCGGAGCGGGGGATGCGGCGTCGCCCGCCCCGGTGGAGGCCGAAGCCGGGGGCGTACCGCCCGTCGATCTCGCCGCGCGCCGGGCCCAGCGACGGCGGTGGGGGGTGGGGGGAGGCGTGGCTCTGGCCGCGGCCGCGGCGGTCCTGCTCACGTGGGGGGGCGGGCGGCCGTCGGGAACCGAGGGGAGCGCATCGGCCGAGCGGTTGCCCTTGCCCTCGTTCTCGCTGGTGGTGCGCAACGAGACGGTGAGCGAGGTTCGAAGCGCCGATGCGTCGGATGCCGCGGGGCCCGACCGGTATCGGCCCGATTCGTCGGTGCACTGGATGGTGCAGCCCGAGGGGCCGGTGGCGGGGGTGCTGGAGCTGGCCGCCATCGTGCGCGACGACGCGGGCGGGGCGTGCCTGGCTCGGCCGGCGGTGGCGCGTGCGTCGGAGACGGGCGTGCTCGAGGTGCGCGGCACGGTGGAGGAGGTCCTGGGCCTGACCGCGGGGCACTGGACGGTGGAGCTGGTCGTGGCGCGGGCGGGAGCGCTGCCGGCCGATGCACCGGGGGCCGAGTGCGCCCGCCCGCGTGACCTGCCGTGCCCGTGTCCCGCGCGCGTGCTGCCCGGGGTGCCGCTGGAGCCGGCCCCGCCCGAGGATCCCGACGGCGCCGCCGGGCGGGCGCGGGTGGCCTCCTACGAACTGGAGATCGATCCGAGCTGAACCGCGCGCTCGCACGCGGGCGGATGTGGGCCGCCGACCGCACCCCGGCGCCGGAGCGGCTCAGCGGCTCAGGTCGTGCCGTCGTCCGTCATCGGCTCGGCGGGCGGCGGGCACATGTCGGCCTCGCCCGCGTCTTGCCACCACGTGTTGCCCGCGCCGTCGGCCTGGCACTGGTAGCGGCGCATCACCGGCCCGCAGTAGTAGCAGGTGGCATCCAGCTCGTCGCAGGGCTCGAGCGGGTTCTGGTTGGGCTGATCGCTGGGACAGGACTCGGCGTTGTCGCAGTCCGTGCAGATCGGCGGCCCGCTGGACTCGGGAACCTCTTCCTGGCAGCTGAGGCCGGTCGTCACCAGCAGCAGCGTCGACACCACGATCCATCGCATGGCCGTGGATGTTGGGGCATCGTGGCGGCCGACGCGAGGGCGGCCGACAACGGGCACGAGAGGCGGCCGGGAGCGCCGGCCGCGGGGCAGTCGAAGCCCCGGCGTCCGGGCGGGGGGCGGGTGCGCGCGCCGTCCGTGGCGGCGGGATAGACTGGTGCGTCCTCGATGTCCGACGAGCCGCAGCAATCCCTGGTGCCCCGCTCGGACGGGACGCCGGCCGTGCGAGCCGAGTCCATCGCCGCCGACCCCTTCGAGCGCGAGTACATGCCGGGCGACGGCATGGTGCTGTACCGCGACAAGATGGCCGCGAGGATCCGGGCGACCCCGTCGTGGCTGGGGGTGGGGGCGCTGCTGCTGGTGGTCGCGATCTCGATGTCGCCGTGGCTGCTGCTGTTCGAGGGCTTGCTGCTGGTGGTGATGTGGCTGGTGTTCGGCGTGCTGCGGGTGACGGTGTCCGAGCGCACCGTCACGGTGAAGCTGGGCCTGCTGGGGCCCACCATCCCCGTCGCCGCGGTGGAGTCGGCGATCGCGTTCGACTATCGCTGGGGGGCGTTTGGGGGCTGGGGCATCCGCCGGGGGGCCGGCGGCACGATGTACAACGTGATCGGCGACGGCGGCCGCGCGGTGAAGATCGTGTGGCACACCGAAGCGGGGGCGCGAACGGTGACCTACGTGGGCACGCGAACGGCCGACGAGCTGGCCCGCGCCATCAACCGCGCCCGCGCGGCTCTGCCCGCCGGCGACGAAGCACCGCGGGCCGTGGAGGGCGAATCGCCCTCGGGCGCGCTGGAGCCGGTCGACGACTCGGGCTGAGCGTCGTCGGTGGGCTGCGGCCGTTTCTCACCGGGGGCAGCAGGTGCAGCACGACCGCCATGCCTTCGCTGTCGGGGTACGGGGGCTCGGCCCGGCGCGCCGGTGGCCCACCCGCTGGCCTGGGATGCGCTGGACCCCGCCGCCTCCGGCCCGCCCCGGCTGACGATCCGCGACGTGCTCGACCACGGCCTGCCCGCCGATCCCTGGGCCGATTTCGACGCGGCGCGCCGGCGTCTCACGAAGGCGATGCTCGAGCCCTCTCGCTGAGCGGGTCGTCTCGGCGCACCGCCCCGACGCCCGACGCCCGCTCGCCCGCTTGCGCTCGCCCGCCCGCTCGCCCGCTCGCTCGCCTGTCGAGGCGCGGAGGGATGCCCAGCGGTCGCGCGGGAGTTGAGCGCGAGCGGGAGCGCCGCGGGCGGCGCGTGGACGGGCGCGCGTGCGGTTGATATGACCCGCCGCCGTGAGCCTCGTCGTCCTCCAGGGAGTTGGCCTTGCCTTTGGGAAGAAGGAGCTGCTCCGCGACCTCGATCTGCGCGTGGGGTCTCACGATCGGGTGGGCCTGGTGGGGGTCAACGGGTCGGGCAAGAGCACGCTGATGCGCCTGATGGCCGGCCAGGCCAAGCCCGACGCCGGCACGGTGCAGGCCCGCCGGGGCCTGCGGGTGGGCTACCTGCCCCAGGACATCCCCCCCCACGGTGGCATCTCGGTGCTGCGCACGGTGCTCGACAGCGTGCCCGGGCGCACGAGCGTGGAGCAGGAGCTGCGCGACGCCGAGGCCGAGCTGAAGCAGGCCGAAGCGGCGATGAAGCGCGGCGACGACACGGGCGAGGAGGCGATGATGTCCGCGGCCGAGTCGCTGGCCGACGCCCACGAGCGCCTCGCTCACTTCGAGACCCACTACTCCGAGCACGAGGCCCACCGGATCCTCTCGGGCCTGGGGTTCGCCACCCAGGAACACGAGCGCGACGTGGGCGAGCTGTCGGGCGGGTGGCGCATGCGGGCGCACCTCGGCGCGCTGCTGTTCCAGCGCCCCGAGCTGCTGCTGCTCGACGAGCCCACCAACCACCTCGATCTGCCCTCGGTGGCGTGGTTCGGCGACTTCCTGCGCCGCTACGACCATGGGTTCGTGCTGATCTGCCACGATCGGGAGTTCCTCAACGAGCAGATCGACCGGGTGGTGAGCCTGGAGATGGAGGGCGTGCGGCAGTATCGGGGCAACTACGAGCAGTACCGGCGGCAGCGCGTGGAGGAGGAGGTGGTGCTGGAGAACCAGGCCAAGAACCTCCAGCGCGAGCGCGAGCAGGCCGAGCGCTTCATCTCGAGGTTCCGGGCGCAGGCCAACAAGGCGCGCGCGGTGCAGAGCCGGGTGAAGGCGCTCGAGAAGATGGACGAGGTGGTGACGTTCAGCCGCCGCGAGGTCATGCGCCTGCGCTTCCCGCCGTGTGATCGGGCGGGGGCCCAGGTGGTGGAGGTTCGAGGGCTTCGCAAGGCGTACGGGGACCACGTGGTGTTCCCCGGCAACGACCTGCGGGTGGCGCGGGGAGAGAAGATCGGCATCATCGGCAAGAATGGCGCGGGCAAGACCACGCTGTTGAAGATGCTCGCGGGCGAGCTTCCGCCTGATGCCGGGGAGATCACGCTCGGGAACAAGGTGAAGCTCGGGTACTACGCCCAGCACCACGCCGATACGCTGCGGGCGGGCAGCACCGTGTTCGAAGAGGTCGCTGCGGCCAACTCTCGGGCGGGGGCGACCCGGGTGCGCACGCTGCTGGGCTCGTTCCTGTTCCATGAGGAAGACGTGGACAAGCCGGTCGACGTGCTGTCGGGGGGGGAGCGGGCCCGCGTGGCGCTGGCGCGGATCCTGATCGATCCGGGGAATTTCTTGCTGATGGACGAGCCCACCAACCACCTCGATCTCGACTCGAGCGAGGCGCTGGCCGAGGCGCTCGCGACGTTCGACGGCACGCTGGTGTTCGTGAGCCACAACCGGAGCTTCATTCGATCGCTGGCTACGCGGATCTGGGACGTGGCGGATGGGGTGGTCGAGACGTATCCGGGGACGCTGGACGAGTACATGGAGCGGCATCGGGACCCGGAGCGGGGAGCTTCGGCGGCCGAGGCGGCGCCGGGGCGGGCGGGGGCGAGCCGGGCGGCGGGTGAGGGGAGTGCGGAGACTCCCGCGAAGGGGAAGGGCAAGTCGAAGGGCAAGAGCAAGAGCAAGGGCAGCGGCAAGGGCAAGGGCAAGGGCAGCGACGAGGCGTCCGGGGGTCGTGCGCCCGCCCGGCCGGCGGCGCCGGCCGAGCCCGCCAAGCCGGTCGAGAGCCGAGAGGAGCGGCGCGCTCGCAAGCGCGAGGAAGCCCAGCGCCGGGCCGAGCGAACGCGGGCGCTGGGGCCCCTGAAGAAGCGGGTGCAGCAGCTCGAGGCGCGCATCGAGCAGCTCGAGACGCGCCAGCGCGAGCACAACCTCGCGCTGTCCGATCCGGCACTCTACGATGATCCGAAGCGGAGAGACGCGATGCTCGCCGAGGTGCAGCGCGACTCGGCCGAGCTGGGCGAGCTGAACGATGAGTGGGAGCTGGCCCAGGCGCAGCTGGAAGAGGCGCAGTCGGGGCTGGAGTGAGGGTGGCGGCGCCCCGCGTTGCGTGGGCGCTGGGGTGGGGGCGAAGATTGGATTGGGGCAGCG
>JGI12210J13797_10174896_pt1 | contig 10080 bp, 5 predicted proteins | sample ElkSlonscriptome_3_FD_13797 | JGI IMG/M metagenome (IMG submission 13797) | reverse complement strand
GTGACGGACGGGACCGGTCGACGGTCTACCTTCCGGAGGTCGTCGCGGACGTCATGCCGCTCTTCCCCGAGCTCGACGTTCGCCTCGTCGTCTCCCTGCATGCGCGCCAGGACGCGAGCGTGACGACCCCGCTCGCGCTCCGCGCTGTGGCCGTGGCCCGAGTCGCTTGAGAGTCGACACCGGCGCCCGGGTCCTTAAGGCTGCTAGGGCACCATGCGCCGATTCGCCGCCGTCATCATGCTGCTTGCTGCCTGCTCTTCGGGAAGTGAGGCGACCAAGAGTAAGCGTGAGCGCCGCGTGGCGGTCGAGGTCACCTCCGTCGCGTCGGGCAAGGTCCGGGCACTTCGCCGCTACGTGGGCACCCTGGAGGCTTCATCTCGTTTCACGGCCACGGCGAAGGTCCGCGGCGTGGTCGAAGAGGTGACGATCGATCTCGGCGACCGGGTCGTGCGCGACCAGGTGCTTGCGGTCATCGACGACGCCGAACCCACCCAGACCGCAGTCCAAGCCCGGGGCGAGCTGGCCGTGGAGCAGGCCCGGCTCGAGCGCGCCAAGACGGCGTTCCGGCTCGCGAAGGCGGCCCGGGATCGCGCCCGAGAGATGCACGACAAGCGCCTCATCGCGGAAGCGCAGCTCGAGCAAGCAAAGGCTGCCTTGGCGTCGGCGCGCGCCGACGTCAGCCTCGCGAGGGGCCAGGTCCAGCGCGTTGGAGCTACGCTCCAGCTATCCCGGATCCGCCGTGGCTACACCGATGTGCGAGCTCGCTGGCCCGAGGGCAAGGGCACGCAGGCAGTGGTCGCGGCCCGGTACCAGGACGCGGGCAGCACCGTGCAGTCCGGTGATGCGCTGGCCGATCTCGTCGTGCTCGACCCCATCGTCTGCGTCATCACGGTGCCCGAGCGAGACTACGGACGCCTTCGGGTCGACCAGACGGCGAGCCTCGCTACCGATGCCGCGCCGGGGCAGCGTTTCGAGGCGCGGGTTCGTCGCATTGCGCCGGTCTTCGATGCGGCCACCCGCCAGGCCCGTGTCGAGCTCGAGGTCCCCAATTCCGATGGCGAGCTGGCGCCGGGAGCCTTTGCCGAAGTGGAACTGGTGCTCGAGGAGACCGAGGCCCAGGCGGTGGTGCCGCGCGCCGCCCTCACGCGACGTCGAGAGCGGGACGTGCTCTTTCTTCTCGGACCTTCGCGCGACACCGTGAAGATGCGCTTCGTCGAGCTGGGCCTGCAGGAGCGGGATCGGGTCGAGGTCACCGCCGAGGGGGAGCCGCTGAACGGTGAGGTCGTCACCCTGGGCCAGCATCTGCTCGGAGATGGCTCCCGGGTGCGTGTCGTCGAGCCCGAGGCCGACCCCTCAGCGTCGGCAGCGCCATGAGCCTCCCGCGCTTCAGCGTGAACCATCCGGTCGCGACCACCATGGCTACCCTCATGGTGGTGGTGCTCGGCGCCTTCTCGCTGTGGCGTCTCCGCATCGACCTATTGCCCGAGGTCGAGCTCCCCACCGTATCGGTCCGCACGTACTACGAAGGCGCGAGCCCCGAGGTCGTCGAGCGCAAGGTCACCCAGATCATCGAGGAGATCGTGGCCACCGTCCCCGGGGTGGAGGAAATCACCAGCGAGACCGTGCGGGGCGAGAGCAACGTACGGGTGCAGTTCGTGTGGGGGACCGACATCGACACCGCCGCGGCCGAGGTCCGCGCGACGCTCGAGGACGAGCTGAGCGAGCTCCCTCCCGACATCGATCCGCCTCGACTCCGCAAGTTCGACGTCAACAGCTTCCCGGTCGTCATCATCGGCGTCGCGAGCGACATGGACCCGGTGCAGCTCACCGAGTTCATCGAGCAGGAGGTGCGGTATCGATTCGGTCGATTGCCCGGCGTGGCCCAGGTCGACCTCTGGGGTGGCTTCGATCGTGAAATCCGGGTCGAGGTCGATCCCGGTCGTCTCCAGGCGTCGGGCCTATCTCTCGGCGAGCTGGTGACCGCACTGCGCGACGCCAACCTCGATCTCCCGGCCGGCACCCTCGAGGAAGGCCGCTTCGACGTTACCCTCCGGGCTCCAGCCGAGTTCAGCGATCTCGGTCAGATCCGACGCACCGTGGTGGCCACTCGAAACGGCGTCTCGATCCCCCTTCATCAGGTGGCTGAGGTCGTAGATACCTACACCAAGCTCACCGAGGTCGAGCGGGTCAATGGCCGCCGCGGCATTCGCGTCGCCATCCGCAAACAGGCCACGGCGAACACCGTCGAGGTCGCCCGCGTCGTGCTCGATGAAATCGACGCGATCAACGCTGATCATCCCCAGGTCCAGGTCGTTCCGGTCATCAACCAGGGGAGCTTCATCGAGCGCTCGCTTCGCAACGTCGCGCGCTCGGTCCTCTACGGCGGCGGCCTCGCGGTGCTGGTCCTGTTGCTCTTCCTGCGAAACCTCCGCAGCACGCTCGTCATCTCGGTGGCGATTCCCGTGTCGGTCGTGGCGACCACGGCCCTGCTGTACTTCACCGGCTTCACGCTCAACCTCATGACGTTGGGCGGGCTCGCCCTCGGGGTGGGGATGATGGTCGACAACGCCATCGTCGTGCTCGAGAACATCTTCCGTCACCGCGACGAAGAGCAGGCCGAGCCGGTCACTGCGGCCGTGGCGGGGGCCGAGGAGGTCACCCGGCCCATCGTCGCGAGCACGGCGACCACGCTCGTCATCTTCCTGCCGCTCATCTTCGTGGAGGGGGTGAGCGGGATCCTCTTCCGGGGCTTCGCCGCGGTCGTGGTCTTCGCGTTGACGTGCTCGCTCTTGGTCTCGCTCAGCGTGGTGCCCATGCTCTGCGCGCGCTTCCTTCGGGATCGAGAAGCGACGCCGGGACGCTTGGGGCGAGTGGCGCAATGGGGGGAGAGCGTGCTCCGCCGTCTCGACGGGGGGTACCGCCGTCTGCTCGAGGGGGCGTTGCGGCGTCGCAGCGCGGTGGTCGCGCTCGCGGTGGTTGCCTTTGGGGGGAGCCTCTTCATCATCCCGCGCCTCGGGAGCGAGCTCCTCCCGCCGAGCGACGAGGGAGAGGTCCAGGTTCGGGGCGAGATGGAGGTGGGGACCAAGCTCTCCCTCGTCGACCGCCAGACCCGCCAGATGGAGGCCATCGTCACGCCGGTCGTGCCCGAGGCGGTCGCGATCATCACCGAGTCGAGCCAGAACGCCGAGAACGAGATCCGGCTCGCCCTCCGCCCGGCCTCGGCGCGCCAGCGATCGAACGTCGAGATCGCGGCCGACCTGCGTGAGCGCCTCGAGGGCCAAGTGGCGGGCGTAGAGGTACGCGTACGGGCGCCTCAGGGCCAGTTCTTGCTCGACCGCCTCCTCGGCGGCAGTGAGGGGCTCACGGTCGAAGTGCGAGGTTACGACCTCGAGACCCTGCGCCTCTTGTCCGATCGTGTGGCGAAAGTGGTGAGCGAGGTCGACGGCGTCACCGACGTACGCCAAAGCCGCGACGACGGCACGCCCGAGCAATCCCTCACCTTCGACCGCGACGAGTTGGCCGCCCTGGGCCTGTCCGCACGCGACGTCGCCGAAACCCTCGAGACCGCCATCGCGGGACGGCAGGCTGGCCAATACCGAGCCGGGGGCAACGACCACCGGATCCTGGTCCGCCTGCGCGACGCGGACCAGCTCGCTATCGACCGGGTGCTCGACATGACCCTGCCCGCCCCGGATGGACGCCGAATCGCGCTCCGGAACGTGGTCACCGTCGAGGCGACGCGGGGTCCCATCGTCATCGAGCGCAAGGACCAGCAGCGCCTCGTGACCGTCAACGCCAACATCGCCGATCGCGACCTCGGCTCGGTGGCGAGCGATGTGCTCGAGCGCCTCGAGGAGGTGCCGCGTCCGGAAGGCTACGACGTCCGGCTCGGCGGCAACGTCGAAGAGCAGAACAAGGCGTTTGGGGAGCTCCTCGTCACTCTCGGGCTCGCCCTCATGCTCGTCTACATGGTGCTCGCGAGCCAGTACGAGTCGCTGCGCGATCCGCTGTTGGTGATGCTCTCGGTGCCGATGGCGAGCGTAGGGGTCCTCGTGACGCTCTTCGTCACCGGCACCACCCTCAACATTCAGTCGTACATCGGCTGCATCATGCTCGGCGGCATCGTCGTCAACAACGCCATCCTCCTCGTCGACCAAGCGGGAAACTTGCGACGAGAAGGGGCGAGCCGGCGCGAGGCCGCGCTCGAGTCGGGGCGCCGTCGGCTGCGTCCCATCCTCATGACCACGCTCACCACGATCCTGGGTCTGCTCCCGCTCGCTTTGGGCATTGGTGAAGGGGCAGACGCGCAGGCTCCACTCGCCATCGCGGTCATCGGAGGACTACTCGTTTCGGCTCTCGTGACCCTCGTGCTGGTGCCTGCGGTATCGAGCTACGGCGAAGCCGCGTAGCGGACCGCGCTGACGATGGTCAGCCGCGCAGATCGCGGCCGCCTTCGGCGACGACATCCGACGCCGCCCGCGATGGAAAGCAAGAGGCCGAGCCCGTAGAGCCCGGCCTCTCGTGCATCGAGGCCCCCGACGATGTGGACCCCGACGCTAGCTTCAGGAGCCGGACACCGTGCACCCCGTGGCGTCGGGGTTCTCCACACAGTACTCGGCGATGCAGGTGGCTCAGATGGGCAGCGCAGCGCCGGGGACGGCGTCGATCGCGTTCGCCCCGCCATGCACCTGAACCCGTCACCGGGCTGCCACTGGTTGCTCGCTCCTCTTCGTGCGCCCAGCCGCCCGTGGTACCCCAGCGATCGTGAAGAGAAGGTGGGTCGCTGGCCTCGGCGCGGCCGCGCCACGGCTGGTGGTGGCGGCGATGGTCGCCGCGCTGCTCGAGGTCCTGAGCACGGTGGTCGTGTTCCCCACCGCAGCCTCGTCACCCGGGCTTGCAGTGCTCTTCGTCGATGCCTGGGCTCTGTGGCTGCTTCCGGTGGTCCTCGTCGGCGCACCCCTCGAGCTCGTCTTGCGACGCCTCGGCCGCAGCCGGGACGAGGAGGTGTGGTGCCCGGCGTCCCAAGACGCCCTCGTCTTCCTTCTCGCTCTCGTGCTGGGCACCTTGGCGCTCGCGACCTTCTACGGCGGAGCACGGGGCGCCCGTGCAGAGGACTTCCCCGCCGCCATCGATCGCGTGCGCCACCTCGTGGCCGGGGGCCTGGTTGCCCTCGCCGTCGTCGCTGCGCCGGCGCTTCGGCGCGCGATGGCCTGGCTCGTCGCCCAGAGTCCTGGCCTCGGGACCCCATCACGGGTCGCCGCGTTCGTGGCTTCAGCGCTGGGCCTTCTCGGGCTCGGGGTCGCCCAGTTCGGCCTCTTCGCCTTTCACCTTCCGCGGTTCGCCGCGGCCGCAGGGGTGGCCTCAGCGTTGGCCTTGATGGCCGCCGTGCGCTGGGCTTGGCCGCGTCCCTCGATGCGCGCCCAACGCATCGCCGCGGGGGCGCTGCTGCTCGCGGTCGTGTGGCCGTTCGTCCCCGTCGTGAGCCCCCACGCCCGCTTCGTCCTGTTCATGCACCTGCCCACTTCGGGGTGGGTGGCCATGGTTCTGCGTGACGCTGCCGACCGCGACGGCGACGGGGCCGCACCTCGGTGGCTCGGGGGAACCGATTGCGCGGAGGGCGACGCGAGCCGGGGACCGACGCTCGTAGAGCGCGCCGCGGATGGTGTCGATCAGGACTGCCGCGGCGGCGACGCCGTACCTCCCGAGTCGCTGCCTCGTGCGCGTCCCCCTGCCGGCTGCGCACCGCGTCCCGGCGCGTCCATCCTCCTCATCACCATCGACGCCCTGCGCGTCGATGCCGTCGACCCCGCCGTCACCCCCAACCTGGTGGCTCTGGCCTCCTCCGCCCACGTCTACACGCGGGCCTATGCGCCGGCGACCCACACGCGCCCCACGACCCAGAGCCTCTTCGCGGCCCGGCCGCTGTCGGATCTCCGTGGCGACAACATCCTCTTTGGCCACCTCGACCTCGGGCAAACCCTCCCTGCGCGACTTCAGGCCGCAGGCTACAAGCCGGCCGCCTTCAATCTTTTCCGCCTCGACCCCGAGACCCAGGCGGGCTTCCCCGACTACAACGCCTATCCCTGGGACCTGTCGCCTCATGGCGCCAAGGCCGACCTCAACGCGGCGGCCATGACCAACGCTGCGCTCTCGTTCATGGCCAACCCCAAGGCGCGGCCCTTCTTCGTCTGGGCCCACTATCCCGACGCCCACGCTCCCTACGTCGTCGCCGCCGCCGACCGCGCCGAGGACTCGCCCCGGGCTGCCTATGAGCGAGGGCTACGCTATGTCGACGAGCATCTCGGTCGCTTGCTGCGGCAGCTCGGGGCCCTCGGTCTCGCGGACGAGACGATCCTCGCCGTCTCCTCCGACCACGGTGAAGATCTCGGCCAGCGCGGCCGCGCTGGCCACGGCGCACACCTCTTCGACGAGACCATCCACGTCCCGCTCTTCGTCCGCATCCCCGGTTGCGGAGCCGGTCCGGTCGAGACGCCGGTCTCACTCACGGGCCTCGGTCCGTCCCTCGTGGCGGCGGCCGGCCTCTCCTTCGAGGGGCGCGGTCTCACCCACCCCGACCTCGCCGTCGTGGTCGAGACGACCTACGACGGCGAGCATCGCCGCGCCGTGATCACGGCCGAAGGCAAGCTCATCCACGACGTTCGCAACGGCGGGCGCATGGTCTTCTCCGCCCGTGACGGCGCCGAGCTCGACAACCGCGACGGAGAGGATGTCGACCTCACGGAGACGCTCGACGCGGCCTACCAGAGCTGGCTCGATCGTCCCGGCCGCCGGTGAGGCGAGGGTTTCGCCCCGAGGGCACAGCGTCTAGCCTCGCTGGCTCACGGTATCGGCAAGAAAGAGGGAGGAACCATGGCCAAAGGGGCATTCGAGAACGTCAACCGCTACTTCGACACGGCAGCCAAGCTGCTGGATGTCAGCGAGGCAGAGGCCCGGTATCTGCGCACGCCGGCCCGCGAGCTGAAGGTCGAGTGCAACATCCGCATGGATGACGGGACGGTCGGGACCTTCGTCGGCTTCCGCGTCCAGCACGACAACGCCCGCGGACCCTACAAGGGCGGCCTGCGCTACCACCCCTCTGTGGACCTCGACCACACCCAGGCCCTGGCGTCGCTCATGACCTGGAAGACGGCCGTCGTCGACATCCCCTACGGCGGCGCCAAGGGAGGTATCGCGGTCGACCCCTACGAATTGTCCAAGGTCGAGCTCGAGCGACTCACCCGCAAGTTCACGCAGGGTATTCACGAGATGATCGGCGACACCGTCGACATCCCTGCACCCGACGTGAACACCAATGGCCAGGTCATGGCGTGGATCATGGACGAGTACGCGAAGTTTCACGGGTTCCGTCCCGGCGTGGTCACGGGCAAGCCCGTCGAGCTCTTCGGGTCCGAGGGCCGGAGCGAGGCCACCGGCCGTGGCGTCGTCATCTCCATCGAGGAATACCTCGCGACCAAGGGCAAGAAGGTGGAGGGGGCGACCTTCGTCATCCAGGGCTTCGGCAACGTGGGAAGCCACGCGGCCCGCATCCTCCACGAGAAGGGGGGCAAGGTCATCGCCATTGGCGATCACACCAAGTCGCTGCACGACCCCGAGGGGCTCGACATCCCGGCGGCCCTCGCTCACGCCGCCGAGCACCGCACCCTCGAGAAGCTGGAGGGTAAGACCATTCCCAATGACGATCTGCTCATGGTCGAGTGCGACGTGCTGATCCCCGCCGCCCTCGGCGGTGTCATCCATCAGGGCAACGCCAAGGACCTCAAGACCCAGCTCATCGTCGAGGCGGCCAATGGACCAACCACACCCGAGGCGGACGAGATCCTCCACGGTCGCGACATCGACGTCATCCCCGACATCTACGCCAACGCCGGCGGCGTGACGGTCAGCTACTTCGAGTGGGCCCAGAACATTCAGCAGTTCCCGTGGGGCTACGATCGCGTGAAGACCGAGCTCGAGAAGATCATGCGCAAGGCCTTCAAAACCCTTCATCAAACGCAGCAGAAGCACAGCTGCGACATGCGGACGGCGGCTTTCGCGGTGGCCATCGATCGCGTGCGCGCCGCCTCCGAGATGCGCGGCTTCTAGCCGATCACTTGAGGCTCTCGGGGTATGGCTCGAGGGCGAAGGCCGTGTTGATGAGCCCGACGTGGGAGTAAGTCTGGGGGAAGTTCCCCAGCTGCTCCCCCGTCTTGGGATCGATGTCTTCGCTGAAGAGCCCCACGTGATTCTGGTGCTGGAGCAGCGCATCCACCACCTCTCGCGCGGCATCGGGGAGCCCGAGCCGCGCGAGCGCTTCGGCGTGCCAGAAGCCGCAGACCGTGAAGGCAGCGTGGGTCTCGCCGATCCCGTCGTGATGGACGTACCGGTGAAGCAGGCCTGGCGCGGCGCGAAGCCGGTCGGCCAGGTTATCCACGTGGGAGCGGGCCTTGGGGTCGTCCGGCGACAGGAAGCCGAGGTTCACCATCATCATGAGGGCGGCGTCGGCGTGGTCGGTGGTGGCTGCGTCGGCGAAGTAGCCCTCTTCTGCGCGCCAGCAGCGGTCGAGGATGATGCTCCGGGCTCGACGCATGATCTTTTCGCCGCGCTCAGTGAGGGGCTCGTCGGCGACCGAGCGTCCGATGCGCGCCGCGGTGGCTGCGCCGAGCCAATGCATCAGCAGCGAAAAGGTGTGGAGCTTGGGTTCGTCGCGGATCTCCCACAAGCCGGCGTCCGGCGATTCGAGGTGGCGTTCGATGCGGGTGAGTAGATCGCCGACGAGCTCGAGGTGCACGCGGTGGCGGCCGCTGGCCAAGCGCAGGTCGAGGAAGAGGGGCGCGAGCACGGCCATCATCTCGCCGTAGACGTCGTGCTGCACCTGGCCGTACGCGGCGTTGCCGATGCGCACCGGCCTCTCCCCGCGGTAGCCCGCGAGGTGCTCGAGGATCTCCTCGTTGAGCTCGGCCTGTCCGGTGATCCCGTAGACGGGCTGGAGCTGGCCGGGGGCGTTGCGCGCGATGTTGGCCAGGTAGCCTACGAACCCCTCGGTCTCCTCGAAGTGGTTGAGGCGGCGCATGGCGTTGAGGGTGAAGAAGGCGTCACGAAGCCAGCAGTAGCGGTAGTCCCAGTTGCGCGCGGAGCCCCAGTACTCGGGGAGGCTGGTGGTGCTGGCCGCCGTGATGGCGCCCGTCTCCTCGAACTGGTGCAGCTTGAGCACCAGCGCCGAGCGGATCACTTGCTCCTCGTAGCAACCGGGCAGGGCCGTGCGCTTGACCCACCGGGTCCAATAGCGCTCGGTGCGATCGAGGAAGGTGCGACAGGTCTGGGGCAGGGAGGCTTGAAGCGGCTCCCCCCAGGTGAGGACCATGAAGTGCTCCTCATCGAGGAGGAAGGGGCGCTCCTCGGCGATGTAGGACTGGGGGATGGTGGTGGTGAGGCGAAGGCCCTGCGGCACGTGCCACTGGATGTGGTTGCTGGCGATGTGCCGGGTGGGCACGGTGCGGCCGTAGTCGTAGACCGGATTGCAGCGGACCCGAAGCCGCGGCACCCCCGCTAGCGGACGCACGATGCGCACCAGCATGGTCGGCTTGTAGTAACGGTCGTACTGTCGAAACCGAGGTGCGAAGTCGATGACCTCGAAGGCGTCGGGACCCCGCCGAAAGGTGGTGCGCAGGATGTTGGTCAAGCCCACGTAGCCCTGGGCGACTTCCCAGCCTTCGTCGTCGACGGGTCGGGTGCTCAGCTCCCCGCCCTTCTCTTCGTCGACCAGCGAGCCGAAGACGAAGCTCTGGTCGAAACGGGGCCAGCAGAGCCATCGAACCGTGGCGTGGTCGTCGATGAGGGCTTGGTAGCTGCAGTTGCCGATGAGAGCGAGCTTCACGCCGCCACCCTACTCTAGGGTGCCTTCCGCGCGCAGGCCTTCCCGACGTGCTAGCGTCCGCGCCGTCATGAATCTGCGACCCATCATCGTCTCCGCTGCCGTTCTCGCTCTCGTCGCCTGTGACGATGGAGCGAAGGGAACCCCCGCGCCCACGGCCAAGCCGAGCGCGACGCCCAAGACGACCGCGATGGCTACGGCGACCACCG
>JGI12210J13797_10041281_pt1 | contig 10080 bp, 7 predicted proteins | sample ElkSlonscriptome_3_FD_13797 | JGI IMG/M metagenome (IMG submission 13797) | reverse complement strand
GGGTCGGTTGATGAAGAAGTGCATTAGTGGTCGCCTTCCCCCCTCGTTCCTCGCGACCCGCCCGGAGGGAGGGTGCTGTCCGAAAGCGGTTGCGCTTCGTCCAAGTTCATGCCGGTTCGATCGACCTTGATTGTTTCGGTCTCCGATTTCACTTTCATGCCTGGCCGAACTCGTTGCAATCCGCCAACGATCACGCGATCATCCGCCGTAAGGCCGTCTCGAATGATTCGCAATCCCAGAGCCAGTGAGCCGGTTTCGACGGGCCGAACTTTCACGGTGTTTTCGTCATCGACGACGTAGACGACTTGTTGAGCTTGATCGGAAACGATTGACTCGTCTGGCAGCAGCAACGTTTCAAACGGCGGTGTTTCAGCCAAACGCAACTTTCCGAACATCCCGGCGATGAGGATTCCGCTTTCATTCTCTAAAACGGCACGCGCGGTCATCGTCGCCGTGTTCGGATCGAAGCGGTTATCAACGAAGTCCAAATAACCCTCGTGAGGATATCCTTCTTCGTCGGCCAGCCGCACGTAGACGGGATAGCGAACCTCACGCGCACTTTTGCGAGCTCCCGACAGCATCAATCGCTGAAAGCGGAGAACCTGTTGTTCGCTGGCGTCGAACACGAAGTAGACAGGGTCGAGCGAGACGATCGTCGTCAGGACAACCGATTGGTCGCTTCCGCCGCTGATCAAGTTGCCTTCGGTGACATTCTTGCGACTAATTCGGCCAGCGACCGGAGCGGTGATTTGAGTATATTGAAGGTTCAGTTCAGCCTCGCTAACCGATGCCTTCGCAGTCACGATGGATGCTTTCGCAGTTGAAATTGCGGCTCGTGCCGAGGCGATGGCTGCATCGGAACCTTGAACCTGAGCCTTCGCTTTCTGGTACGCGCTGCGGGTACGTTCCAGCTCCGACTGTGAACTGGCGTTCCTTTGCTGAAGTGTCTTTTGGCGTTCGTACTCCGATTCACTAAACTCAAAGTTTGACTCGGCGATCAGCTTGTCTGTTTGGGCCGTCGCCAGTTGTGCCTGGGCCTGTTCTTCACGAGCCTTCGCCTCTTCGAGCATCGCTTTGGCGGTTTCCAGCGAGGCTTCAAAGGGCCGCGGGTCAACTACGAACAACAGATCACCCTTCTCGACAATCTCACCTTCATCGAATTCCATCTTTTTGAGGTAGCCGCTCACTCGCGAGCGAATTTCGACGAAATCCACCGCTTCGAGCCGCCCAGTGAATTCAGCCCACTCGACCACCGTTTCGCTGACCGGCGTAGCGACACGTACCTGCGGAGTCGGCTGCGCGCCCATGCCGGGACCGGCCGAAGTTGTTTCCTTGTTGCAGCCGCCGACGACCAGTAACACACCTAACCCAACACCGAGCAACCACGCTTGCAAAGCTTCACCCTCCCCCTGGGAGGGTCGCGAGGAACGAGCGGGGAGGGTTACGCCCAATGTGTCCAGTGCTCGCACTCCTCTCGCTGCGCTCGACCCTCCCGGAGGGAGAGTGAATTTGTTCTTATTTTTCACCGTTGTACTCACCTGTATTCTCTGGCTTCGGCAACTTTTCTTCCAAGACAAACTTGGGACGATCGTGAGAGTTCATGAAGGCCGCAATGTCGTACGCTTCTGGTTCGCTCAAATAGGTATCGTCCAAGGGCATTGCCACTTTCTATTTGCCATATTTGTTGATGGATTCACGTGTTTTTTCCAGCAGTCCGATAAGCGTCTTCACATCGCTTCGCGAGAGTCCTTTGAACAGTCGCGTCTCAAGTTCCGCGAGCGGCTTTCCGACTTTCTCGCAGAATTGCTTCCCCCGCTTCGTGATTCGGACATGCACGACGCGACGATCCTCGGTGGAGCGCTCTCGTTCAACAAGCCCCTGATTCTCAAGCCCATCGACCAACGCCGTGACACCTGGAACGATTTGAAGCATCTGATCGGCAATCTCACCACAGGTCAATGGCCGCTGCGCCAAAACAAGACTTCGTAATACGTTGAAACGTGACAAAGTCAGATCATGCTCGCGGAACAGCCGCGACAAACGGTTGTCAAGCTGATCGCCGATCCGCAGTAGATTCAGCAGGGCTTCCTGATCGACCGATGCAAACGGTTCAGGGCGGTGGATTTCTTCTTGCAGCTTCATAACAAGGCCATGCACGCAATTCCTATGCCAATAAGATACTGATGATTAAAACTCTCATGGATCAACAAAAAAACTCGCGCTGCGGCATCGTGGGTTTCCCAGCGTCTATCGGTCAAGCATTGCTTGACTATGCTACTGAGCACGAATGCAAACTCATCATCACAGGTGACCGATGTGGCACGATTGTAGAGCGAATCGTGTTGGGAAGCACTTCGAGGTACGTTCTCCGCGAGGCTCCGTGCAGCGTCCTGATCGCCCGATTCGATCCTCCGAGGCAGATGCTATCACCGTGCCGCCCTAAATTGCCAATTTGACTACCGCCCCGAACGGAGACGCTGCTCCATCTGGGCGGCATAGCGTTTGGCGTCTGCTCCTAGATACTTATTGAGCCTGGCTTTTTGGTAGATTTCGATCGCCTCGTCGATGCGGCCTTGACGCTCGTATCCGGCTCCGAGAACAAAATACGCCTCCGCTGCTGATCGTCCGGTACCGACGACCGAGAGCACAAATGCTTCCGACTCCGATCCACGCCCAGCCTGCTGGAGAAAATACAGGTAGGAGGAGGTATAGCTCCAATTCTCGGGAGCCAGCTTGGCGGCTCGTTCTAACCAGCGGAACCCTTCGTCCTTCTTGTCGCGAGCGAGTAGCACGCCAAGATTATAGGCCGCCTGGGCCATCTCGGGATCGGCTTTCAACGCGGCACGTAGATGCGTTTCAGCATCCTCCAATTTGTTGAACTCCGCATCGAGCAAAGCCAGATTGAAGTTCACTAGCGCATTTTCAGGTTCAATCAACAACGCTTTTTGTAACATTTCATAGGCGTCCGTGCTGTTGCCGGATCGAGCATGAACCATCGAGGCATTGATCAGCGGTTGGATGACATCGTCGCGCAGGTCGATCGATTTTTCGTAGGCGGCAATCGCTTTTTCTGGCTCGCCGGTGCGATCGAAGTAGATGCCTTGGTTGTAGTGAGTTGACCAGCGGTCGGGGAAGATAACCAACGAATTCCAGTATTCAGCGTGGGCTTTTTCATAAGCTTGCTGTTCTTCCGCAGAATAGCTGGAAAGATCTCGACCGAGCAGTGAGCCGGCTGCACGAATCCGCACCGTACGGAACCGGTCGGCAGCGGCTTTGATAAGCCCTTTGGTGGTTTCCGGGTCATGGTCGTACTGCAATCCCGCCGCCGCCGTTGCACGCACCCATTCATGTTTATTGTCAAGCTGACCACGCACCGCCGGCCATTTTTCTGGGTTCGGGCAATCAATAAGCAGACGCAGAATTGCCACCGCAGACGCAGAATCACAGTTCGGGCTTTCAAGATAGGCCAAGATCTCAGGCAGCTTGTCCCATTCACCCTGACGGCACCACTGTATCATCCGACCAAGCTCAAGCACGGGAGCTCCAGACTTTTCTCCGAACCACTCCTTCACATACTTGGCGGCCCACTGCGCATCCTCTTTCTTATGCCCAGCGTAATTGCCCATGATCGCTTCTTTGTCGTGATGACAGAGGTTGCAGGCGTTCGGTGAACCAAACTCCAACGTGGCCGCTGGCGAGGGCGGGCGGAACGTGTGATCCGACCGCGACATGAACGCCTGAGCCGTCGTCGGCATGTGACAGTCGATGCAATTGACGCCAGCTTCCGGTTGATGACGCGAATGGGCATGGATGTTCTCAACACGCTTGTCATGGCAGGGAAGGCAGGATTGATTCGGATTGTCTTCAAATCGGAATCGCCCACTCGATGTGTGGCAGTGGATGCACTCAAGCTGGCCAGAAATGGCGCACTGATTGGCCATCCATCCAGTCTGTGTGTAGTTCTCGCCCAAATCTCTGCCGTCGGGCCAGAAGTCGCGGTCTTCATAGGAGGCCAGGTCGTAGTGGTCGAAGAAAAGCTCACCGGGGGTGAAGTCGCGCGTCAGGATGCTGCTCTTGGCGTGGCACGGGCCGCAGGTGGCATCTCGTTGTGCAAGGTCAAGGTCTTCGTGGAATCGCAGCAGTTTGAGATCGGTAAGCTGGACCCCTTTGGCCGCCGCTTCTTCCGCAGCTCGAACGTGCGCTTCGGCGGGTCCATGACAGGTTTCGCAGTTGATTCCAGGTTCGGTCCATGTGGTCGTATAGCTATCATCGACCGGGTTGTAGTTTTTCTCCAACTGACTGACGTGGCAATCGTGACAAGCGGTATTAAACGTCAGTTGACGATCGGTCCAGTGCAGGGCTTCATCCTGCGGACCGTTACCGTGGAAGTCACGCACCATGCTGCCAGCCGTGTCGTACCATTTCCCCTGATGAACATAGTAGGCGACCGGTGCCACTTGCAGCTTCCCTTTGTCCATCGGGATCAAGAAATAGCGGACGTTTCGACCGCCGAACGAGAAACGCAAACGCCAAGTTTCTTCCACACCACAAGTGGAGGTGCTGTGAAGGACACCGCCCTGGTCGTCGAATTCGACGATATACTTTTCCCCGCCGACCGTGATCGGTTCCGTCATCGGTTCAAGAGACTCGGCCAGCGAAACACTGAAAGCTTCCATCGCTTTGCCATGATGAGACGTGCTCCAGAGTTCATAGAATTTTTCGTGGCAGCGCACACAACTCGACGAACCGAGGTATTCACCCTGAGCAGTAAAATCGATCGCCCGAACCGTCTGGCCTACAAAAAGGAGACTTGAAAGAAGGACAAGAATTTCAATGCGTCGATTCATGGGAAGGGTTCTTAGCAGAAGGAATGGGCTTCGCATGTGCGGTTACTATACTGTAACCTCGACTCGAATAGGCTGCCAGATCGATCCGCCCGCCGGGCTTGTAGATATCGGGGTGGGCGGTCCGAGGCTTGCATCCCTCCGCGAAACACATCGCACGCCCCTCCCCGAACAACGCTTCGATGGTTCGACCCTCCCCAAACTGCGTTTGAGGAGCATGAAAAACCGGTCCGAACCAAAGGCCTCTCGCTCTAGGGCACAACGCGTCATGGCCGACTCCTCAACACCAGCACCAACAAGGCATCATTGTGCCCGCCATTAGCTCGTCGCCCAGCCGTTGCTCGCTGCGACGGAGCAAGCTGCCGACGTCGGGCAAAACCGTTCTCGGGGCTTCCGCCCCGAGCTATCAACGAAGACTCCTCGGGACATGCATGCGACAACGCCCCGATAACTCATTACAATTGGATGTCTTTTTCAATACCTTCAACCCCTGTTGACTTCTCCGTGGCATACACCAATTTGCGTGTCCATTTCGTTTGGAGTACCCAGGATCGAAAACCATCGATTGCCGATTGCGTGCGTGACGTGAAGTCAAATTCAAGCGGCTGAGTGCATGAGCATTTCTCGAAATTGAATCTCGAAATTGAAAATCTTTCAATAGCAGACCAAATGCGGTGCGTTCTCCGTCAGCGAATCTTCCGTCGATGCCGTCAAGGCATACATTGCAAACCAGAAGGAACATCACAAAACGATTTCCTTCACAAACGAGTTTCTGGCAATGTTGCGCAAGCATGCCATAAAATTCGACGAACGTTATGTGTTTGAATGAATGGGGATTGGTCGACTATCCACGATGGCCCATCCGGGGCGATGTTATAATCGGCGACATCGATTCGATCATACGCCAGCTCGACGCACTCAACGCCGCCGATCTGAGAGTCGGCCAGCGGGGGCGACCCCCGACGCATTTATCGGATTGCTCACTTTGCCAAGCAAGCTGTCCGCGTTCGCCCGCTAGGCCAGGAAGCATCAACGGAGTCATTTACTTTGCATCGTCTTATACATTTTCGATTTGATTGGCGTTGACGTGTTCGCAGTGAGCGGAGTCTTGGCGGCGGTGCGCAAGAGTTTTGACTTACTCGCTGTCGCTATCATCGCTATTGTTACGGCAATTGGTGCAGCCAATGTCCAGCCTTGAACCAAAGCGGAAATAAGCCAAACGCCCGCGCAGCGAGTGTTCGCAGGAGGCCAAATTAAGGTTTCCCGTTCGTCCAGAACGCTTTGATCTCGGCAGCATCAAAGACTCGATTCGCGATCACCAATTCATCAATCGCTCCATAGAAGCGACGCTGGGCCAAGCCATCCGTTTCTTTCAATTCATCACTGGTTGCCCCGAAATTGCCCAGTTCCATAAAATCCAAAAGCAGAGGTTTGGCACGCTCAAACTGGCCCCCTCCAATCGGATCACCGTTAAGATAATGAATGACTTCTCGTTTCTTCGCGTCACAGGTAACGCCCATACAGGCCCAAGTTCCCCAGCGGCTAGAGCGTGTATACGGATGGACGGCGGCCGACATATCGTAATCACTTCGATCCATTCCGTGCCCGACGCTGAACAACACGTTATTCGTGTACTGAGACAATTCCCATCGAACCGTTTCCACCGTGGATTCGCGTCGCCGCTGCATCGCATCGCCTAGGACCTTATTGTCAGTTGCCATGAGCATTTTTCTACGATCTGGATGCTCCGTCATCAACAGCGATGTGATGTCTTGGGTCAATGCATCAACGCGAGCCCAGACGAGGAAAGTCACAGCGCTCACTGCTCCGGGAACCTGGAACAAAACTCGATCACCGGCATTGCGATAGACCAGTGCTCGCTTCGAAGGCCATCGCCCTTCATCCCATCTGCATCCAATTACCGCTCCGTTCGTCGCCCGGCTCGCATCCGTCGCAACGTTGTGTACCTCCAAAGCACTGGGGTCCGTCTCTTCAAAGGTGTAGTGCAAGATAACCGAGGGGTCCGCACTGACAGCCTTTGCCTTGGCTTTCCAACTTTCATAGCGTCGCTGATCGATGTCACGCAGTCGGATTCTTAGGTCCGACGTTTTCGGGAATCGATCGGGGGAATACTCAACATTTTCAGGACCATCGTCGCCCATTCGAATCGCATGCATCTCGGTTAGCTCTAAAGAAGGCCCTTTGGGCGACTTGATTGCAACCGAACCATCGAGAACATGAACTTCGCTATTGCCATCGCTTTTGACATCGATGCTAAATGACGTACCGAGGTCGATCACTTCCATTTCCTTTGTTAGCACACGAAAACCATGTCCCATCTCCGTCACAAAGCAGCTCGCCGACCCATATCGAATCAGAACTTCATCCGCGGCGCGTATTTCAATGTCAGCGGGTGCGCGTAGCAACAGTCGTGCGCCTGCCAAGAAATCAATTTGGACCTCACCGCGTTGGAGAATCAAATGACCAACTCCGAGATTATCTCCTGCGGAGGGGCGATAATCACCATCCCACTTTGCACTAACGGATTGGCTTAGAACGGCAACTGCTGATAAATCAGGACCCGAAACCAAGTTGATCCTATCGCTCGGATGCAATCTTTGATCGGCTCGCGGACTTACTGCATCTCGTGCGTTTGGGCCCCCCTGGTTGGGTAGATCACCCGGCAGGAACATCAAAGCAGCCACCACGGCGGCTGCGGCTAGCACGGCAGTGAGAAAAGGCCGCTTATGAAAGAATGATTTCCCAATATACTGCTTCTCGCTGGCTAAGCTCGTCATTACACTCGTTTCGAAACCGACACAAGTCGCTTCGTAATCCTCCGCCGTACCCAACGCATCCTCTAACTTTAGCCATTTTGGCTCACTCATTTGAACTGCTCTGGTTTGGCTCAGCATCGCTAGTTCTTCCGCTAGCGACGCTCGCAACGATTCGTCGGTACGCAATCGCTCCAGTGCAGGCTTAAGCTCGGCATCATCCCAATCACCAGACAACCAAGCTGCCAATAGTATTTTTAGGTTGCTGTCCATTATTGGATCTCCTCCGTCACACACGCGCGAAGCATGCTGTTGGCGCGATAATTTAGATTGTAAATAGCACCTACCGAAGTCGATAGCTCGGTTGCGAGTTTGGACGCCTTCGTGCCGCCAAGTCCTGCTCGAACAACGTGCCTCATTCGCTCAGGAAGCTTCCCAATACAACGTAGCAACGCCTCGATCGCGTGCTCGCTCTGGTCTGCGTAGATTCTCTCAAGGTCATGCTCGAGCAATCGAGCTACCTCTTCGCGGAACTCAGTTTCCCGCCGTTCGCGACGTTGCGTTGTTCGAAAGTGCATAAGTAATTTGTTCCGTGCGATCCCTCGAAGCCAGGCTCCAAAGTCGGCATCAATGTCAAATTGATCCAAACCGCGATAAGCATCCATGAATACCTCCTGAGAGAGATCCTCGGTCTCGTCACTACGGTGCAATTGACTGCCCACGTAGCTGCGGATCATTAGCCCATGTTCGCGTACGAGCACCCGGAATGCATCGCGATCACCCGCGAGTACCTTTCGTACCGCTTGTTTGATTTGTTCGGAATCCGCCACAATATTTTCCTCCCCGGTAATCATTTGCCAGCTCCGCACGAATCTCACTCATTTATGGCAATCAACAACGGAAAAACGGCACGCTAGACTCTAGCTTTGAATCCTCGCCCCTGGACGGAGCCAACTGATGAATCGACACTACTGTATCAGCTGTCGTCTTCAGAAACACATCTCATCCAAAGTCGATTAGGGTCCACCAATGGCACTTAATGACTTCCGCTTCGACGAAACGTGTCGTAAAATAGTTAGGCGTCGCGAGGCGGGTGCCAAAATGAAACACCTTCGGTGAAACGGCATCTTTTTCAACAATTTGGAGTGAGATTGCGGTTAGAGCGGCACATTCATTCTTAGTGCGACCGTTTACGGGCCTGCTGAGTATCTGTCGAAATCTTGCTTCGTTCACCCCCCGATCCGCTTACCACAACCATGACAACATCGATAAAATTTCTAACACCTTTGATCTTTGTCACAGCACTTGGCCTTGCTCGTCCAGCTTTCGCTGAAAATCCACCCAATGTCGTTTTTATCTTGGCTGACGATTTAGGTTGGAGCGATACGACATTGCATGGAACCACCGAGTTCTATCAGACACCCAATGTTCAACGTTTAGCAGAACGAGGGTTGATGTTCACCCATGCGTACTCGGCGAGTCCACTCTGTTCGCCCACTCGTTCGGCTATCTTAACAGGTCTAAGTCCGGCTAGAACCGGATTGACCACGCCGAATTGTCACCTGCCTCAGGTTGTATTGGAAGCGACCGTGGGTAAGAACGCTCCGCCGAACAAGCACGCGATCCAGCCAATACCCATCACACGTTTGAAAACGGACTATCCGACGATCGTGAAATCGCTGAAGAAGGCGGGATATGTATCAGGGCATTTTGGGAAGTGGCATTTGGGCCCAGAACCCTATTCGCCAATCGAGCAGGGCTTCAATGTCGATATCCCCCATTGGCCTGGACCAGGACCAGCGGGCAGTTATGTCGCTCCATGGAAATTCAAGGATTTTGACCACGATCCCAACGTTCCCGATCAACATATCGAAGATCGCATGGCTAGCGAGGCCGTTTCGTTTCTTGAAAAGCATCAAGACGAACCATTCTTCTTGAACTATTGGATGTTCAGCGTCCATGCTCCATTTGACGCCAAGGCAGGGCTGATCGAAAAGTATCGCAAAACGGTCAACAAAGACGATCCCCAGCGTTGTCCCACCTACGCAGCGATGGTCGAAAGTATGGACGATGCCGTGGGCACTTTAATGGATACACTCGACCGCCTTGATCTTACCGACAACACAATTATCATTTTCACATCGGACAACGGTGGGAACATGTACAACGAAGTCGAAGGAGAAACACCGACCAGTAATGCGCCGTTGCGAGGTGGGAAAGCGTCGATGTTCGAAGGCGGCACGCGAGTTCCATGCATCATCGCTTGGCCGGGAAAGACGACGGCCGGTACCTCGACGGACGCATTGATCCAAAGCGAAGATTTCTACCCAACTTTGCTCGACGGACTCGGCCTCGCTCCAGAGCCGAATCAGCAGTTTGATGGAATCAGTATTCTGCCCGCGTTAGCAGGAAATGATCTGCCACGTGATGCGGTGTTTCAATACTTTCCACACTCACCGCCT
>JGI12210J13797_10681074_pt1 | contig 10081 bp, 10 predicted proteins | sample ElkSlonscriptome_3_FD_13797 | JGI IMG/M metagenome (IMG submission 13797) | reverse complement strand
CCCTGAGGACTGCCCCTCCGGGTACGTGTGTCGCGGTAACAAGTGCCGCGCCGTCTCGATGCCATGAACGAGCTCCCGAGGCTTCGGCGGGCATCGTCTGAGGCGTGGCGCCTTGCTACGGACGGAGGATCGGACCGTGACGATCTGGTCACGAGGGGAAGGACGCACGGCATGAGCTTGCCTTCGTCTGGTCGAATGATGAGACGCTCGGCGTGGTGACGGTCATGGACGCTCTCGAAACCGTCTTCGGCGCGGTGAGGGGTGCCGCTCGACGCCGAAGTTGATGTCGCAGAACGACGAATGTCTCAGGTGGGCTCGTCGACGTAAGCGACGTGGCGGACGAACTCCTGGTCCTCGAAGGACGCGCCTAGCGCCCCCACGACGAGTCCGATGGCCGAGAGCAACAGCGCGAGTTGGAGATAGATGAGATCGTCGACGGCGGGGCCGGGGCCAGTGACCCAAGCGTCCACGAGCTCTCGAGGGAAGAGCATCCAGACCATGGCCAGCGTCATGCAAGTGAGCAGCACGAAGGTCACGGCGAGACCGATGGTCACCACCCCCAGAACCGAGACGCGCGTGACGACGGCCTGCTCGGCGAGTAGCTCGTCCCGCCCCAGGACCAAACGCTGGCGGGTGATCACGAACGCGACCGTGGCCACGAGAGCCAGCAGCGCGAGGGCAGCGAGGGTCGGCAGGTCGTTGCTCGCGGCGAGGTCCCACGACTCGGCCGTCGTCGTGAGGATGACGATCGTGGCCACTGCTGCCGCCGTGATTCGACTGAGCCGCAGCGGGAGGAGCCACGGGCGCGCGGAGCGGATGGCGTGGACCACGGGTCGCCAGTTGCGGCTGACCGCGCGGAGGTAGAAGACGACTCGTCGACCCGAGGAACCGCTGGGCTCTTCTTCGAGTCGTGGATCGGCGACCCGAGCGAGCTCGTCCCGCATGGGTTCGACGAGGGCGGGGTCGATGTGGTCACGCTTGGCGACGAGCGCGAGCGGGTCGCGCCAGGTACCGGTCTCGTGCGTACGCTCGCCCGTCACGAGGTGCATCATCAGCGTGAGGGTGAGGCCTAAGACCGTGGCTGCCTCGTCCCCACCGGTTCCCCCGCCCGTGGCTGGGATTCGACTCGACGAGATGACCGAGGCTCCGAGCGCTCGGGACGGAGCCGCGACAGAGGGGCCGCCACCGTGGTCTTTGAGCTCGGCATTCGTGAACAAGAACACGTAGTCCCAACGGCGCAGGTCGCGCTCGACGGCCCCGTGCTCGAGGAGCCGCGTGGGCTCGATCTGGGGCTCTCGAAGCTGCTCGGGCTGGTGTACCGAGGTGACGCGCCAGTGGAAGGAAGGGAAGGTGCCGGCGAGGCACTGCGCGAAGCGAGACCGAGCCTCCTCGATGGCGCCCAGGCGTTCTGACGCTCCGTCGACACCCACGATCAACCAGCCGATGTCGACGAGCGGCTGCTCGGGCTCGGTACCATCGTGGTTGTCGCTCATGGCTACGTCCTAGGGCGCCATCAACGGCACCAGCTGGCCGCCACGGTTGCGACGGCCGGGCCGGATGGGTGACCTGTGGGAGAGCAATCTCGAGGCCAACGACGAGCTGCAGCCATCGCGATGTGTTCCCGTCGGGGGGGCGACCCATCGTGGCATTTGACCACACGCGTGGCATCGCGGCTCCCACGGCGCCGCGGTCGTGCCGGATGGTCGGTCGTGGGCCATGTCCTCGATGAATGCCCCCGGCTCGCCCCTCTGCCTGGAAGGAGAGTTGCATACACCGCGTACATCGCCCTTCGAAGCCAAGCGCCGTTGAACCTCTCGCGTGTCGCGGGCCTCCTGATTGGGATGCTCGCCGCGCCACGCGCCGCCGCGGACCTCCCTTCGGCCAATGCCGTCTCGCCCGCCTCCTCCCGGCCCGGCGAAGAGGCAACTCACCCCCATCCAAGCGACGAGCGTTCGCGTCTCGAGGCACGCCTCGACTTTCTCACCTCGCGCATCGAGACCCAACGGCGCCACGCCGAGTGGTGGTGGACCGGCTTCCTCAACGTCTATGCCGCTGGGCTTGCCGTGCAGACGACACGCGCGGCGTCTCGCGGCCGGGGCTTCTTCCTCTATCCCGGCCGCAATGCCGCGGAGCGTGCGGACCTCATCTACAGCGCCGTGAAGGCCGCCGGTGGCGTGGTTCGTTTCGCGGTGCAGCCGTACGGAGGAATCGAGGGCACCTCGAGTTTCGTGCACCTCCCCGAAGGCACCGCCCGCGAGATGCAGACGAAGGTGGCCCAGGCGGAGCACGTGCTTGCCCAGAACGCAGACGCCACGACGCCCTTCGGACCGTGGTACGCGCACCTGCTGAACGTGTTGATCAATGGTGCGGGGGTCCTGATCACCGGTCTCGGGTACGACGACTGGCAGACCGGCACCGTCTCAGCGGGGGTTGGCATCATGATGGGTGAGCTGTCCTTCGTCACGCAGCCCTGGGAAGCCGACGACGATCTCGAGGCCTACGAAGCCCGATTCGATGGTGAGCGTCGGCCATCCGAACCGAACGAAGCGACCATTCGCTTTGCCCCCCACGGCGCCGGACTCGGCCTGACCGGCAGCTTCTGAGAGCCACCATCTCGGTCGGCCGCGGCCAAACCGTTCGGCATGGCTCCGCGTGCATCAGACCTTTCCCTTCGACCCTAGAGCCGTTTCACCACCTCGCCAACGTGGCGAAAAGACACGACCTCGACAGAATTGGTGCTCACCCACCGTTGCCCGAGCCCGTCGTCCGGGAGCCGCTGGCGCGGCATCGCGCCCGAGGGCGTCAGTGGCCGTCCCATCGAGACGCCACGGCGTCTCGTGACAAGCGGGCGTCCAGGCGCTACCAACGCGACGTGCCTCTCGACGATGAAGCGCGCTCCGGCTGGGACCCTAACGGCAGCCCGGGCGTGCCGAGCACCGAGCTGGTCTACGTGCTCGACCCCGCGGCGCGTCGACGATGACTTCCGTTCCGACTCCCCACGGTGAGTACCTCGACAGGCTCATGCGCCGTCGTTCCTTCGAGGCTCTGTGGCCGCTCTTTGCCCTGGCCGACAAGCCAGCCAAGGAGCTGACGGAGAGCTTCTCCGCGTTGGTACACCTCCGACCCCATCTCCCGAGCGAGGGGCCCTTTCGCATCATCCACGTCGGCGATGGTGCCCATGCACGAACCGCGGCGCTCTTCGCGTTGAAGACCAAGGGGCAAAACATCAGCGTAGATCCAGAGATCAACGAGCGGCTGGTCGAGGGCTGGCGCGACCGGTTCGGTATCGAGCGCTTCTCGTGGCGCCGCGAACGCGTGGAGACGGTGGCCGCCGGCCTCAACGCGCTACCTTCGATGCCCGTCTTCGTGACCTTCGTGCACGCCCACGTGAGCGTGGACACCGTACTCGACCACCTGCATCACGATGGGGCCTTCACCCTCACCTGCTGCCACCCGACGCGGCAGCTCTCCTCGCGTCGCACGGTCTTGGCGGAGGGCGAGGACTTCGGCGTGCTGTCGTCCGGTCGTCACTACCAAGTGCTCGAGGGGAGCGGACGCGAGGGTGCACTCCTCGCCCGCGGTGGCTAAGGTGTCGAGCGTGGAAGCGAAAGCAGTAAAAGCGTACGTCGAGCGCGTCCTCGCAAACACCCCGGCGGACTGGTTGAACCTGACCACGCACCGGCTCGACATCTACGACGAGCCTTCGGCCAAGACCCAGTTCCTCGAGCGGTTCGAGTCGCTGTTCCACGACCAAATTGCGGAAACAGCCGCACTGGAGGCCCTGCCGACAGCGTTCGACTACATCCGACTGGGCCACCCCTTGTCGTGTGTGCTCGAATGGGCAGTAGCTCGGTTGCACGGGTTCGAAACCGACCGCGTCATCAGCTTTGCCTCCCGTACGGCACCGCTCTTGGCCGTCTTGAGAACGAATCTTCTCGCCGCTCGGAGCACCCTGATCGCCTACCAGGGCGAGCTGCCCGCCTTTCTCGACGTCGATGTGCTGAGGGAGGTCTACGGCTTCCACTTCGAGGTCATGCCGGTCGAAGACCATGAGGCCGTTCCGCCCTACGACGGCAGCACCGTTTTCCTCCGCGACTCGGACGACATTGCCCGATACGAGCCCAATCCCCGTATCGACTTCTACGTCAACCTACACTCCAAGCTCGGGAGCCTCATCGTCGTCAACGGTGACGATAACGCGAGCTATGTATCGCACATTCAACATACGCGTCGAAGAGAGACCATAGCCATGACACCGGCGGATTGCCGGCTCGCTTTGCAAGAGCTCATCGACCAACCCGTCGCCCCCGCCCCTGAATTGGCCCACAAGCCGATTGTGCTCGATTGGGTCCGACGAGTCACGGGTTCCGACGTCCCCGCCCTGCTCGGCTCGAGCGGGCTCTCGGTCCAGTACGCCATCGTGATGGGGCTGGTGGACCACGCGCTGAAGAGCCACCCCGGAAAGCCCATTCGAATCGTGGTGCCACCCAACTGCTACGGCGGCACCAACGACCAGGCCAGACGGGTCGCGGCAACTCGGGAGGACGTCGCGATCGTCGATCTGCCGGTCGACCGAGGACGAGACATGGTTCAGAGCACGGAGGCCGTGCTCGAGCAAATCGCCGCCGAAGACGCGGTTCCGTACATCATCGCCGAAATCCCGACCAATCCTCGTGTCGAGGTGCCAGATCTCGAATCGCTGCGCAAGGTCCTCAGCCAGGAGCGGCACACGACCGACGGGACGAAAGCGGTCGAGCCGGTCTTCATTCTGGACCAGACCTTCTGCCCCAATGTTCGCTTCCTCGGTGAGGACGACATCCTCTCGTCCGTTCGAACGGTCGCCTATGTGAGCGGCTCGAAATTCCCGAGTGGTGGACGGTGCACGGCGGGCTACTGCGTCGCCAACGCAAGAGCCGCAGACCTGCTCGTTACGATCCAGCGGCACCTTTCGCTCTGCGACAACCAGGCCACCGAAACTCAACTGTGCGTGTTGGCGCAGCAACTCCCCTCGATGCTCGATCGCATCCAGGCCGCCTACACGAACACGCGTGAATTCGTGAACTTCATTCGCGAAGTGCTGCCACAAGCCAAGATCAACTTCGTTTCCGACACGCTCGCTGACCAGGGCTTCACGCCGTCGGTGTTTTCATTGGACCTTCCCGCACGAGGCGATTCCGACGAAGAACGCGAAGCCAACAAGCGAGCCGCCAACCTAAAGCTCATTCGCCTGATGATTGAGGAGATACCAGACGAGAGTAAGTTCTGCGTGAGCTACGGTCAGCTCGAGGGCTGCTATTGGACGATCCCTGCCACCTCGACCCAGGGCACCACGAAGGAAGGCGACAAGGACTACATCGTCCGCGTTTCCGTTTCCCCAGACCTCGACCTAGAGCGGCACAAGGCCGTCTTCCGAGACTTCATCGGGTGAGCCCGCCGCGGGCCCCTTACGTCCCTGTGGAAGGGGTTGAACGTTCCCGAGCTGAGACTCTGGCGTTCCCGTGCGAGGAGACCCGCAGCCACCTGGCTGGTGCCGGATTCAATCCGGATCGCTAGCGCCCCCGGGCTTGAACGCCTACACGGCGGTACAAATGGCATAAGTCTTCAAGTCTCTTCGTCTGGTCTGCGCCATCCTCCTTTGGCTATCTCTCGCGGGCTGCGCGACGATTCGGCCCGCGGTGGTCGTGACCAAATTCGGCGAGTCCGACCCCAACGCCGAGCAAGCACTCGCCGAGCAGGTCGAAGACATCGACATCGACGAGCCCCTTCCCAAGGTGAGGGTTATCTTTTGAAGAACTGGTTCTGGGCGTGGGACTACCAAGAGGATTGGCGCAGGGGATACTGCTACTGGCGCGCGACCGCCCCGGCCTGCTTCTCCGTACGACGTCAGCTCGTGAGCATGCCCTCGCGCTCGATGAATTGGACGACATCGTCGATGCCTCGGTGGTGCTTGAGGTCGGTGAACACGAAGGGGCGGTCTCCGCGCATCTTCTTGGCGTCTCGATCCATCACCTCCAGGGACGCGCCCACGTGTTCGGCGAGGTCGATCTTGTTGATGATCAGCAGGTCGCTCTTCTGGATCCCCGGTCCGCCCTTGCGGGGGATCTTATCGCCAGCGCAGACATCGATCACATAGAGGGTGAGGTCGCTCAGCTCGGGACTGAAGGTCGCGGCCAAGTTGTCGCCCCCGCTCTCGATGAAGATGAGGTCGAGGGGGGCATGCACGGCCATCAAGTCATCCACTGCGGCGAGGTTCATCGACGCGTCTTCCCGGATGGCCGTGTGAGGGCAGCCGCCGGTCTCGACGCCGACGATCCGTTCGGGGGGCAAAGCCTCCGAGCGCACGAGGAACTCGGCGTCCTCTCGCGTGTAGATGTCGTTGGTGACGACCGCGAGCTGATAGCGGTCGCGCATGGTCTTGCATAAGTGGTCGACGAGGGCCGTCTTGCCCGAGCCGACGGGGCCCCCAATGCCTACACGCAGTACGGGTCGTTCTGTCATCGTTCATTCCTCACGATCGAAAGAGGCGAGTGTGTTGAGATTCGTGGAGGGCGCTCGCGAGGGCGAGGCCAGGGACGAGGGCTCCGAGCTCATCGTCAGGGAGGAGCTCGGCGCGCTCCGCCGCCGCCTCAACCGCGGGCCCGAGGCGCAGAAGGATGCGCTGCCCCGCCGTCTGCCCGAGGGGCACGAGCTTGATCGCCGCCGCTACCGAGCCCTCGAGCCAGGTCCAGAGGTAGCCACGGAGGGCCTCTTGGAGCGAGAGGTCGAGAGCGACCGCGGCGAGGGCGAAGGCGGCCACCTGGGCGTTCCTCACGGCGTCAGAGGGCGGCGCGACGAGCCCGAGGTCCACGAGGAGGCGCACCAAGGCTCGCCCCGTGGCCCGTGACTCGGCCTGGAGCTCGGACGTCTCGCGGGTGGCGTCCGCGAAACGCGCCCAGCAGTCGGCCGCTGGTCGATCCCCCCGCTCGAGGCAGCGGTGAAGGCGAGCCACCAATGGCGCATCGAGCCTGGCTTGGGCGTGGTCGAGGAGGCCTCCGATCCAGGCGCGAGAGCTCGCCTCGTCGACCACCCAACCTCGCTCGACCGCGGCCTCGAGGCCTCGCGAGTAGGTGTAGCCACCGATGGGCAGCGTCGGGCTGACGAGCTGCAGGAGTCGCGGGAGAGAGCTCACGGGGTGCGGTCCTCCCGATCACCTCGGCCATGCTCGTGGTGGTGACCCCCGTGGTCGTGTCCACCAGCGTAGGCGCCGCCCTCGGGTTCGAAGGGCGCCTTCTCGGTCGTCACATCTAGGCCCAAGCCGCGGACCATGGCGTCGAGGACGTGGTCGTGGCCGTACCGGAGCCAGCGGGGGCCGATCTGGAGCGGGACGTGACGGTTGCCTAGGTGGTAGGCGGCGTGAACGAGCGGCTGGAGGCCGTCGGCGTGAACCGTCGAGACGAGCTCATCGGCGGCTCGAACCTCGACGACCGTGCCGTCCTCGGCCCGGAGGCGGTCGCCGCCCCGAAGCACGGTGCCCCGGGCGAGAAAAAGCCCCACCTCGCGGCCGTCATCGAGAATACCCCGGAGTCGGCTCCGCTGCCGGTGGTCGAAGGGGAGAGTGAGTCTTGCGGTGGCGGGCTCGTCGCCCTCGTTGCGCTGTCGGATCTCGAGCATGGGGACCTCAGAAGAGAAAATAGCGCTGCGCCATAGGGAGGATCCTCGCCGGCTCGCAGGTCAACAGCTGACCGTCGGCACGCACCTCGTAGGTCTGCGGATCGACCTCGATCGTAGGGAGCGCAGCGTTGTGGATGAGGTCCTGCTTGCGAATCGTTCGTGTCCCGCGGCAAGCGACGACGCGCTTCTGCAGGCCGAGACTGTCGGCGACGCCCGCCTGCAGGGCTGCCTCGGACAAGAACGTCACGGAAGTGCTCGACCGCGCCCGCCCGAAAGAGGCGAACATCGGGCGGTAGTGGGTGGGCTGGGGCGTGGGGATCGACGCGTTCGGATCCCCCATCGGAGCAGCGGCGATGAGGCCGCCTTTGATGACCAGCGAGGGCTTGACGCCGAAGAAGGCCGGCTTCCAGAGACAGAGGTCGGCGAGCTTTCCGACCTCCACCGAGCCTACCTCGTGACCGATGCCATGGGTGAGGGCCGGGTTGATGGTGACCTTGGCGATGTAGCGGCGAACGCGAAAGTTGTCGTGGTCGGCGGGGTCCTCGGGGAGACTCCCGCGCTGCACCTTCATCTTGTGCGCAGTCTGCCACGTGCGCAAAAGCACCTCGCCCACGCGCCCCATCGCCTGGGAGTCGCTCGCGATCATGCTGAAGGCGCCGAGGTCGTGGAGGATGTCCTCGGCTGCGATCGTCTCCTTGCGGATCCGCGACTCGGCGAAGGCCACGTCCTCGGGGATCTTCGGGTCGAGATGATGGCAGACCATCAGCATGTCGAGATGCTCGTCGACGGTGTTGACGGTGAAAGGCCGGGTGGGGTTGGTGCTCGAGGGGAGAATGTGCGCCCGCCCCGCCGCCGTGATGATGTCTGGGGCGTGGCCGCCCCCGGCCCCCTCGGTGTGATAGGTGTGAATGGCGCGGCCCTTCATGGCGGCGAAGGTGTCCTCGACGAAGCCCGACTCGTTGAGGGTATCGGTATGGATCGCGACCTGAACGTCGAATCGATCGGCCACCGAGAGGCAGCAATCGATGGCCGCGGGCGTCGTGCCCCAATCTTCGTGGAGCTTGAGGCCCAGCGCGCCGGCGCGCAGCTGCTCCTCGAGTGGGCCCGGGAGACTCGCGTTGCCCTTCCCCATGAAGCCGAGGTTCATCGGGAAGGCCTCCGCCGCCTCGAGCATGCGATGGAGATGCCAGGCCCCAGGGGTGCACGTCGTCGCGTTGGTGCCGGTGGCGGGGCCGGTCCCACCCCCGAGCATGGTCGTGATCCCGCTCGCGAGGGCCTCCTCGATCTGCTGCGGGCAGATGAAGTGGATGTGAGCGTCGATACCGCCCGCCGTGAGGATCTGCCCCTCGCCCGCGATGGCCTCCGTCGCGGCCCCGAGGGGGATGTCGACCCCCGGTTGCACGTCGGGGTTGCCGGCCTTGCCAATGCCGACGATGCGGCCGTCCTTGATGCCGATGTCCGCCTTGACGATTCCCCAGTGGTCGACGATGAGCGCATTGGTGATCACGAGGTCGACCACGTCGGCCCGCAGTCGTTGGCTCTGGCCCATGCCGTCGCGGATCACCTTCCCCCCCCCGAACTTCACCTCGTCGCCGTAAACGGTGCGGTCCTCTTCCACTTGGATCCAAAGATCGGTGTCGGCGAGGCGCACGCGGTCTCCGGTGGTCGGGCCGTACATGGCCGCATACTCGCGTCGGTCGAGAGAACTCACGAGGCGGTCTCCTCGAGCGGCCCCATCACCTCGCCACGGAAGCCGAAGACTTCGCGAGCCCCCGCATAGGCGACCAGGGTTACTTCGCGGGTCTGCCCCGGCTCGAAGCGCACGGCGGTACCGGCGGGGATGTCGAGGCGCATACCCCGGGCCTGGCGGCGGTCGAACTGCAAGGCGGGGTTGGTCTCGGAAAAATGGTAGTGGGAGCCGACCTGCACCGGTCGATCGCCGCTGTTGGCGACCGGCAGGGTCACGGTTGGACGCCCCGCGTTCAGCTCGATTGATCCGGGCGCGGTGCGGACTTCGCCGGGGCGGAAGGGAGGGGCGCTCATCGGATCGGCTCGTGAACCGTGACGAGCTTGGTGCCGTCGGGGAAGGTCGCTTCGATCTGGACCTCGTCCACCATCTCGGGGACCCCGTCCATCACGTCCTCGCGGGCGAGGAGCGTGGTGCCGAGGGTCATCAGCTCTGCGACGGTCTTGCCCGCTCGCGCCCCCTCGAGGAGCGCTGACGAGATGAAGGCCACCGCTTCGGGATAGTTGAGGCGAAGGCCCGCTTCACGCCGTCGCTCGGCGAGCAAGCCCGCGCAAAAGACCAGCAGCTTGTCCTTCTCTCTCGGTGACAGTTCCATCAGCTTCTCCAGATTGCGGGGTCGATGCGAGGTCGGCCCCAGCGGTCGCGCACCCGGTGACGGACCGCCTCCAACACGCCGCGCACCCG
>JGI12210J13797_10324081_pt1 | contig 10081 bp, 9 predicted proteins | sample ElkSlonscriptome_3_FD_13797 | JGI IMG/M metagenome (IMG submission 13797) | reverse complement strand
ATGGGCATCGCCGTGGTTTTGGTGTTCATGGTGGTCGTGACGGTAAATGACGTAATCTCGCTGCCGCTGTTCGGCAGCTGATCGTTCAATCGAAAGGCATCGGCCCGGATTGCGCCATTCGCCGGGGAAAGGGCACGCCGCAACCGGTTCGCCGCTGCCACACCGCTTGATTGCGCGGGTCAGTTGAGGCAGAGGCGCGCGGAATTGAAATGCAACCGGCACGGCCTGAAACGGGTCATGTCGTATCAGCGCCGAGGGGCTGGCGCTTCGGACACGTGTTGGACGGGAAACTTAATTCAATGGATCGATGCAAGGAAGCGGATACGGTGTCCGCATATTCAACCTGTGCAAACGGCCACGCTGGCGTCACGACCGGCGCGGCGCGGCGTCTTGCCCTTGCATTGACGTGCGGATCAATGCTGGCCGGTGTGCCTTATGCTGCATTCGCACAGGATGTCGAGCCGGTGAGCGACGAGGCGCGGGGCGAAACGACTACCCCTCAGACGCCTGCCCCGCTAACGTCCGAAAGCGCGAGCGAGATTCCTGCCGGTGAAGAACCTGCCATGCAGGCCGATACGCCTGCTGCAGACACGATCCGTTCGATCAGCGTGGTCGGTGCCGAACGGCTGGAGCCGACGACGATCATTTCCTACATCCGGCTGCGCGCCGGGCAGGAATATACGTCCGCCGCGGCCGACCAGGCGTTGAAGGATCTGGGCGCGACCGAGCTGTTCTCGGACTTCTCGATCCGGTTCGACGATGGCAACGTGATCATTTCGGTGACCGAGAACCCGGTCATCAACCGCATCGTGCTCGAAGGAAACGATCGCCTCGATGCTGATAAGATCCTGCCTGAAATCCGGCTTGCGCCGAGGCAGATTTTCACCCGGTCGAAGGTTCGCGCCGATGTCGCGCGGATCGTCGAATTGTACAAGCGGCAGGGCCGTTTCGCCGCCACGGTCGAACCGCAGGCGGTGCAATTGCCGCAAAACCGCGTCGATGTCGTGTTCGAGATTACCGAAGGGCCGAAATCGAAGGTCCGCCAGATCAACATCCTTGGCAACGAGGAATTTTCGGACAGCGAGCTTCGCAGCGAAATGGTGACGAAGCAGGCGCGGTTCTTCCGGTTCTTCAGCTCCAACACCAGCTACGATCCCGACCGCCTCGCCTTCGACCAGCAGAAACTGCGGCAATTCTACCTGACCGAAGGGTATGCCGATTTCCGCGTCGTATCCGCCGTGGCCGAGCTGACGCCGGATCAGCGCGACTTTATCATCACCTACGTCGTCGAAGAGGGCGAGCGGTATGAATTCGGCGACGTCGAGGTGGAAAGCCAGTTGCGCGATTTCGACAGCGAACAAATGACCCGCAGCCTCGCCATGGATGAGGGCGAATTCTACAACGCCAAACTGGTCGAGGACACGGTCGAACAACTGACCGAACTGGCCGGACGGTTCGGCTATGCCTTTGCCGACGTGCAACCGCGGTTCGAACGAAATCCCGAAGACCTGACGATGGACGTCACCTTCATCCTGCGACAGGCGCCGCGCGTTTACGTCGAACGGGTCGATGTGAACGGCAACACCCTGACGCAGGACAAGGTCATCCGGCGCGAATTCCGCCTGTCCGAAGGCGATGCGTTCAATTCGCTCGGCGTGCAACGGACGACGGCGCGGATCAACTCGCTCGGCTACTTTCAGGAAAACTTCGAGGTTACGCAGGTACAGGGCAGCGCGCCCGACCGCATCGTGCTTGAAGCGAACGTCGAGGAACGTCCCACCGGCGAACTGCAGTTCTCCGCCGGGTTCTCCTCGCTGGAACGCTTCATCCTTGCCGGCAGCATCCGTCAGCGCAATTTTCGTGGCCGGGGCCAAACCATCGGTCTCAGCCTGAATTATTCGCAATTCCAGCAATCGGCGCAGGTCAGTTTTACCGAACCGTATGTGTTCGATCGCAATATCTCTGCGGGCGCGGACATCTATCGCCGCGATTTCAGCAACTTCAATCGGTTCGGACGGGAGCGTAACACGACATTCGAACAGGCGACGACAGGTGCGTCTTTCCGTCTGGGCGTTCCGCTGACCGAATACATGTCGCTCGTCGGCAGCTATGTGCTGAATTACGACGAGGTCAGCCTCGATGAAAATCTCTTCTTCTCCGATCTCGACAATGACGGGACGCGCGAATGCGATCCGCTGATCGCCGGCCGCTTTTTGTGTGATTCGCTAGGCAACCGGTTGAGCTCGATTCTCGGCGTGAACTTGCGCTACAATTCGCTCAATTCGCGCCTTCGTCCGACACGCGGACGCAATTTTACGCTCAGCACGGAATATGCAGGCCTTGGCGGGGATGTGAATTACCTGCGCTTTCGCGGGCGCGGCCAGCAATTCTGGAATGTCGGCAATTCGGGCTTCGTCTTCTCGGTCCTGCTCGAAGGGGGGACTATCATCCCGCTCAGCGATCGTCCGGGTGAAGGGGTCGACGATGTTTTTCTGACCGACCGGTTCTTTCTCGGAGAGCCGCAATTCCGCGGGTTCGACATTCGCGGTGTCGGTCCACGCATCCTGACACAGCGTTATTTGCTGGATAGCAATAACAACAACATTCTCGACGATGACGGCAATCCGACGCTGTTGACCGACCGGCAACGGATCCGCGACGATGCGATCGGCGGTCGCAACTATTACCTCGGCCGGGCCGAGCTTGAAATCCCGCTCGGCACGGGTGCGCGCGAACTGGGGCTGCGGCCATCTATTTTCGTCGATGTCGGTGCGTTGTGGGGGATCGAGCAGCCGCTACTGCAGGACAACCCAACCGGAATCGCGCAAGTGGACTCCGATGGCAATCCGTTGTTCATCGATGCTGGTACAAATGAGGTAACGCTGGAGCCGACACAGCCCGATGGATCGCCGAACACTCGCCTGATCCGTCAGAACAGCGCCATCCGCGAGGTATTTCTGGGCGATTCGCCCAGTCCGCGTGTCACCGCCGGTATCGGCGTCAACTGGAACTCGCCCTTCGGCCCGTTCCGTATCGATCTCGCCCAGACCATTCGCAGTGTCGAGGGCGATGATGAGAAACTCTTAACGTTCAACGTAGGAACTCAATTCTAATGAAACTCGCTACCAAACTTCTCGCTTCTGCCACTCTCGCGCTCGGCATCACTGCCGCGCCCGCCGCCGCGCAGGTCGATGGCCGCCTGGCCACCGCCGATGTCAGCCGCGCGATCATCGGTACCAGCGCGCTGCAGACCGCCTACAGCCAGATCGGCACCACCTATCAGGCGCAGATCCAGACCCGTCAGACCAAACAGCAGGAGCTCGCCACGCTGCTTCAGCCGTTCGATGCGAACGGCAACGGCCAACTTGACGATTCCGAATTGTCCTCGGTCCAGTCCTCCCCCAATTTCGCGCAGATCCAGACGCTCGAACAGGAAGTCGGGAGCATTACCGGACAGGTCAACAATGCGCGTCTTTACGCGGTTGAGCAGATCCTCGTCCAGTATCCGGCCGCATTGAACGACGTCGTTACACAGCAGCAGATCGTCATGGTGCTTCAGCCGGGCAACCTGCAATATGCCGCGGAGGGCGCAGATATCACGCAGCAGATCACAGCCGCACTGAACACCAAGGTACCCTCGGTCGAGATCGTCCCGCCGGCCGATTACCGTCCCTCGCGCGAAGGCGCGCAGCTGTTCCAGCAGATTCAGCAGACGCTGATGACGGCGCAGCGGATGCAGCAACAGTCCGCCGCGCAGGGCCAGCAGCCCGCACAGGCACCCACGGGTCGTTAATCGACCGTCGAGGCGAAAAGGGGCAGGGCATGAGCGACACCGATCGTAATGGCGCAAGCGATGACGGCACTTCGCAGCCGATCACCGATTACGACATTCACAAGGTGCTCGCCGCCCTGCCGCATCGCTATCCGCTGCTGCTGGTCGACCGGGTGAAGGCCATTCACCTTGGCGAGCGGATCCACGCGGTTAAAGCGGTCAGCATGAACGAGGAGTTTTTTCAGGGGCATTTCCCCGGCGCTCCGATCATGCCCGGCGTGCTCCAGATCGAGGCGTTGGCGCAGGCCGCCGCGATCCTTGGCATAGAGACGCTCGAATTGGCCGGGACGGGAAAGCTGGTCATTTTCATGGGGATCGAATCTGCGAAATTTCGCGCGCAGGTGACGCCGGGCTGCCTGCTCGATCTCGAAGTCGAATTCGTTCAGAAACGCAGCCGTGTTTACAAGTTCAAGGGTCGGGCGAGCGTGGAGGGCAAGACCGCGAGCGAGGTGGAATTCACCGCGATGATCGCGGACCCGCCCGGCAAATAAAAACCGCCACGTAGCAAAATCCGACCTGCGCCGACCGGCCGCCCGCTCACCACGCTTGCATTCGGCGGTCCAGTCGTTATGTGGCGCACCCTACTCGCACAAACAGCGTATCCGGTCGGAACCGGGCACAAGCTAGCAAGGATCAGGACCATGAAAGCCGAAGGGCATCCCGAATACCACACCATCAACGTCAAGATGACCGATGGCACAGAATTTCAGACCCGCTCCACCTGGGGCAAGGAAGGCGATACGCTGACGCTGGAAATCGATCCGACCAGCCACCCGGCATGGACCGGCGGCAAACAGCAGCTTCAGGAAGGTGGCCGCGTTGCCGCCTTCAACAAGCGTTTCGGCGGTCTCAAGCTCAAGCGCTGATACGAATTCAAAGCTTCGCGCCCTTCGGGGCGTGCGGGGAAGGGCGGTCCGACGGGGCCGCCTTTTTCGTTTCCGGGATTGGCCGGCTTCGATGGTCGGTGTCGGTGTGACGAGGCCTCACCACGGCCAGGGCTTTTCGCGGTACCATTTGGTGATGATGTATTTCACGCCGCGCCGCACTTTCATCCCGTGGTGCAACGTATCGGGATTCATCGTGCCATCGGGGCTCGCATTGTTCCAGCAGAGCAATTTGCCTCGTTCGGGCCGGATCGTCTTGCCGATCGTCTTGAACCGAGTTGCGCCGCCCGCTTCAACTTCATTGAGATAGACCATGAACGTCCACGTTCGCTGGCCGCTTACCGCGCAGAATTTTTCAAAATCCTGTCCGCCGGGTGTGAAATAGTCGGTGTGCGGTTTGAATTCCTGGCCGACTTCGTATCGCTGCCCCTGCACCGGCTCTCCCAACGCGGGATCGATGCCGTTCAGTTCGTGCAATCGGTCCTCCAGGGCGCGCACGGAAGGGTTCTCATGGCTGAGGTCGCAGGTCTCGCTCGTGCGGAAGTTGCCGTCGCCATTATGATCGGCCAGCGTTGAGGGGCGTCGGCCCTCCTCGATCAAGCCGATGAGCCTTGCGGCAAGATCGGCACCTAGAAAATTGCGCCGCTGATACAATTCTATCCTGCGGTCGGGTACGCGTTGCATGGCCGGGTGTTCCTCCAGCCTCGATCCGAGAGAATCGCAGTGCGAGTCCATGGCGCTTCTGTTGCGAAAGGTGCGATGCCGGGCAAGCGTAAACGCTCCTCGTAATAATCTTGCGCGTGGGCGGCTCTGGCGCAGTTTTCGCTTTTATCGGGCTGCGCTTTGTGCAACAGGCTCGCTCCTGTCCATGCCGGGCTTGACCGTGATGGTCGCGTGCGTAAACCGCGCCTCTCGCGCGGACGTGGCGACCGGATGGCGGGGGCCGGAACAGGGCATATGGCGATCGTAGCTCAGATGGTTAGAGCGCCGGTTTGTGGTACCGGAGGTCGGGGGTTCGAGACCCCTCGATCGCCCCATTTTTCCCAATCTGTCCCGGTCGCACACGGTCTTCACCGCACGACGATCGTGCCCATGCGTTCGAACGCCCATTTCGATCACCGTCCACGATCGCGTTGTTCGATCGCTGCGGCAAAACGGAGCCTTGCGAATGACCGCTTTCTGGACTGAACCGGATTTCGACGACCACGAAATGGTGCACGTGGTGCGAAATCGCGATGCCGGATTGATGGCGATTATCGCGGTTCATTCCAGCCATCTCGGCCCCGGCGCGGGCGGCACCCGGTTCTGGCATTACCCCGATCCAAAAGACGCGATGCGCGATGCCCTGCGACTGTCGCGCGGGATGAGCTACAAGAACGCGATGGCGGGCCTGCCGATGGGCGGGGGCAAAGCGGTGATCCTCGCCGATGATGCGCGGACCAAGACGCCGGAATTGCTCGCCGCATTTGGCGATGCAGTCAATGGACTTGGCGGGCAGTATGTGACGGCAGAGGATGTCGGCATCGCCGAATCGGACATGGTTGCCGTGTCGCGCCGCACCACGCACGTTTCCGGATTGCCGGCGGTGGGCGACAATGCGGCGGGCGGCGATCCCGGTCCGTTTACCTCCTACGGCATATACCTGGGGATCAAGGCGGCGGTAAAACACCGGCTCGGCACGGACGAGATGAAGGGCGTCCACGTCGCCATTCAGGGCATCGGCAGCGTCGGCGCAGGCGTGGCCCGGCGGCTCGCGGCGGACGGCGCGCAATTGTCGATCGCCGATATAGATGGCAATGCGGCCCGCGCCATGGCCGATGAATTGGGAGCGCAGACGGTCGATCCAGCACGCATCCTCGAAACCCAATGCGATGTTCTTAGTCCGAATGCGTTGGGCGCGATTTTCGATGACGAAACTATCGCAAAACTCGATACGCAAATTATTGCGGGCGGCGCGAACAATCAGCTCGCGCGGGCCCATCATGGCAAGGCATTGTTCGAAAGCGGGGTCCTCTACGCGCCCGATTACGTCATCAATGCTGGCGGGATCATGTCGGTCGCGACGGAATACCTTGCGCGGCGCGACGGTCGGATCGCCGATGTCGAAGAGGTTCACGCGCTGATCGAAGGCATACCGGCAAAGCTCGAACAGGTGTGGCGCAAAAGCGCCGCCGACCACACCGCCCCCGATGTGGTCGCGGATCGCATGGCGCAGGAATTGATTGGACGCGGTTGATCGCAGGGCTTCCCGTCGATTCACGATGCGCTGATTGCGCGCTTTCGCGGTGGGCTTGCGCCTTTTGCGCCCTTGGCGATCGGGGCGCGGCGCACTACAATGTGCAGCAGGGGTCAAAACGTGCACATTTATGCCAATCCGAAACGATTCCTGTCGCTGGCGCGATGGATGATGCCGCTCCTTTTTTGGAGCGGGCTTGCCCTGTCGCTTGGCGCGATGGCGTGGGGGTTGTTCGCCGTGCCGCAGGATCGGTTGATGGGCGATACCGTGCGTATCCTGTTCATTCACGTCCCCGCTGCATGGCTCGGCATGGGGGGGTGGGGCGCGCTGGCGATTTCCAGCGCGGCGCTGCTGATCTGGAAACACCCTTTGGCGGGAATCGCCGCCCGCGCGATTGCGCTGCCGGGAATGATGTTCTGCGCGATTTGCCTGGCGACCGGATCGATCTGGGGCAGGCCGACATGGGGCACATGGTGGGTGTGGGACGGACGGCTGACATCGATGCTGGTCCTGCTGTTTCTTTACGCCGGGTATATCGCCCTGTCGCAGGCCGCCGCGCGTGAAGGGGGCAGCCTGAAAATACCGGCGATCTTCGCGCTTGTCGGAGCGGTGAACGTTCCGATCATCAATCGCAGTGTGGTGTGGTGGAATTCGCTGCATCAACCGCCCAGCATCACCGTCGGTGAAAGTTCGATCGACGCGGTGTTCCTGTGGCCGCTATTGATTGCCGTGATCGGATTCTCGCTGCTGTTCGGCGCGCTGGTGCTGATGCGGATGCGGGCGCTGATCGCGCAGGCGCAGGTCGAGGCGAGACTTCGCCGCCGCGCGCTGGACGATGATGCCCCCCGCGGACAGGACGGCGGACAGAACGGATCGCCCGCGATGGAGACCGCGTGATGCGCGAGGCGCTGAACCAGTGGGATTACGTGATCGGGGCGTATGCGGTGGCGCTGTTGGCGCTGGCATGGCTGATCGTGTGGAGTTGGCGCGCCATGGTGCGGTCCGAAAAACGCCGTGAGGATATTCGGCGGGAAAGCAAACGGCGATGAATTCCACGAAATCCATAATGAAACCGAAGCACCAGCGCATGACGCTGGTCGTGCTGGCGCTTGTCGCTATCGTGGCGGCGGGGTTGATTGCGGCGTGGACCCTGCGCAATCAGGCCAATTATTTCTACCTGCCCGAACAGATGGCGAGCGAGCCTCCTGCCGTCGGACAGGCCGTCCGGCTTGGCGGGATGGTGCAGCCCGGCTCGATCGAGGCGCAATCCGATGGGGTCAGCGTCCGGTTTGTCGTAACCGGCAACACCGATAGCACGGTGCCGGTTCGCTATAGCGGTATCCTGCCCGACCTGTTCGTCGAAGGATCGGGCGTCGTCGCCGAGGGCAGCCTCGCTCGCGATGGCGTGTTCCAGGCGACCAACCTGTTGGCAAAGCACGATGAGAATTACATGCCGCGTGAATTGGAAGGGCTCCCCCCGCCCGAAGCGGCCGAGCAGGCGCGCGAAACCGTGGCCGGTCTGGAATAGTGGCAGGCACATCGTCCCATGATCGCTGAACTCGGACTTGCTGCCCTGTGGCTATCTGCCGCGTTGGCCGTACTGCAGATGGCATCGGGCGCGATCGGTCTGCGCACCGACGGGTCCGGCGGGGCTGGCGCGCCAATCCCGGATTTCGCCATGTATGCCCGGCCCGCCGCAGTGGTTCAGGCGTTCCTGGCGGTGCTGGCGTTTGTGCTGTTGCTGTATGCTTTTGCCATCACCGACCTGTCGATAAAGCTGGTGGCGACCAATTCGCATTCGATGAAACCGTTCATCTACAAGCTGACCGGAACGTGGGGCAATCACGAAGGGTCGATGCTGTTGTGGGTGGCGGTGCTGGCGCTGTCCGGCGGATTGCTCGCCGGGCTTGAGCGGCGTTTGCCCGAACGCACGATGTCGGCGACGCTGGGGGTGCAGGGGTTCGTGGCGCTCGGCTTTTATGCGTTCCTGCTGCTGTCATCCAATCCGTTCGAACGCCTGCCAGTTCCCGCGCTGGAGGGCAGCGGTCTCAATCCATTGCTGCAGGATATCGGCCTCGCGATCCATCCGCCCACGCTTTATGTCGGCTATGTCGGCCTGTCGGTCGCGTTCAGCCTGGCGATGGGTGCGCTCATCACGCGTGAGGTCAATCCCCGCTTTGCCAAGGTGCTGCGCCCTTGGGTTCTGGGCGCATGGGTGTTCCTGACGTTCGGCATCACGGCGGGGTCTTACTGGGCGTATTACGAGCTTGGCTGGGGCGGATGGTGGTTCTGGGATCCGGTCGAGAATGCTTCGCTGATGCCGTGGCTCGCCGCGACCGCCTTGCTCCATTCGGTCAGCGTGCTGGCTGCGCGCGATGCGCTGCGGACCTGGACGATCATGCTGGGCGTGCTGGCATTTTCGATGAGCATGCTGGGCACGTTCCTCGTGCGGTCGGGCGTTCTGACCAGCGTCCACGCCTTTGCCGTCGATCCGGAACGCGGCACATTCATTCTCGTCCTGCTGGGGCTGTATATCGGTGGCGCGCTGGCCATCTTCGCCGTACGGGCGGGCAGCATTGCCGAAGGAAAGCAATTCACCGCGACCAGCCGCGAAGGCGCGCTGGTGTTCAACAACGTCATGCTTTCCGCGATCCTCGCCATCGTCCTGCTCGGCACGCTTTATCCCCTGTTGACCGAGGCGTTTGACGTTCGCGTGTCGGTCGGGCCGCCTTACTTCAATCCGGCGGGCGCGATTTTCGCCATACCGATGTTCCTCGTGATGGCGGTCGGCCCATTGCTGCGATGGAAAGACGACAAGCCGGCGCGAATCCAGTTCGAGCTTGCCCTGCTGGTCTCGATCGTCATCGCGGCCATCGCCCTTGTCGCGGTGTTGGGCGATTACGCCGTGCTGCCGGTGCTGGGGCTCGCGCTCGCCCTCGCGCTTGGCGTCGGGGCTCTGCTGCCGTTGCGCGGACGCAGGCTGAGCCGTGTGCCGGTGGCGACTTGGGGCATGGTGTGCGCGCATTTCGGCGTGGCCGTCGCGCTGTTCGGCATGGCGAGCGAAAGCGCGTTTACGTCGGAAAAGCTGGCGGCCGTGGCGCCGGGACAGACGGAGGAAGTGGCCGGGTG
>JGI12210J13797_10013685_pt1 | contig 10084 bp, 5 predicted proteins | sample ElkSlonscriptome_3_FD_13797 | JGI IMG/M metagenome (IMG submission 13797) | reverse complement strand
CAGAACCGTAGAGGAACTTGGAACAAGTTTCTGAGTGCGCTACCGGAATCTGGGAGCCAAGGGATTCGAGTGGGACGGCCGATTAGCTCGCACCCATTTTCGATCAGGCGTCCCCAGGTGCAGGTGGGGAACCTGATCCTTTTCTTCGACAAATCGCCTTTCTCGGTACAACGTCTTCCTCCCCATGAATACCAATGTTGTGCTTTATGACACCACCCTGCGCGATGGTTCGCAGGCGGAAGGCATCAATTTCTCTTGCGCGGACAAAGTTCGGATCGCGCAGAAGCTTGATATTTTTGGTATTCGCTACATTGAAGGGGGATGGCCGGGCAGTAATCATAAGGACATCGAATTCTTCGAGCGGATCCGCGATGTGGAGCTGACCCAAGCCCGGGTCGCTGCTTTTGGGTCGACCCGCCGAATGGCTTGCGCGGTTGAAGATGATCCGCAGGTGCAATTGCTCTTAAAAGCCGACACCCCGGTCGTGACCATTTTTGGCAAAACCTCCCTTTTGCATGTGAAAGAAGTGTTGCGAACGACGCCGGAAGAGAATGTGGCGATGATCGCCGACACGGTTGCCTATTTGAAAGCCAATGGCCGCGAGGTGATCTACGATGCCGAGCATTGTTTTGATGGGTATCGTGAGAGTCCGGATTACGCCATGGATTGCCTTCGTGCGGCGGCGGAGGCGGGAGCTGATTGGTTGGCGTTGTGCGATACCAACGGCGGGTCGCTGCCGAGTTTGATCTCGGAAGTCACCGCGCGTGCCCTGACGGAAATTGGCAAGCCGGTGGCGATCCATAGCCACGATGACAGTGGGCTTGGGGTGGCCAATGCGCTGGTCTCAATCGAGGCCGGCGCGACCCAGGTGCAAGGGACCATCAACGGTTTCGGGGAACGCACCGGCAATTGCAACCTCACCAGTGTCATCCCGAATCTCCAGTTAAAAATGGGCCGACCCGTCGTGGCGGATGAACAACTCGCGCTGTTACGGGAGCTCTCTTTGCTGGTCGACGAAATCGCCAATCAACATCCCAACATTCGCGCGCCTTACGTCGGGCAAGCGTCGTTCGCGCACAAGGGCGGCACCCACGTCAATGCCATCAACAAACTGATTCACAGCTACGAACACATTGATCCCGCTCTGGTCGGCAACTCCCGCCGCGTGCTGGTCGGCGAACTTTCGGGCCGCACCAACGTGATGTTGAAAGCGCGCGAACTCGGGTTCGAGGTGGAAGAGAAATCGGATAAATCCCGCGCGCTCCTCGAGCGGGTGAAAGAGTTGGAGAACGAAGGGTATGAATTCGAAAGCGCCGATGCCTCGTTCGAACTCTTGTTGCTGCGTGAGTTTGGGCAATTCCAGGCGTCGTTCGAGCTACTCGAATACCACGTCTCCATCCGCCATAACCCGGTGAAACAATACGACAGCTGCGAAGCGACGGTCAAAATCGCGGTATCTGGACAGAAAATGTATACGGTCGCGGAAGGTGACGGACCGGTGAATGCGCTCGATGCCGCCTTGCGCCTGGCGCTCGCCAATTTTTACTCCGAAATCTGGAATACCCGGCTCACCGATTATAAAGTGCGCATTGTCAATTCGACGCAGGGCAGCGCGGCGAAAACTAGGGTGTTGGTGGAATCCACAAATGGCCATGATAGCTGGACGACGGTCGGGGTCTCGACCAACATTGTGGAAGCTTCCTGGATCGCGCTCACCGACGCGCTCGATTACCAATTTCTGCTCGATCGGCGGCGCGGTGGTTGATTGGTGTGTTTTGGCTGACTGATCGAACGAATCATGATGACGCCCGAGTTGTCATCTGGCTCGTTTCCTGCCCACAGTCCAGGTGTGAACGGAACGGCAGATGCAACCAGTTTCAGGCGGTGAACGATGGGCGACACCAAGGAAGAAGCCTCGCGACCTCGCCGACGGGCCAGTAAATGGTTTTGGCGCACGATACGCATCGGTTTTCTGCTTTTGCTGGTCTCGTTCCTCCTGCTCGCGTGGGCTGCGAACTGGGCTTCCAGGAATCTTGTGGAAATTTTGAATTGGGCTGGCGATGCCCTCAGTCCGCGGGTGAAGGTGGCTGCGGAGGATTTCGAGTGGGTGCCACCAGCTTCGATCCGTTCTGATCATTTGATTCTATCGTTGCCAGGCGATGCGCGTCCGTTGGCGATCATAGATTCGCTTACGGCTGATGTGGCTTGGAGTTGGGAGGGTGGTTTTTATTTTCAAAACCTCAACATCAGCGGATTGCGGGTAAGGCTGAAACCAGATCAGCTTGACCGGCTACAGCAGGAAATGGCGAAATTCGGCGGAGCACCGTCCGTAAGAGCCTCGCCGGAAATCGACTCGGAGGAAGCGGCGCCGCTTGCTTGGAAACTTGACCAGGTGCGAGTGGAAAAAAGTCATTTCGATCTGGCAACCCCGGATGGCTTCCGGGTGCGCGGGGAGTGGAATGGGGTGCTGAAGCATTTAGATCCCAGTTTCCATACGGAATCGCTGCAACACCTGGCGATCAAGAATCTGGAACTCGAACGAGCTGGAGAATCCATTGGTGGCATCGCAGCCGTGGAACTCTCGTTTACGTTGGCGGACGCAGCCAATGAACGGTTACGCACCGTTCACGTTGAGGCACCCAGGCTCAAACTTCGAGAAACGATCTTCGCTTCAGCGGAGCAAGCAGCCGACGTGGCTCCCGATACCGCCGTAACAGATGCCGACCCGCTCTTTGCCTCGGATTGGGTGGTCGATCAGTTGTCGGTCGAGCAGGGTTGGGCGCAGTATTCCCATCCCTTGCCGGACGGAACTCGCGCCGAGGCTCAACTGCGATTTAGCCTGCCCAGCTCGCGGTTGCGGTTCGACCCGGACAGCCTCGATCTGCTTCCGTTCGACCTTGCCGATTTCATGATTCGCACGGGATTGGATTCCCAGGCGCCGATCCGGGTGAAAACGGGTAAGCTGACCATTGATCCAGACGCGTTGATCAACGATCGGAGCGTGGAATGGTTACAACTCGATTCCGGCGATGTTCGACTCGATGGGCAGCTACAGCAACTTCTCCAGCGATTAAATCAGGCGGAAGCCGATTCGGCCGACATCCAACGATCTGCGGCGGATGTAACGAAGTCCAGCCAAGCGCCGGCCTTCAAAGTTCAGCAGCTCGATATGCGCTCGGTTCGGTTGAATATCCAAGATCTTGATCCCGATCTGCCATCCCTCGTTTTTCCGATTGATACCACCATGCAAGAGGTGCAATGGCCGCCCAAGGCGGGCGCCGATCGAGAGCCGGTGGTGGTCGAGGTCGGCCCCGTGACATTGCCTTCCCCGCTCGATCCGCTCACGCCTGTGATTACCTTTCCAAATATCTTTGTGAAATTCGTTCCGGGCGAGTTGCTGCAACAACGGTTGCGAGCGGTCATCATTCTCCATCCGCGCATTTTCGTTGGGGACGATCTTTTTTGGTATATTGATGTGGTGCAGAAAAGGACATCAGGTCCGGGGATCCCCTCGCCCGAGAGCCAGCTGGAGAGTGAGCCAGTCCCTGCAGGTTTCTGGAGGGTCGATCATTTTGCCGCTACTCAAGGACAACTTGAGATCATCACAGGACCCGGCCGGGAGATCCCGCTGCCGATTCCGTTTTCGGCCGAGGCGAACGATGTCCGGTTCGATTCCCTGGCGCAGTTGCAGGTTCGGCTTGATCTCAACGTGCCCGAGGCCGATTACCGGTTTCCCGACTATCAACTCGCTTTCCTCGATCTCTCCGGCGCAATCGATTTCAGTCTGCCGCCGGGAGGGGACGCGAACAATCTGGTGAACAAATTGGTGGCGCAGACCGTGCTGTTCCGGCAATTTGAAGGGCGGGAAGTCTGGTTAGCCGTCACCTTTGATCTCAACGGCGTGCATGGCGAGTTCGGTGGGGAGGCTTATTCTGGATACCTCAACGGGGGGTTCACCTTGGGAATGAAAGGAGAGAATCTCTGGGAAGGTTGGATTTCCGGAGCCGATATCGACCTGGAAGCGGTGACGAAGATTCTGGTGCCCAATAATTTATTGTGGACCGGCGGGGCCACTTTTACGTTGCAAGTCAGCGGCGCGCGGAAAGTCATTCATGCTTTGGACGGAAAATTGCAAGCGGAGGAGGGGGGCAAATTTTTGATCACCAAATTAAATGATTTGATCGAAGCAATCCCCGAGGATTGGGCCGTGACCCGCACTCAGATCACGCAGCTTGGATTGGAGACGCTTCGGGATTTTACTTACGATCAGGTGCGAGGAATCTTTCAATATCAGCACCGGGCAGGTTACCTTCAGCTCGACATGACTGGTCCGGATGGCAAGCGACTGCTCGAGGTGCAGTTACATCCGCCGGGTGTCACGGCTGCTTCACCACCATGAGCTATCGTTTTCCATTGATTCTTCTTGTTTTCGTTGCTTTCGCCGGATGCGAATTGCCGCCAATTCAGATCGAGAGTGAGGCCCCTTTGAAAGTCGAGATCGCGATGCGAGTGGATGTCTATCAACATGTCGGAGAAACCGCCAAACCGCAGGGGGCGCCCGAGCAGGACCTGCCCGCGGCCCCCTTCGAGGACCGGCGCAAGCGCATGGGCGAAATCCAAACGCTCAAAAATAATCGGATCGTCGGGGAGAACCGCAAAGGCCAGCTGGAGATTCGGAATCTGCCGCCGGGCGCTTATGGCGATTACGTCAAGATGATGGTCGAGAATGAAAATCAGGATCGATTGCTTTTGATGGAACGCGCCGGTAAAGCCCGTGGGGTTCCGCTCGATACGATTCAAAAAGAACAGGCGGAGCTTTGGCGTCAACGCTCTTTCAAGGGGGAATGGATTGAGAACCCGAGCGGGGATGGGGGCTGGAACTGGGTGCAGAAAACAAAGCCGGCTCTGGATCAGGAAACGGGCGATTTGCCGGGGAGCAGAGTCGAGGAAGCGCCTTCTCCCACACCAGAGCCATGAAGGCTCGGCTGGAGAAGGTCCTGGCGAGCGGTCCCATCCATGCCTGGCGATACGAGACGGCGGCGTTCCATGCCGCTTACCATTTTCATCCGGAAGCCGAGATCACCTTGATCGAAGCTGGCAGCGGTCGTCGTCTCGTCGGAGAAGCGCTTTCGGAATTTGCGCCGGGCGACCTTGTGTTTCTCGCTGGCAATCTTCCGCACAGTTACCATAGTCACCCCGATCTGGAATTACGGGGGCCCACTGGACGAGCCTCCGTGGTGCAATTCCGGTGGGAAGCCTTGCTCGACTGGGGGGCTTGGGGGTTGGAACTGCATCATTGGTTGCGTCTGCACGAAGCGGCTCGGGCTGGATTGGTATTTGGTCCGGCGACACGCGAACGACTCTTGCCGTTTTTCGAACAATGCGTGACGGAAAAAGGGGTGATGCAGCTCCGGGCGCTTCTGGCGATGTTGGAGGTACTCGCCCAGGCGCCGGAACGAGCGGCCATCTCCTCTTCTTTAGCACTGTTGGAACCCGATTTGGCTCATGTCGAGCGGTTAGAAAAAGTGACTGCTTACATTTTTACTCATTTTCGGGAACCGATCACGCTGGAGGAAGCAGCGGAACGTGCGCACTTGACTCCAGCGGCTTTCAGTCGGTTCTTCCGCCGGCACACGCATCGGACCTTCGTACGATTTGTTAATGAATTACGGGTCGGGTATGCGGCACGTCTGCTGTTGGAGACCGATCGGACGGTCGCGGATGTGGCCTTTGATTCCGGGTTCCGGAATCTGGCCAACTTCAACCGGCGTTTTCGGGAATTGCGTCAGTGCAGCCCGAGTGATTTCCGCCGACGCGCAGTGCCGCCGCAATCCTGATCGAGCATCCAATGGGTAACCTTCGCGAGAAGGTTAGGGCGTGGCGTTAGCCGTTGCCACCACTGCTCTGTGCGCCATTCATTTTCTCGTAAGCAAGCTTTCTGATGGCATCTTGAAAACCGCACCCATGGGAGAACCTTTTGGCGGACTGATTCCCTCCCTTGTAACTAACTTTGATACAGCCCATCATCCCGATCAACGTTTCTGGTTTCTTGCATGGAACAGGTGATCTCTCTAAGATAGTTTGGTGCGGCAATATCGTTTGGAGCAAGTTGGATACTCAGCTTTGGGGCTCCAGATCTTGCGCGAAGCGGCGTGAGTTTCGGTATTCGTAATTACTAGCTTAGTCTGCACACCATTTCCATCCGGAACAAGCGCCTTGGGCACGGTTATCGGCTCGCGCGACGCTGGGAAAACTCGGACTGGACAGATGGCGTCCCCCTTCGCTATGTGTTCGATCATGGCGGCCGACCCTTTTGTTCATCTCCACGTTCACACCCAATATTCCCTCCTGGACGGAGCGATTCGCATCAAAGATCTGGTGAACCGCGCTGCTGAACTCGAGATGCCGGCTGTCGCCATGACCGACCATGGCAACATGTTCGGCGCGGTTGAATTTTATCAGGCCGCCACCAAAGCCGGGGTGAAACCGATCATCGGCTGTGAGATTTACATGTCGCCCGGAGCCATGGATGACCGGACGCCGACTGGTCCCCGCGATGCCGCTCATCATTTCACGCTGCTTGCCCACAACAACACTGGTTATCAGAATCTAATGCGGCTCGTGACCGCCGGTTATCTCGATGGGTTCTATTACAAACCGCGTGTCGATAAGGCTTTTTTGGCCAAGCACAGCGAAGGGTTAATCGGGCTGAGTGGCTGTTTGAAAGGGGAAATCAACAGCGCCATCTCCCTGGGCGACCTCGATAAAGCGCGGCAATCGGTCGGCGACTTCCGCGATATTCTTGGACCGGAAAATTTCTTTCTCGAATTGCACGACCACGGCATGGAAGCGCAGCAACGTTGCAACCGAGCGCTGGTCGAGTTCGGCAAAGAATTCAATCTCGGCATGGTCGCCGCGAACGACGCCCATTTTTTGAAACGGGAACATCACGAGGCGCACGATGTGCTGGTCTGTATTGGCACCGGCGCCATGGTGCACGATGAGAAGCGCCTGCATTACTCTACCGAAGTCTACTTGAAATCGCGCGAGGAGATGGCAGCCCTCTTCGGAGAGATCCCGGAATCGCTCACCAACCCGTTGCGCATCGCCGAGCGTTGCAACGTCGAGATCGAATTCGACAAACTGAAATACCCGGCTTACAACGTGCCGGAAGGACTCACGAAAGAGTATTATCTCCGGCAATTATGTGACAAAGGTTTAATCGATCGGTATGGCGAGCGGGCTCCGAACGATCCCGAATTGCAAGAACGATTGGAAAAAGAACTCGGCATCATCGAAGGCTCGGGCTTTGTCGATTACTTCCTGATCGTCTGGGACTTCATTAATTACGCCAAACAGCATGATGTCCCCGTCGGGCCGGGTCGCGGTTCCGCAGCCGGCTCCCTCGTCGCTTACCTGCTCGAAATCACCGACGTCGATCCGCTCAAATACGGTCTCATTTTCGAACGATTCCTCAATCCAGAACGGGTGAGTCCGCCCGATGTCGATATCGATTTCTGCCCGAGCCGTCGTGAAGAAGTGATCGATTATGTCCGCAACAAATACGGGCACCGCGCCGTCTCGCAGATTGTTACGTTCGGCACGCTCGGCGCGAAGAGTGTGATTCGGGATGTCGGCCGGGTCATGGGCATGGGATACGGCGACGCGGACCGGATCGCCAAGATGATCCCGAAAGATCTCGGCATTAACTTGGAAAAATCGATCGAACAGAATCCCGACCTCCGCGCCGCTGTCGACAACGAACCGGCCACCCGTCAGCTATGGGAATACGCGACGGTGCTGGAAGGGCTGGTCCGTAACACCGGCATTCACGCTGCGGGGGTTGTCATCGGCGACCGCGATCTTTCCGAATACATCCCGCTTTGCCGCGGCGGGGAAGGGGAGGTGGTGACCCAATTCGAGATGGCTCCGTTGACCGATCTCGGCATGCTGAAGATGGATTTTCTCGGGCTGAAAACGCTCACGGTCATTCAGGATACTGTGAATTTGATTAAAGCGCACACCCCTGATTTCGATGTCGATCAGGTGCCGCTGGATGATCAGGCGGCCATGGACCTGCTCAGTTCAGGCCAGACGATCGGCGTGTTTCAAATGGAGTCGGAAGGGTTCGCCACTACCTGCCGAAAATTCGGGTTCACCGGGATCAACGATATCATCGCCATCCTGGCGCTTTACCGTCCCGGTCCGATGGATCTGATCGACGATTTCGTGGCTCGGAAGAAAGGGGAGAGAAAAGTGAAATACCTGCATCCGTTGTTGGAACAAGTGGCCGCTGATACTTACGGCATCATGATCTATCAGGAGCAGGTGCAAAAAGCCGCGAACCTGCTCGCCGGTTACAGCCTTGGCGAGGCCGATCTGCTCCGCCGGGCGATGGGGAAAAAAGATAAGGAGAAAATGGCCGCCGAACGGATCAAGTTCATCGACGGCTGCAAAAAGACCAACGATATCGGGAAAGAAACCGCCGAGGCCATCTTCGATTTGTTGGAGAAATTTGCGGGATACGGGTTCAACAAATCGCACTCGGCCGCTTACGGCTTGGTCTCTTACCGGACTGCTTATCTGAAAGCCAATTATCCCGTCGAATTCATGGCCGGCCTGCTCGGGAACGAAATCAATAACACCGATAAGATCTCCAAGCTCGTGAACGAATGTCAGCGGATGGGGATCGAAATCCTGCCGCCGGACGTCAATCGGAGTGGACTCAAATTCGTTCCAGACGTGACCGAGGAACGGAAAGCCATCCGGTATGGACTGGCAGCCGTCAAAAATTTGGGGGAAGCCGCGATGGAAGCCGTGATCGCTGAACGCAACGAGGGCGGATCGTTCGAATCTTTCAGCGATTTGTGCATGCGGATCGATGGCCGGAGCGTGAACCGCAAAGCGATCGAGACGATGATCAAATGTGGGGCTTTTGACACGCTCCACCGGGATCGAGCCGAGATCTTCGCCCAGATCGAGAGTGTGATGGCCTCCGCTAATGTCGCGCAAAAAGACAAAGCCTCCGGACAAGGCATGCTCTTCGGCGGTGACGATCTGGCGATCGAGCCGCCTAAAGCCGCCGGCGCTGTTGATTACAAGCCGTGGTCGATGGCGGAACGGTTGGATTATGAAAAGGAATTGCTCGGCTTCTACGTGACCGGCCATCCGCTCGACCCATTCCGGGCGCAATTGACCGATGAGAAATACACGCAGATTGCCGATCTCGCTGATCTCGAGGACAAGGCCGACGTGATTCTGGCAGGCCGGGTGGCTTCCGTGGAGCAGAAATACAGTCGCAAAGATGGGAAACCATTCGGCATCGTCATCATCGAGGATTTGACCGGGCAGATGGAGTTCGCGCTCTGGTCGGATCGTTGGGCGAAGCATTCGAAAACCGTGGTGCCTGGGAAACTGATCGCGGTGCAGGCCCGCTTGGATAAGCGGGATGATCAGGTCCGGCTGCAGACGCGCGACGTGAAATCCATCGAGGCCAAGGGCAAGAGCAAACCGGTCACCCTGGCAATCGACCTGGTGCAAGGCGGCGAATCCGTGGTGCTCGACCTCTACCGTGTCGTGCAGGATTGTCCGGGGCCGCGTCCGTTACGCCTTCGATTCACCTCCGCCAACGGTGAAATCATGCTGCGCGCTGATGAAGCCTTGAAAGTGACCCTCGGCGACGACTTCCGGGGTCGACTGCCCGAGGCGGTGAGTTTGGAGGCGTAAAGGGAAATGTTTGGTATCGATCGCGCGCGGGCTACAATGCCGCGCTGTGCGGCGTGCGGAACAGCGAGCACCGGTCGTTCCTCCCTGCCGGTGGTCTGACAAAATAAGTGCGGAACCTTTTTCAATCAGGGGTGACTTGTCTCGTCTCTGTGCCGCCTGGCCAGTGGAGTTCGAGAATCAAGGAGGTTGTAGTCTTGAGGGTAACGGTCGGTTTTGCGTCGGAGCGCTCACGCCGTTCGATTCGGAGATCAAGGAGGTGATCGCCAAAGGGGTAACGTTGGACCTGATAAGCATCTTGCAGGCGCACATCTAGCGTCAACCGGTTCGCTGGAATATCCGGCCGGATGCCGAAGACCTG
>JGI12210J13797_11378815_pt1 | contig 10085 bp, 8 predicted proteins | sample ElkSlonscriptome_3_FD_13797 | JGI IMG/M metagenome (IMG submission 13797) | reverse complement strand
GGCGACAGCATCGATTTCGTCCGCCGGAAACTGTGTGGGCGCGATGCGCGGATTTTCGATGTGCTCGACCGTGAAACGGTTCATTCGCTGGTCGACGACCATTTGCAGGGCCGCGAAAACCGTCGCCTGCTGATCTGGTCGCTGCTGAACGTGAACGAATATCTGGAGCAGGTGTTGTGACGCGCCAGCGCGCTGTTTTTCTCGGCAGCAAGGCGTTCGGGTTGAGCGTTTTCAGGGCGTTGAAGGACGCAGAACCCAAGGTCGAGTGGAAAGTGATCCATCCAAGGGATGACAAGGATCCGCGTTCAGTCGAAAGCGAGTTTCGTCAATTCTGCCTGTCTGTCGATGTGCCGTTCGCCACGCTCTCTGCGAAGACAGCACAGGACCGCATCCTCCAATGGCGGCCAGACTTCGTGTTCGTGTGCGGCTGGTATGCGCTGATCGATGCGGCGATCCTGCAATCCGGACCGCAATTTCTCGGTATCCACAACAGCCTGCTGCCGAAATATCGGGGGGGCGCTCCGCTGGTGTGGGCGCTGATCAATGGCGATCGTGTGGTTGGCTCCAGCCTCTTTGCGCTGGACGGAGGCATGGACGATGGCGCAATTTTCGATCAGGTCGAAATCACTGTCGATCCCGACGAACATATCGACAGCGTATCGCAACGGATCGAGGATGAATGGGCCGCGCGTTTGCCGCAAATCTGGAAGAAAACGGTTGCGGGAACGCTCGAAGGAAGGGTGCAGGATCACGGCGCAGCGACGTATTGCGCGCAGCGCAGACCAGAAGATGGCCAGATTGACTGGACCAGTGATGCACGCTCGATCCACGATTTCGTCCGCGCCCAATCCGCACCCTATCCGGGCGCTTTCACCGAGGGGCCGAATGGACGTATAACCATCAACGAAACGGGGATTTTCGATGCGCCGGTTTTCGGGACGCCGGGGCAGATTGCGCTTCGTGGCGATGACGGTCCGGTCATTGCCTGCGGAGAAAACACGGGGCTGGTGATCGCATCTGCGACCGGCCCTGATGGTTGCGATAATCTTGGATCGCTGTTCGCAACACTCTCCCTGCGGTTCTGACTTCGAAAGCAGCCAGTATGCCTAAATTCGAGCCTGTTTTTGCTAAATTCCTCAAGTTAGGCGACATGCGCGCATTGACTTTCCACAGCGAGGAAGCGGCCTGTTCGGGCCGGTTCGTGCACCGATGACTACAGCGACGCACCGTCCACGCATCTGGGATGACGCCCCATGCCTCGTCATCAGCTGCGATGTCGATTGGGCATCGGAGGCGATCATCGAGGATTGCTGCGAAGGTCTGACCCGGCTCGGCGTGCGCCCGATGCTGTTTTCGACGCACGAAAGCGAGAATGTCGCCGCGCGCGAAACCGAAGGCACGATCGAGGTCGGCATCCATCCCAATTTCTTCCCCGGATCAAGCCAGGGCGAGGATTACGGCGAAGTCATCGATTTCATGCTGAACCTGCATCCGGACGCGCGCATATCGCGTTCGCACAGCTATTTCGACAATTCGCGGGTGGCCGCGCTGCTGGCGGAGAAGGGCATCCGGCATGACAGCAATGTCTGCTATTTCCTCGAACCCGACCTGCGCGCGCGGCGTATGTGGAGCGGCGCGCATCGCTTTCCGGTGTTCTGGGAAGACGACGTAAACTGGGCCACGGGTCGCGATTTCCGCTTCGACGAAGATGACCGCCGGGCGTTTTCGACACCGGGCCTCAAGATCATCGACATTCACCCGACCCATTACGCATTCAACACCGCGAGCGCGGAGCAGTATGGAAAAGTCGCCTCCACCATGACGAGTGCGACCGCGCGGGATGTGGAACGCCACCGCTTCGAGGGGCCGGGCACGCGCGATTACGTCGGCAATCTGATCGGTTTCGCGAAGGATGCCGGCATCCGGATCCTTTCAATGCATGAGATGATCGACCACCAGATGGACCATTACGAGGCGGCGGCCTGATGCGGTTTGCACTGATCGGAAGGACGGAATGGCTATACGAATCCGGCCTCGCGCTGGTGGAGGCCGGGCACGAACCGGTGCTGGTCGTCAGCTGCAAAGAGGCGCCGGAATACAAAGTTACCGTCGACGATTTCGCCGCGCTCGCCGAACGCTGGGGGGTTCCTTTCGTTCGCACCGTCCGGCCCGAGAAAATTGTGGAGGCGCTCGAAACTCTCGATGACGAGGTGCCGGTTGCGCTCAGCATCAATTTCAGCGGCGTTCTGCCGGCGAGCGTCATCGACCGCTTCCCGCTCGGCCTCCTCAACGTCCATGTCGGCGACCTGCCGCGCTATCGCGGCAATGCCTGCGCGGCTTGGGCTATCCTGATGGGTGAACCGCATGTCGGCCTGTGCGTGCACAAGATGATCGGTGGCGAACTTGATAGCGGCGATATCGTTGGATACGATCAGCATCCGGTCGATATCACCACCAAGATCACTCAGGTAAACGATTGGATGGAGCGGCGAATACCCGGATTGGTAACCGACGCGGTGAACGAGTTGGTGCAAGACCCGCATTTCGTCATCCGAAGCCAGTCGAAAAATCCGGTGGACGCCTTGCGGTGCTATCCGCGTAAACCGGAAGACGGCAGGATCGATTGGCGCGAGGAGGCAACGCACATCATTCGCCTCGTGAATGCATCGAACAGGCCGTACGCTGGCGCGTTTTGCATGTTGGAACATCAAGAGGTGAGGGTCTGGCACGCCGAGCAGGTAAATGACGGAGAACGGTTCCTTGCCGTTCCCGGGCAAGTTACTGCAATCACAGATGATTACATCGACATCGCGGCGGGGGCGGGTAAAGTACGGATATCCCAACTGGAGTTTGACGGATCGCCAATCGCACCACGAACTTTGGTTACTTCGATGCGCGCTCGGTTCTGCTGACGCGTCGACGGAGCCGGATCGATGGAACCTGCCAGCCTTGCTATGATCGCAGGCCTCGCGCTTTTTAATTTTGCCCACCGGCTATGGCTGCTCCCACGCGAGCGGATGACGTTCGACAGTTGGGGGCACCTTTATCTGACTATTGCAGTCGGGCGCGGAGGCCGTGGGCCGTTCAAGCCCATAAGGCCTCAGGTGGTTGGCGCAGAGGACTTTTATTACCCGCTGCTGCCCCACTGGATCTACAGCCATTTGCCGCGCGACTTCCTGTTGCGACGAAACCACCTGATCAATCCTCTGTTCGAAAGCCTTTTCCTGATCGTTGCGCTGCTGCTGGCACGGGCCATCGGTTGGAGCCTGGAGATCTTGCTTTTGGCAGGGCTCGCCTATGTTTTTACTCCGCTGTGGTTTTCAAAGCTCGCAATCGGGCCGCGTGTCCTGAATTTCACGACGCGAACGTTTTCGGAACTGATCTTCCCGCTTTCGCTGGGCATCTTGTTGTTCCCGCTATCGATCCCCGATCTCGCCGCGATTTCGATCGGCGCCGTGCTGCTCGCCATGGTCCTGCTCGGCAGCAAGTTCGGGGTACAGAATGTCCTTCTGGTCACGCCCGTGGTCGCGCTGTTTGCCGGAAGCGTCGCGGCGGCTTACGCCGTCGTTCTCGCCTTCATTATCGCACTGGCGGTTTCGAGCGGTAATTTCGCACGCCAATTGCGCCAACAAGGTGCACATCTTCGCAACTACTTTACGGAATTGCGCGGTGGCAGAACACCGATCGTCGCCCGAAACAATATCGCGAAACTGCGCGAATGGTCGCCTGAAAAATCCCGATCGCGCAATGTGCGACGGTTGGTCTTCAACTGGTTTGCGCACAATTCGTTTACCGGCGTTCTCTTGCGCGCGCCGCACATCGCCGGCACCTTTGTTCTCACGGCCTATGCAATATGGACCGGGGCCGTGATTGAGCCGGCTTTATCCGCGATGATCGCAGGGGCCGCGCTTGTTTACGTTTTGACGAGCCTGCGGTGGTTCCTGTTTCTTGGCGAGGCAGAGCGATATCTCAGTCATGTCTCGATCTGGTCGAACCTCCTGTTCATCTCCCTTTGCACAGCCTTCGATCTCTTGGCGCTGGCCTGGCTCGCCATTGTTTACGGCGCGGCAATTTCGGTGGCGGAACGAGTATTGTTGCGCGGAGGCATCAATCCCGATGCAGCCCGATCCCAGACGGCTGTAATGAATTATCTCGGGCAATTTCGCGATGATCGGACGCTCCTAGTTTATCCCTATCACGCGGTTCCGCCCTATCGGATCATGATCGAAACGTCTCATTCCTGTGTGTTTTCGTGGATGTCCGGAGAACCGCACAAGCAGGCGATGAAGGGCGTGGAAGACTATCCCCGCATCGATTTGGCGCGCCTTTCCGACAGTTCGGAATTAACCGCGGTCGATACGCTCGTGATCGAAACCGATGAACGCATTGTCCACGCGCCACGATGGACCCCGGGCCCTCGCTGGAGCCGTGTCGAAGGCGAATTCGGCTCGCTCGAAGTGTATGAGCGGCTGGACTGATCGGCCATCACCGCCCACTCTGACCACAAATCATGAACGCTTTCAGGCAATTTCTGATCTACGGCCTTGCCGGCACCGCGAGCCGACTGGTCATGGTCTTTCTGGTCCCGCTCTATACCCGCGCGCTCGATATCACGGCTTATGGGCGGCTGGAATTCCTGCTCGCGGGTGCGACGCTTTTCACCATCCTTATCGGCTTGCAGAGCGAATCAGCCGTGCTGCGCGAATATTATCGCGCAAAAGAAGAGGATCGACTGTCCGAATTGCGCTGGGCCGCGCTGACGATTGCTGGCGGCGGCACCGCGATCGCCGCGCTGATCGCGGCGGGATTGTGGATAGCGGGCGTTGTCCCGGCCGCATTCGTGCCGCTGGTGCCCCTCGTCCTGCTGATAGCCGCCGCATCGCAAGTGCTCGGAATACAGCTCGTCCTGCTGCGCTGTGATGAAAAGTCGGTCCGTTTTGGCTCGGTTTCCTTTGCCGACGTGCTGATCGCCGGCAGCGTGAGCGTCATTGCGATTCTCGCGATGGGTTGGGGTATCGAAGGGGCGCTTGCCGGCATACTTGCTGGAAAGGTCATAGGCGTGGCGCTTGCGTGGAGTTCGACATTCGGGAGATTTCGCGGATCGCTTCCGCCGCGCGGTCTCATCGGGCGGATGATTTCCTACAGTGCGCCGATAATGGCGCCTTCGCTGCTGAACTGGGTTCAGACCAACGGTGCGCGTGTTATCCTGATTGTTTTCCTGACTTTTACCGATGTCGCTTTGGCCAGCGTGGCAATCCGGGTGGCGGCGCTGTTCGGGTTCGTGGTTTACGCCTTTCGCCTCGCGTGGGAACCGTGGGCGTTCCGCTTGCTCGACGATCCCGCGCGTCCGGACGAGATATATGACAGCGCGCTAAAGCTCTATGTCATTGCGATGTCGCTGATCGCGGTACTGGCGATTGCAGTCAGCCCCATCCTCGTCGCGATCTTTGCGCCGGCGCCCTATGCCTCGGCCGTGATTTTGTGCGGTGGGTTCATTCTGGGCCAGATGTGGATCGGAATTGCGAATATTGCCTCGATCGGCATTCACGGATCGCGCAAGACCGGCAAACTGACCACCGTGTTTCTGGCAGGGGCGGTCGTGAATGTCGCTTTGCTCGCGATCCTGTCACCCATGGTCGGCGTCGCCGCCGCGATGGTTGCGTTTCTGGCCAGCACCATGACGACCGGGTTTGTCGCCGCGATAATTAGCAACCGTTTGCATCACACCGGTTTTTCCATGCGACTGCTGTTTTTGACCGCGATCCTTTCGATCGCGATGACGGCTGCTGGCTGGGCGATATTCGAACGATCAGACGGCGCGACTTTATACGCCAGCCTGCCCGGCATGGGATTGATTGCCATTTCGGGTATTTTGGCGGTTGCGATCCTTACGGGCTTGGGTATTTCGTCCAACGAACGCCAAACCGCTTTGCGGTGGGGGCGTAAGGAAGCGCGAACCGTCCTTCGCGCCGTGTTTGCCAAACGATAGGCTGATCCCGTCAAATAGCCGTCGAATCAATAGCCGGTCGAAAGTTTGTCCGAAAAGCCATGCTGCTTCTCATCGCCATACTCTTTTTCGTCGGCGGCGCGATTGCCGTGACATCGAACGGCGATACGTTTTCGCCGGCAAAATTCTTCATTGCATTCTATCTGCTGTTCCACATCGGCGCATTCTTCGAACCGCCAGACGCGTTTGTCGTCGGGCTGATCGCTCTGCCACTGTTTCTGGCCGTTCTCATGGCTTTGAACGAAGCGACACAGACGCAATACCTGCCAAGCGCGAAGCAGGCGATCCCACCCGCTCTGCCGCGATCGGTTGACTATCGCTCGGTGCTGGTCCTCTGGGCGCTGTCCGTGCCTTCACTATTCGCGCAATATGTCATGATATCGGAGCTCGGAGGGATCGAGGGCTATGTCCAATCGATCGGCACGCGGGTGCAGGATTGGAGCGGTTTTGGCTGGGCCCGGACGCTGATCGGCATCATGAGCGCACTCAACATCGCCTATTTCGCAATCGGGCTGGTCCGTCGGCGCGGCGGCGTGTGGTGGGCGCTTTTCGCCCTCCATTTCATCGCCACCTTCACACTGGGCCTCGGATCGGGTTCGCGCGGCGGGATGCTCAACATTCTCGCATTGCTGGCAATCACCTTACACTATCTGCGCCGACCGATCAGCCTATCGGTGGCTTCGTTTCTGGTGGCTGCCCTGATCGGAACCGCATCGATCATCGGCGTCGCCCGCAGCAATCTGAAAATCCAGGACGGCCAGTTGACCACGGGTCTTGCGACATCGACTGAAACCTTCAGCTTCAATTCTTTTTTCTACGGTGTCGAACCGATCGCCATCATCGCGAATACGCCGCATCTGGTGCTGGCTAAGGGCAGCACTTTCCTGTCGTTTTTCACCAATGCCATCCCGCGTGAAATCTATCCGGACAAACCTGACACGGGCGGCGTGTTCTTCACGGTCAATTATGCGGGCGATGCGTGGATGGGATTGTCCAACCTGACGCCAACGTTCCTGGGCGAGTGGATCATCAATTTCGGGTATTTCTGGGGGATTGCCGGTTTCTTCCTGGCATACGGCCTGATCCAGCACGGCCTGATCCGCTGGTATTCGCGATTGCTCCGCAATCCTGCGCGCCGTCGTGATCGGCTGTTTGCTGTGGACGTGGTGATCTATATTCACGTGGTCTGGGCCGCCGTGGCGCTGATGGTCGGCGAATTCACCAATATCGGGCTGGGATTTGTACTGACACAATTGATTCCCCTGTTCGCACTCCGCATTGCGCTCAGGATCATTCCCGAACCCGGCGCTGCGGGTGAGGCTGCGCAACATCGCGCGGCGCATGCCGGATCGTGGCCCGCCCGATGAAAATCGTTATCAACGCCTTCGCAGCGAGAGTGGGCGGGGGGCAGACATATCTGAAGAACCTGCTCGGCCGCTTGCCCGAAGATCCCGACCTCTCGATCCTTGTCTTCGCGCCCCACAACCTCGCCTTGCCAGAGGATCCGCGGGTGCGACGCGGTCGGACCGCGATGCCGGTCACCAATCCGATCCTGCGGCTGTTCTGGGAGCGATTTCAATTGCCCCGGGAAATTCGCAAGTTCGGTGCCGACATCCTCTTCTGCCCCGCCGGGCTTATCAATGCCCGCGTTCCGGCGGATTGCCGTACGGTCACCATGTTCCGCAATATGTTGCCGTTCGACGAAATGGCCCTGGCACAGCTCGAACCGGGCCTGCAGAAAATGCGAAACCGCCTGCTTAAACCGCAGATGCTGCGGAGCATGGCGGAGGCCGACCTCACGATCTTCATTTCAGACTTCGCGCGGGCCCGGATCGAACGGGACATCACCCCCCGACAGGCCGTCACCATTCCGCACGGCGTCAACGAGGCTTTCATGACGGCCGGAACGGATTGTCCCCGCCCGCAAGAGACCGGATCGCGCCCCTACGTGCTCTACGTTTCGCGTTTCGAGCCCTACAAGCACCATGACGAGGTCGTGCGGGCATGGGCCGCGCTCCCCGCGTCATTGCGCGAAAGCCACAGCTTGCTGCTGGTAGGGGAAAACGATTTCGAGGCAGGCAGGCGGGTGCGTGATTTCATCGATCGCGAAGGATTGGCCGACACTATCAACATAGTAGGCCCCATCGCGTATGAACGACTTCCCGCATTCTACAACAATGCCGAGGCGATCCTATTCGCGTCATCGTGTGAAAATTGTCCGAACATCCTTCTGGAGTCATTGGGCGCCGGCGTTGCGATTATTTGCTCCGATGTGGCGCCAATGCCCGAATTCGGCGGTATGGACTTGATTTATTTTTCTCCGTACCAGCCGGACGATATCGCGGCGAAGTTGGAAATGGTCCTGTCGGACCCCGCTCTAGCCAGAAAACTGGGCGCGGATGCGGCACGGCGGGCTGGCGATTTCGAATGGAACAGGACGGCGACGGCGACGTGGTCGGCCATTTACGCAATTGGTGAAAGACAATCGGCGACATGACCGACGACAAACCCGCCTTCGGATCGCAATTCACAGGGCGCACGCTCCTCATAACGGGGGGTACGGGATCGTTCGGCAATGCCGTGTTGCGCCGGTTTCTCGATTCCGATCTCGCCGAAATCCGCGTGTTCAGCCGGGACGAGAAAAAGCAGGACGACATGCGCAACCGGTTTCGCGATGCGAAGCTGAAATTCTATCTCGGCGATGTGCGCGACTACGATTCGATCCTCGGCGCAACGCGGGGTGTCGATTACATTTTTCACGCCGCCGCGCTGAAACAGGTTCCATCCTGCGAATTCCACCCGATGGAAGCGCTGAAAACCAATGTCGAGGGAACGCACAACACCATTCGGGCGGCGATCCAGAACAAGGTGGAAAAGGTCGTCTGCCTAAGCACGGACAAGGCCGTCTATCCGATCAACGCGATGGGCATGTCGAAAGCGTTGATGGAAAAGGTCGCTGTCGCCGCGTCTCGCAATGCGCCCGATACGCGGATCATGGTGACGCGGTATGGTAATGTGATGGCATCGCGCGGATCGGTCATTCCGCTTTTCGTCGATCAATTGAAATCCGATCGGCCGATCACGATCACCGATCCGGACATGACCCGGTTCATGATGACGCTCGAAGATGCGGTCGATCTGGTGATGTTCGCCTTTACCAACGGGCAGTCGGGCGAAACCTTCGTCCAGAAAGCGCCGGCGGCGACGATCGCGGAGCTTGCCCGTGCGCTGTGTTCGGTTTCCGGCAGACCGGACCACGACGTGCAGGAGATCGGCACGCGGCACGGGGAAAAGCTGTTCGAAGTTCTGCTAAGCCGGGAAGAAATGGTCGCGGCGGAGGATCTGGGCCAGTATTTCCGCGTCCCGCCCGATCTTCGCGACCTTAATTACGGCAAATACGTGGAGCAGGGCGAAAAGCGTATTTCCCGCGCCGAGGAATACAATTCCCACAACACGCACCGGCTCGAAGGGGACGATTTGCGGGAATTGCTGCTGAAGCTTCCGCTGATCCGGAATCTCGCCACAGGCGAACGGGCCGGAGCCGGGGCGGATACGGAGCCTGCCGCGTGAAGGTGCTGATCACCGGCGCAGACGGCTTCGTCGGCAAGAACCTTGCCCTGCGCCTGAGCGAATTCGAGCAATACGAGGTGCTGCGTTTCACCCGCGGATCGGATCGCGGCACGCTTGCCGAACAGGTGCGCGAATGCGACGCCATCGTCCACCTTGCAGGGGAAAACCGGCCAGAGGATCCGGCCCAATTCCGGCTGGTCAACGCCGATCTCACCCGTGAGATCACCGAACTGGCCGCGCGGCGCGACGATCCCCCGCCGATCCTGTTCGCATCTTCAGCACAGGCCGGAAACGACACGCCCTACGGCCGCAGCAAACGCGCCGGCGAGGAAGCGCTGGAGGAATATGGTCAGTGCGGTCTCGCGACGGTGCACCGGTTTCCAGGTATTTTCGGCAAGTGGTGTCGTCCCAATTACAATTCCGTCGTTGCGACGTTTGCCCACAATGCGGCGCGCGGGCTGGACCTGCCGGTCAACGATCCAGAAGCCCCGCTCGACCTTGTCTATAT